>Ga0255054_10001378_pt1 | contig 14300 bp, 11 predicted proteins | sample JV7_2_23_MG_FD_188634 | JGI IMG/M metagenome (GOLD analysis project Ga0255054, IMG submission 188634) | Seawater microbial communities from Jervis Inlet, British Columbia, Canada - JV7_2_23 | ecosystem: Environmental > Aquatic > Marine > Inlet | place: Canada: British Columbia | collected...
TGGAAGCCCCCCACCGGCGACGGCAGGCAGGCGATCTGCTCCTCGGAGGCGCTGTCGCGATGCACCACCAGCGCGCGAACGGCGTTGTTGTTCCCGAAATGGGAGGCGACCCGCGCCGCCTCCAGCATGACCTGGATCTTCTCCAGCTCCACCGGCCGATCCGGATCCAGATAGCGGATCGAACGGCGGTTCCCGACGACTTCTCTGAGCTCCATGCGTGTCGACTCTCCACGTGCGTTGGGGTCGAAGCGGCCTGGCCGCCGTCGAACCCGGGAAATCGTTGTCCGCGTCAGGCATCGGCCCGACGCTCCACCTCGACCCGCGTCCCCCGGTCCGGACACCCGGGCTCGCCCATCAAGAGGGTGGCCTGCAGCTGGGTGTAGCCGCCCGCCAGGAGGATCGGGTTCATGGGACTCGGGATCAGCGACTGGTGCGACTTGCCACGCTTGAACTGGTGGGGCTCCCAGGCGTGGTAGACCACGACCTGCCCGGCGCGGACGCTGGGCGTGACCTTGGCCTGGATCTCGAAGGAGCCCACGTCGTTGTAAACCCGCACGGCATCCCCGTCGCGAATGTCCCGGCGGGCGGCGTCCTCCTCGCCCATGAACACGATCGGCTCCCCCCGTTGGAGCTGGAGCAGCGTGCGGTTGTCGCGCCAGGAGGCGTGGATCGACCAGCGGTCGTGCCCGCCGGTCATCTCCAGGGGATAGTCACCGCCGAGCTTGGGGTTGTCCTTGTGGACGGGAAGCTCCTCTCCCAGCTCCAGGAAGTACTCGTGATCGATGTAGAACTGCATGCGACGTGTGAGCGTGGGCCAGGGCTGCTTCTTCTGCACCTGCCACGTGTTGGCCGTGATCGTCTCGTCGGGCTCGATGTCGGTGGCGTGGTTGATCTGCGAAGGACTCATCCCCACGCCCGTGTAGCGCGCGTAGCCCTTCTCCTTGAGCTCCGCCCAGCCCACCTCGCCCAGGTTGGTGGTGACCGCGAGCATCTCGTCGAGAAACTCCTCTGTATTCTCCTCCGTGTAGCGCCCGCTGAAGGTGAACTCGTCGTACACCCGATCCAGCCGTCGAGTCTCTCCGGCCCGATCCACGAACTCGGAGATTCCCCGGGCGATGGCCCGCTGCTGGACGGTCTTGAGGAAGAGGCAGTGGAACTCCCAGTCGGGCTTCGACTCGCCCAGGGGCTCCACCGCGCGGGTGGTCACGTGACAGAAGGGTGTGATGGGCGAGCCCCAGGTGATGTCGTCCTTCTCGTACCACCCGGCCGCGGGGAACACGTAGTCGCTGAAGCGGGCCGTGTTGCTCATGCGCCAGTCCAGCGTGACCAGCAGGTCGAGCTTGGGCAGGAGCCCGTCGATCATCCGGTCGTAGCCCCGCACCCTGCGCAGCAGGTTGCCGCCGACCTCGAAAACGATGCGCGGCCGGGTGGAGGAAACGACCTGCCAGCCCTTCGACACGGCTTCGTCGAAGTACTCCTTGAACTCGCGCGGCAGCGAGGGGTCCCAGCGCCGGGCGCTGCCGTAGAGGTCCTCGAGGCCGCCGTGCATGTAGAGCCAGAGTGGGGTCGCCAGGTAGCGCCCCGACTTGTACTCCAGGCGGGTCAGGGCGGAGAGCATCATCTCCGTCGAGTACCCGTCCAGCTTCATGCGGGCGATGGCCGGCAGCGCCTTGAGACCCAGCGCGGCGAGGCCGAGCTTGGGCGGCAGCTTGCCGTCCGCCACCGCCAGCGCGTCGGGGCCGGCGATGGAGAGATAGGGGAAGGCCGCGATGCCGGCACCCTTCTTGCCGAGCTGACCCGCCAGGGTGAAGGCCAGGATCATCCCCCGCTCCATCTCCATACCGTGGTAGTACTTGGAGAAGTTGGTCTGGGTGATGGCGCTGGCGGCCCGGGCCGTGGCCAGCGCGCGGCCGAGTTCCCGGATCTGTTTCGGGGGCGTCCCGGTGATCTCCGAGGCTTTCTCCGGCGAGTAGTCGGCGAGCCTCTTTCTCAGCAGCGTGAACACCGGCGTAACGGAGACCTCGCCGTCCCGGGTTTGCACCCGATACTCACCCTCCAGGCTCGGATCCAGCTCGCCCAGGGAGAGGGTCGAACGCGGCGCCTCTACGACCTCCCCCGACTTCCGGTCGAACAGGTAGAAGGCGTCTTCCCGACCGCCGTCCTGCATGTCGCTCTCGCGCAGGAAGAGGCCCGTGTCCCGGCGCACCAGGAAGGGCATATCCGACTGCTCGACGACGAAGCGCCGATCGTAGATCCCCTCCTCCACCATCACGTGCGCCAACGCCAGGCCCAGCGCCGCATCGGTTCCCATCTTCACCGGGACCCACTCGTCCGAGTGGACGCACGACGAGTTGTAGTCCGGCGTGATCGTGATCACCCGGGCTCCGTGATAGCGGGCCTCATTGATGAAGTGGACGTTGGGAATCTGGGTGTAGGTGGGGTTCCCGCCCCAGATCAGGATCAGGTCGGAGTAGAAGAGATCGTCGAATGAGCCCGTGTAGCAGATCTTCCCGGTGGTCGTGGTGGACCCGGGGTAGTGGTCGCCGATCTCGGTATTGGTCTCGAGCATGGGCGTGTCCAGCACGGAGACCGTGCGGGTCAGCCCCAGGCCGTGGCAACCATTGCTGACGGCGCTCCCCATGTCCCACACGATCGACCCCGGCCCGTCGGAGACCAGCGCGTCGATGGCGGCGTCCGCCACATCGCGCAGCCCCTCTTCCCAGGAGATGCGCTTCCAGCGCCCGGCACCGCGGGGTCCCACCCGCTTGAGAGGATGCAGCAGGCGCGACTCGTCGTGCATGCGGTCGCTGTAGCAGGCCCCCTTCTGGCACCCGCGCGGGTTGAAGTCGGGGACCTCGGAGTTGGTCTGCGGATAGTCGGCGACCTGCTCCTCGCGCCAGACCACGCCGTCCTTTACGTAGACATTCCAGGCGCAGCCGCGCTGGTAGGCGCAGTTCACGTAGTGCGTGCCCTTCGAGATGCGATCCCAACGCCAGCGTTCGCGATACAGGTCGCGCCAGTCTCCATACTCGGGGGGAACCGCCGGCGCCGCGGTGACCAGAGGCTCGACCCGCTCCGCCTCGCGACAGCGGAGCCGGGTGAGGCCGAGCACGATCGTGGCGCCGGATCCCCAGAGGAACGTCCGGCGGCTGATTCCCGCCGATCCGTCGCCATGCGGTCCTGCGCCCATCTCGATGGTTCCCTTCAAGCTCGCCTCGTGCCGAGGTCGCCCTCGCTCAGCGCCCGGTGAAGTCCGGCTTTCGCTTCTCGCTGAACGCCTTCGGCCCTTCCACGGCGTCCTCGGAGGCGAGAACCCGGGCGCCGAGCGCCTTCTCCAGAACAAAGCCCGGCTCGAGATCGAGCGCGCGCACGGCGATCTCCTTGGCCGTGCGCATGGCCAGCGGGCCGTTCTTGCACAGACCCTCGGCCCACTTCATGGCCGTGGGCATCAGCTCGTCGGCGGGCACCACCTCGTTGATGAGGCCGACTTCGTAGGCACGCTGCGCGCTGATCGGCTTGCCGGTCAGCAGTAGCTGCATGGACATCGCCCACGGAATCTGGCGCGGAAGCCGGATGTGGGTGCCTCCCAGCGGAACCAGACCCCAGCGCACCTCTCCAAGCCCGAACGTCGCGTGCTCCGAGGCGATGCGCAGATCGGTTCCCAGCAGCATCTCCATGCCGCCGGCGATACAGAATCCGTTGACGGCGCAGACGATGGGCTTGAAGACGTCCGAAAACTGGCGCTTGGTGGTGTCGTCGAAGCCCAAGGTGTCTCCGCCCGTCAGCATGGGCGCCGCTTCCTTCAGGTCGAGGCCCGAAGAGAAGGCCTTGTCGCCGGCCGCGGTGAAGACCGCCACCCACTGATCCGGATCGCGCTGGAACGCCATCATGGCGTCCTCGATCCCGGTCAGCATCTCCGCCGTCAGCGAGTTCATGGCCTCGGGGCGGTCGATGGTGATGATGGCAATGTGGTCCTTGCGCTCGTACTGGATCGTAGACGGCAGTTCCAACGGTTCGGCTCCCTCGATGTTTCGATCGTGCCCGGCGGCCCGCGTGTCTCAGGACGCGACGCGGCGGAACCTGGGCAGCGTGACGTCCTCGGTCACGTCCGTGAAGACCACCTCGACCGGCATGTCGATCTCGAGCTCGTCGGGCGCACAGTCCACGACCTCGCTCAGGATCCGCACACCCTCCTCCATCTCGATCACCACGGGCGCATAGGGGCAGGCGTCCTGGAAGGCGGGATGCAGCGCCCGCGCCACCACGGTCCAGCTGAACACCCGGCCCCGCCCGCTGGAGCGCGCCCACTCCCAGCTCCACGATCCGCACTCGGGGCACATCTCCCGAGGCACGTGGCGCCACGCGCCGCAGCCGCCACAACGCTGGAAGCGGAGCTCCCGGCGCTTGCAGTGCCCGTAGAAATCCTTTGCAAAGCCTTCGAGCTGCGGCAGGGGCCTGGGGATGCTGGCGTCGGCCTGGCTCATGCGATCTCCGTCCAATCCTTCAGCCGCGCCGCAGGATCGCGATGCTGCCGTCGCCGAAGTCGCCCCAGCCCGTCACCACACCGATCTCGGCGTCGGCGACCTGGCGCTCCCCGGCTTCGCCGCGAAGCTGACGCACGGCCTCGACGATGTGATTCATGCCCAGAACGTGGGCCTCCGAGAGCAGCCCGCCGTGGGTGTTCACCGGAAGCTCCCCGCCCAGCTCGATGCGGCCGCCTTCGACGAAGGCGCCCCCCTCACCCCGCTTGCAGAAGCCGGCTTCCTCCAGCTGCTGCAGCACCTCGAAGGTGAAGCAGTCGTAGATCTGGGCGAAATCCACGTCCCGGGGCGAGATTCCGGCCCGGCCGAAGGCCTCGGGCGCCGCCAGGGTGAGTCCCGTCCGGAAGATGTCCTTGCGATTGGTGATCTCGTCCGCCGGGTGGGGCTGTCCGGATGCGGCGCCCATCAGGGTGACCGGCTTCTTGCCCAGGTCCCGGGCCCGCTCCGGCGTGGTGACGACCACGGCCGCAGCGCCGTCCGTCTCCAGGCAGCAGTCGAAGAAACGGTACGGGTCGGCCAGCATCGGCGAGGCCATGTAGTCCTCGAGGGTCATGGGTCGCCCGTTCATCACGGCGTTGGGGTTGAGCTGCGCGTGCTTGCGCATGGCCACCGCGATGCAACCCAGCTGCTCGGCGCGGGTCCCGAACTCGTGCATGTGCCGGCGGGCCATCACGGAGTACCACTGGGGCGGGGCCGTGAAGCCGAAGGGCAGGTAGTAGTCGCGTGCGATGGCCCCGCCGGGAAGCGAGGAGACGTCCTGGGCCACGGTCTGGCGCGCACGGGCGCCGGAGTAGCCGTTCCAGCCGGCCGGAATCAGCACGTAGTCCGCCAAGCCGTCCCGCAGCGCAGCGCCCGCCACGCGCAGCGAAGCCACCGGGGCGGCGCCACCCATCCAGACGATGGACTGGAAGCGCAGGTTCTCGCAGCCCAGGTTGGCGGCGAATCCCTCCGCATACCCCAGGTTGGGGAAGGGCATGATTCCGTCGATCTGGCGCGGCGTGAGGCCGGCATCCTCGATGGCGCGAACCGCTGCCTGGAGCTGCAACCCCAGCAGGCTCAGCCCCGAGCCCGGCTTCCGCATGTAGGCGGTTTCGCCGATCCCGACGATGCTGGCCACGTCCGTCACGCTGCCGGCCCCCTCTCCACTAGACGCGCTTGGTGGGCTCGATCTTGGCGAGCCGCGCCAGGTTCGTGCCCAGGAAACCCGCCCGCATCTCGTCGGTGATCTCCGGGTAGCCGTAGTTCTTCTGCAGCTCATCGGGGATCTGCAGGTTGCGCACCCAGTCCACCACGCGCTTCGTGTCGTCGAAGGGCAGGTCCAGTCCCATCACGATCTTGCTGGGGTCGACCCACTGCAGCGCCGTCCCGATGGCGTGGTAGCCGCGGTAGGGCGCGCGCTCGTACCAGCCCACGATGCCCGACATGCTCAGGTGCAGGTTCTGGTGCTTGCCGGCGAGCCCGATCAGCTCCTCGGTATGGGGCCAGCCCATGTGGTAGGCGATGATCTTGAGCTCGGGGAAGTCGAGCAGCACCCGGTCGAGCGTGTTGGGGTGGGTCTTGTAGTTCGGCTGCGGCACGACGTAGGACTGGCCGGTGTGCATGGTCAGCGCAATGTCCAGCTCGCAGGCCTTCTCGTAGAACGGCCAGAGCCGCTTGTCGTCCAGGGGCCCCTCGTCCTCGGGCTGATACACCTTGCAGAGCTTGGCGTTGCCCTCCTTGACCAGGTACTCGAGCTCCCAGATGGCATTATCGACGCCCCGGCGGATGATCGGTCCCACCATGGCTTCCAGATACATGCGGTCCGGGTAGGGCTCAATCTGCTGCATCATGAAGGCGTTGGTGGACATGGCGACGGTGTAGCCGCTGATGTCCATCATGCCTTCGCGAAGGGCGAAGCAGACGTCGACGCCGGCCTCGTCCATGTACTTGATGAGCTCGCTGGCGAGCGGATGGGGCCACTCGCCGGAGAGATCCCGGCCGGACCAGGCGCGCATCACGCCGTCGACGCTGTCCCACCAGCGCTGGGTGTTCGGGTAGTAGCTGATCTCGGCCAGAGTGCCCGGATTCATGAAATGGCACTCGGACAGGCATACGAAAGGGTCGCTGCTAGCCACGTCGTTCTCCTCTTGGACCGGGTCAATCGCCCGCGGGCTGGGGTTGCGCGCTGCGGATCAACGTCCACAGGCGGTTCGGGCTGGCCGGCACCTCGGTTGCCTGCACGCCCAGGGGCGCCAGCGCATCGTTGATGGCGGACAGGATGGCAGCCGGTGTCGTGTGCATCGCACCTTCACCGCAGCCCTTCGCGCCCAGGGGAGTGAAGGGCGAGGGCGTCTCGATGAACGCCTTCTCGGTGAGCGGCACCTCGTTGATGGTCGGAAGCAGGTAGTCCATGAAGCTCGAGGTGAGGATCTGGCCTTCCTCGTCGTAGACGTACTCCTCGAGCAGGGCCGCGCCCACGCCCTGGGCGATGCTGCCCTCGATCTGTCCCTCGACGGTGGCGGGGTTGAGACGAGTGCCGCAATCGTCCACCGCGCAGTAGCGAAGGATCTCCACCATCCCCGTGTCGGCGTCCACCTCGAGCATCACCACGTGGACGGCCTGGGCGGCGGTGAGGTAGCTCTTCGCCCGACCTTCCTCGTCGGGCTCGGTGCGCCCGGGCGCGGTCCACACGTAGGTGGCCTCGGGGCGCGGGTCCACGTCGGGAGGCAGGAGGTCGCTGCGTGCCAGCATGGTACCTGCCACCTGGGCCAGGGGCATCTCGACGCCGGCCACGCCCTTGGCGACCAGCTTCCCGTCCATCAGCTCCACGTGCTCGGGATCCATCTGGAAGAGGCCCGCCGCCACCTTGACCAGCTTGGCCTTGAGGCGCTCGCAGGCGCCGAGCACCGCGCCGCTGAGCGCCACGCCCAGGCGGCTTCCGCCCGGGCCGAAGGCCGGCGGCGCCGACTGCGTGTCCAGGTAGACCACCGTGATGTCGTCGAACTCCACGTTGAAGTAGTCGGCCACCAGTTGGGTGGCCAGGGTGTACTGGCCCTGCCCCTCGAGTGCAAAGCCCACGCGGATCGTGAACTTCCCCATGATGTCCATGCCGACCGTGGCGCCCTCGGGAACGCCGGTGCCCTGCACGCCGACGACGGAGTACGAGTTCCAGTCGAAGACTCCGGGCTCGATGGCGCTCACCACGCCGATCCCCACGCAGCGCCCCTCGGCGCGCGCCTCGGCCTGCTGCCGGCGCAGCTGCGGGTAGTCCGCCAGCTCCAGTGCCTTGTCGAGCACGAGTTCGTAGTCGCCGCTGTCGTACTCGTTGCCGCTGGCGATGGTGTAGGGAAAGGCGTCCTTGGGAATGAAGTTCTTGCGCCGCAGCTCCGCGGGGTCCACGTCCAGCCCGCGCGCGGCGATGTCCATCATCTGCTCCAGCACGCAGTTGTGCGGCGGCGGGCCCATCCCCCGATAGGGGCTCTGGGGCAGCTTGTTGGTCGCAACGATCGTCAGGTCGTAGCGGGCCACGGGAATCGTGTACGGCCCGGTGAAGCAAGCCAGCGGCTTGGCCGTGCAGATAGCGCCGAAGCCCTCGCCGTTCGCCCCCATGTCGTCCAGGAGCTTCACATCCAGGCCCGTGACGCGGCCGTCGTTCTTCACCGCGAGCGAGACCTCGTAGTAGCGATCCCAGGACTGGCTTCCGCCGGCGGTGAGGTACTCCGTGCGGTCCTCGATCCACTTCACCGGGCGCCCGCCGGCCTTGCGCGTGAGGAGGGCCGTCACGTCGGTGCCGCGGGTGCCGCCCCTGCCGCCGAAGCTTCCGCCGTGGGGATGCGCGACCACGCGCACCTTGTTGGAGGGGAGGCCCAGGACGGCGGCACGGCCCAGCCCGAAGTGAGTTGCAGCCTGCACGCTCGCGCGCAGGGTCAGGCTCTGCTCCACGGGATCCCATTGGGCGATCACGCCGAACGTCTCGAGCGGGTTGGCGCCCAGCCGGTGCCAGCGGAACTTCTCGGTGAAGACCCGATCCGCGTAAGCGAACGCGGCGTCCACCTCGCCCCAGGTAAAGACGCGCTGGAGCATGACGTTGGTGCCCTTCTCCTCGATCACCAGCGGGCTGTCCGGGTCCATCGCCTTCGTCGCGTCGGCCACCACGGGTAGCGAGTCGTAGTCCACTGCGATCAGCTCGAGGGCATCCTCGGCCACGTAGCGGTTCACCGCAGCCACCGCGGCCACCGGCTCGCCCACGAAGCGGACCTTGTCGGTGGCCAGGCAGTGGGTGCCCCACTCCTCGGGGACCGTGGGCGCCGGAAAGCTCCAGCGCAACGCGTCCTCGCCGGTCACCACCGCGAACACGCCGGGCAGCTTCTCAGCCTGGCTCGTATCGATCGACGTGATGCGCGCGTGGGCCAGGGGGCTGCGCAGGATCGCCGCATGCAGCATTCCGGGCAGGACCACGTTGTCGATGAACTCCGTGCGCCCGGTGACCAGGTGGGGATCCTCCACGCGCTTCACCCTGCGGCCCACCCAGCGGGGCGAGCTGTTGGGGAGGTCTTTCAGGGACTTGGGGATCTCGACGGACATGCGGTCTCCCGGTTCGTAGCGCTAGGAGTGCTGGGTGGAGCCGGCGACGTGACTGTCGCGGAGCTTGGCGGCAGCCAGCCGGACGGAGCGCAGGATCGCCAAGTAGCCGGTGCAGCGGCAGATCTGGCCGCCGAGGGCGTCGCGGATCTCTGCGTCGCTGGGGTCCGGACTCTTCCGCAGCAGCTCGTGGACGGTCATCAGGAAGCCCGGCGTGCAGAATCCACACTGCAGGCCGTGCTCCTCTACGAAGGCCTCCTGGATCGGGTGCAAGTTGCCGTGGTCCTCGAGCCCCTCCACGGTCATCAGATTGGCGCCGTCGGCCTGCACCGCCAGCATCAGGCAGGCGCGCACGGCGCGGCCCTCGAGCAGCACGGTGCAGGCGCCGCAGACACCGTGCTCGCAGCCCACGTGCGTGCCCGTAAGCGCCAGCTCTCCGCGCAGGAAGTCCGCCAGGGTGGTCCGCGGATCGACGCTCGCCTCGTGGCTGACGCCGTTGACCGTGAGCCGGACCCGCTGCTGGGTCGTCATCTCTCGCCTCCTCGCTCAGCGCCGGCCCGTTCGACCGCCTCGCGCAACGCCCGACCCGTCAAGACGCCCGCCAGGTTGCGGCGGTACTCCGCCGTGGCGTGGACGTCCGACAGGGGCTCTTCGATTTCCTGACTGGCCCTGCGACCCGCCTCCTGGAAGAGCGCCTCAGCGGGCCGCTCTCCCGTCAGCATCTCCTCCACCTGCGTGATGCGAATCGGCGTGGGCCCCACCGCGAACAGCACCACCCGGGCCTCGCTGACGTTCCCCCCTGGGTCCAGACGAAGCGTCGCTGCGGCGCCGCCCAGCGCAAAGTCGCCGTGCCGGCGCGCCACCTCCACGAAGGACCAGCCGGTGCCCGCGGCCAGGACCGGAACCCGCACCTCGGTCAGCACCTCGACCGGCTCCAGCGCGGTGGTCAGGTAGCTCTGGAAGAAGTCCTGCGCAGCAATCGTGCGCTCGCCGCCGGGGCCCAGCGCCCGCAGCTCCGCGTCCAGCGCCAGCGCCAGGGCCGGATACTCCGCAGCCGGGTCGGCGTGGGCCATCGATCCGCCCACCGTGCCCCGGTTGCGGATCTGCGGGTGGGCAACCAGCTGCGTCGCGGCGAGCAACACGGGCTGCCGCCGGCGCACCAGCTCCGACTCCTCGACGGCGCGCTTGCGGGTCATCGCGCCGATCGCCAGCCAGTCGCCCTCCTCGCGGATGTACTGCAGCTCCTCGATCCGGTTCAGGTCGACCAGAAGGTCGGGTCGCGCCATCCGCATGTTCAGCAGGGGCACCAGGCTCTGGCCCCCAGCAAGGATCTTGACGTCCTCGTCCGCGTGCTGCTGCAACAGGGACACGGCCTCACGCAACGTGTCGGGAGCGGCGTATTCGAAGCGAGCCGGCTTCATGCGAGCGCCTCCAGCGGGTCGGAAGCCCGACCAGCGGGCTCCCGACACAGCCCTAGCCTATTATGAGCGCGGCTGCGCGCCCAGGTACCGCGCGCGCGGCGCCAGGAAGGGGATTTCCGATGAGTTGGAGCGAGTGGCAGACGGTCGAAGGTGACGGCCTCGAGTTCGAGGAGATCATCTACGAGAAGAAGTCGCACACCGGGCTGGAGGGAGGCGTGGCTCGGGTCTCCATGAACAAGCCCGACAAGTACAACGCCATGACCCTTTCCACGGTGGACGAGATGTTCCGCGCGTTCTACGACGCCAACCACGACACGTCCATCGGCGTGATCGTGGTCGCCGGCATCGGCAAGCACTTCGGGGTCGGTGGCGACGTCGAGTGGGAGAAGTGGGGCCTGCGGGAGGCCTTCTACAACCGCTATCCCCACAACCGCTTGATCCGCCTGTCGCGCAAGCCGGTGCTGGCCGCCGTGCAGGGCTACTGCCTGGGCGGCCACAACCACATGGCCTACTGCTGCGACTTCACCATCGCGGCCGACAACGCCAAGTTCGGCCAGGCCGGCCCCCGGGTCTCGAGCCCCGCCGACGGCTTCTTCGTGCCCTATCTGACCAAGGTGGTCGGCGCCAAGCGCGCGCGGGAGATGTGGATGCTGTGCCGCCGCTATCCCGCCGAGCAGGCCCTGGAGATGGGGCTGGTCAACCAGGTCGTCCCCCTCGACTCGCTGGAGGAGACCGTCGATCAGTGGTGCGAGGAGCTGCTGTCCGTCAGCCCCGGCTGCCTGGAGATCCTCAAGGCCAGCTTCGACCAGGAGATGGACGGGTACGCCGAGATGGGCACGATCTCCAGCCAGTTCTACCCCGACTGGTTCGACATGCCCGAGGGCAAGGAAGGCGGCGCCTCCTTCACCGAGAAGCGTCCGCCCCGCTTCTGGAGTCTCCGCAAGCGTGAGGCCGAGATGCGCAAGCAGCTGATCGACGAGTACGAGCGCGAGGACGGGTAGCCCGGGAGCCGCGCGCCGGGAGCGTGCCGCACAGCGAATCATGCCTTGCGCACCTTCTCGATCTCGGCGGGCGTGGCAGCGGCCCCATCCTCCAACAGCTTCGCCACCTCTTCCGGGCCGTATCCCAGCTCCGCGAGAATCTCCTCGCTGTGCTGGCCGTGCAGCGGCGGCGGCTGGCGCACCTGGCACGGCGTGCCGTGGAAGTGGATCGGCACGCCCGTAACGTCCACGGGCCCGAGCTTCGGATGCTCCAGGGTCACGATCATCCCGTTGTGACGGATCTGGGGATCCCGCGCGACCTCCTCGGCTCCGTTGACCGGAGCGCACAGCACGTCCGCCGCCACCAGCCGCTCCTGAAGCTCGTCGACCGTGAAGTCCTTGCAGCGCACGTCGATCAGGCGATCCAGCTCGTCCTCGTTCTCGAGGCGCCGGTCGATGCTCTCGAAGCGCGAGTCGTCCGCCCACGTGACCTCGAGTCCCTTGCACAGATTGCGGAAGAACTTCTCGCCCGGGCAGGTGATGACCGCCTTGCGGCCGTCGCCGCAGGTATAGATTCCCGAGGGCGCGAAGTAGAGGCTGCGATTTCCGGTACGCGGCGTCGGCTCGCCGGCGATGAGATAGGTGCCCAGGGCGCTGGCCTGGGCGTGCAGCAGGGCATCGAGCAGTGAGATGTCGATCCGCTGGCCCTCGCCGGTCTGGTCCCGCGTGCGCAGCGCGGTGAGCGCCGCCGTGGACACCAGCAGCGAGGTCATCACGTCGATCATGGGAACGGTCACGCGCACGGGCTCGCCGTCGGGGTCCCCGTTGAGAGCGAGCAGACCGCCGAAGCCCTGCGCCAGGAAGTCGATTCCCGGACGGCCGGCGTAGGGACCGTCGGCCCCGAAGGCCGTGACGCCGATCCAGATGATGTCCGGGCGGTGCACCCGCACCTGCTCGTAGTTGAGCCCCAGCTTGGAGAGAGCGGGCTCGCGGATGTTCGTGATCAGGACGTCCGAAGTCGCGGCGAGACGAGCAAAAGCCTCGCGACCGGCTTCGCGCTTCAGCTCCAGGACGATCCCCCGCTTGCTGCGGTTCAGGCTCAGGAAGGGCGAGCGCTCCCCGTCCCGCTCGGGACCCAGGTGGCGGCTGTCGTCGCCCCAGTGAGACTCGACCTTGATGACATCGGCACCCAGGTCGCCCATCAGCGTGGCCCCGTAGGGCCCGGCCAGCATGGTGGCCATGTCCAGAACCCGGATTCCCGCGAGGGGACCGCCGGACGGATCGGGGGGCGAAGCGCTCATCGGTTCTCCCGCGCGGAGCTCACGGGATCACGCCCCGTTCCTTGAGCTCACCGATCCGGTCCCAGTCCATCTCGAGCACGTCGGCGAGGATCAGCTCGGTGTCCTGGCCGAGCTCCGGCCCGAGGGTCTCGACCCGTCCCGGCGTCTTGCTGAGGGTGATGGGCAGGCCACGAACCTCCACCTCGCGATTCACCTCGTCGCAGTGCGCCTTCACGAAGTAGTCGTTTGCCCAGGCCTGGGGATCCTCGGCCACGTCCTTGAGGCTCTGGATCGGGCTCGCCGAAATCCCCAGCGGCGTCCAGCGATCGATCCACTCCTGGGCGCTGCGCTGCTTCAGGATGCCGTCGAGCAGCGCGATCAGCTCCTCGTTGTGCTCGGATCGCTTGTCTGCGGCGTCGAAGCGCGCATCCGCGGCCAGGTCCGGCTGGTCGAGGCTCTTGCAGAAAGCGGCCCAGTTCTCGTCGGTGTTCTCCAGGCACAGGAATACCCACTTGTCCTGCGCCGGGTAACGATTCCAGAGCGGGTTGCCCGCCTGCGTTCGCGACTGCTGCGTCGAGTAGAGCTCCCGGCGCGACGCCAGGAAGGGCTGAAGCGTGGGGGCGGCCATGAAGAGCTGCGCGCCGTACAGCGATGCGTCGATGAACTGGCCTTGGCCCGTCTTCCGGCGCCGGTGGAGCGCCAGCAGGATGCCGAGCGCCGACAGGATGCCCCCGTAGGTGTCGCCGGAACCCATGCCCAGGTAGATGGGAGGCTGACCGGGCTCCCCCTGTCGGGTCATGATGCCCGTCAACGCCTGCACGTTGATGTCGTAGGAGGGCCGGTTGATCTCGAGGGCGTGCCCGTAGCCGGTGTTGGTGGCGTAGACCAGCCGCGGGTTGACCTCGCGCAGCTTCTCCCAGCTGAGCCCCCAGGCCTTCAGGTTCTCCATCTGGAAGTTCGAGAGGAAGACGTCGGACTTCTCGACCAGTTCGTAGAAGAGCTTCTGGCCCTCCTCCTTCTTGAGGTCGATGGCCAGGCTCTTCTTGTTGCGGTTGATCACCTGGAAGTACTGGTTCCAGTCACCGATGGCGAGCGCCTTGATGCTGCGCACGCCCCGCGCCCCATCGCCGGTGACGGGGCGCTCCACGTGGATCACCTCGGCGCCGAAGTCCGCCAGGTACTGCGCGCAGACCGGCCCCTGCAGCCACTGGGTGAGGTCGAGAACGCGGATGCCTTCGAGCGCCTTCTTCACGCGGCCGCTCCCCCGCCGAGGATCCCGCCGGCCTCGAGCTCTTCGATCCGGGCGACCGTGTAGCCGAGCCGCTCCTGCAGGATCTCGGCGCCGTGCTGACCGACGCAAGGGGCCATGCCGCGCAGCCGCGCCACGCTCTCGCTCATGTGGATCGGAAATCCCAGGCTCTGGATCGCACCGTGGCTCGGATGCTCCAGGTTCAGGATGTAGCGGTTGGCCGCAGCATTGTGATCCGCAGCCGGATAGTCGTACTTCTCGATCACGTC
>Ga0255054_10001379_pt1 | contig 14297 bp, 28 predicted proteins | sample JV7_2_23_MG_FD_188634 | JGI IMG/M metagenome (GOLD analysis project Ga0255054, IMG submission 188634) | Seawater microbial communities from Jervis Inlet, British Columbia, Canada - JV7_2_23 | ecosystem: Environmental > Aquatic > Marine > Inlet | place: Canada: British Columbia | collected...
CGATGAGGTTGTAGCACTGATTAATGAAAAGAGCCCAGACCGTATAATTGACTGGATGCTCAACGAGATGAGACGAACACCCGAATGGGCGGCAAGCTTGCCACTCAATGCCAAAGGCGGATACGCCATGGAGTACAGCAAATGAACTTCCGGGAATATGTAATAGCTCCCTTAAGAAATTTTGGAGAACATTGCAAGCAATGCGAACCACACCAAGCAGAGTTTTGGGGATTGTATGGCATCGATGAAGACAACAACGCATATGCCATTGGGGACTTCGCCAACGAGTCAGACGCAGAATTCATTAGAGGTGCACTATGTTCCGTTCAGACGACATTAGAGACAACCTACGCCGAACGACAGAGCGCGGTCTTGCAACCGCCCAAGGAGAGCAAAATGGAAAATATGTCGACTACTTCCAAGATATCCTCGACATCATGGCTTACATCGATACGGCAAGCAGCAGCAGCAGTAGTAGTACTGAGCTGCGCACTCTTCTCTATAAGTGATGCTGAAGAACTAATCGGAATGCAGGCCTGCACAGACAATAGCGGCCTCAGCGGTTACTCGTCGATTCCGCGATACCCGGGAATTGATAAAGATCATGCCGGCGGCGTGATATGCATCACGTATTACCTTGGTACTCCGTTCGTAGGATCTGTAAGTGGTTGGGACGCCGGCGAATGTTCTGTACCTGATTTGAGCACACGCATGACGTGCACTCGGGGGCGTAACATCGATACATACAACGTACTCCTCGACGAGGAGGGCAATCCTATTGCTCTCACACTATTTCGAGTACGAGAGTTTTACACCGGCGACTATGGCGGCGTCTATCAAGGCAAAATCATTGGTGGCTGGACATTTATCTATGGAGACAACAAATGATCGTTCGAAAAACACAGGTCCCGCTGTATACCATCATGCTCTCATCGAAAGAGGCAGACATCATTGCCGAGTTGTGCGAGAACATAGGTGGTACTTGCGAAACACGTACCTTCACTGACACCCTGCACAACGAACTGATAGACGCCGGCGTGCCATCCCCGAAGAACAATACGTACTTCGGTTACAATACTCATTCTCAGCACCTCGAAGCAAAGGATCCGTCATGAGCTTCGATTTCGGTAGGGTCACCGCTAAAGACCAACCCAGGAACAACTGTGAGCTGATGGTCGACGTTGAGTCGTTCGGAACCGTCATGGGCTCACCGGTGGTAACGATCGGCGCCACACTATTCGATCCTTACGCCTCAGACTCAGGTGAAGAGCTGATGAGGCGGGCCATGCTGGTCCGCATTGACCTCAGCGACGCTATCGCCAAGTCGACCGGTGTGGAAGGCGGCACGATGCGCTGGTGGTTCGAGCAGAAGGACGCAGCCATCAAGGCACTCATCGGCGACGACGCCGTGTCGATGGAAGAGGCACTTACCAAACTCTCGAGGTACTGTAATGAGCGCGGATCCTTTGTTAATAAAGAATTTTTTGACGATCTCACTGACTTCCCTCGCACATGTCGCTACTGGGCAAAGGATCCTGACTTTGACATGCGCCTCATGCAGTTTTTCTACGAACATCCAGATATCTCAGCTCGTGCACCTTGGAAGTTCTGGGAATGCCGTTCGGTGCGAACGGTGCAAGACCTCGCATGGCCCGATGGCGATCGACCTTCTTTTGACGTCAAGGGGGGCGTTGCGCATGACGCACGTTGGGACGCTGTCACGCAAGCAATGATGATTCAAGCAGCCATGCGCCGGCTTGGTCTGGCAAAAGATCAAGATGTAGAATTTACCAATTGGGAAGGAAACTCATGAACACATGCAGATGTTGCAATCAACCAATCGTGTCGGTGATAGGACCACACGACGGGACGTACGTAATGCACAGCCCGGATCACCGCGGGAATTGGAGAGTGGTGGTCGACAACCGATATGTCGGCAGGTTTGAGACACAATCAGACGCCGTTGACGCCTGCATCACTTCCATGCTGAATGCGAAAATAGCAGCCGTCGAGTGAAGTGGCCAAGTGGCCAGGCTAATTTAAAGTATTTCCGGCGATGCGTTGACTTTCCGCGCGCACACGCTCAAATAACTTTCTAAAAAAAATGGCCACTTGCCAAAATCAAAGACTTACACGGCACTTTTGGGCTTATATAGTACTTTTTTAACTTAGTTCTTACCACTAAGTCACTGAGTCACTTAGAAAAGAAGTATTCGGATAAAAGTGGCCACGTACTTTGGCCACTTGGCCATGTTTTTGCAGTGCAATGAGAACGATTCTCAGTTACTGAGTGACTAAATCAGAGGAAAAGACCATGAAATCCATCGATCACGACGACAATTACGTACCTGCGGGCGTCCATTTGATATACAACTACTCAACCGGGTACTACAAAGAGGTGGTCGGCGACAAGGAAATTCTCTGCCTGACCGGCATGCGCAAGCACATTGAGCTGCCGAACCCAGCGCCCTGGAAGATGGTGATACAGTTCACGACCCGGCCGCGGGTAGACTCCTTCAAGATCCTCGGCACGCACTCTAACGCGATCCGGGTAAAAGGCGTACCGGAGATCCTGACCTTAGCCATGGACGCCGAGCTGGCCCTGCAGCGTGTCAACGGCAGGAAATACTTTCACTTTGAGTATGAAGAGGGGATGTGACATGATCATTGACTGTGAATGGTGCGGCAAAAGGTCGTACTCTTTCGTCCGCCACGTCCGCCATCTCCACATCTGTGAGGAGCAACCCATGAGTAAGAAACCAGCGTATATCGAGCGTTACAAGATCCACGGCTATGACACCGTGACCGGCCTCAGCACGTCCGCCAACGACAACGTCTTCTACGAGACCTTCGAAAAGGCCCACGAGAAGTGTCAGCAGTACCTGACGACCGGTGGTTACGGCAACGGCAAGAACGCCACCCTCTTCGTCATTTTCAAGACCTACGCCATCGTGCAGCTTGAGAGGGTGCCGACTGTTACGTACACGTTGGCCGGCGGTAAGGTCGAGGAGATGTGACATGACCAGGTACACACCGAAAGAGGCTGCGCAAGTGGCTGAAGACTTGATATTCTGGAAGGCCTTCGAACATCGCAACTGGCGCCTGATGAGTTACACCGATCGGGACGAGGCGAAATTCGGGTGGCTGGTGGCTGGCTACTACGCCGAATGGGTCATTATCTCTAAGCCCGTCGTCAATTTTCTGCGCGCCGTGCCCCCGGATGTGATTGACGGCCTATCGGAGTAGCTGAAATGAAATATATTTTCCGCGGTAACGTGGTGTTCGAGTATGACCCGGAGACCAAGGGCATGAGCGCCGGCGAGAAGTGTGCGGACGGGTTCGAAACTAACGTCTTCAACTTCTGCCGGTTCATCCCCGACGACTACGAGTTGATCTCGGACTTCTTCGAGCAGGCTGCTGGCCACGCCAAGGGCATGCTCCACAAATCGTTCCTCAAAGATATCGAGGTGAACTGACATGGAGTGGGACATCGTAATCGCAACATCAGCTGTGATCGTGGCGATCGTGTCGTGCAGCATCAGCATGCAGAACTACCGGAAATCCAAGCGGCTGCTTCGCCATCAGGAGAGAATTACCAATCAACTGGCAAGGCGCGACTTCCTCATTAAAGAGTTGAAGGAGATGATGGCAGATATCGACGAGTACGAGGGCAACAACGGACAAGCGATGGAGTGCCCTGCGTGCAAGGAGGTCGCACTCAAGAAAGGAGCAATTGTCGATGGACTTCAAGAGTACAACTGCCTGGAGTGCGGACACGTCGAGTATTGACAGCCCCGCGTATGGTCACTGGAAGATCATCGGCGAGCCCACACCTATGCGTGTGTTGGTTACCGGTAACTGGCATCTGTTCCCTGGTTACATCAACGCACACCCGAGAATGAAGTTTCTTTATTGGAGAGCAGGTCGAATTGAGCAATAAATGCTCGAAACTTCCATTTAGTGGAAGTATCTGGAACTTTTAGAGACAGGAACATGAGTAAAAACAACCGAAACTGGGTAGATGATGGGTGATTACAGTTCAGATTTTTGGCTTGGCTTTGAGGAAGGGCAAAAAAAAGCGGCAGACAAGCGCATCGAACAGCTTGAGGCTGTACTTATCAGACTTTACAACAGTGGCTATCGCGCGGGCCACGAGGACACTGTCGAGGGCGTGTATACGGACGTGCTGCCAGTAGACATGGACACCTACCACGACGATATAGTGGCCGAATGGCTAAGCGAAACACTACAGACTGAGGATTGATAAATAAAGAAAATAGTTGAAGTAAGCGACGAGGGTTTTGAGAGTGCGGCTGCCGCAAATAAGGATTTTGAGTGTGCGGCTGCCGCAAATACAGGGCGCGCCCCGGAGAAGTAGGAGTTACAAAACCTCGGACAATAGCGCTAAAGACACTAGGAAAGGAAACAGAATTATGTCTGCAATAATGGTTCGCAAGGCCCGATATGACTTTGAGGCGCTTCTTACGGCCCAAGCAATGGATGGGGCCGGAGCAGATATAATCAGCATAGCCTATGACGGAGAGCATCAACTTCAAGGTGCGTTGATACCAACGTCGAAGTTTGTCGTATTCGCTCGGGTCCCAGATGGTGTTCAGATTGACTACATTGACGAGCGGATCGATGCTGCTATTGATGGTCGTTACTCCGCCCCAGACATACGGAGTGAAGATGACTGACTTGTGGAGCGTACTGATCTTGACCATCTACCACACCATGTGGCTCTTTTATCTAACACTCGAAATGGAGAAATACCGTGATCGTATTCCAAAACAAAGGCGCGATTGACATTCGGGCCATCAAGACCTTCGGGGTCAACTCGAAGGACAACCAAGACTCAGCCATTGGCTACTTCGGCACTGGCCTAAAATACGCGATTGCGATCCTGCTGCGAGCCGGCGCGACCGTCAGTATCCTGACCGGCGGACAGATGTACCGGTTCAGTTGCAAACGCACCAAGATTCGCCACGACGAGTTTGACATTGTGTACATGGACGACACCGAGCTTGGTTTCACGACGGACCTCGGCAAGGAGTGGGAGATCTGGATGGCGTTTCGCGAGATCTACAGCAACATGCTGGACGAGGGTGGCGAGGCGACAGCTGTGACGTTCCTGCCCGATCCGGATCCGGAACAAACGTATGTCATAGTCGACCGCTGTGTCGAGTTCGAAAAGTGCTATAAAGACAAGCACTTATACTTCATTGACAAGGATCACTATGATCCAGTGCACGTCGACAAAGATGTAGACTTCCTCGAGAAAGAGCCGGGTCGCAGCAAAGGACACATCTTCTTCAAGGGTGTGCGAGTAATGCAAACGCGGGTCGACGCCCTGTATGACTATCAGTATCACACCGGCCTGACGCTGACCGAAGACCGAACTGTCAAAGACGGTTGGGATACGGCATACCACCTCGCCGGCGCGATCACCAGACTCAGAGACAAGGTGCTCATCAAGAAATTCATCATGGCTGATCCCAACAACCACGAGGCGTTGATTAACCTGACGTATAACTCGAGTGGGGTCACAGAAGAGTTCCTCGACACCGTTCAGGAGTGCCGCACCCGGTACAAAGACATCGGCGTCAATCTGTCAGCAATCAAGCTCTTGAAGAGCAAACGCGTAGCCAACGATCCGTTGCCGAAGCATTCGATTCCACTGAACACCATTCACCAGGCACAGCTCGATAAGGCCATCACGTTCTGTAAGGACATCCTTGAGCTGGATCTCGACAGCTTCAAGTTGATTGTCTGCAAAGACCTCGGAAAGCAGGGCCTGTACGGTCGTGCGGACATGGATCAAGGCATTATGTACATCAGCAAACTGTGCTTCGACGAAGGCACCAAGCGTGTTGCGACGGCACTCCTCGAAGAGTACACGCACTGCGCACATGAAGTTGAAGACGAAACCCCACAACAGAAGTGGATATACCTCAACCAAATCCTCTCGCTCGGCGAGAAAATACAGGGAGAACCCCTATGATGCAGCTCAGATTCGTAAGAGACACCACCGCAGGCCACGGCCATTTCACGTCAACGAGGGAATTTCAATCCCATAACGGTTTAAGGAATCGTACTAGCCCAGCCTATCTCTGTGCCGGCGCCACCACTCGGCTGTTCAAGTTACCCCCAAAGTCGAAGCGTTGCGCCGCCAAGTTCACCAAACAGCCACCGAGAAACTGCTCTAGATATTACTCGCTAAATAAAGGGCGAAGATTTTCCGAAGATATCGTCGTGCTGAAAGAGTTTAGCGGCTCGTTCATGGGCGGAGTAGAATCCGCTCTCAAGGTAGCATGGAACGAAGGATATCGCTTCGTGAGGATAGAGCCATGAAAGGTGTGGATATGATCGTGACCCCCACAGAGCAGCTCACCTACCTCAGACAGTTGTTCGGCAACCTCGACATGATCAGTGTCAAGCCGAAGCGCGTCATAGTCACCACCGGTCGCATGTTGGACTTACCAACCGCGATGCGGTGGTGTGACGACTTCGGCGTACCATACGAGGCGCTCACGGCGTTCACCTCGAATGGCAGCAGCGGCTGCGATACCTGTGGGTATGGTTCGTCGGTTGAGATTGAGTACACAATGGATCTGGTGCCCCATGAAGATTGACTTCGACCTGATCCTCTTTGGTATCGCAGCGGCGTGCGTGCTCTGTGTCGCAATATGGGAACTCGAAAGGCAACCCCCGACGCCTAAGAGTAAGGAGATCATGATCAACGCCGCGAGCCTCGAGCGGCTCACTCCCCAGTGCATCGAGGGAACAATCAAGCACTTGGAAACAACCTGTTGGGTCATATGCGAGATCCCGGATGAAGAAGATAACAATCGCGATAGCGGTGGTGGAAGCACTCGTACTCTTGATCATGAAGTGGGCAACGTGGATGGAAATGCGCGGCGAAAAACCCAAAGCCGGAAGGACATCTAGTGTTAATGGGAAACCTGTTGTCACCCCGTCTCAGCCGGAGTATCATAGTGAGTCACCCCCCGGAGTAGCAGATGCAACTTACTTTCCTGCAGGCGGACAAGCCGCTGACGAAGAAATACACCCGGCGCCCCGACGGTGGCTACGATTCAGAAAGTTATCCCATGCTTTATCAAGTCACCTCCCACGTCGAGGCAGTCGAGACGATTGACGAATTCGAGCTAGCGCTCAAAAAGCATGCCGAGCTGGGGCACTGTCTGCATACGGGTAGTTTGGACAGGCCCCTGGAGAACGAGAGCCGCAAGGGACACCATGACCGCGACGAGGCCCGTCGTTGGATCGTACTGGACCTTGACGGTCTATCTTCGTTCAACGGTGTTGACGAGTTCTTGGATAATATGCCAACAGCTTTTCAGCAAACCAGTTACGTCGTTCAGCACAGTCCCAGCTCTGGCATTAAACCCGGCATACGTGCCCACGTTTACTTCCTGCTCGATCGAGAGGAAGCGATGCAGGACATCAAGACGTGGATCATCAATACCAACTTAGCCACTGAGAAACTCCGTGACGAAATCACCCTCACAGCCAAAGACTTCGCGCTCAGTTACCCGCTCGACAGGATCGCTAACGATAATGGACGAGTCGTGTACATTACTGCCCCCGCATGTGTGGGATTCCCTGATCCCGTCGCTGAAAGAATTAGTGTCATTCGGAAAGAGCACGATATTCTTCGCCACGACTTCCGACGGGCAGTTGTCAGTGATGTCAAAGCACTGGAGCGAAGTCACATCGACCAGCTCCGAGAAGACAAAGGACTGAAGAAGTCCCGCGTCAAGGACTACTACGAACGCCGCGGGGACATCGACGTCCTCAAGGGAACCCTGACTGAACCCGGGCGCCTACACCCCATCAGGCAGGACTCAGACTTCGTCGTGCGGTGCAATCTGGACGATGGCGACTCTGAGGCGTACTTCTACTACATCGAGTACCCGACGCTGATCCGGAACCACAAGGGCGAGCCGGCCCTGTTCATGGAGAAGGTCGATAAGAAGTACTACGACGAGGTCGCAATGCCTGCCGCCAAGGCGCGGTGGGAGAAGAACATCATGCCGTTTGTGTTCAGGAACAAGCACGACGACTCGTACTACGCCGGCGCCCGCAAAGGCGACGACATCGTAATACAGCCCCACAAGATCGGTTCCCACGACAAGATCAAGTCGTGGTTCTTTCAGGTCGCGCCCCACGTGGTGCCGCCTGACCTCGATCAGGTTGAGAACTGGGAAGTGAAGTTCGATCCCACGTTCCAGCAGCAGTGGAACCCCGACGAGCGGGTGTTCAACACGTGGAAGCAGACCGACATCATCGCTGGCGCACAGTATCGATCTACGCCGCCGGTGACGATCACGAGAGTGATAGCCCACGCGCTGGGCAACAGCGGTGTGGAATACGACAGGTTTATCAACTGGTTAGCGTATATCTACCAAACCAGACAGAAGACAGGAACCGCTTGGATCCTGCACGGTGTGCAAGGTACCGGCAAGGGTTTGCTGGTCGACCACGTGCTCACGCCCATCTTCGGTCACGACTACGTGAAGAAGCAGCAGGCCCGAGATCTGCGCGCTGACTTCAACGGCTGGATGGAGCAGGCGATCTTCGTCAACCTGGACGAGTTCGATGTCCACGACACCGGGGACAACAAGAACTCCGTCATGGCTGCGCTCAAGAACTGGATCACGGACACACGAGTGTCGATCCGGAACATGTACGCCGGCCACCGCATGAGTAACAACTTCACCAATTTCATCGTCACCACCAACAGCCAGAACAGCATCCCGGTACCCCCGGGAGAGCGCAGGTTCAGCTTCGGTGTGCGACAAGAGGAGAGGCTCGAGATCACCGCTGATGAGGTAGACCTCATTAAGGAAGAGCTGAGCCACTTCGCTGGGTACCTGACCGGATACGACGTGGACAGGCAAGAGGCACATACCTGCCTCGAGAACGACACCAAGAGAGCTTCACAGGAGCTGTCGAAGACCACGATCGTGGAGTTCGTGGAAGCCATGCAAGTCGGCGACCTCTTCTACTTCCACGAGATCCTGCGAGAGCACACTGACTTCGACATGGGTCGCAACTACCAGCAGCTGCTGGACCGCATGACCCTCGAGGCGAAGGACGAGAAGCCGTCTTTGTTGTCAGCCGACGAGCTGCTGTGCGCATTCGAGATGGCAGTGGGCGGCAGGCGCTCCAAGATGAAGGTCATGAAGACCATGGCGCACAAAGGACTGGAACCCGAACGGCTGCAAATAGCTGGAAAACGTACTCGTGGATTCCAGATTGAATGGGACCTGACCGCTGAAGAGAGAGCGGATCTGGGCATACATTTGAAGCCGGTTGAGACCCAAAATGTCCCCGGCGAAAAAGAGTTGCAAGTTCCAATAAGCCCCCCTAACATTGAGTGATGAACCCGATGATTCTCACCCTGACTTTCTACATTGACGAGCCCAAGCCACTTCAAGATTTGGACGACCTATCCGACATTGTGCGCGAGGCGATCGATGAGAAAGTTGGGGAGTCGGACTACATGGTCCAAGACGTATCCGGGTTGAACGTCGACTACGAACTGAACGACCTTATTTGAGCCGCCCCCGTGACCGAATTCTATGCGCACGGCGCGCAGGCCTCCACTTCTCTAATATCAGCACTCATTACAGACGGTGGGCCGTGGGCGCATGCCATCCTCGGCCAATGCTTTAGCATGCCAGAACACATAAGAGTATCGTTTCTGAAAGGAGAAATGGAATGGACAGTTCCGAACTTCAGGACTCTTGTTATCTCCACCACGGAGTCCCAATCACCCCCCAAGCAAGAAAACTCGGCTACGAGTTCCCAGTCTTCGTAAGCAATATCGTCTGGCAGGAAGCCTGCCTGTGGAACGGCGCAGGCCGTTTTGAGTCCAACGTCGATCGCCGCATCATCGAGTTGGTGACGGCGTGCTATGAGGGCATGCTCAAGAGGTTAACGCAGACCGACTCGTTCCTGTTCTACTACTTCAAGTGTTGGATCTGGGGACGCTACGCCAACGCAGCGACGAGAAAGAAGCAACGCAAGCGCTATGGAGCGCGTCTCTTCATTGATGAAAACGGCGCGCCCTGGCTGTATATCTTCAACCCCAAGAGAGACGATGGTCATGAACTGACCAAAGGAGAATTACGTGAAGACCCTACGAGCGATGACAGCATTGATCCTGCTAGCGAGCCTGACAATCAGTGCCCAGCAGACGCCCCTGCCGACGACGGTGATGATCAGCTTCACCCCGGGACTGACATACGAGGACGGTGTGCCGCTAACGGAGAGTGAGATCGAACATTACGATCTGTACTGCGACGGAGCGTTTCTCAGAGAAGTACCCAACGACTTCACCAGGGCCTTTTATGTGGGCGTGGATGATCTTGGACCCGGCAGTCATACCTGCGCTCTCTCTGAAACAGTGGCTGGCATCGAGTCAGTTGCGTCGGATCCAACATCTTTCAGCTTAGGTCAGAGAACACCGAGCGCACCGACTCTGACCACGGTAGCGGGTGCATAGGATGAAAGACATCACAGCATGGTCGTTCAGTCGACTCAAGGACTTTGAATCTTGCGCGTTGAAGGCCTACAAGAAGTACGTCGAGAAGAAATCAACCGATCACATGGATCGCACCGCGGCTGACCGCGGCACAGCCATCCATCTCGAGGCAGAACTGTTCGTCAAGGACAAAGGACCGTTCACAGAGAACCTCTCTCTGTTCGAAGACTACTTCGAATTAGTGAAAGGCGAGTTCGCGTCTGGCACAGTTGAGCTGGAAGAGAACTGGGGTTTCACCAAGGACTGGGACGTCACCGGTTGGTGGGACGACGACGTGTGGTGTCGCATGAAGCTGGACAATTGCCGGCACCGCGACTTCGAGAACGGAGAACTCGTGTCAGCGATATCCACTGACTACAAGACAGGGAAGAAGTATGGAAACGAAGTCTCCCACGCCCAACAAGGCCAGATCTATGCAATCGGCACCTTCCTTCGGTACCCCACCCTTGAGGTACTGGATGTCGAATTTATTTACCTGGATCAAGGCCCAAAGGCGACGACCAAACGTACTGTCACGCGGGAGAAAGCTATGAAGTTCCTCCCATCGTGGAACAAGCGAGCCTTGGCAATGACCGGGGCAACAGATTATCCCCCCAAGCCGAACAAGATCACCTGCATGTGGTGTGAGTTCGGCCCGCAGCATGGCGACGGGTCGTGTGATTGGGGAGTATGAATCGCGAGCTGCCGTTGCTGACAGGGCAGGGTAAAAAGCTGAAGGCCTGTAGCCGGCACCGTGTAGTCGGATGAGGTAGCACTGCCGATAACTGGAAAGTGTGAAGTCCCGGGCACGCCCGGGCAACGAACTATGGCAGAATCGGGATGGACGGGCTGAAGAGTCTGGTTGAAGTTCCGTAAAGCAAGCCGTCGTGATGTAGCGTTGATCAGCGTCGAAGCGACGACGAGTCCCCGGCAATACTTTGCCGGGCCTTATTCATCCGAGGCAGGGTGGTTCCCTGACAAACCCCTCGGAGTCACTGCAAGCACGAGCAGAGAATCAGCGCGGAGTGCTTCCGTCCCGCGCTCTAAATTATAGCGTGCAACGAAGAATGAATTAACGGTGAGGATGCGACAAGACTTGTTCTTGTTTAGAAAGCCCGTTGCCGGCAGAAGCCTCAGTATGATCCGGCCCCAAGCAGCGATGGCGTAATCGCGGATAAATAGCCAGCACAGGCAAATCCAGAAGCGCTGCAGTGAAGCAATGTGTGAAGTCCCGAGACTATCCACTGGACGTCTCGGGCAACGAATGAAACGATCCCCCGTAGCGCATAAAGGGGGAGACATAGGTGCAGCGACGTAGTAACAGGTGGAATGCCTGCGAAGTTCGTATTGCATAATCCAAGCCCGGGTGGGCGCCGAGAACCCGGGCAGCTAATTGATTGGGCGGGGGTATCTCCGTCGGTGGTGTAAGACAGCGTCGATAAACAAGGTTACATTGGTCCCGGCCCCAGCACTCACGTGCTGTTCATAATGCCGATGCAGCTAACTGTCTTTAGATTTCAAATGGTCTGACCAGCCCTGAATGGTTGAATCGATCCCTGAACAGGGCTCTCTTAAAAAGTAACGAGGAAACGAAAATGGCAAAGATGATGATGGGTCAGATTGACCACGCCCGCGCACGAGTCCGTGCAATCAAAAACGGGCTGATCGGTGAAGCACCCGAACGGCAGAAGACGTATGAGGTCCGTGACCTAGTCAACGGTCTCCGCGACGGTACGGTGAAATTCACCGGCGCCCAGCTGCAGAAGTTTGCACAGGAATGGGCGGATCAGTACTCCAAGGATAACCATTCCTACAACCGCGTTAATTTCGAAAGCACTGTGCTCGGGTATGCGTTCAGCACAGAACGCGCTGCTGAGAAGGCACGTTTCGATACAGAGAACGCTGTGTACCAGGAACGCCTCGGTAAGGTGCAAGCAGAAGCAACGAAAGTCGAAGACGCAATCGTCCTTGGCGATCAGCACGCTGCACTCATAGCGCTGCAGGCATTCGCAGCATTCGAGCTGTGAAATACCTCGTCGAAGGCCGGCGTTTCGACGTCAGGCACGAGGCAATCTCATTCGCCGGCGGTCTTGCTGAAAAGCAGGGCCGCTCGGTGGATGTCGAGATCGAAATGGAAGTGGTCAAGTCCGAAACCAAACGCTCTTGGATTTGCCGCATGCATCCCTACGGGCAGCACCGTACGCTGCTCAACAAAACAGCCCCCCTTGCAGTTTCATCCTTCGAGGAGGTAAAGATATGAGGAGCGCAGGCAAGTGGGAGTGCTTCGGCACGAAAGTGTGGAGGACTGACCTCCCCTATTACTATTTCAAGCCACTGACGGCCGGCGACGTGCGTGAGTTGCAGAGGAACGCGAAGTCGGTCGAGGGATACAAGGAATGGCGACGGCAGATGGGAGACTTCTGGTGAGCGCTGCCCCCTACGAGGTTATGGACGAGTGTCTTGATGCCATGACTGTGGTCTTCAAAGAGTACAAAGAGAAGTATGAACGTGCCGGCGGAGACCCAAATGAATTCGACATGCTAGTCCTCGAGCAATGGAGACCGTGGTGAAAATTCATCCGCTGGCCAGCATGGACAAAAGCACTAACATGTATGGTTGCACCCGCTGCCCTGCATGTGGCGACAACCATCGCTACGAGTGCAGTAGCGAGCCCGACATAATCAGGTGCGACGACTGCGGGCATAAGGAGCCGAAGAATGAAGACAATTGTTCATATTGAACTCGACGATACGAAGCGGCGCCTGCTCGCCGTCTACCTCACTCGGGACCCAGCCACTAAGCACTTAGTCACTCGGAAAGAAGTAACTGAGTTGGTCTGTGCCTTCGTATCTGAACGAATTTCACGTGCATATCAGGGAGAATATGATGGCTACGACGAAGACATACCAGATACTCCTGATTCAGGACGACCTGGACGAGATAACGGACATGACGGAAGCGCAGGACATCAAGGACTACCTGACGATGCTGATCCTGTCGCAAGTTTCACACCCTCTCGAGGCGATGAGCCCTACCTATATACCGGGCGAAACAATGCACTGACGGGGGCATGCACGGAGATGCTCGACATTGCAGCACGAGTGGACCAGTTGATCTGGGAAGCACTCGAGGGAGACAGAGTAAAATGACCCCCGAAGATGCCAGAGTAAAGCACTTGCTGGAGAGCATGCCCTGCGTGAGGAAAGTGAATGAGCTGATCGACAGCGATCGTTACCCTCCGCGCCGCACACTGTTCGCCACACGCTACTTCAACCGAGAGAACGAAGAGGTAGCGTACTTCATACCGGACCTGCAACCGCAAGGCCGGCTCGTACAATTTGATCCGCCCCGAATATGGTCGGAGTGGGCATTGCAGGAGATAGGACTTATGACAAGCGCAGGCGATTCAAAATTCATCCGGGACATCCTAGTAGACCTCATTGGCTTCACGATCTGTAAGATCGGTGAGCCAGACGACGAAGCATCCGCGTGGGACACAGTTGAAAGGAACCGAAGCAAATGAAAACATTCGTAGAACCTTGGCGCCGAATAATCAAAGAAATTCACGATGCCATTGAGCATTCAATGAACGAGGGGTTACCACTCTCAGCGATTGAGCTTAATGCAGTTGAGTGGAAGCAGTTTGTCATTGTGAGGACAACAACCGTGACCGGCAAACGCTTGGATGATGCTGAGTTTGATTGCGGTACTGCTATGTACAGAGGCATCAAGGTTTTCAAAGGGAGCT
>Ga0255054_10001380_pt1 | contig 14287 bp, 6 predicted proteins | sample JV7_2_23_MG_FD_188634 | JGI IMG/M metagenome (GOLD analysis project Ga0255054, IMG submission 188634) | Seawater microbial communities from Jervis Inlet, British Columbia, Canada - JV7_2_23 | ecosystem: Environmental > Aquatic > Marine > Inlet | place: Canada: British Columbia | collected...
CTCAAATAGCATTGTCAGGGGAACGACGACAACCAACCAGTGGAACTCAGGAATAGTCTATTACAACGTTGGGACACTCACTCTGAATGTCTATAACAACATCATTTACGGTTTTGACGGACCCGGGGCCGAGACCGGTTGTGTAGTTACCGACGACAGTTCATCAACTGCGTATGTCTATAGCAACACGCTCTATGGCTGCTACTACGGGCTGTTCGCCTGGGACAGTACCGTGGTAGCCAAGAACAATATCGCCTTCAACAATACCGACGATTACAACGCGCAGGCTTCTTCATTTGACTCAGCTTCTGACAATAATCTGGGTGAAGATGCAGCCTTTGCTCAAGACAGCAACTATGTTGTAACGAGCCAAACTGACGTCCAGATGTTTGTCGATCCCTCTGGTTCTGATTTCCACATCTTAGCCACTTCAGATGCTGCCGACGCCGGAGCGGATCTTTCAGGCGACGCAAACCTACCATTCTCCGATGACATTGATCTCGATACCCGACCGCAGGGATCTCAGTGGGACATCGGTGCTGATGAGTACGTCGACCTGGGCTCCGAACTGCTGGCCAAGTCAGAAACCTTCACAGCAATTGCAGGTACCGGTAATCAGACCATTTCCACGACCGGCTTCCAGCCTAAGGCCGTTTTGTTCTGGATCACCGATCTGACCGCCACCGGAAGCGCCGCAAATACACGCTTTGGGCGGGGTTGGACCGACGGTACCAATCAGGGTGCGGCCGCAACCGCCTGGGCCGATGGGAGTAACACCGTCTGGGGCGAGATGCTTACCGGCAGCACCATCCTGCTCGTAGACGAAAGCGGCACCTATCTGGCAAGAGCCAGCGTCGTTTCCCTGAACGCCGATGGGTTCACCATCAACTGGACCACCGGCGGTGGGTCGCGATTAGTCACCTACCTCGCCCTGGGTGGTCCAGGGCTGACAGATGTCAAGGTGGGCTCAAAGACGCTCGATCAGTTGAGCGCCACCGAGCAGATTACCGGGGTTGGGTTCCAGCCCGATGGCGTGCTCGCTTTCGGTGCGCGAGACGAGGGACTGGACTTTGCTACGACCCAGGAGGGACATGCCTTCGGAGTAGCCATCTCCCCAACCAGCCGACATAGCAGCGGCCATCGCGAGAGAAACGACGGATTTGGATTCAGCGGTTATCGGGACAATCAGCTTCTGGCGCCCGCTGATGACGGCAGTATTCCCGAGGCAGAGTGGGATCTCCAATCCATGGATGTCGATGGGTTTACGCTGGTCTCGGATGTCAACGAGGACGTCGTCATGTCTTACCTGGCTCTCAAGGGAGTCAACATTGCGGAAGGCATTCTGACGCAGCCCACCGCGACAGGGGATCAGTCGGTCACGTCGCTCAGCTTCACTCCTTCGGCAGTGATGTTTGACGGCGGCGATAAGGCTACCGTGAGCGGTTACGAGTCCCAGCCCGAAATAGTGCACGGCGTAGCCACCGACCCCTCAGAGCGGTCAGCCATCTGGGCTGGAAGAAACGGCACAGCCTCCGACACTGATCTATCGACCTCCGCGGTCATTCGATCGCTAACTGGCGGCACTCCTAGCCTCGAAGCTGAGGCCGACTTCGTGTCGATGAACTCAGACGGCTTCACGATCAATTGGAGCAGCGCAGACGCGACGCAGCGAAAGATCGGCTGGGTGGCTCTCGGGCCTGGAACCATCACACCGCTCTCTGGACTTCTCGCCCATTGGAATTTCGACGAAGGAAGCAGCCAGACCGTGAACGATGTGACGGGCAACGGCTACGACGGGACACTTGGGGCTTCCGCTGCGGTAGCGGGCGACGATCCCGCATGGTCTTGCGTCACCGGTGGATACGCTTTGAACTTCGATGGCACCGATGATGAGGTCCGCATCTCGAGCCCTGTCATCGCCGACCAGGCGGCCTGGACCATCACTGCCTGGATCAAGATGAGCGCTGATGCGCTCGATCAGCGGGGTATTTACTCTGAAGGTGATACCGGCGCGCCTGGGTATCTATTCCTTTATGTAGACGACACTGGAACAGAGACGCGTTTCTATTCCACGGATCCATCATTCGTGGATGCTCAGGTCATTGGGTCAACCAGTGTCGAGGACGATCAATGGCATCTGGTCACGATGGTGCAGCGGTCGAAGTTCGATCGAGAACTATATGTCGGCACCAACTCCGAAGGAACCGATACGCAGGACGCAGGAACGCTTGCTCCGAATACGGCATCCATAGGTGCCTGGGTAAGTGAGACTTTCTTTGAAGATCCGTTCAAGGGACTCATAGATGACGTGCGCATCTATGGCCGCGACCTGACCATAAGCGAGATCAGCACTTTGGCCGCCTCGCCGCCGACCGACTGCGCTGGAGCCACCGCCATCTATTATTCTGTCGGGACAGACAACACAGCGCTTTACTCAGCCAACGCCTCCGCCTCGAGCGGCACGCTGACCCTCGCGAGCGCAGCAGCCAGTAACATTGGCGTCGGTGATGAGATCCGCGAAGGATCCAACCGCTACTACATCACGGGCCGCAACTCAACAACCGAGTTCACTATTCAAGATTCGGCAGCCACTGGCACTCCTGGCGACACGAACATCACCTTTGGATCGACCGCAATCACGATCTATCGCGCATTCAATTCTCTGGATGACGCGTTCTTCAACCCCACAACAGGGGCGATTGACAGCAGCCACCTCAATACGTCGGATTTGGTAGCGAACAACTTCCAGCTCAATATTGCAGGCTACAACGACGGCGCGGATCCCTCAATGTATGTGCGCATCGAAGAACCCTGGGTCACAGGAGTTAGCAACTACATCCGAGTGTACTCACCGACCGACACATCGGAAGTGGGCGTTTCTCAGCGCCACGATGGCACAGCAGGCAGTGGCTATCGCATTGCTCCATCAGGGGCTGCAACGAATCAATACTTCAACTTCATTTTTGTCAGCACCAACAATGGCTATGTACGAATTGAGGGCATCGAGATCGATGGCAGCAGCGTCACCAACGGCGAGAATTTGCGGGGTTTGCTGGTCAGCGACTCGACCAATTCGAACGATGTTCGCTTCACGGACAACCTAATTCACGACATCATCAATAGCAACTTCGATGACGGGGACCCCAGTCGAGTGACCGGAATCATGCTGGACGAATCCGACAATTCCAGGGTCTCTAACAACATCATTTTCAATCTCGATAGCGTGTCCGCCGCTGGGAATGGCGGCGTGCGCGGTATTCGCAGCGTCACATCAGGAAAGACGCACTACGTGTACAACAATACGCTGTACGACATTCAGTCGAGCAGCAGCGCGGATGCAGCGTACGGTATTCATGACTACGCCAGCAATACGATAATTGCAAAGAATAACTACGTTGGGCTTGTCTACGCCGGCGTTGCCTTCCCCGAATTCGCGTTCTACGGCACGTTTGACACTGAGGACTACAACGTTGCCTTTGATGGCTCAACGACCGGCCCGAACAGTGTCAACAGCCAGTCAACCTACGCCAACTACTTCGTCGATGTTTCAGCAGGCAACGAAGATCTGCATCTGGTGGACGACTCAAACACACTCTGGACTACGTATGGCACCGATCTCGATGCCGATCCGAACCACCCGATCACCGACGATATCGACGGCGATGCTCGAGACGCGACCCAGCCAGACATTGGTGCGGATGAGTATATCGCCGCGGCAATCAGCACGAACTACCGTTCCATCGGCACTGATACAAATCCGATTTACGACGTCGGGGATGCCTCGATCAATTCTGGCCAAACTACAGTTACGTTTGCGGCCGGCGCAAGTCTGCCCGTGTCCACAGCGGTGGGTGCGGTGGGGCAAGGTGACAAGATAGTTATCGGCGGCGAGACGTTCTTCATCCTGTCCCGCACAGACACCACACATGTTGAGGTACAGACCGCGGCAGCCTCAACGCACTCGAACGCAGCCTACAGCATCACCCGCGCTTACAACGACATTCAAAGCTGGGAGGATCCCTGCGGCGCCACGCCATGTCTGGCGAATTCCAGTGGAGGACGCGGCGGAGACCTGGTTAGCGACAATCGGGTTGAAGTTGGGGTGGCTTACAAGGATGGGACGTTCACGCCGACGGCCACCACGGTGTTCAACGGATCTACCACCAACAGCAGCCACTATATGTGGCTGACAGTAGCTTCTGGCCAACGGCACGATGGCACTGCCGCAACTGGAGTCTACGTTGACGGGGGCTCGATCCCGAATACCGGAGTCGGTACCGAACACATCTTCCGTCTCCGCGACCCATATGTCCGAATGGAATGGCTGGAGATCGGCAACTTCAATGGCGATCCGAGTGGAGGCCAGCCGATCAACGTACAAGAAGCTGAAGCAGAGGGGGCTTACTTCTCTCACTTGATCATTCATGATTACACCAGCACCGACCCCAATCGCGGTGCGATCAACATTTACGATGACGTAACAATTCGTAACACGATCATCTACAACGGCGATGCTGGCCTGCGCACTTTCGGCAATGATGATCCGACAGTGACGATCGAGAACGTGACCATCTATGGCATGAGTGGTGACGGGCTGCGCACTGAGGCCGATCCAGGAACGCTGATCGTCAAGAACACTATCTCCGTCGGTAACAGCGGTGATGATTTTGACATCGACACCGCAGGCCTGACAATCGATCCGAGTTCAGGCTACAACCTATATTCGACGGTTAATCTCGGCGTTCACCCCGGGACCAACAACCAGGCACCGCCCGCGAGTCTGGAAGACCTCTTCATCTCCATCGTTGTCAGCTCCGAAGACCTGCACATTGAGAGCAGCGGCAATAATGCCATTGACCTAGGTACAAGCCTGTCTGGACTCTTCACCGACGACATCGATGAGGACAGCCGTCCGCAGGGTGCCGAGTGGGACATCGGCGCAGACGAATCCATGGGCGCTGGGCCCGTCGCGTGGTGGGAGTTCGACGACGGCAGCGGTCAGACCGCATCCGATTCGTCAGGCAACAGCAACGATGGAACGCTCGGTCCTACTGCAGGGGTGGAAAGCGCTGACCCGACCTGGACCTGCACCACTGGCGGAAACACTTTAGATTTTGACGGAACCGATGACTACGTCCTGGCTCCGGACTACGATCTCTTGAGCGCCATCACGATCTCGGCATGGGTCAATGCGGATTTGGTCGACGCAGGTGATGGGATCGTCTCGAAGCGCACACCTAGCGAAAATGCTGGAAACTGGCAGTTGAGATTTGATGATGCCGCGGCAGGAGTTCTTGAATGGATGGTTTGGGACGGCGTCGATAGTTCAGAGGACTTCCAGTCGATTGGTACGGTCGGTACTGGTTCGTGGACACATATAGCTCTGACTTATGACGATCCAACAAACACCGCCAAGATCTATATTGGTGGATCACTGGATAACACCGACTCCTCATTCACCAACAGCATGTTGGACACGGCGGAGCCAATCAGAATCGGGTGGACCGGGCAAGGTGCCGCCACCACATTCAACGGTCGCTTGGACGATGTACGAATCTATGACCGTGCCCTGAGCCTGGGCGAGATCAGCACACTGGCAGCGTCACCTCCAACTGATTGCGATGTAGTTCTTCTGGTGGTGCCGAACGCGGGGAGCTTGGGTACGCAGGACACCGATAAGAAAACCCTGATCGAAACATGGGGATACACCGTCGACCTCATCTCGGCGAATGACACTCAGGGCAACTTTGACGCCGCCGTGGCCACGTCCGACGCGGCCTACATCTCAGAGGAAATCACCTCCGGCGATCTCGGCACCAAGCTAACAGACGCTTGCATTGGTGTCGTCGATGATGAAGACGCGCTCACTGACGAGTTTGGCATCTCATCTGCTTGGGGCAGCTATTCTTCGACAGACATTGATATCACCGACAACAGCCATTACATCACTTCTTCCTTCGGTACTGGGCTACTGACAATCGCCAGCCCTGCTCAACCGCTTCATGTCGTCGGCGGGACCATCGCGGCAGGAGCCCAATTCCTGGCGGAGGAGCCCTCCTCGGCAAACGGAACCCTGGTTGTGATCGAGGCCGGAGGCGCGCTGACAAGTCCGCCAGGTGGCACCGCGGCCGACAGGCGTGTCTACTTGCCCTGGGGCGGCGGCACTTTCGACATCAACACGCTAAATGCCAACGGGCTGCTCTTAATGCGCAAGAGTATCGAGTGGGCCATTGCAGGAGCAGGCTGTGCAGCGGGCGCAGACCTGGACCAGATCCACTACCGATGGCGAAACGATGACGGGGCGGAGCAAGACAACACCATAAGCATCGGCACCGTCCGATCAGCTACTGACGTCGTCACTGATACGCTTGACATCACCAACGTTCAAATCAGCGGCATCAACCGGTATCTTCTCGTCGGGCTCTGCTATGGCCCTGAGAGTGGCAATACGACCACCTCAGTCGTACTTGACCCGGGAGGCGGAGATGAAACCTTCCTCACTCATCTAGACTCCGCTTCTGCAATCATCGAAAACGATGGTCAATGCGAGCTGTGGGGGACAGTAGCTCCGCCTATTGGAACCTTTACTGTCCGTTCGATCATCAACCCGGCTGTAGCTGGTTTACACGATATGGTCGGAGGCGCCTGGCCGCTCAGTGGTGTTGATCAGTCAACCCCGAGGGGAACGGTTGTCACTAACGGCGCGACTGGCTCTCCCGAGGTGACCGTGAGTTCGGCCGTAGGCGAAATCGTATTCGGAACTGCTTTCATGGAAGCAGCATCCGCAATGCAGATTCAGTCTCCCGGCGTGGAAGATTGGGAAATCTTAGTCAATGACGCTGGAGCGGGAGCGCACTCGGCCGGAGCATCGAGTGTCACCCTTGACTGGACCACAAGTCCGTCCAGCGACAAATTTGCGGCTGTCGGCGTTGCAATCAAGCCGGCCACCGCTGCCACATTTGTCGGATCTCAAGACACCGCACTGAGCAGCCTCGCCACCCTCTCTCCCAGGAGGCTTCGATTTGAAGTTTCAAACGAGGGCACCAGCGGGTCAGGCTCAGTGACTTATCAGTTGCAGGTCGCGGAGGCTGCCACCTGCAGCGCAGGCAGCTACTCTGCGGTCCCCACCGGCAGCAGCGGTCACTGGCAGATCATCGGTTCGGTCTACATTTCCGATGGTGAGGCTACTTCAAACATCGTGCCAGGCCTGGCTGATGAAGCGACCACCTTCGTTCCAGGTGAGTTGAAAGATACCGGCAACGCCACTGGCAGCATCACCCTGGCCTCGGACGAGTTCACCGAGAATGAGTATTCGATCCAAGCAACTGGAAATTCGACGCCCGGCGGCAACTACTGCTTCCGCTTGTATGACAGCACCGGCGCAAGCGTTCTAGACACTTACGATGTGTATGCCGAAGCGAGCGTCGCCCCATGACCCTGGTCACCCTGCAAAGGGGATTCTCACGATTCCTAACATTTAGTGCCCTCTTTTGTAAGCCCTCCGGTACCAAGAGCATGGGACCACTTTGGGTCCAGAAGAGTAAGAATTTACCTAGTAAGGGGTCACACTTATGTCTGAAGTAAAGATCCTTCTTTGCGACGACGATCCCGATCTGCAAGGGCTGCTTGTAAGGCGCCTGAAGAAGATGGGGATTGAGCCCGATGCTGCCGGCGATGGCCGGAAGGCGAAGGGATTCGTGGACGAAAACGTCTACGACGTCATCGTCACCGACATCTATATGCCAGAGGCGACCGGTCTCGAGGTGATGGAGCACGCCAAGCAGAAAGACCCAGATACCCAGGTCGTTATCATCACCTCCTCGGCTACGATCGATAACGCCATCGATGCTCTAAATCACGGCGCCTTTGGCTACTTGACCAAGCCGTTTGACCACCTGATCGTGTTCGACAACATGGTTTCGCGTGCTCTGGAATACCGTCAGCTAGTCGTCGCGGACAAACGCAAAGCAGAAGCTCAGAGGCGGCGCGGCGATATGCTCGAAGATGAGGTCGCTCAACGCGTGCAGCAGCTGCAGAAGAATCAAAAGGGGTTGCTGGATCTGTTGGGCTCTCTGCCGGATGGAATTCTAGTGGTTGAAGAAGGCGGGAAGGTTGTTTTGAGCAGCCCGGTTGGCGAACGCTGGTTGGCGATGGACCAGAAATCAGAAGATCAGCCGATTCACAATTTCATAAAGCAGGTCCATGCCGAAATACCCGAGCCAACTGCAGACGTTATCGTCAACGGCGTTGATCTTCACATTGTGTCGGCCGATTTCCGAGATGACGGCGAAGTCAAACGCAAGGCAGTGATCATCCGCGAAGTGGAAGAAGACGGTGTCGGAGCCGGCAGCATGGTGACAGAAACCGTCATGGGCATCAAGAAGGGGCTTGCGACTCTCTACGAGCAGGGCATGGGCACCGAAGTGGTGCTCGATGTCGCCAGTCAATTCGCGGTATTGGAGCAATTGCAGGGATGGTCAACCGGAACCGGTGAGCTCGATCCCGAGCAGGCAAATGCACAACCCGCAGCTGAAGTTGAAGCTCCAACTCCAAGCCAGGCACCAGAAGTAGCTGCTGAGCCCATTCCAGCGGCTGAAGTAGCTTCTGAACCCGCTCCGGCTCCTGATGCAGAATCTGAATCCATTCCAGCTCCAGAACCAGCTGCAGCTCCCGAGTCCGGCCCAGCTCTGGAAGTAGCTCCTGTTTCCGTGCCATCCCAAGAACCAGCTGCGGCTCCCGGTCCTGCGGAACCGGTTCAGGCACCGGCGGCACAAGCTGAAGCTACACATGAAGCCGGCGAGCCAGTAGGTACGACAACCATCCCTCCGTTCACGCTACCGCGCGAGCGCACGCCCACTGGCGAGCTCAAAGGCCCAAGGCTGAACACTTCCGAACTGCAGAATGCGTTACGCGCTTCTGCACCAGCGGATGAAACCGCAGCTGAGGCTGCGATTCAAGATCCGTCACCGCAAGAGGCGATCGAACCGACGGCTCCGGCTGAGCTTCCTGTCGAGGAAGCGGTGCCACAAGCCCCTGCTACCGAGGCAAATCAGGAAGCTTCAACTGCCGAGATCCCCGCCGCCGAAATTGTTCCGGATCCAATGGACGAAACGCTCGTTTCTTCGTCATCGAAGGAAGCCGAAGCGCCAGGTTCAATTGAAGACACGGTCGCACCGCCTGACGGCGCGACCGAGGAAACCATTCCTCCATTTCATGCGGATGAACCATTTGCAGAAATAGAATCAACCGCCGAGCAACAGCCTGCTGCAGATACTGAGCTTGAGATCCCGAGTTCGCCCACGGCGCCGGATTCGTTAGTCGAAGAACAGGCATCGGTCGAAATTCCCGATCTCTCGGCAGAAGATCAGGAACCTGAATTTCCTCGAGCCGAAACCGATACGGGAGATGTCCCCTCCTGGATCGACGGGATCACAGGGATCACTGACCCGGATATCCTCCAAGACTTTGACTTCGAGCCCGAGCAGCAGGAAGCCGCGTTCCCGGCGGCTCAAAATGGCGAAATTCTGGATGACGACTCGATGTTCAAGCAACGGGTCATTCCTGAGGCGATGAACGCAAAACTCAATACTCCGACCGAGCTTCCTAACATAAACGGCAATCAGGAGCATGTTCCTCCGCAGCACGATGGGCCGATCACGATCCAGGCCGCTCAGGCTGACACAGAGATGTTCCGCAATGTGCTCGCAGGACTTTCAGGAACTCAGATCTTGAGCGGAGATTCTGATCAACCGCCCGGGGAACCTCCTAAGAAAAGCGGGGACGCCGTCGCCGAAGGTGAACGGGGACTAGACAGACCGCTCGCGGCTGAAGATGGTTTGAATGAGCTGCGCGCGGCGGCCTCGGATGCTCAAGATCTGAAACATAGTGTGCCAGATGAGCCGATAGAAGCGCCGTCAGCCGAGATTGCGCCACCGGCTCCCATTGAATCACCGCCAGTCGAGGCTCCACTGCCCTCCACCGAAGAACTTCGCCAGGCGCCGGAACCCGAGCCAGAGCCGGAGCCAGTCCACGCCAAACCGGCGAACTGGCCACCCACCTTGCCTACAAAAGACGACGACTGGGACGACGAGCTCGACATCTCCGCATAGCCCTCCAACCACAGATAATAAAAACTCCCCGGCAAGAAATCCGTGCCGGGGAGTTTTTTTGTTTCTTCGTATGTTGAAGCTACGGCGCAGTTGGTTCTATCGTGGTGGTACCGGTGGTGCTCCCATCAAGCGAAGGAAGGGGCAGCAAAAACGGGTTATCGGTGGGCACCAGCATCACCTGAATGCCCGGGCCCAACCTCTGGACGTACTCGAATGTGACTAGATCCGGATTTAGCGCTAACGCTGCAGCCAGCAGCTCCAGCGCGGTTGCCTCGGCCTCGGCCTCGATCACGCGAGCGTCTGCTAGACCTTGAGCGTTGATCACAACCGCATCGGCCTGACCCGCGGCAACTGCGCGAGCTTGATTCGCCTCCTCCTCGCGCTGTGCAACAACAAATATCGCACGTTCGGCCTCCTGCTCAGCGATCTGCTTCTGTTCCACCGAAGCGGCGTACTCCGGTGAGAAGGCGATGTTGCGAAGCACAAAGTCATGCAGGATCAGACCGCCCTCTTCAAGTGCAGAACCTAGGGCGCCCTCAATCAAGGCGCTCAGCGCAAAGCGCTGCGTGCTGTAGACCTCTTCGATCGCAAATTGCGATACCGCATCTCGAATGATGCCGCGTGATTGAGGTCGGATGAGATTGTCGACATACCGCCCCTGCCACTTCTTGTGGGTATCTACAACACCTGCTGGATCCAGGGCAAAGATCACCGAGGCGTCGACCCTGACCACCTGGCCATCAGAGGTTCGCGCCTCCACTGAGTCGTCGCCGACGATCTGGCCCTCCTGCGGCGCGATCGACATGGTGTAGGTCTGGCGTTCAATCGGGTAGTGGAGCACATTCTCAAGGAAAGGCACCACGAAATTCAGCCCCGGCTGTAGCTCTACCGGCCGGATACCCTCATCCAGCGCAGAGATCACAACCCCACGGTCGGTTGGTTGGACAAAGATGATGCTCGCACTGATCACAGTGGCAATGAGCGCGATCGCAATGGCTCCAATGATGAGCCCAATGGCGCCGCGAAACGGCTGTCCGCGGGTCGCCCGAACTACTGCAATTCCGATAACCACTATTGCAACGATCCACGCGATGGTGGCAACGGCGCTAATAACAGCACCTACGTTCATCTGCTCCTCCTTAGTTACTCAAGTCGTCATAAAAGCCCCAATGAGGGCCTCGCGGCGATTTTACCATGCGGCCCGTTCCCCTGAATTGCCGGCCAAGTTTCTAATCGACTTCTTACTCCGGCCTCGTGAGATCAAAAGGGCGATGCTGCGTCCCATATCAAAAAGGGGCCACTTGCATGCGCGGCCCCACAGCTTCGGTTTGTGGTGAATACCCTATGAGGCTTCCCGCTCGATCATCAACGTCACGGGCCCATCATTCTCAATCTCTACCAGCATATCGGCCCCAAATTCGCCTGTACTTGTCTCGATCCCCTCCCCCTGAAGAAATTGAGCAAATCTCTCTACAAGTGGTTCCGCAATCTCCGGGTCCGCCGCATGTACAAAGCTCGGTCGTCGCCCTTTGCTGACATCGCCATAGAGTGTGAACTGGGACACGACCAAGGCTTTCCCGCCGGAATCGAGAAGGGAACGGTTCATCTTTCCCGCCTCGTCTTCAAATATCCGCAAATTTGCGCACTTCCCCGCCAGCCAGCGAGCTTCATCTTCGGTATCGGTGTCTCCGACGCCAAGAAGTATGACCATGCCTGGCCCTATCTCTGCTAGAGCTTCTCCGCCGACGCTGACTAGACTCCGCCGCACGCGCTGCACGAGCGCCCTCATAATCCAGTTAGTCTGCAGCCGGGGCGGGCGCCACGGCCTGGACCAGGCTAAGCACTTCGCCCTCTTCCGCGTGCCGGCCAGTCTTTAGTTTCGAGTAGACCAGCTTGCCATCAACCATGATCTCATACTTTCCACCGTCCGATGGGATCAGCTCAATGGACTTGATATCGTATTCAAATTGCTTGGTCAGATCTGCCATCAGACCGATGGCTCTATCTGTATAGTGTCAAACCGCGCAGTAGACGATTGAAATTTCCACATTTAGCCTCCTCGTAGGCTTTCAATTCTACTATTTGTCAATCATCTGCTCGTGTCTTCAGGTAGCATGCAAATTATGAGATAATGCAAACAGAAATTGCAAGTATACGGAGGTGTACGATGCGAAAATTCGCGTCCTTTGTGTTCGGATCGGTGATGGGAGCAATGTTCGGGGCAGTTGTCGCCCTGTTGATCGCTCCTAGTTCGGGTGAGGAACTGCAGGCGCGGGCAAGAGAACGAGTCGCAACTCTACGCGATGAAGTTCAAAACGCCTATGAAGTCAGGACTGCACAGCTCCAAGCGGAGTTGGACGCCTTGAGTTCTGGTCCTGAAGGGGATGAGCTACCACCTGATTCGGAGTGACCGACCCCAAATCGAGAATTCGGGCCCATGAGCGGGCCCGATTTTCGTTTAAGGAGTGACCTCCCGGTCTTTGGTGGGAGGGATCGCCCAGTTTTTGGTGAGGACCTGACGCCTTGTATTTGGTCGGCATGATCTTGGCGGGGACCTAATAAATACCCGAAGTCTTTTTCATTCTGATCGGTTCCTGGCCAGCGTCTCATCATCCGGCTGTACGATCGGTAGGCGGACAGTGAAGCGACTACCTCTTCCCACAACGCTCTGCGCTTCCAGGCTGCCACCGTGCGCCTCCACGATCTCCCGCGAAATCGCCAACCCCAGCCCCGCCCCGCGGGGTCCGCTTCTTGAGCGCGCTTTGTCGAGCTGATAAAAGCGCTCAAAGATGCGGGAAAGATCTTCCGGAGGAATGCCGGGTCCCGTGTCATCGACATGTACGGACACCCAGCCGGAACCAGTCTCGGCCTTCAGCCGTACGCTACCGCCCTCGGGGGTATGTTTGAGGGCATTGTCGATCAGGTTCGTGAATACTTGAGCGAGTCGATCTCCATCTCCAATGAGCGAAGGGACGGAGGTGGCCTTGTTTTGGAGCAGCACACCGCTTTCGGCGGCCTTGAGCTTGAGCCGCTCCACGATCGCGGACAACACCTCTCCCAAATCAACAGGTTTCCGCTCTAGCGGGGTCTGGCCGGTATCCATCCGAGCCAAATCCAGCAGCTCTTCTACCAGCCTACCAAGCCGCTCTGACTCTCCATGGATTACGCCCGCTGCGCTCTTAGTGTCCGGCGCGGTGCCATCCAAAATGGCCTGTGCGTATCCCTGAATGGAAGTGAGCGGAGTCCGCAGCTCGTGAGAGACATTGGCGACGAAGTCCCGCATAGCTTGCTGGCTGCCCTGAACCTGCTCCACCATCTCATTAAATGAAGTTGCCAGGCTGTGGGCTTCGTCTGGACCCGATGGGGTCAGCCGCAACTCGTAGTCGCCGGCTGCCACCGAACGAGCCGCCTCAGCCGCATTCTGCAAAGGAGCCGACACCCAGCGCGAAATCAGCCACGCAAGCACAAGCGATGCGCCCAGCGCTACAAGCGCTGCTCTCAGGATGAGCGGTAGTAGGAGCTCCTCACCTAGAGCTGCCAGCGGACTGGGTCTTGGGGCCAGGAGGACCAGTGCCCGGCCCTCCTGGAGCGGCTGGCTCACATAAAGCCAGCGGTTCAGGAATCCCCCATAGCTTCCCTGTGTGGCGGCATCAGCAGAACCTACACCTTCGATGATCTCGGAAGGCGGAGCCTCGGCACCTGCGCGAGTGTCGGCAAGAATCTCTCCATTGCGGCCCACGATCAGCCCGCGCGCATTCGCCACACCCAGGTTCCTAAAGGCCGAGTTTAGTCGATCGGTTCCCAGGAATTGCAGCGCTCGCGGCCCGCGTTCAGCCACGAGTTCTGCCGCGCCTTCAAGACGCGCGGTCGTTTGTCGATCCAATTGGCGGCTGTTGACCAGGAACACTAGCAGGCTGGCGGCAACGATGATCAGCACCAGGGCGCTGACGAGCATGTGGGTCAGCAGCAGGCGAGATCGCAGCGAGTGAAACATCAGACGACCAACTTGTACCCCACTCCGGTAACAGTCTCGATGGTTACCTGGCTCCCCCTTATTCGCTTTCGCAAGTGAGCTACGTGTACGTCCACCGTCCGAGTCTGGCCATAGAAATCGTATCCCCAGGCGAGATTGAGCAGTTGTTCCCGGCTGAGCACAATTCCCTGGTTCTCTGCCAAAG
>Ga0255054_10001381_pt1 | contig 14282 bp, 10 predicted proteins | sample JV7_2_23_MG_FD_188634 | JGI IMG/M metagenome (GOLD analysis project Ga0255054, IMG submission 188634) | Seawater microbial communities from Jervis Inlet, British Columbia, Canada - JV7_2_23 | ecosystem: Environmental > Aquatic > Marine > Inlet | place: Canada: British Columbia | collected...
CCACGTCTCTTGGGTAGACACTGTATTCCCCAGCCATGATCGTGTCTCGTACCCGGCTGATAATGGTGAAAAAGCCGTCCGCATCCATGACGGCCACATCGCCGGTATGGAGCCAGCCGTCACGCAATACCGACTCCCCGCCCACGTCGCCGCCAAGATAACCCTGCATAACCTGTGGGCCTTTGACCACGAGTTCGCCAATGCTGCCGGCGGGCAAATCGGACCGAGAGATCAGGTCGACGATCTTAGCTTCCGTATTTGGGAGCGGCACGCCGATGGAGCCCTCCTTTTCCGATGACTCGAAGGGAAGTGCGTGCGTGGCCGGAGAGGCCTCCGTTAATCCGTATCCCTCTACCAGTCGACCATTGGTGAGCTTCTCGAACTTCTCCTGAACTTCTACCGGCAGCGGCGCCGCGCCGCTGATGCAGAAACGGATCGCCCCCAGACCGTAGGATCGGACGTTCGGGGCGTTATTCAGCGCCATGTATATAGTAGGCACGCCCGGGAACAGCGTGGGTTTGTGCTCTTTGATGTGGTCCAGCACCTGCTGCAGCTCGAAGACCGGCAGCAGCACCATGGTGGCGCCCACCGCGATTGGCAGGTTCATGGCAGCAGTCATTGCATAGCTGTGAGAAAACGGCAGCACGCATAGGAAGGTCTCCCGCCCAGTCCCCATGCCGGGCACCCAGTGACGCAGCTGAAGGGCGTTGGCAACCAGATTCGAATGGCTGAGCTGCACTCCCTTTGGCTCGTCTGTCGTCCCACTCGTAAATAAGATAACCGCTGCATCTTCCCCGGTAACCTGTACGTCGGGTGCTTCGCGGGAGGCATCCATCATCAACGTTTCCATGTTGCGCGCGTTGGGAATACTTGAAGCATCCTGACCGAGTCCAGCTGTTTGCCAGCGTGCCATGAGTTGTTGATACACCCGCTTCGATACCGCATGTCGGATATCGGTCAACACGACAATCAATTGCTCACCCGCGGCATTAGCCAGTTCGGCGAATTCAGAGAGAGTCACCAGGACCCTGGCCTCCACGCGCTTAAGTTGAGCCGCAATCTGCTGTGCGTTGGCCTCGGGGTTAGCCAGGACCACGACCGCTCCAATTTTCAGCACCGCATAATAGGCAATGATCATCTGCGGCATGTTGGGCAAGACGATCATGACCCGGTCTCCAGGGCCGACACCCAGTCCGTGTAGTGCATGAGCAAACTGGTTCACGCGCCGGTTGAGCTGCTTGTAGGTGAGGCGAGAACCGTAAAACAAGGTCGCGGTGCGGCTCGGCATCCAGTCTGCGGTGGTCTCTAAGAACCGATTAACCGCTTGGCGCGGGATCGGTATGGTCTGAGGTACGTGCTCATCGTAGCTACTTAGCCATGGCCGACCGGCGCCGGACCCGGATTTCGCGGCCTGATCTCTCCAGGTGAAACGTCGCTCTCCCTCACCGATGAAACGCTCGATGGCACGATTCACCGCTGCGTGCCGCTCCAACTGCACCTTGTGCTTGGAAGCCCCAACGTCGACGATTTCTGCTCCAGGAATTGCCTCGCCGACCCCTTCAAAGACCCGGCGCGGGAAATACCGATCTCGCTCGCCAGTGATAACCATAGTCGGAGTGGAGATCTCACTCAGCATGTCCCATCCATTCCACTGCTTCATGTTGTTGAGCAGCATGCGCTTCATCACATGCACCTCGGCGTTCCAGCGCGGTCGATAGCGCCAGAATGGGATCATGGCCGCGGTCGGAACGCGCGAAAGAAGCGAAGTGGGCCGTGGCAGCGGGTATTCACCTGCGGTGGCGATCAGGATGAGTTTCTCCAGCCGCTCCGGATGGGCTCTGGCAAACTCGACGCAAATGGAGCCGCCGAAAGAGTGGCCGGCGAGAGTGAATCGCTCCGGGAGGTCGAGCGTATCGGCGATGCTGAGGATGTCATCAACTAGCTCGGGCATCGTGTACTGGGTGTATGGCGCGTCGCTCTGCCCGTGTCCACGCAGGTCGGCCGCAACTACCCGATAATCACGCGAGAAGGTATTGAGCTGGTGTTCCCAGGTCTCCGCAACGCCTGCATACCCGTGAACGAAGACGATCGTCTGCTCGACCCCCTCTGGCCACAGGTCGATGACGCTCAGGAGCGAATCCGATACTCCCCGAATCGGGACATTGACTCGGTAGAGGTTGAAATCTACCTGGATCGCGCTGCGCTTGAATCCGCGGAGCTTGCGTTTCATGGGGATATTCTACATTGTGCACTCGGGGAGGAGCGGAGGGCAGAATCTTGAGAGCTACATTCAAATTGCGGGTCTATTAATTTCTAAGCGGTAGCACCCGAGTAATCTTTCAAACCGCGGAACCAGATCCAGCGTGAGGCGCCCAGAGCCAGCACTGTAATAAATAGCGCCAGGACCAATATGGGAACCGTAAGCCGGTCGGTGAGGGCTTGCGCCGGCACTGTGACTGCAAAGGCCACCGGCACGATGAAGGTCAGTCCCAGCTGAAGCCACGTGGGATAGATCCCTACCGGCCAACGACCCGCCTGGTAGGCCGCCTCGAACATCTCGAAGACATCCCACATGCGAATCACCCAAAATGTCAGAGTCGTAATGGTTATCCAGAAGCAATAGATAATGATCGCTCCACATATGAGCAAAATTGCAAATACCAGGCCTTGAGCCGCACCTACCGTCCCTGCAAGCCGATTAAGGGCTATCCCAATCACGACCAGGCCAACAATCACATCTACAAGCCTCCACGGTTGGAAGCGAGTGATGCTGACTAATAGCTGTGAATCCTCTGGTTTTGTCAGCGTGTAGTCGAGCTTGCCATCGTAAATGCCTTCCATGAGCTCGTACATATTCGGCTGGATGAAGCTTCGAGCAACTCCCGCGATTAGAGTGTATACACCCAGCACAACCAGCAATTCGGCCGGCTGCCAACCCCCTAGGGAGTCCGTGTTGTAGAACACCAGGCCAATCCCGGCCAGGCCGATCCCCAGCTGCACCAGAGAGCTGAAGACCTGCATTAATAGATTCGCGCGGTACTGCAGCTCATTGAGGATGCTCAGCCGGTAATAGGTGCGTATCAAGCGCAGATAGTGCACGTCAGCCTCCGACCGCCGAATAGTGTCTAATCGCCCTGCGCCAAATCACACGAACGGCAATCACTGCAACAATCAGCCACACGGCCTGCATCGCAAAGCCAAACAACGCTTCATTCGGAGTGAGACGTCCCAGCATAAGCTCAAGCGGGAACGCGAAGGTCCAGGGAAAGGGCGTATAGAGCGCGATGGTTTGCGCCCAATCAGGCAGCAACGCCAGGGGCGCGATCCTGCCCGAGAAAAAGAATTCGAGTGCAAAATACAGCTCGAAGAGTGCGGTAATGCGCGTGGTCCAGAACGCGGTGAGAGCCCAGACATACATCAAGGTGTACCGAAGCAGGAAGGCCAGGATTAGCGCAGGGACCATAGCGATGAGCGACCAGGCCAAAAAATGGACCTCGGGTTGGAAGATCAAGGCGAGGATCGCCATGGTCGGCAGCAACGTGATCAGCCCGGTGGTCTTGCCGGCCATCATGTGCGAGATGTCTGGGAAGTAGGGGTGTACCGGCCGCAACAAGGCGGAATTGAATTCACCTTCACGGATCCGGTACTCGAACCACTGCGGGCTCCAACCGGTAGTGATATTACGCACGAGCATCCAACCGATGTAGTAACTGGCCAGCTCAGCCGTCGTAAATCCACCGACTTCGCCACCCTGCGATTGGGCAACCGTGGTCCAGACCACCAGGTAGATGACGGCCTCAAACATCAGGCCCATCAGTCCCAGGCTCTGCTGGAATCGATACTGCCAGTCGGCCATGAGCCGGACCTTATATTCGGCCACCAGGATGTTAGTTAGATGTCTCAAGCTTTCCTTCGGCAAATACACGCTCGATCACGTCTTCGATCGGCGGCTCCTCAACCGACAGATCGAACATGGGAACGTCTGCCAATAGCTTAGCTGCAACCTCCGGCACTTCCTTGCGTGGGACACGCAGCGATATCCGGCCTGCATCCTCGCTCATGATCTCCCCATAGCGCGAGAGGTCGGTGGCCCGATCCTTGGGTTCCACCACAATCTCCTTGTAGCCAGTAAATTGCTGGACCAATTCTGAGAGCTGGCCGTCGAAGAGAAGCTCCCCATGGTGAATCACGATCACCCGCTTGCAAAGCGCCTGAACATCCGCCATGTAGTGGCTGGTGAGCAGCACCGTTGCGCCTTCCTGTTTGTTGTAGTCTGCTATGAACCTGCGGATGCGTCGCTGCATGGGAACATCCAGGCCAAGGGTGGGTTCATCGAGGAAGAGCACTTTTGGCCGATGGAGCAAGGCAGCCGCAATCTCCACTTTCATGCGCTCCCCCAGAGAAAGCTGTCGCACTGGCTTCCGGACCAGCTCTTCAAGCTCCAATATTTCGATGTACTCGTCGACCGTTCGTTTGAACTGGTCCCGATCTATCTCATAGACAGCCTGGTTGACTTCAAAGGAATCGATGGCCGGGATATCCCACACCAATTGGTTGCGCTGGCCGGTGACGAGAGTGATTTGTTTCAGGAAGTCCTTCTCGCGCTTGTGTGGCTCATATCCCAACACAAGACCCTGACCGCCCGTCGGGTGCAGCAGGCCGGAAAGCATTTTCAGCGTGGTGGTCTTGCCCGCGCCGTTTGGACCCAGGAATCCGACGATCTCTCCCGGTTCGATTTCCAGGCTGATCGACTGGACCGCCTTAACTTCCTTTTTTTTGCGTCGGAATACCCCGCGCAGCGCGGCGCGCATGCCTGCGGATCGCTCGTTGACCATGTAGGTCTTCGATAGCTCTTTGACTGATATTGCGGATTCCATGCTGTGACAGCCCTCACCAGGCCAATAAAATGACCCTCTCCCTCAGGAGCGGGGTTTCGGCGAGCCTGAGTATAAGCGAGGTCTTTTGGGGGTCTGTACTCTATGTCAGGATGTGATCAAGGGCTTGAGCAAATTCCAGGTCCTGCCGCCGTTGGTGGTGGTCACCAGTGCCAGCGCATCGCCCTCTCGCGCGACTGCCCAGCCGATCTGTTCGCTCACAAAGTCGAACTGGCCATCCCACTGAACGGTTTTAACAAATTCCCACGATTGGCCTCCGTCCAGGGTTTGATGAATGTGTCGATCGAAGGCGAATGCCGTCCTAGGGTTTAGCAACGATAGCTCACCGCCCGGATACAGGTGGCTTTCCCAGGTCTCACCACCATCCTGCGTGGTGTAGATGTAGTCTAAGTTCAGGCCGGTTCGACAGCTCACAGCCACTGCACCGATAAGCTCGGTAACGAGCTGCGACGAATGACCTTCGCAAAGTTCAGTCTCAAACAGTTGTGGACGGCTGTCCGGCGCGGGCAGCAGGAGCGGTTCCCAATTTTGGCCGCCGTCGTGAGTCACCGCTACTTCGGGGGCCACTACCGGGCAATCTGCTACGGTCGCCCACCCCACCATCAAAGTGCCGAAATCCACTCCGCTCTTCCGGCAGCTTTGCAGACCACCTTCGGCCGGAGTTATCGCCATTTCCCAATTTCGGCCGCCGTCAGCGGTCCGTAACAAATAGATGGGATAGTTGTGCATTCCAGCCGGTCCATGCCGTGCCATAAGCCATCCGTTGTCAGCATCTTCGAAACCAAGGATCGGCGGATAGTCAGTGCTTCCGAGAAATTCAAGTTCAAGTGCACGGCTGGCAGACCACGTGTCTCCTCCGTCCATCGTTCCCCAGACACGGAAACGGCCCGGACTCGGTTCGATTGTTTCTTCGTAGTACGCCACCCATCCCGTCATAGGATTGATGAAATAGCCCACCGCGGTTTTGGATGGATTCTCAGCCTGGGGTGCCGGCTCTGGCGGCGTTACATCCATCCAGGTTTGGCCCCCATCGTTTGTCCGCAGGACATGATCTGAGGCGCCCTCAAGTCCTCCTATTCCCCAGCCTCGTTCCGCACTGATCATTTGAATGTGCGTGACCAAGACGAGCGTTTCTGGGTCAAGGTGCGCGATCGGAGTGCCCTGCGGCTCTTCGATTATCTCTTCTGGGGCTTCGATCGGATTGGAGAGGGGATCTTCGGCTGGTTGCTCAGCGGGCGCTTCTACCTCGAGCGCCTGAGCCTCAGGCTCAGCCTGCTCCCCGCCAAACGGCACGTTGCACGCTGCCGCAAATAGCGAGCATAAGATCAAAATGATTCCAATCGCGATTCGTTTGCTCACGGTGTTCTCCTGAGGGTTCAGTCTAGGAGCAAACCGCAAGCAGTAGAACCGATCCTGAAGTACTTGATCTTTTCATTGCGAATGTGGGTGATACAAGCTTCGGCCGTTCAGCGCAGCCGAACTTGAATGGAACAGAGCCCGAAGATGCGTGCAGGTAGCTTAAGTAGTAGGTCCGTATTCTCCCGGATCAACCGGATCATCTTGCATCCGGCTCAAGGCATCGAGGATTTCGCTGAAGACCGTCTCGCTCAGAGCAGCATTTCGTTGCTGAGCTGCGGCCAAGCGATCCTGACACAAATCGATCATTTGCTCCAGGGTAGCTGGCTCGCGCAGGGCGCTATCTTCAGGCCAGCGATCTTGCAGGGTTTGCTCACCCCAGAGGGAAAATGCATAGGTCAGGATCACGGCCCTGTCCAGCAGATCGAGTTCTTTTTCAGCCGCGTTGAGGTCGCGTTGGAACTTGCTCATACGGTGTTCGGTCGCCTCACGCGCCCAGCAGCTGCTCCAGCTGATCCACGTAGGCCGCCATATCCGAAAATGCCTGCTCCACAGGTTCAGGCGAGCTCAAGTCCACGCCCGCAGCCTTCAATGCATCGAGTGGGTACTTCGATGCGCCGGCTCTCAAGAAGCCCAGGTAGTCCTCGGCGGCACCCGGCTCATCGCCTAATATGCGCCCCACCAAAGCGTGGGCCCCCGCGATCCCGGTCGCATATTGATAGACGTAATAATCTGCATAGAGATGAGTAAACTGTGCCCAGCTAATGCCGACCCGATCTCGATCCAACTCCATTGCTTCACCGTAAGGCTCCGCAAACAGCTCCGCCATCAGCTCAATCATGCCATCTGCGTGAAGACCTTCGCCCCGTTCCACCCTCTCGTGGATTTCCAATTCGAAGCGTGCCAGTGTTGGCATGATGAAGAAGTAGCGGTAGAAATTTGACATCGCCTCTTCGATAAGAGCAATCTTTAGCCCCTTGTCATCGGTAGTTTCAAGCAAGTGAGCGCGGACCATCGCCTGATTGAAATTGGAGGCCACTTCTGCAACGAAGATCGAATACTGGCTGTACAGCACGGGTTGAGTGGCCCATGACAGGCGCGAATGCATTGAATGCCCAAGCTCGTGGGCCAGGGTGCTGAAGCTCAGCGCGTTGTCGTTGTAGCTCATGACGATGAAGGGGTGAGTGCCCGGTGAGCCATATGAAAACGCGCCCTGACGCTTCCCTTTGTTTGGATAGACATCTACCCAGCGCTGTTCCAGACAGCCGGTGCGCATCACCTCGACGTATTCATCGCCTAGAGGCTGCATGCCCTCACAGATCCAATCCACCGCCTGCAGATAGGGGATCGTTGTCGCTTCGCTGGTGAGAGGCGCCCAGACATCGTAGGGGAAGAAATGCTCGTAGCCCATGGCCTCTCGCTTGATGGAAAAGTAACGGTGCCATGTACCGACGTTCTCGCGAAAAGTGTCTATGAGGTTGTGAAATACGGATACGGGGACGTTGTTGTCGTAAAGCGCCATCTCAAGCGTGGATTCGTGCTTGCGGGCTCGCATGCTGAAAACGTTCTGACGAATCGAATTCGTCAGATTGCTGGCCAGCGTGTTTTTATAAGCCAGGTACTGGTCTGCGTAGCTCTCCCAGGCAGTGCGACGGGCCTCGCGGTCGGTTCCGCTATAGATTCGCCGCAGTGTTCCCTGAGTAAATGGAATTTCTTGACTATCGCTCCCAACTGCCGGGGCAAAGGTGAAGTCCGCATCGGCCAATGCCTCCACGGTCATGCGCGCCCCAAAAAATAAGCCCTGCAATGTACCGAGTATTTCCTCAACTTCCCGAGATCGAACATGCTCTTGCTTTCGAAACAGGTCGTCCACGTAATGCTTAAATAGCGCGAGTTTTTTATCCTCTTGAATCCAGCCGCGAACCGATTCTTCGCCTTCGGCGATGAGCTCAGGATCCACAAAAGCGAACGCGGCCAGCACTTGGCCTACGATATCTTGTGCGCGCCCAAACATTGCTGCAGCCTGTGGATCCAACGAATCGACCGCAAGATTCACATAAGAGTAGGCGAATAATCGGAGCGCTCGACTGAGCGTGTCATCTATCGCATCGAATGCTTCGAGCATGACCGGCGGGCCCTCACTTAATCGACCGTGATAGCTCTCGAACCGAGCCAGATCACTGACCAGCGCTTCTGCTTCGGCGTCCCAAGCCGTTCGATCCGGATAGACGCTTTCGGCATTCCATGTGAATTCGATCGGGATCTCGCTGCGCTCGCGAAGCTTAGTCTCGGACAAGTGGTTGCTCCTATCTTTGTTGGACTCGTAGGGATAATTGATCTTCTTCAGTCAGTCGCAGGCGCAGGTTCCGCCTCCGCTTCTGTGACGATGTCATAGTGCGGGCTGGTTAGGTAGAGCAGCCCGAAGCCAATTCCAGCGGCAATGATTGAGCCGGCCAGGATGCCGATCTTCGCGTTCGAAAGCAATCTTGGATCTTGGAATGCGGCTTGCGCTATGAAGATGGAGATCGTGAAGCCGATGCCGGCCAGGGCACTGGCACTTATGAACTGCTTCCAACTGATGTCCAGCGGCTTCTCTGCGATACCCGTTCGCGCAGCCAGCCACGCAAAAAACGCCACCCCGATCGGCTTGCCCAATACAAGCCCGAATATGATTCCCATGCTTACCGGATTCAGGAGCGCCAGGCCGTCTGCTCCGCCCAGCGGTACGCCGGCATTCGCCAAGGCAAAGATCGGTAAGATCAGGTAGGCCACCCACGGCTGAAGCTCATGCTCCAGCCGCTGCGCCGGAGGTTCCATTCGATCCAGCACGGTCTTCAGGGCGCGCACCAAGGCTTGCTCTCGCGCTTCCGTCTCGCCGTACTCATACCGATTGAGCACCGTATCTGTTTGAGCCATCAATCGCTTAACGTTCGGCGGGCTGCGGGTCGGGATGGTGACTGCTAGTAGGACCCCGGCCAGAGTGGGATGAACACCGGAGCTTAGAAATGCCAGCCACAACCCAATTCCGAGCAGCGAATACGGCAAGGGTGAGAATACCCTCCACCGGTTGAGAAGCAGCAGGCCAGCAAAGAACAAAGCGGCAACAAATAAGGCTGCGACGTTGATCTCAGAGGTGTAGAACAGCGCGATCACCAGAATCCCGCCCACATCATCTGCGATGGCCATGGCGGTGAAGAATATCTTTAGGGAGAGCGGTATACGCCCACCGAGTACGGTCAGGATGCCCAAGGTGAACGCGATATCCGTCGCTACCGGGATCGCCCAGCCCTGCATGGCAATTGGATTGGATGCATTAAATGCAGCATAGATCAGAGCCGGCACAACCATTCCGCCCACGGCAGCAGCTATTGGCAGAGCCGCCTTCTTCACACTTGCGAGCTCCCCGGCGGTGACCTCGCGTTTGATCTCCAATCCGAGCACAAAAAAGAAGATCACCATCAGACCTTCGTTCACCCACTCCAGCAAGCTTCGCTCTAGATGAAGGTTGCCCAGGGAAAACCCTGCCTCCGTGTGCCAAAATTCCACGTATGACTCTGCGAATGGGGAATTGGCCCAGAAAAGCGCCAACGCGCTGAAGATAAGCAGCATCAGCCCGCCGGAGGCGGCCAGACGCGTGAATTCCGAGGTTAGCGCGCTGATGCGCACGCCCATCGGCTTACGAACCGCATCGAGCAGGGATTCTGGATCCCAGGCCCCGTCGTAGCGCGTCCCGTTGATGAACCAGGTCGGGGTTCCCTGTACGCCGCTCTTTATGCCGCTCCTGAAGTCCTCATTGATCTTTTTCGAATGGGTATGCTGATCTAGCTCAGTGCGGAATTGTTCTACATCGAGATCAAGCTCCCGCGCATAGTCGAGCACGTCATATTCTTCGAGATGATCTTGGTGCTGAAATAACATGTCATGCATTTCCCAGAACTTGCCTTGCTCGCCGGCCGCCTCTGCGGCTTCGGCCGCGAGCTTGGCGTGCGGGTGCACCGTCCGGTTTGGGAAATGGCGGAAGACTAGGCGCACCGCATCCCCGGTGCGCTCCTGGATTTCGTGGACGGAGTTTTCGGCCTGGCCGCAATACGGGCACTCGTAATCCCCGTATTCCACGAGGGTCACAGGCGAATCGTTAGGGCCTTTCGAGTGGTCCCGATCGGAAACAGGCTCAGTGAGCCTTACTCTTGATTCAGAAGACATCTTGATTCATAGATCGTACCGATCTATGCCTAGATCCTATCGATTTAGGCATAGCCTAGTTCAGGGGTTAACCGAATGTCGCTGGGCATGAATGTGCCGGTGCCGCGACCGACTTCCCGATCGCGCGCATCCACCACCACTCCTTCGGCGATGAACAGCCGCCTCGACCGATGCACGACCTCGCCACTTGCTTTCATCACCCCCTTGGTAACTGGGCGGGTGAAGTGGATGTTGAACGAAACCGTAAGGACGAAAACCTCCTGGACGAGTGAATTCACCGCGAAAAAGGTCGCGTCGTCCAGCAGCTTGAAGTACAGATACCCGTGCACCGCGTTGGCGGCGTGGAAAAAATCGGGTCGGACTTCGATGCTGACTTCGGCCTTCCCTGCGCTAATGTTCGCCGACGGTGCAAAGTAATCATTTACCTGCGCCCCCAGATACATTCGCTCCAGCTTTCGATAATGCTCCTGATCCGTCATACCGCGCCGGCCTCGATCCAATAGTCCGACGCGCAAACTCCAATCAATTGCTTGAGCACATTAATATTTCCCGATCGTACGCTGAAGATCTCAGAACGTGAGAAGCTCTTCGATGGCTGCTTCGATTCGTTCAGTATTGGGAAGCACTGCATGCATAAGTCCTGCATTGTAAGGGATAGGCACATTGGGGGTGGTTAGCCGTCGGATGGGTGCGTCCAGATCCATGAAGGCCTCCGAGGCGACCGTCGCCAGGATTTCGCTCGCGAATCCGGCCGTCCAGGTGTCTTCCTGTACGACCAGGCAGCGGCCGGTGCTGCGCACGGAATCGAGCACCCCCTCCTGATCCCAGGGGCTGATCGAGCGCAGGTCCAGCACTTCGACGCGCCCTTCAAAGCGCTCCGCCGCCTCTAACGACGGATAGACCATGGCGCCCCAAGTGACCAGCGTGAGCTCATCACCGTCGGATAAGCTTGCCAGCTTGCCGAACGGCACGACGTACTCCGGGCCAGGGTCTGGTCGACGCGATTCGGCTGCATCGAGCAGCGCTCGGTGTTCAAAAAAGAATGTGGGATCTTCCCCGCGCAGGGCGGTTTTGAGCAAACCAGCCGCGTCGGCCGCGTTTGAGGGAAACGCCAGCTGCCAACCAGGAGCGTGCGCGTAAACCGACTCGTTCGTCACTGAGTGCCAGGGATCGCCGATTTTCTTGCTGTAGCCCACCGGGATACGGACTACGATTGGAGCAGCGAATTTGCCTGCTGTCCGCCAGCGGATCGTCCCCAGGTCGTTGAGCTGCTCGGTAGCTGGATCTGCGTACTTGCGAAACTGAATCTCCGGGATCGGCAGCAGGCCAGCCAGTGCCATACCTACCGCGCGTCCGATGATCCCTTCCTCGGAGAGGGAGGTGTCGAAGACTCTTTCTTCCCCAAATATGCTTTGCAGGCCCATGGTGGCGCCGTGCACGCCTCCCTTAGCTCCAACATCTTCACCGAACACCACCGCACGCGGATTGGACTGCAGCTCGTTCTCCATCACGATCCGGACGGCGTCGATCAGATTCACTCTCGGTCCAGATGTGATCGGATCCCTTGGAACGGGTTCCGTACGCGGTCCAAGTTCCGGCGTCAAGCCCCCCACCTGCTGTGCTCGCCCTCCGTAAAAGAGGTGATCCGCTGCAGTGTCCGGATCCGGTTCAGGAAATGCTCGCGCCGCTTCTAATGCTTGCTCTAACTCACTCTGGGCAGATTCTCGTAGCGATTTGAGTACGGTCTCACCGAGCACTTCTTGCAGGGCAATCACTGGATCGCGGCGCTGTTCAGCGGCCAATTCATCTTCGGGCCGATAGGCCTGATGATCAATGAAGGTGTGGCCCATCAGCCGCGGAACGCGCAAGTGAAGCAAACAGGGGCCAGCGCCGGTTCTGACGTATTGAACCGCCTCTTGGATTAATTCGGAAGTGCGGCTTGGATCAAATCCACTGCCGCTAAGGGTGAGCAGATTCTTAAAGGACCCTAAATTCTCCGCGATATTTCCTTTGGGAGTCTGCAATTCGCCGGGTACTGAAAGCCCGTAGCCATTGTCTTCGATGAAGAAAAGCATTGGCAGCTTCAGGGTAGTGGCCATGGTCAGCGCTGACCAGAATCCGTTTGTGGCAACGGAGCCATCCCCACCAAGGGCCACAGCCAGCGCCCCCTCCCATTGCTTATCACCCATAATTTCGGCACGGTACCGGATGGCTTGAGCCCATCCAGCGATTGGCGTGTATTGAGCGCCAACCCCTCCAGATGCAGGGAGAACCGTGGGGCCCGGTCGCGGAGGAAGCGAAAAGACTACCCCCACATCACGGCCCTCCGAAGGGCTATTAACCTTTCCCATACCAGCGGCAAGTGCCTGATCTAAGCGAAGGCCCGCGGCCAACATAAAGGGTCGAGATCGGTAGTAAACGCCCGCCGCGTCGTGCGGGTGAACAAGGTTGAGAGCCAGCAACACTTGCGCGAGCTCATGACCCTTGGCGGAGAACTGGTAAGGAACTTCTCCCGAAGGGGCTAGCTCGCTCTCTTCGAGTTCATCGAGGGCACGGGATAGCAATACCAGATGACCCACTCTGTTCCAGTCAAGGCTGGCTTTGACGGCCACTTCGTGCGTTGGATAATCTCGAGGAAAGCCGATGGATTCGGAGTTGGCGCGCTCCCGCATCTCGGCCATAGCAGCGAAATTATAACCTTGGGGATCTGAGTGCCGAGTCGCGGGATCAGAAATTCTGGGTATCGAGGGGACCAGTGACTAATTTTGGCCTTAGCTTAGATATCGGATGTAAGAAGCTGCATGTACTCGCGCATGGTCGCCAGGTTGTCGAGCTGCCAGGTCGCTTCGATCACCTCATCCATCCGCCCGGAGCTAAGCACCCCGCGCGCGTTGGCCCGGAATTTAGCCTCGATATCGGCGTCACTCATGGGATCGGCGGGATCACCTTTGGCGACGTCAGTTTGCGCGGTGTGGCTTTGACCATCGGTGGTTGTGATTGTCACCCGCGCTCGCTTGATCCTGGGGAAGAGCTCGTCAATCTCAGGATCTGCGACCACCTTAATCTTTGGCAGCACTTCTCGGATTCTTGGATCCGTCAGCATCTCGTCGCTAAAGCTTTCAGGCAGGACGTTGCCATCAACGACTGCAACTGCAATCACATAGGGAAGGCTATGATCGGCGGTTTCTTTCGTCTCAGGGTTGTATTTGCTCGGGTCAGAGAGAATATCGGCTCCTCGGGTGGTGGTTTCCACCAGCAACTCTTCTACCTGATCATGAGTAATTCCGTGATCGCGGCAAACTGTGAGCGCGGCAGTTATCGGCTGATGCGTGAGCGCTTCGGTCGGAAAGGCCTTGTAGCTACAGCTCGTAATCAGGAACTCCGATCCCAGCCCCTTTGTCAGTTCATCCGTTGACCATTCCACGTTCGATAGAACTTCGATCAACCCTTCCTTGCCCTCAATCACTTCCACCGGTCCACTGCTGCCTTCCCGCGCCATAAGTGCAGCCAGCACGCCGGCCTGTGCCGCCAGTGGATCGGCAGTATTTTTCATATTCGTCAGATGGCCCGCAACTACCCCGCCAAGCGTGAAATGGCTGCTGCCGCAGATTCCCACCGCGGCCACCAGCTGGTCCAGGTCGAGATCATAGAGTCGCCCTGCGACCAACGGACTCACGAACTGGGTCAGCGAGGCATGGTGCCATCCCACCTCGCGGATACCTGGCTCAGCTGCATGGCACCAGCGCATCTCCAGCTCATACGCAATCACGATCGCCACTAATGCCTCCGTGGGGCTCTTCTCGTTCGCTTCTGCCACGGCAAGCGCGA
>Ga0255054_10001382_pt1 | contig 14277 bp, 13 predicted proteins | sample JV7_2_23_MG_FD_188634 | JGI IMG/M metagenome (GOLD analysis project Ga0255054, IMG submission 188634) | Seawater microbial communities from Jervis Inlet, British Columbia, Canada - JV7_2_23 | ecosystem: Environmental > Aquatic > Marine > Inlet | place: Canada: British Columbia | collected...
GAGTTTTTAATCAATGAGGGTATCGGTGTACAGCCTGGGAGTTTTTTCGGACAGACATCGGGAGATTTTGATTTTGAGGGAGATCGGATAGCGGGGATAGAGGCGGCAGATGCGAAGAAGCGGGCAGCGGAGTTGCGTCGTCAGACGCGGTTGCTGCCGGAGAATCAGGGCTCGTCTTTTCTGGCGGGCGGATGACTAACGCGCTCCGGGACATTGATATAGAGATCGCGGAGGACGCGAGTCACTTTTACGCTGATCCGTTGGGTTTTGTGATGTGGGCTTTTCCGTGGGGGGAGTCGGGGACTGAGTTACAGAATTACGATGGGCCGGACGAATGGCAGCGTCAGGACTTAATTGACACTGGCAAGTTTGTAGAGGCTCGGAATTTCAATGGTATTGATCCGGTGTTGCCGATCCAGATGGCGACGGCTTCGGGTCACGGCATTGGCAAATCGGCGCTGACCAGCTGGAAGATATTGTGGTTGATGAGTACACGGCCGCGGTGTCGAGGGACGGTAACGGCGAACACGTCGGATCAGCTCAAGACCAAGACCTGGGGTGAGCTGGCGAAGTGGCTGAGTCTGTGCATAACGGGTCACTGGTTCGTGTACCACAATTCCAAGGGCAACATGAATTTGCGGCATTTGTCGAATCCTGAGAAGTGGAGGACGGATGCCTATACGTGCAAGGAAGAAAACTCAGAAGCGTTTGCCGGTCAACATGCAGCTGACTCGACCTCGTTCTACATTTTCGATGAGGCCAGCAACGTACCGGGCAAGATATTCGAGGTAGCCGAGGGTGGTCTGACGGATGGCGAGCCGATGTTTTTTTGCTACGGCAATCCGACGCGCAATTTCGGTCGGTTCTTCGAGTGCTTCCACCGGCTGAAGCATCGGTGGCATACGCAGCAGATAGATGCTCAGACGTGCAAATTTCCCAACAAGGAGCTGCATAAGCGTTGGATTCACGATTGGGGTGCGGATTCTGACTATGTGCGGGTGCGGGTATTGGGTCGATTTCCGAGGGCAGGCGATATGCAATTCATACCGAGTGATGTGGTAGCGGAAGCGTCGAAACGCGAGCCGGAATACATCGACGATGATCCGATGGTAATGGGGATAGACGTAGCCAGGGGCGGCGAGGATCGCAACGTGATTTGTTATCGCAAGGGTCGTGATGCCCGGACGTTCAAGACGTTTATCATACCGGGCGAGAAAACGCGGGACTCTATGCGTCTGGTATCGCTGGTGGTCGATCTGGTGAATCCGGATAGGTGGGGCAATAAGGCTGAGTTGATGATGCCGGATGCCATATTCGTCGATGAGACAGGATTGGGCGGGCCTATCGTGGATCGTCTGCGCCAGCTCGGGCTGAATGTATTTGGTGTCAATTTTGGATCCAAGGCGATAGATACGCAGCACTATGCGAACCGCTCAGCTGAAATGTGGTTCCGAATGCGCGAGTGGTTGATGCACGGCGGCTGCATCAAGGATCATGCAGAGCTGGAAATGGATTTGACGGCTCGGGGCTTCAAGCACAATGCTCGGGATCAGCTGATGCTGGAAACCAAGGATGAAATGAAGAAAAGGGAGCTGGCGTCACCTGATTGGGGCGACGCGCTTGCTTTGACGTTTGCGCTGCATGTCACTAAACTTGAACGCGATCAGCGCACCGGGGAAGTGGCCTCACGCGGCCTGACCGGCAGGGCTGCAACTGAGTACGATCCTTTGGAGAGAAATCTTGGCTAAGACAATCGTTTCAGGCACATTCGGGGCAAGCGGGCAAAGTGCCGACTTCCCTGTGATGGGAAAATTCAATGTTCTGTTATCCGGTGGTGTCGCTACCTGTGTACTGGAAAAGTCCTATGACAAAGGCACTACGTGGTTCGGCGTGACCGACGCTGCTGGCGTATTGGTGTCACACGTCATGGCCTCGGATGTTCAGCTCCACGCGGTATTCGAGGAACCGGAAAGCGGGGTTATATATCGCATTGACTGTACCTGGACATCGGGCACAGTCACTTTCCGCTTGTCCCACAACTAAGGAACGATTATGTGCTTTGCCAGTACACCGGACTTACCGGAAGCGCCGCCACAGGTGCCCCGCTTAGCTGATGCAGGGGTGCGCCTCGCGCGTTCGCAGGAGACATCACGCAGGCGGGCCTCGGCTGGCCGGCGCTCCACAATCCTGACCGGTGGCGGTGGTCTTAGCGGCCAAGCGTCGACGACCTCTAACGTATTATTGGGAACTTAAATGGCCGACCGCGCCGACCCGACAGAGCGCATCAAGCATTACAACAAGGTGCTTGAGGGCCTTCGTAAAGAGCGATCCAGTTTTATGTCGCTGTGGCGCGAGCTGTCGGATTACATCATGGGCTACCGCGGCCGGTTCACGGTCACGGATCGAAACAAAGGGCACAAGCGCAATACCAAGCAGATCAACAACACGGCAGCCAGGGCTCGCAGGACAATCGGTTCCGGCATGATGGCGGGAATGTCCAGCCCTTCGCGGCCGTGGTTTCGGCTCGGCATTGCGGATCGGAGTTTGCGCGAGTCCGGGCCGGTCAAGGCTTGGCTGAAGGACGTTCAGGAACTATTACTCGAGATATTTTCAGAGTCGAATTTCTATCCGTCGGTTGCACAGTTGTACCTTGAGCTGGCGACCTTTGCGACCTCGGCCATTGGCGTATTCAAGGATTTCGATAATGTCATTCACTGTCGCACCTACACGGTTGGCTCGTATTTTCTGTCGAGCAACGGCAAGGGGGTCATCGACACGTTTGCCCGCGAATACCAGCTCAAGGTGTCTCAGGTGGTCAGCGAGTTCGGTATTCAAAACGTGACAGAAGCGACGAAAAATAATTTCAACAATGGCAACACTGAAACCTGGGTGGACATCGTTCACTTTGTCGAGCCGAACGATACACGCGATCATATGAGCCCGCTGGCCGGCGATATGCCGTGGCGCTCGGTTTACTACGAAAAAGGCGCTGCCAACACAAAATTTTTGCGCGAGTCCGGTTTTCTTGAGTTTCCGATTCTGACGCCGCGGTGGGACGTTACCGATGAGGACGATTACGGGACTGAGTGCCCCGGTATGACCGCTTTGGGCGACGCCAAGGCTCTACAGGTACTTGAGAAGAAAAAGGCTCAGGCGGTCGATAAGCTGGTTGATCCACCGCTCATGGCGCCGTCTGAAATGAAGGGCCGGCGCATATCGCTGATACCTGGGGAAGTGTCATACGTTGACACCAATACTCCGGGTCAGGGGGTCAAGCCTATTTACGAGATCAATCCGCAGCTGGCTGACCTGAGAGAAGATATTTCAGCGACTGAGTTCCGGGTCAATGCGGCGTTCTTTGTCGATCTGTTCCTGATGTTCGCCAATATCGAGAACCGGGAGCGGGTCACGGCTGAGGAAATAATCGAGAAGAAAGCGGAGAAACTGTTGATGTTGGGGCCGATGCTGGAACGGTCACAAAATGAGCTGTTTGATCTGCTGATAGACCGAGTTTTCAATATCGCGCTGCGAGGCGGCATTATTCCTGATCCACCGCCGGAACTGGAAGGCCAGCCCCTGAGAATCGAATATATTTCAGTGCTACAGACCGCTCAAAAGTCGGTGGCTACCGATTCAATCGAGAAAGTCGCTGGATTTGTCGCCAATATCGCGGAACTGAAACCCGAGGCGCTGGATAAACTTGACGGCGATCAAATGGTGGACGAATACGCCGAAGCGGTTGGGGTCGCTCCGGGGATTGTGCTGTCTGATGACGATGTTGCGGCTCTGCGCGCGGCTGCCGCACGTCAGGCGGTAATGGATCGGGCTGCCGCTGCCGCGGTGCCGGCAACTGAGGGTGTTCAGAACCTCGCTGGTGCGGATACGTCAGGCAAAAACGCGCTGACCGATACGCTTGATGCCGTTCGACCGTGACCGAATCAAAAAGCAAAAAACAGGAAAAACAAGACCGCCGGGAACAGCTGAACGACGTTTGCGCCGTGATGGACACTCCTGCCGGCCGGCGCTTTGTGTCCCGAATACTTGCACAGAGCCGGGTTTATAAGACATCATTCGCTGCACAGAACGATCAGACCAATTTCAACGAGGGAATGCGAAATGTAGGACTATGGCTTTTCGACGAGATTGAGGGGGCTTGCCCCGACAAGATTTTACTTATGATGCAAGAGCATCAAGAGAAAATTAAGGAACAGAACCATGCCCGACAACGATCCGACACCAGCAGCTGACCCTGTTGTAGCCGATCCAGAAGTTCAACCAGCTGCCGATCCGGCGGCTGATCCAGCAGCCGCGCCTGATGATGGAACGGTGCTGACAAACGGTGCTGACGGCCCGCAAGGAGCGCCCGAAGAATACGCCGATTTTGATTTGCCCCAGGACATAGAGATAAATACTGCGTTGCTCGACGCGGCAAGGCCGATTTTTAAGGAAGTCGGATTGTCGCAAGTCGGCGCTCAGGCCCTCGTCAATATGTTCGCAGATCAGATCAAGGCTGATTCGGCTACGCGAAATGACGCATACGCTCAGCAGAATAAAGACTGGCAGGACGAAGCGAGAGCTGATTCCGTGGTTGGTGGCGACGACTTCGAGCAGAAGGTCGGCAAGGCCAAGGCAGCACTCGACAAGTTCGGTAGTCCAGGCTTAATGAAGCTCCTGCAAGACACCGGGCTCGGCAATCACCCTGATGTGATCCGCGCTTGGTATAAAGTGGGGCTGACTATTGCCGAGGATGTACCGGGTGGCGACGCTGATCCGTCGGATACCCCGAAATCCGCGGCAGAGATTTTATATCCAAACGCTAAGAGGGCTTAACAATGGCGACAATCGGAACTACCTTCCTTACGCTCGCTGACCTGTTCAAACAACAGGAAGGCGACGGCCAAGTGACGTCGACGATTATCGAAATGCTCGCAGAGCAAAATCCGATACTCCAGGACATGCGCGTGGTCGAATGTAACGATGGTACAAAACACCTGACGACCATTCGTACCGGACTACCGTCCGGCACATGGCGCAGGCTGTATCAGGGCGTTCAGCCCACCAAGTCAGTCGTGAAGCAAGTAACCGACACGACAGGCATGTTGGAGAGTTGGTCTGAGATCGACTCTAAGCTGGTCGCATTATCGCGAAATCCGGGGCAATTCCGCCTCAACGAGTCTGCCGCCTTCATCGAGGGTATGTCGAACCAGATGGCGACGACGTTTTTCTACGGCAACACCGCGACTGACCCCGAGCAATTCATGGGGTTGGCTCCGCGCTTCAATTCGAAGACCGCTGAGAACGGCGCTCAGATTGTGGACGCGGGCGGCACTGGATCGGATAACAGTTCGGTCTGGTTCGTCGTGTGGGGCGAGCGAACGTGTCATGGGCTGTTCCCTTCAGGAACACAGGCAGGGCTCAGCCGTGACGACAAGGGCATGGAAACCAAGACAAATTCTGACGGTTCCCTGCTCGACGTTCACCGCGAAAAATTCATGTGGGATGTAGGTCTGTCAGTCAGAGATTGGCGCTATATCGTTCGCATTGCGAACATCGACCTGAGCGATTTGCAGGCCGGCACCACGGAGATTTTCAATTTCTTCCGGCAGGCTTATTACAAGCTGCACCAGCGCATCACCATTGGCGGTCAGGCTGCAATTTACCTGAACCGTGATGTACTTGAGGCATTGGATCGGATCAGCAATAACCAAGCTGTGACGGACAATTTCACTCGGCTACGTCCGATGGAAGTGCAGGGCAAGGAAGTATTGAGCTACCGTGAAATGCCTCTGCGTCAGACCGATGCACTTGTAAACACCGAGGCGCAAATCACGTAAGCTGTGATGCGCTAACAAGAGGAATTTGAAATGATCCTTGATCTACAAACCCTGTTCTCTGACGATCAGGCCCTGACAGTGACTGCTGTCTCGACCAATCTCATTGACCTAACGGCAGCTCAGACGCCGCCGTATAGCAATGCGCTGGTTCGGGACATCGGCCCTGGAACACCGATTGACGTATTGATCCAGTTGGTAGTGAACTCCGGTGGAACGTCACCGACACTCATTGCTCAGCTGCAAATGGATACGACAGCGGCGTTTTCATCGGCCACTACTGTTGCTGTGTCTGCCACCCTCGCGGGTGGATCAGCCGGTGATCGGCTGAGTATCCGATACATTCCAGATGGCACCACAGAGCAATTCATTCGTTTGAATTATGTTCTGGCGGGCACTTCGCCCACGTACACGGTGACATCCGGTATCGTCCTCGGCATGCAGACTAAGCCTGCGTAACCGTGTAACCATAGGGGGCGGGTTCGCTCGCCCCCGCTTACTTGGAGGCCGACGATGGCTACATATCGTGTATTGCCCGGATGCGAGGGCTACATCAATGACCGCATGGAGACTGAAGGCAACCTGTTCGATGCACGTGACGGTCTAACCGGTTCTTGGTTTGAGTCTGTCGATGCGGCAGCGGAAGCTGTGTCAGAAATTGACAGCGAACCAGAATTTGAGGTCGAAGCTCAAGCTGACGCTGCGGAAGATGCGGCAAGCGAAGATGAGGGCACACGGCCTGATCCGGCACTGGCTGAGGCCGAAGTCGCAGCGGGTGAGCCCGGTGAGGACGATGGCGTTGAAGTGCTTTGACTTCCGAAGTCTCCATTTGCAACCTCGCACTAAATCACATACGCGCTGAGAGAATTTTTAATCTCACAGACGAAGGGACAGCAGCTCAAGCGTGTAGTGATTGGTACGGGCCGGCGCGCGATTTGTCTCTGGCAGACATGCCGTGGAATTTCTCAGGCAAAACTGCGGCCCTTGCCAAGCAAGTCGAAGTACCGAACGAGTGGTCGTTTGGCTACGCCTATCCGGCTGATTGTCTGAAAATCCGCTATATCACGCCGCCGGGTAAGTTACGGCATCAAACGCCGCGGTTGGCCTATGAGGTCGCTTTCAATGCCGCAGGCAACAAGACAATTCTGACCAATCAGGATGAGGCTTGTGCGACGTACACGTTCAAGCTGACAGACCCCAACCAGTTTGACCCGCATTTTGTGATTGCTCTGAGTTATCAGCTGGCGGTATTTATTGCGGTGCCAATCGCAGGAACATCGAAAGGTCGGCTGATGCGCGACGATCTTGCTGAGGCTTACGTGAACGCAGTCAGCGCGGCAATCTCAGCGAATGCCGGCGAGCAGTTTCCTGGCCCAAGGCGAGAAAGCGAAATAATCGAAGCATACGGGGAGTCGGTCGGGGTCGAGCAACGGCCGATAGCATCTTGACATGGCCGATCTTCCAAAGCGGAACTTTACCGGCGGGGAGATAGCGCCTTCGCTACACGGTCGGGCTGATCTGACCAAGTTTCAGACCGGGCTGGCCTCACTCCGCAACATGACAATCAAGCCGCAGGGCGGCGTCCTGAATCGCACTGGCACTGAGTTTATCGGCTCCGGTAGCGAAATGGTCGGCCAGCCGGCAAACCGTCTGATTCCCTTCGAGTTCAACAAGGATCAAGCCTACATCCTCGAATTTGGCAGTCAGTACATGCGCGTGATAAAGGACGGCGGTCATGTCTTGCTGCCGACTGACACGATCACCGCAATCACTCTGACCGCCACCGTTCAGGTGTTTGCGGCCAACACATACAGCAACGGGGATGAGGTATTTATCACCGGAATCGTCGGCTCTACCGAGCTGAACAATAAGCGATTCGTTCTGACCAGTGTCGGTGGCGCGAGTTTCGTTTTGTCAGGAATTGACGGTACGGAGATATCGGCTTACGTGTCCGGTGGCACGTCAGCCAAGATATTCACGCTTACGACGCCGTACCTTGATGCATTCGCTTTGAAATTCACACAGTCGGCCGATGTAATGACCATCACGGAGAAAGGTCAGGCCCCGCGTGATCTGGCTCGTACAGCTCACGATGCTTGGACGTTGACCGTAATTTCCTACGTGCCGACCATTGCAGCGCCGGCTGGACTGACTGCGAATGCCGGGGGAACCGGAGCGAGTACGTTCAACAAGACTTACGAATATGTTGTAACTGTTGTGGATACTAGCGGTCAGGAATCGGTGCAGAGCGTGGCGGCGGGTGAGACTACGACGGCGCTGGACGGCACTCATTTTGTGGCGTTGGGTTGGGGCTCTGTGGCGGGCGCAGATTATTACAACATTTACAAGGCTGAGTCCGAGGTATCCGACATATATGGCTGGATTGGCGAGTCCAAGACGCTGGCCTTCCGCGATTACAATTTGCTGCCTGACATCACAGACACGCCGCCGATAGTACGCGATCCGTTTCCCGGCACTGATGATTTTCCTGGGGCCGTCAGTTACTACCAGCAGCGACAGGTATTCGGTCGCACGAACAACAATCGGCAGACGGTTTTTGCCACTCAATCCGGCAATTTCAAGTCAATGAACATATCGCGGCCGATCAAGGCTGATGATGCGCTGGAACGCACCATAGCGTCGTACACAGTGAACGAGATACGTCATTTCGTCGATCTGAATGCGTTGATAATACTGACGTCCGGGGGCGTGTGGCGGGTCACTGAGGGGCAGGACGGCGTTCTCACGCCTGATTCAATCGGTTTCCGGCAGCAGGCTGGCTCTCGGGGTTCGTCGGACGTGCGGCCAGTGTTGATTGGTGACACCGCGTTGTATGTCGAGTCCGGCGGTCGAAGTATGCGCGATCTCGGCTACTCGTTTCAGAGTGACAGTTACTTTGGCAATGAGGTATCGCTGCTGGCGAAGCATCTTTTTGAGGGCGTCGACCGGAACATAGTTGACATGGCCTACGCTGAAGAACCGGACGGCATTGTGTGGTGTGTGCTGGACGACGGCGACGTGATGGGGCTGACGTACCTCAAGGAGCATCAGGTATTTGGCTGGCACCGACACGATTTCGACGGCGGCAGAGTGCGGTCGGTGGCTGTCATTCCGTCCAATACGGTGACCGACTCAACAAGCGAGGTCTATTTTCTGGTTGACCGGACTATCGACGGCGACTCAAAAAATTACATCGAGCGGCTGAAGTCGAGAGAATTTGCTGTCGAAGCTGATTCGTTCTTTGTGGATTCAGGGCTCACTTACGATTCAGTACCAGCGACGACAATCAGCGGGCTGGATCATCTTGAGGGCGAGGTCGTGGTGGCGCTGGCTGACGGCAACGTGGTCAAAACGAATAATCTCGGCACAACGCTGACTGTCACAAATGGGGCAATCACGCTGCTGAACGCCGCCAGTAAAATTCATATCGGTATTCCCATCGTGTCAGATTTTGAAACCCTGGACATTGATCCGCTTTCGCAGTCAGTACGCGGCAAGCCCATGAATGTCAGCGAGCTGATCGTCAAAATTCAGAGCACAAGGGGCGGCAAGGTGGGGCCGAACTCAGCCAAGCTGAGTCAGCAACTATCGGGCCGTGAAGTGGCCGACAATTTTGCAGCGTTATCGAACAAAACGACTGAGGTTCGCGTTCACGTCGAGGCTGAATGGACTTCTAACGGACACATATTCATTCGACAGGATGACCCTCTGCCTATGACAATTCTTGCTGTAGTGCCTGATGTCGATTTTGGCTGAGACTGTCAGATCGAGGCGCGAACACATAGAACCAGTGGCAGAATTTATGCGCGAGGCTGACGTGAAGGAGATTTACCTTGCCAGCAAAAAGACGCCTCACGATGCACTGGTGGAGGGTTTTAACGACTCGCTGTATTGTTGGACAATTCTGCTGGATAAGGAGCCTATCGGCATTTTTGGGTTATCCTCTGTGTCGATACTCGGAAACGCCGGAACTCCGTGGCTTTTAGGGACTGATGGGATGTTGAAAGTGCGCCGTCAATTTGTGAAGGAATCAGGGTCGCACGTTGACTTTATGAATACGGTCTATCCGCACCTTTTGAACTTCGTCCATGCCGGCAACGCGGCAAGCATCCGGTGGTTGAAAAGCCTGAACTTCACGATACATGATCCGGTGCCGGCGGGGCCGTTTGAAGCTCCATTCCACAAATTTGAGAGATTCGCTGATGTGTGAGCCGAATACATTACTCCTGATTGGTACGCTGATCAGTGCCGGCGCTTCAGCGCAGCAAGGCGCTGCGGCGGATGCGGCCGGCAAAGCCAATGCTCAGATTCAACAGATTATGGCTGATGATGCGCGGGATCGCGGTGAGGCTGCGGTCGAACAACAGCGTATCAAGACGGCACAGATCAAGGGCAAGCAGGCCGCGACATTCGGCGCGGGTGGTGGCGAGATCAATACCGGCGGTGCGGTGTCAATTCTTGCCGATACGGCTCAGTTTGGCGAGCTGGATGCGCTCACTATCCGGGCCAATGCGGAGCGCGAAGCGTTTGCCTTCGAGTCCGGTGCGGCGATCTCACTGGCCGAGGGTCGCAACGCTCGGACAACTGGTTTCCTGCAAGCTGGTGGCACCCTGCTCACTGGTGGATCCGAGCTGTCCTCGCGGTGGAAATTATTTAAGAAAACTCAGATAGCGGCAGGGAATCAGAACCCATCATTTACGAGTTTCTTGCTTGGTGGCCCTTAATGGCTACAGTTCCAACAGTTTCGGGTAGGACGGTTGCTCCGCGGCCAATTACTTCACCGTTGCAGCGAGCGCCAAGTGATGCCGGCGGTCAAGCGTTGGCACAGGGATTTATCAAAGCTGGCGACTCGCTGCGTCGAGCTGACGCGCAAATCTCAGCGATTACACTCTCAGAAGCTGACGCGGCATTTATCGAGCGCAGCAATAAGCGCCTGTACCTGGACGATGACGCCTATTTCAAACGGCAGGGCAAGGACGCCGTCGACGGTTTGGGTGGTGCGACCGCCGAGCTGGATGAGATACGCGATCAGGTGGCTGAGGAATTTCTGACAAGTGCCACAGAGAATCAGATATTTGCGGCGAACGCCAACAAGCGATCGCAACTCGCAAAGGTCAAGATGGGCGCGCATTCGTTCGATGAGCGTCAGAAGTGGGACCGGGCTGTGTCTGTCGCCAATATGCAACAGCAGCTGGAATCGGCGGCCAATGATCCGTCTGAATCAAACCTCGAATTGGTCGCGGTGAGGCTGGCCGAAGAAGTTAAGAACGTCGCTAAGATCGACGGCGCACCGCCGGAAGCGCAACAGGTAGCCATCGACACGGCACTGAGCGCCATGTATCGAGCTGCCATCGAGAGCGCATTGATTACCGATCTGAACTATGCCGAGTCGCTACTGGACAGCTTCAAGGATGCCATTATCGCTACTGACGAAACGGCGATCAGGGCGAAGCTGAAGGAACACACGGTGCGGGTGCGTGGTGCCGGCATTGCCGATGACGTGATTCGTGACGGTGGCACCCTGGATCAACAGCTGGCGGCAGCCCGGAAGAAAGCCGGCAAGAACATCGAGGTACGGGATGACGCTGTACGGCGGGTCACTAACCGATTCAATCAGGACAATGCCAACAGGGAAGCGGTCAACCGTGATACTTATGAGGCGCTCGGGAATGACGTGCTGAACGGTACGAGCGTTGATTCGATCCGCAATAGCGTACCGGATGCATGGGACATACTGAAACAAAACCAAAAAGAGCATCTGCTGAAGCTGGAAGCTGAGCGAGATAATCCGAACGCCACAAATTGGGCCCGCTGGTCTGAACTGTCGCTGATGAACCCGCGCGAGCTGGCGCTGATTGATCCGATAGATGAACGCTTGAATCTGGCTGACACCGAATTTCGTAATCTGGTGACGATGGTAGATGAAGCTCGCAGCGGTGATCCTGGCTTTGCTTTCACCAGCATCCAGACACCGAACGCCAAGATGATCGCAGCTCTTGGTGGTGCCAAAAAGGCTCGAAAGCCGAAAGGGCAAATGGCGTTTGCCGAGTTCACAGAGCGTCTGGAAGCGTTTGAGCAACTAAAGACCGGCAAGGCAACACCGACTGAGATTAACAACATCATTGCTGATCTGATGGTCGAGGTCGAGCTGCCGGCGACGTTCTCGGCGTCACCGTTCAACAGACTCGGAAACCTCACGTCCGGGCTGTTCGGTGGCCGTGATCGACAGGTGTTTCAGATTCAGCTTCAGGACGTGCCGGAACGGGATCAGCGTGGGATCGAGTCTGCCTATCGACGGTTGAAAGGCCGTGATCCGACTGAGAATGAAATAATCGACGCCTTCGCCAAGAAGCTACAGAATAATGCCGAATGAATACGATGCCATTGTCGGTGAGGACATATCCGAGGCCAAAGGCAGCGAGTTCGATGCGATTGTCGAGGAAACGGACGAAGAACGGCGGATACGGTTAGAGCAATCGCTACGGGTAGGCGCGCAAAAGAATCCTGACAATCAGGCCAAGGTCATTGACCTGTCCGAACGCACCGGGCTGACTCCCGATGTGGTCGAGCTGAAACAGGCCGAGGTCGAATCCCGCATTCAGCAACGCAATAACGATTACGACTTTCTGTTCGAGGAAGCGCCGTCGACCGCGCAGCTGCTGTCTGATCCGAACATGGCCGGCGTGGCTCACGATGATGTCGACAATCTCGCCAACACTGAGCGAGCTGTGCGTAGCCCGCTGTCATTTCGTGACAGGTTGGGAGCGGCCGGCAAAAAGGGGCTGGCGGTAGTCGAATCATCTGAGATCGGCTTGGCTCGAATGCTGTCGGTGCTGAACCTCGGCCCGGAAGTCGATCAGAAGCGCATAGCTCGGCTGTCCGAAATCGAGCATTTCATGGAGTTCGAGGATGAGTCGGGGTTCTTCGGCGGTATTCCGACTGCGGTATTTGAACAGCTGCCAATCCTCGGCGCGATTCTGGCTGAAGCTGGCAAGGTGGGTGTGGCGACAGGCGGTGTTGCTGCTCTCGCTACCGGCATCGTCACAAAAAATCCGGCATTGACCGGCAAGGCGTTCGCGTTCGGCTTCGGCGTTGGCGCAAAGGTCGGCACATTCGGCGGTGCCTTTGAGCTGGAAGCGGGGCTCGCGTTCAATGAGTTCACGGCGGCCGACGAACACGGCCGGCAGCTGGATGAGGAATCAGCCGCGGCTGGCGCGGTCATGGTCGGCTTTGTCAATGCCGCACTGGAATCATTCTCACTGAGGCTCCTGGGTAAGACGTTCAAAGGGGCCAAGCCGCTAATCCGGAAGCAAGTTCGGCAAGCCCTGACCACGAAAACCGGCAGAGATATAGCCAAAAAGGTGCTGTCTGCTTACATGGCGTCGGTGGCCGGCGAGGGCATTACCGAGGCCATGCAGGAGCTGTCGAATATCATCGGTGACAATCTGCTGAAGGCTCTGGACGGTGACGATTTCGATGAGTTCAAATTTAAGAACGCCGTCGATGGCATATTTTCTCAGGAAACACTGGAACGAGCTGGCGGTGCCGGCAGGGTCGGACTACAGGCAGCGACAGGGCTCGGCATACCGGGCTCGGTAGTATCTGCATCGGTGCAGGGCGCTCGGACACAGAGCGCCAGCGAGAGCGAACAGGAAACCCTGGACACGGTGATCGAGAACGCGCAGGAGTCCAAGGTCAGAGAGCGAGCGCCGACCATCTACGCTCAGCTCATCAAGGATGCGGTCGAGGATGCCGGCACAGTCTCAGACGTTTACCTGACGGCCACGGAAGTACAGGCATTCCTCGAATCCGAGGGCGTCGATCTGAGCGCCGAGACACAGGACAATCCAGCTATCGAGGCAATGGTCAAACAGCTGCCCGAGGCGCTGGCCGGCGAGACTGACGTGGTAATTCCGCTCGAGGATTTTGCTACTTACGTCACGCCGTCTGAGAGTTTCGAGTCGATCAGGCCACATATCAAACTGTCGGCCGAGACACTGACGCAGGATCAGCTGTCAAATAGTGACAAGAATTTGCAGGATCGAGTCAAGGAGCTGATGGAAGAAGCTCAGAATAACCTCGAAGTGCTGCGGCAGGCCGAGGTCGTATTTGAGGACGTTAAGGATCAGCTGCTTGACACAGCCACGATGACGCCAGAAGCCGCGGCGACGGCTGCCGAGATCATACCGGCCTACGTCACCACAAAGGCGGTCAGAACAGGTTTAAGTGTGGAAGAAGTCTATCAGCGCATCGGGCTCAAGATCGTAGGGCCGGAATCAGCCACGCTCGAAGGCGGGCAAGAACAGTTGATAGGCCCTGAAGCATTGCAAGCCAAGCGGCTCGAAAAGCTCAACCAGGAGCGCGAGCTGCTGCTGGAAACATCCACTCAGGCGGTTTTCGAGGGTGGCGAGACAAAGCGATTCCTGCGAACGCTCAGTCAAAAGCG
>Ga0255054_10001384_pt1 | contig 14273 bp, 11 predicted proteins | sample JV7_2_23_MG_FD_188634 | JGI IMG/M metagenome (GOLD analysis project Ga0255054, IMG submission 188634) | Seawater microbial communities from Jervis Inlet, British Columbia, Canada - JV7_2_23 | ecosystem: Environmental > Aquatic > Marine > Inlet | place: Canada: British Columbia | collected...
CGTTTCTTGGAAAGTATCTTAGAGCACCGGACCCCAGACCCAGAATTCTAGTGCGCATGCATCGAAATATTAACCTGAAACATGCCGACTGGCAATGGTGCCTGAACTGTCACAATACCGATGAAAGAAACTATCTAAAATTAATCAACGGCGATATTATTCCCTTTGAAAAATCCCATCTGCTTTGCGGACAGTGCCACGGATTGATTTACCGTGACTGGAAATTAGGCATTCACGGTCGGAGAGTGGGCCAGTGGAACGGCAAAAAGCTATACCTGCTCTGCTCGCACTGCCATGATCCTCACAGCCCGAAGTTTCGTAAATTGATGGCGATGGATCCGCCCCGCTCTCCTGAATATGGTCGTTGGGAGTCTGAAGATAAACATTAAGGTAGTCTCTCTGAATAGCAAAGGGATTAAGTTAAGGATCAAACATGAAAAAAGAATATGAAAATGACATGACCAGGCGAAAGTTTCTAAAAGGGGCGGGAATCGCTTCTGCTTCGCTTGCCCTCGGCGGTTGCGGCGTTGGGGAGGAGTTGTTCCAGAGTGACTCTTTTGATGAGTTCTTTCAGAGCCACTTCACAGAAATGAGCCCGGAGGAAATCAAAAAGGTCAGGACACGTCTGCAGAAACAGTACAAAAAAAAGTATGGCCGCGAATTTGTCCTGGGAACCGAACCGGCCTATCCGAATGTCCTTTTTGCCTATGGTCTAGATATTTCCCGGTGTATCGGCTGTCGGCGTTGCGTCTATGCATGTGTTCAGGAAAACAATACAAGCCGCCGCCCTCAGATCCAATGGATAAGGGTTCTGCGTTTTAAAAAAGGGACTCTGAACTTTGAAGAGTCCGATCACTATTACGAAGCCGGCATGAATCCCCAGGAAGGATATTATTATGTACCCATGCAATGCCAGCAATGTGAGAATTCGCCATGTGAGAAGGTGTGTCCGACCAAGGCGACCTGGAAAGAGCCCGACGGTATCGTTGTCATTGATTATAACTGGTGCGTCGGCTGTCGATACTGTATAGCCTCTTGCCCCTATTGGGCAAGGCGGTTTAACTATGCCGAACCGGAAATTCCCACAGAGGAATTAAACCCAAATACGCACTACCTGGGAAATCGGCCGCGAATGAGAGGTGTGGTGGAAAAATGCACTTTCTGCATTCAACGTGTCCGCAAAGGGCGTTACCCGGCCTGTGTAGAAGCCTGTCCGGTTGGTGCGCGAAAATTCGGTAATATTCTTGATCCCGAAAGCGAAATCAGCCTGGTATTGAAAAATCAAAGGGTCTTCCGACTTAAAGAGGATCTGAACACACAGACTAAATTTTATTATTTCTTTTCCATCTGATTAAAGATAAACGACAAACGTGATCTTCTGCCAATAGACACAGGGGAAAAGCTTATGCGCAAAGTCTTCCATTTTTTTTATCAGGTGATACAAAAGCTGCTTATTGGACCGCCGATTTACTATGCCTGGGTTTTATTTTTACTGACGCTGATCGGTATCGGTTTGTGGGCTTACGGGTACCAGTTCAGGGAAGGGCTGGCGATAACCGGAATGACCGATCAGGTGTCATGGGGTTTGTATATCGGCAACTTCACTTACCTGGTGGGTATAGCTGCAGCAGCGGTGCTGTTAATCATTCCGGCCTATATCTATGATTTCGGTCCTATCAAGGAAATCACGATCCTGGGTGAAGTTCTGGCAATCAGTGCGCTTCTGATGTGCATGCTCTTTGTGACGCTGGATCTAGGGCATCCGGCACGAATTTGGCATCTTTTCCCCTTTATCGGCACCCCTAATTTTCCTGTGTCCTTGCTGACCTGGGACATATTGGTTGTGAACGGCTATCTTTTTATTAACATTGGGATTTCAACATACCTTCTGGCCATGATTTACCTGGGAAAAAAGGAGACAAAATGGCTGTATATGCCATTAGTCCTCGCTTCCATACCCTGGGCCGTTGCCATTCACACCGTAACCGCATATCTTTATAACGCGCTTGGCGCGCGTCCTTTCTGGAATACTGCCATCCTGGCACCCCGTTTCTTGGCCTCGGCCTTTTGCTCGGGGCCGTCACTTAGCATCATAATATTTCAGTTGATTCGCAAGTTCACTAAATTTAAGGTTAAAGATGCCGCCTTGTTCAAGATTGCGGAAATGGTTTGTATCGCAATGGGAATTAACTTTCTATTATTGGGCGCCGAGGTCTTCAAAGAACTCTATACCGATACCTGGCATAAAGCACCTATTGTTTATTTGTTTGCGGGACTCCATGGATATTCAGGATTGGTAAAATGGACCTGGCTCGCACTTAGTTTCAATTTATTGGGTTTTCTCTTATTTCTTATTCCCGCAACCAGAAAAAATTTCATAAGTTTAAATCTGGCCTGCATCCTTATTGTTGTCGGAGTCTGGTTCGAAAAAGGAATGGGCTTTATCCTTCCGGGTTTCGTTCCCACCCCTTTGGGCGAAATATACGAATACTGGCCCAAAATGATGGAAGTCTTGATATCCGTTGGCGTGTGGGGCATCGGTCTTCTTTTTTACACACTGGCCCTTAAGATCGTCATACCGATTGAAACCGGAGACATGCGAGTTTTGGGTGCATCACCCGTTTCTGCGACTGAGCATGAATTTCTGAAAAGCTCCAGCCGAAATAAAAAATTGGTCACCCAATCTAGCATTAGGTCAGTTTAAAACATTCGTCTAAATTAGGAAAGGAGCTGTTATGCTGCGCGCGGAATTCTTTTTGAAAATATTTATATTGGCGTTTGGTGTATTATTATTTTTTGCCGCTCAAGCTGCGGCATATTATGTGGATCCCAAGAAATTTGGCTCACCCGCGGGTGAACTTTGCATAATCTGTCATCGCGAAGTGACCCCGGGTATTTATAATCAATGGCGTGAGAGCACAATGGGCCAGGCAGGGGTTAACTGCTACGACTGCCACCGGGCCGAAAAGAGCGACCCGGATGCGTTTGAACACAAAGAATCCATTGCGATTGTGGTGACCCCCAAGGATTGTTCTCAATGTCATGAAAAAGAATTCAAAGAATACGGATCCTCGCATCACGCCGATGCCGTCAATGCGCTGAAATCTGTTGATAATTTTTTTGGGCGCGCGGTATGGGGGACCGATGCCGATCAGACCGGTTGTATGCCATGCCACGGCTCGGTACTCAAACTTCAAAAGGAAGGTAAGGGCAAATTAGAGCCCAGCACCTGGCCCAATACGGGCATCGGACGCATCAACCTGGACGGGAGCAAAGGTGCTTGTACCGCCTGCCACCCCCGTCATTTCTTTTCCTTAGCGCAAGCCCGCAGACCCGAAACTTGCGGCAGATGTCACACCGGGCCGGAAAATCCTCATATTGAAATTTATTCTGAGAGTAAGCACGGCCTTACATACGCAGCCTACCGTGATAACATGAAAATAGACAAGAGAACGTGGCGGGCAGGCGAAGATTATTTTCAAGGACCTACCTGCGCGAGTTGTCATATGGGTGCTGTGCCGCCTCAAATGGTTGTCAAAGACGCTGACCAGCGACTGGAAGATGCGCTAAGATCGGTTCTTGCCGGGGAGAACAAAAAGGATTTTGAGGCGCTTTTACCCCCACCAAAAGAAAGGAAAATCCATTACGGATCAAGCCATGACGTCGGCGCCAGGCTTTCCTGGAATCTGCGTCTTCCAGTTTCGGAAAAACAAAATAATTGGGAGGAAAAAAGGCGATTGATGCAGAGCGTATGTACCCAATGCCACGGGGAAAATTTTGTACAGCAATTCTACTCTCAATTTGATGGTCTGGTGGATCGGTATAATCAAAAATTTGCTATCCCGGCCACCCGAATACGCAACGATCTGATGAAAGAGGGTAAGCTTACAGAGCAAAATTACGATGAAAAGCTGGACAGGATCTACTGGAAATTGGTGTATCATGAGGGCCACAGGGCAAGGCAGGGGGCCGCCATGATGGGACCGAGCTACGCGTGGAGTCGAGGCATGCAGAAGGTGGCCGAACGATTCTATTTCGAATTCATCCCTGAGGTCGAGGAAATCCTGGGGGGCAAGGCCGAAAAATTTATGCGCAAACGGGGTTATACCCCACCGGATGCCAAGAAATAAAGGTGTTTAGGTTTCGCGGCGTCAAATCATCCAGGAACCAAGAAGATGTGGAAAATAAGGGTAGTTACATGTGTCATCATCCTGTGCAGCGGTTTGGGCGCAGAAGTTCAGGCTCAAAACTATCATGCCAGCAAGCTGGTCAGAAATCTCCTCAAAATAGGGTATCCCCTGGATCGAGAGGATGTGATTGCGCTTGATAAAATTGGAATGCGATTCGATTCCAAAAACAGAATCACTGTATTGGAGAAGATCCTGCAGGATCGAGATTTTATTCACAGCCGAAAAGATATTGATTATTTTATCAGGACAGAAATTATAAGCGATGCCTTGCGTTTGCTGGATGAACATGACCTGCCCGCCGCCGATAGGCTTATTGATGGGTTCAACAAACAGGCGGGATGGGAAAAACGGGAAAAGGTCTTATTGGCCTATATGGCCGCAAAAAGAGATATTCGTTATCCATCCAATGCCGTGTACTTGCTGAGTGTGTTGCATCGGTATGGCAGTGATTTGGAGGGAATTGACAGCGCAGAATCAACCCAAACGATTCTTGATGTCATGAATTGTTTATCTTATTTGGCCGATCTGTTTGTTTACAAGGGCGACAAAGATATTTTGAACGGGTTGATTTTGTATTCATCCGGAGCCTCGGGGTTTCCAGGTGAATATTTGTCGCATAGGTTCATCGATATGTTACTGATCAGGCCAAAGGTCTTTATTTCCACATTGGCGGACAAGGATGATCAAACCATTGATACCGTGATGAACTCATTGATCTTTGGGATTCGCAACAACGAGGTGAGGGCCAAGGTTAAAGAAGTTCTACAGAAGGATTTATTCGCTGCAGATGAGCCCGACCAGCACAGAAGTGCGTTATTCGTAAACAAGTTGAACGCTCAAATCGACCTGACCGTTAATGAGTCAATTACCAAAAAACCGGGGCCGCATGCGAATTCAAGCAAATGAAATTGGGAAACATAATTTCGCAGCGAAAACACCTGTGAAACCGAAACTGCGTGAAAGCTTGTTTTGGCTGTGCATCTGCTGGATTTTTCTTCCGTCTTTAGCGCTCGGTTCCAACGCGATGATACGGCCTATTCAGGTCAAACACGTCATGGATGTTGGCGGAGATTTCAATCAGCCCACTGAGGTGGCTGTTGATAGAGCAGGCAGGATCTTTATCCTGGACGGTGCCAACAACCAGGTTAAGGTATTCAACCCGAAGGGGGAGTTTGTTCTGGCCATTGGGCGAGCCGGAAAGGAAAACGGAGAATTTCGCAATCCCGTGGGAATGGATATTGACGAACGCGGACACGTTTATATAGCAGACACCGGAAACCAGCGGATACAGATATTTGACGGCACCGGGAAATATTTGCGAAAAATCGATCTCAGCCGCTGGAAAACCCGCCCGGTTGAGGTGAATGTGTTGAAAGGTGCCAATCGGATATATGTAAGTGATGCAAAAAACCATCGCATACTTTGTTTTAACAGAGATGGCGCTTTCAACTTTCTCTGGGGTGATTTGGGAGAGCAACTCGGAGAACTCAGGTTTCCGGGGATGATGGCCGTTGATCAAAGCGGGGATATTTACGTAGTGGATATCCTGAACGGCCGCGTCCAAATATTCAATCCGATGGGTAAAAACCCCAGGCAAATAGGAAAATTGGGGGTATTACCGGGTCAATTGTTTCGCCCTAAAGGGATCGCTATTGATGATCGATCTCGTATCTATGTGTCCGACAGTTACACCGGAATTCTTCAGGTATTTGATAAGGCCGGCAAGCTCCATGGTATTTTATCCCAAAAAGGGGGCGCTTTTTTACATTTGACCACTCCCGTCGGCATGGCCATTGATTCTAAAGGACGGCTATATGTCGTTCAGTCAAGCCTCAACAAAGTAAGTGTGTTTAAGCTGCCAGATAAAGGCAGAGATAAGCTTTCGGAATGAATAGTTAAGAAACCGCTCCATGGCACCAAACCCAAGAAACCCCACAAAAAAACATTTGGTTGTGGCTTTTCGTATAATTCTCGGCTGCATTGCTAGAAGTGTATGCTAAAATCGATTCCAATAATTGTACTCAGTGCTCTATTGCTCTTGGCCTCCTCTGCTCAGGCGATCACCAGGCGAGCCGATAAAGAATGCCTGCTATGTCATGTTTTGTGGTTTGATGTTTTTAAAACCGACCAGAAAACGTTGCTGGAACAAAAAGACTCCGCCATTGTGATTGCAGGATCCAAAGGACTTGCCTCATCCGAAGCCATGTGCGTTACTTGCCATGACGGATATGTGGTTGACAGCAGAGTCACGGTTGTAGCAAAGAACCCCCATCACTCGCTTAAAGAAGTTCCGGACCGGCTTGATCTGCCGGAAATTTTTCGGCTGGACAGCAATAATCAGATGTATTGCGGTACCTGTCACACCCTTCACGATTTCGAAGACAGAGCAGAGGTGGGCAGCACGCCCTTCATGCGCATGGACAACCAAAGATCTCAGATGTGTATCGCCTGTCATCAGGGCAAGACGAACAGGCAGGGACATTCAAATCATCCGGTTTTTAAGAAATCAAATAATTTTCCTCGCCTTGAAGCTGTCAAAATAGGATCGAAGTTCGGCCCCTCCCAGGAAATCATTTGTCAAACCTGTCACAACGCCCATGGCCAGCGGGCCATGGTGTCACCATATAACAATTCGACACTATGTCTTATTTGTCACGAGAACAACAAAGGCATGATCAATGCCAAGCATGATTTGCGGATAACCCGGCCGGATTTAAAAAACATAAAGCAGCAGCTTCCATCTGAATCGGGTCCCTGCGGAGCATGCCATATTCCTCATCAGGGTGTCGGGAAAAGGCTGTGGGCAAGACGACTTGCGCCCGGCAACCAAGCATCCCAGATGTGTATTTCATGCCACGGTGAAGAAACTGCTTCCAAAATAAAGCGTATCGGTAAACACTCCCATCCTATTAATGTTAAAGCCGATTCTAAAATTGCGATCCCGAGTGAATTGCCTTTATATTTATCGAATGCCACCCGAGATTCTGCCGGCAGGATCCAATGTCTTACCTGCCATGAAGTTCATAGATGGGATCCCAATTCGCCCACCAATAAAGGTGGAAAATACATCGAGGGCGATTCATCCAACAGTTTTTTGAGGATTTCCAATCGATTCTCAAGGATGTGTTTGGCATGTCATAGCGATAAAAAACAGATCCTCACATCTGAACATAACCTTAAAATAACGTTCCCGGAAGAAAAAAACATAATTGGCCTTAGCGCCGATGTTGCAGGTCCATGCGGGGTATGCCACATACCTCATAATGCGGCTGGCCAAAAGCTGTGGGCCAGACAGCTTAAACCGGGAAACGTTGCGACCCAGATGTGTCTTGGCTGCCATGGCGAAAACACAGGTATCCCGACAAAACGGATCGGCAAGCACTCCCACCCGGTGAATGTTAAGCCTATTTCGCAGAAAGCCATACCAAGTGAACTGCCCTTATTTCTGGAAGACACCACCAAAACGCTTGACGGCAGCGTACAGTGCTTTACCTGCCATAATGTTCATCAATGGGATTCAAATCCTTCAAATAAATGGAGCGGCAAAAACATTGAGGGTGACGCTTCTAACAGTTTTTTAAGGATATCCAATAGGTTTTCATCAACTCTGTGTTTAGCATGTCATGTCGATAAAAAACAGGTGGGCACATCCGATCATAATCTGCAGGTCACCGCACCGCAGGAGAAAAACATAAGCGGATTAACCGCGGCTGTTTCCGGTCCTTGCGGGGCATGTCACATACCCCATAACGCAAGCGGTGAAAGGCTCTGGGCTAAACTTCTGTCAGGAAAAAAAGATTATGTCACCCAATTATGCAGCGGCTGTCACAACCAAAGCGGGGCAGCCAAAGCAAAGCTTATCGGTGATAATTACCACCCGGTGGATGTAACTCTCAAGAATTTGAATATCACTGAAACCGCGGAACAAGCCCTTAAAAACCTGCCTTTATATGATAGCGATGGAAATAAAACAACGGATGATAAAATTGTTTGCATCACCTGCCACGAGCCGCATTCGTGGGATCCGAAAAACTCCAGGTCAAAATTAAATGAGCCAACTATAAATATAGAAGGAGACACTACCAATAGTTTTTTAAGAAAAGCGAATTTTCCGTCATCAGACTTATGTAAAATCTGTCACCCGGATGAAGCATTTGTTGACGGAACGGTCCACGATCTGAGGGTATCGGCTCCCAAGGCTAGGAATTTACTGAGCCAAACGGTAAAACTCTCAGGACCCTGCGGGGCATGCCACCTGGTCCACAATGCTCCCAACGCGCTGAAACTCTGGGCCAGATCATATGGCCCGGTTAAAGCGGGTGAAAACATGATGAATGTATTATGTAAAAGCTGCCATTCCAAGGGCAACCTCGCCGAAAATAAAGTTCCACTTATCGCAGTTCACCCCGGCGGCAAATTAATCAACAATATTATACGGTTTAATAAAAAAGGTGGAAATTATACGCATATATTTGACAACCATGGCAGGGAGGTAAATGCAGGTAATATTTCCTGCCCTTCCTGTCATAATGCGCATCAATGGAGTTTGGCCTTCAATAAAAAGGGCATCAACAAAAATTCGAAGAACAAGGGTAGCACAGCTAAATTTTTAAGGACGGCAAGTTATAACACTGTATGTATTGACTGCCACGGCCCCGAGGGCATTTTCAGATATCTGTATTTTCATCAGCCGGATAAAAGAGCAGAAAAACAGGCAGAATAAGAAGGCGTTCGCTTGCGGGTTACAGTCTGAAACCGGACATCAGATGAAAAAACAAATAATAGACAGCGCCTGCGATCCCTATCAGGCTTGCAATCGAAATAGCGACTCGTTTTCGGTTGGCCCGATTTTCTCTGCGATCCTCTTTTTCATTTAAATACTTTATGGCCGTGTCAACTACAGTTCTGCGAAGTGAGGTGATCGAGGGTTTCCGGCAATGTGGACACAACTCCAGGAAGCTGCCTAAGTCTTTGGTTTCGTAGTGGTAGCGGCTGACATATTGATGCGGTGTGCTGATGGTTTCATCGATTTTTTTCTGCGGCCTGTTTTCTAAAAGAATAAAGGATCTTTCCTCATTAATGATCGCAGGTTCGAGATCTAAAACAGTTATTTCCTCCTGATTTATTTTTTTTGCCTCCATTTTCCCACCTTAAGCGTTGAAGTGATGTTGTATGAATGACGCATCGCTGAGAACGCATAACGCGAAAAAGATATTCGATTGATTCCAACCCCCTGATTTCAATCTCTACGCCTTCTCTAACTAAAAATGCAGAAATCATGCCAGTATTCCAGGCAGTTGTATCTGCTGCAATCATAAATAGTTGCGGTTCCAGGGAAAAAATTTTCACTCAGGCGTTTGGGAATTAAACTAAATAAAAATGGGTAGGATTTTACATATTTTTAAGGGGTTATATAGATTTCCATAAGAATAGTTGCCCGATTTAAGAAATCTCTATCAGATGCCGATATACCCATTTAGATTCGTCAATCAAGATTTCAATAACTTGAAAAACGATATTCAACAGCATGAAACGAAAGGAAAGACATGGCGATTCCCCAGCATCTTGATGTTCTCAAGCAAGGTGTCCGGGTATGGAATGAATGGCGGCAAAAAAACCCTGGTGCTGAGCCGGATCTGGCGGGTGCGAAGCTAAGCAAAGCAAGCCTCAAAGGAGCCAATCTGAGCGAAACCGATTTGCGATGGGCAGATTTAACCGCAGCGAACATGAGAGCTGCCAATCTCAACCGGGCGGACCTTAGACGGGCCATTCTCAGCCGGACCAATTTTAATCTGGCCAGCCTCAGTGAGGCCAATCTCAGTGAAACCTATCTGTGTGGCGCCAATCTAAGCAAGGCCGATCTCAGAAAGGCCATTTTTATCCGCTCGGATCTGGCCAGCGTGGATCTCAGTGAATCCGATATCCGCAGAGCTGATTTCAGATGGGCATACCTGATAAAGGCCAAATTCGATGGTGCCGATCTAAGCGGGGCCAATCTAATTGAAGCAAATTTGAGCAAAGCTGAATTGAAGCGCTCAAACTTAAGTGAAGCCTTTGTCGCCTGGAGCTGTTTTGGAGACAATGATTTGAGTCATACCCAAGGACTTGAGAAAGTTAAGCACTTCGGACCTTCAACGATCGGAATCGATACCATCTATCGATCAGAAGGCAAGATACCGGTAGAATTCCTTAGGGGCGCCGGTGTGCCGGAACATTTTATCACATATACAGGATATTTGAACACCAAGGCATTTGAAGGCAATAGCTGTTTTATCAGTTATTCCGGTAAGGATCGGAATTTTATAGAAAAACTGAACGCGGATTTGCAAAAGGAAGGGGTTCGGTGTTGGTTTGCCCCGGAAGAAATGAAAATGGGTGACGAATCCCGACAGCGGGTTAACCAGCAGATTCGAATCCACGAAAAACTGCTGATCGTGTTATCAGAATTTTCAATTGAAAGCGCATGGATCCAACAAGAGGTTGAGGCTGCCCTGGAGGAAGAGCACAATCGAAATCGATCGGTTTTATTTCCTGTTCGACTTGACGACAGTTGCCTGGATGGTGAGAAAAAATGGTTGGTTGATCTTCAAAAGACACATCAAATTTATGATTTCAGTGCCTGGGATAACTGGGAAGCTTATTATGGACAATTTCTGCTTTTACTCCATGATTTAGAAGCAAATGCGTCAGACAACCCTGATAATACCGCTTTAATAAATCAAGAAGATGTTGACACTTCAGCGGTGAAGTTGTATCCATAAAAAAGCGCAAGGAAGTATGGAAAGGCTGGAACACCTCCCGGCGCCTTACGGTGGCCGGCTTCCTTACGCCTCCGTTTTTATATCCTACATTGTGGTATAGTGTCAAGCCAAAACCCCTGAATTCAATCTAATATTAAAAAACCATCACCTGTCAAATCGGATTTTACACGCTGAGTAAAAGCGCCTGCTGCATGCGACACCATTTCCCCTGCCATTGTATTAAAATTAATGTAAATTCAACAAATTGGCTTAAAGATATCTCTATTTCTGCCGATAGTTTAAATTGGAACATACGAACTCCCAGAGGTAGCCAAAAATGGATGAGAATAAAGAAAATGAAATACAAGCTGAGTTGGAGTCCTCAGCGGATGCCGATCCGATTTCAGACGATCCGGAAGTCGATCGAGATTCAGAATCTTTGGATGCTACTCAGAAGGAACCTGAAAGTAAAACTTCAAATACTGAGCTTGAGTCACCCGATGACCCCTCTGAAGATGAATCCGGATCAGAAACCGCTGCTGGAATAGAAACCGATCAACAAGCAGAGGAAGAGTCTGAGACCGCGGATGCGTTCGAAGGGCAGGGCGGTGAAAAAAGCGATGGGTCTGAGTCCGATGATGGGTCGGATACTGAAGACACTGTTGCTGCGCAGGAAGCTGATGCATCTGATGATACTATGGCATCTGACACCGCCGAGACCTCAAGCAAAGATGAAGACCAGGATTCAGCCGAAGAAAAGCAGGATGATGCTGAGAATGAAAACCCGGAAAAAGATCATTCTGAAGAACAGCCAAACGACGCTGAGGGGGAAACCGAAGACCTACCCGAATTAGAACCTAAAAAAAAGATACCCTTGGTTAAAGCTGGCTTGACTGCAATTGTGGTGGCGGCTGTTTTTTCGGGGTTTTTTATATTTGAAAATAAGTCAAACATAAAAGCGGTTAAAAAGTCGAAATCTAAAGAAGTTGAAAAGGTGGCTGCGTCTAAAACAAGTTACCAGAAACCAAAAGCGACCATCCAGCCGGATGATCCGAACTATATTTACTATGCCAAAATCAAAGAAATCAGCATGCTCCGGGAAACGTTGCTGCGTAAGAAAGAAGAAATTGGTCAGTTAAAAAAGTACTACCAGGAAGGCATCGCGGAGCTGGAAAAAGAAAGTTTAGATGAGATAAGCAGCGCAAAACCTGACACATTTTTGCAAGCTATAGAGAATAAACGCATAGAATTCGGACTTCGGACAATTCAGCGCCGGCAGGCCTATATGCAGCAGCTTGACCGGCCATCAGAATGGATTTACACGGCCTGTGAAGAACTGCTGTATCTAGAACGCAGGGCGACGGTTGATCTTCAGGTGGCTGAAGTTGCCAGCGGCATTGACTTGAATATGCATATGCGACACATGAATACAGCTATTGAAAAATACCAGCCTACAGCAGACCGGCTCGCTGTCGATATGACCGATGCACAGCTGGAGTCCCTTGAAAATGTATGGGAACAGATTCAAACCCGGAATTTGCAAACCTCAAACAGGCATGCCAGTTCCAAGAACAGGGTCATATCCGAACAGGTTTGCAGCGGAATCTTTAAGCGCGTGACCGAAATTTCTGAAATTTCGGTCGAAGCGGCAAAATGCATTGCCGAGATGCCGGGCTCTGATCTTTTTCTCAACGATTTAAGCGAAATTTCGCCGCGTGCTGCTAAATATCTGTTTCAATGGAACGGAAGCTGGCTTTGTCTGAACGGCTTTAAAGCCCTCTCACCAAGGGTGGCGAACTATCTATTTCAATGGGATGGCGGTTGGATATCTTTAAACGGCCTAACTGAATTTCCTGCAGAAATCGGTCAGATCCTTCTGCAATGGCAGGGTAAACAGATTGAACTCATGGGTTTGCGATACACGCATGGTTCATTCGATAACATCGGGATTGAATATCTGGTTCGGTGGGAACGCTCGGGCGGGAAATTATTTGTTCCGCAGGAAGTGCGCGAAAAGATTGACGAATTAAAAGGGCATTCAGCCTGAGCATTGGTATATAGGGGAACCAAAATGGCGAAACGAATATTTGGCAACTGCATTCTAGCATTGCTGGTGTTGTCAATTTTAAGTAGCTTGACAGCAGCAAGCAGCCGCAAGACGGCCGCCCTGGAGCAGAAAGTAATCGAAATTTCGGCATTACGCGCAAAGATAATCGACAAAATCGATCAGGGGATCGAGATGCGCATCTTTCTTCAGAAGCGCTTAAATGAACTTCGAGATGAAATCAAGGTGGAACAACAGAACCTTTTTGGAATTAATAGATATGAAGCCCCACTTGAAAATTTACGTATCAATTACAACCTTAATTTAATTCAGCATTTAAGAGCCTACATCGAACAGTTGGATGAACGCATCGCCTATTTTCAAGCCGGTAATGAACGCTTAAAATTTTATCTGCGCCAGATCAAAGATGACATTGCCATCATTAATACCTTAAAAGACCTGGAAATCGAAAATTTAATCGGTCGTATAGATACCGTTCTGGATGAATTTATCCCCGAGACCAAAAAGAAAATTTTTGATGCTTTAGATATACGCCTAATGCCGACCGAACAAGTTTGGAACGAAATAATCACAAAACCCAGCTGATCAAATTAAAAAAGGAATATGAAAAATGTGGGCTGCATAACTTATCGAAACTACTATATTTTCAAGCTCTTAGCTTGTTAAATCTCACAAATTAGGCTATGATATATATATTGGTGGTCGGCATCTGGCAGCAGTGATAACGATGAAATCACGGTATGATAAGGCAGGCTTCATGAAGAGATTTAAACTAAGCTGTATTGTATTAATGACGGGTTTTATTTTGGGGTCATGTTCAGGTCCCAAAAAGTCAGTGGAAGAAGAAACTGTATTAAGCTCGCTATCCAATATTCAACAAAGCCTTGAAAACGACATTAGCTATGAACAGTTTATTGAGTTGTTAAGTCAAGCCAAAATCGAAATTGATATTTTAAAAAGCAACAGCAAAAATAGCCAATGTTTTGTGGGCGCTGTCGATAAATGCTATGCGTATTACACCACCGGCGGAAGGGCATGGCAACAGAAAATGACGACAACCGATGAGCACAGAAAACTGGATATGGATCTGACCCTGTCTGTTTTACAGTCCCGTGCAACCCTTAGCATTCAGATGGCGGATAAATGCTATAAAAATTAAATTGGCTTTAAACCCCAATAGCGGTTTATCTTCGAAGACAGAGAATAAAAGTTCCAAAGGTGCTCTAAAGTTAGAAGTGCCTAAAATGCCTAAAATGATCTAAAATGCCTAAAGTTGAG
>Ga0255054_10001385_pt1 | contig 14272 bp, 10 predicted proteins | sample JV7_2_23_MG_FD_188634 | JGI IMG/M metagenome (GOLD analysis project Ga0255054, IMG submission 188634) | Seawater microbial communities from Jervis Inlet, British Columbia, Canada - JV7_2_23 | ecosystem: Environmental > Aquatic > Marine > Inlet | place: Canada: British Columbia | collected...
GGCTGATCGTCTACATGGGGAACGACGTCTGGGGCGTGAAATGGCGCAACTGGAAGGTGAACCTGAAGGAGCAGCAGAACATCCTCAGCGAGACCCTCGACTACGGAATGCCGCGTATCTACAACCTTTACAAGGATCCGGGTGAAACGCAGAACGTGATCTTCCCCGAGACCTGGGTGCCGAAGGCCGCCCTCGGCCAGCTCGGAGCGCACGTGGTGTCTCTGAGGAAAGAGCCGCCGATCAAGCCGGGGACCAAGGATCCCTACGAGCCAGTGGCCAGTAGCCAGTAGAAAGTACCCAGTACCCGGCACCCGATGTCCAGCCTTCCCCCCCCTGGGCACTGGGCACTGGGAATGGAGACTGGTTACTAGGTGTTCGGAAGGGCTGAGGAGGAGAGATGACGTTACGCCACACACCGCTGTCGGTCCGCGTGTTCGCAACGACCGTGCTGCTCACACTGGGCATCGGATACGGTCTGGGATTGCTCTACCTTTTCGGTCAGAAGATCAAACCGGCCAGGGAACAGGGCGTGAGCGTGGTGAAGGGTGTGGCCCACACCTACCACGGCGTTCCCGGGGAGTCGGCGTTGATCGCTGCGCTGAAGGGCAGCATGTCGTCCATGATCGAGGGTGAGGAACTCGTCGCCTTCAAGGAGTGGGTCGCCGACGGAGCCACCGAGGAGGGGTACGGCCGCGTGGCCCCCATCGTCGAGGACAACTGCGCGTCCTGCCATGAACCGGAGGGCTATCCTCCGCTGGCGACCAATTACGCGGAAATAAAAGCGCTGACCGTCGTGGACGAGGGCGTCAGCCTGAAGGCGCTGGCGCGCATGACGCACGTCCACATCTTTGGCATCCCCCTGCTGTTCTACATCCTCGGTGCCCTGTACGTGAGAACCCGCTACCGCGAAAAGGTCAAGGCCGTGATCATCGTCGTGCCGTTCATTGGAGTGTTCATGGACATCCTCCACTGGTGGCTGACCAAGGCCTCGCCCGGTTTTGCCGTCGGGATCGTGCTCTCCGGAGCGCTGATGAGCAGCGGCTTTGCCCTGCAGTGGGCGATGACGCTGTGGGATGTCTGGGCCCCGGCGCCGGCCGGAACCAAGCGCGACCCGATGCCACTGGTGGACTAACGGGGCGCAAGGAGGCCGACGATGGACAATCCCGCAAGACTCCCCCCCAAGGAACGGGATCGTCTCCTACACCTCACCGGTCTGGTACACGCCGTGACGTCGCAAGTACCCAGTGCCCGGTACCCAGAATCCAGCCTTCTCCCTCACTGAGTACTGGGAACTGGTTACTGGGTACTGGGCGGGTGGGCGGCACTGGCTGACGTCGTAAGTACCCAGTACCCGGTACCCGGTATCCAGCCTCCCTCCCTCACTGGGTACTGCGAACTGGTTACTGGATACTGGGCGGGCGGTCGGCACTGGCTACTGGGTGAGCGGACCATTAATTGTGTTGAGAAGTTGAAATTCTCGATTCGAGCATGTAAACTTCTCATATAATGACACTGCTCAACAAAACACGTCTCTCCGAGGCCCTCGAGCTGGCGGGCAGCTATCTGGAGGATCGGGGAATCTCTCAGCTTTCTCCCCATGTGTAGGCAACAGCTCGAGGGGCTGCTGTGGAGCTTGTGGAGTGAGCTCGGAGTCCCGGGCTGGGAAAGACGGCACCAGAGCTGGTGGATCGACCCAGAGGCGTTGCTTCTGTTCACAGCGACCGTCGACCCGATCGACCCGCGTCTGCGTGAAGAGGCGATGGCTTGGTGTCTCCAGCATCGGCGTTTTCTGTCGGAAGCTCGACTCAAAAGCCTGCTTGGCGAACCTCGATTCGGCGAACCGTCACGGTATCAGCCGCAGCTCGGCCGCTTTCTGGCCACGGTATCGATGGCACAATCGCATGGGCATGCAATGTCGCATCAACCCTATTCGGTGCAGCTCCGTCAGAGGTCAGGCTCTGGAGGCCTCAATCGTGCGGCTCTGCTCTCGCTGAGACTTCGTACCTTGCTGGGGGTCACCGCAAAAGCCGAGGTCGTCCGGGTATTTCTGGATCGATCCGATGAGACCTTGACAGCCGCCGACCTGGTCAACGAGGGAGTCGGGTACACGAAAAGGACAATACGTGACGCTCTCGAAGACCTGCGCATGGGTGGTTTTGCCGAGCTGGAGGTGTCAGGGAACCGGAAGGGGTACCGATTCCTTGGCCGAAAGAGCTTTTCTGAGCTTCTCGCACCCGAGCCGGTCCATTTCCCGAAGTGGCGGCAGCTGTTCGCGGTACTCCGCGGTTCTCTCAACCTGATCGAGGAGATCGACAGGTTCCGCCCGTCAACCAGGCCGGTCGAAATCCGGAGATCCCTCACGGCTCTCGCTTCGCAGATTCGCGGCGCCGGGCTCCTGCCCCCCGCCCTTGATGCCGGCTCCGATGCATTCGAGGAGTTCGAGGCTTGGGTCGGCGAGCTGCTCGAGGCACTCGCGTCAGGGTCGACAGACTGGACGTCGAGGAGTCAGTAGCCGGGTTCCTGCCCACCCACCCAGTGGCCAGTAAGCACCGGGTGGGTGGGCGGGACTGGCCACTGGCAACTGGTTACTGGACGGGCGGGCGGCACTGGTCACTGGCTACTGGGCGGGTGGGTGGAACTGGCCACCGGGCGGGCGGCGGGCGGTTTTTCTAGAAGAGGAGTGAACGTGGCACCCATCGGCACCCATCTCCAACACCTGGCGTCACCAGCCCATATTGACGCCGAAGGCGAGAGTGTCCTCGTACAATGGCCCACCCGTTGCCGTGCGACTGTCGGTCAAGCGCCACTCTAACGAGATAATCACGTTTCGGTGGAGCCGGTAGGCCCCCCCGATCAAGTAATCGAGAATGCGGTAGTCGGTGTCCACGTTGTCGTCGTCGGGCTCGAGCCAGTTGAGGCCGCCGAAGACGGACCACTGCTCGTCGAGCGACCATTGGCCGAAGACCTCGCTCCCGAGGCTGTCGAACCAGGTACCCTCGTCGTCCTTATGCCGCTGCTCGCCCCGTGACAGCACCACCGCCAGCTCCAGGGGACCACGATCCCAGCGGGCACCGACGATGGTGGCGGTGTCGCCGAGGTGGGGCTCGTTGGGACCGGGATCTTCGACGCCGTCCCTCACCTTGTTGTAGGCCAAGCCGAAGGTCAGGGCGTCGCTGGCCGACCAAAGGAGTGATCCACTGAACGTGTCGCCGAAGTCGCGATTGTTGACGGTGCGATTGCGGTTCTGAGACTGCAGGCCGAACTGCAGCGGGCCCCACCCGATTCGGTATATGGCCGCGGTCTCGGCTCGGCCGGTGCCGTTGATACCGCCGTCTCCGAGAGCGAACGCCCCGGAGGCCTGTGCTCCGAAGGTGTAGAACCGGTCCGTCCACCCGGCCACGTCGTAGTACACGGACCACTGTTTGCCCCATGTCAGGTCACCGTAAGGTGTCTCGAATCCGACATAGCCGAGGCGCGTGGTGAAGGCCTGAGAGCCTTCGCCGAAGGCGTAGCCGGGGTCACCACCCACCTCGATCGAGGGATTCTGGTTGACCAGGTTCACGCCCGCCTCCAGGCGTCCGAGCACCGCCCAGCGCTTGCCGCCCGGGTATCGGCCGTAGAACCCGACGCGCGAGAAGCGGTCGATGAACTCGATGTCGTCCGCGGTAAGCAGGGTCCGGACGCGGAGGCTGCCGTAGAACTCACTCTCGAACCGGCTGAAGGGCGTCTTTTCCGCCGCGGGCGGATCGCTCGCCTCGGCCTCCACAGGTGCGGCCACGGGTTCCTCGAGTGCCGCGAGTCTGGCTCCCGCGGTTGCCAGCAGCGCCTGGATTTCGGCGATTTCCGCGGCCCGCTCGGGGTCTCCTTCAGCCTCGAGAACAGCCACCCGCGCTTGAAGGGCCTCGAGGAGCGCGCGCAGCTCCTCGATCTCTGAACTTTCTTCTCCGAATCCCTGACCCGTCAGGAGGGCCAATGCCAACACCACCAACACCAGGCGCCGAACCCATCGCATATTGCCGAAGATCATGCTGTCTTTCATGCTCCGCCTCCCCGGCTTTCGTTCCACTGGCTATTGGCTCGAGCGTAATCCCAGGCGGAGATCGCCGGTATCCCACCTTCGTGGTATGCCGGCCACCCACCCAGTACCCAGTAGCCAGTAGAAGGTACCCAGTACCCGGTACCCGGTATCCAGCCGCCCCACTGGGTACTGGGGACTGGTTACGGGGTGGGCGGGTGGGAACTGGCCACTGGCTACTGGCCACTGGGCGGGTGGCCGGGCTAAAAGAATAGGATCAAGCTGCCCGCGACAGTCAGCATCACGTTCGCGAAGGCGTAGGCACCCGTGTAACCCAGCGCAGGGACCGCGCTGCGGGCCTCGGCGGTCACGATGCTGAGCGACGCCCCACTGGTCATCGACCCGGTGATCGCCCCGAGGAGAAGGACCGGGTTGATCCCGAGCACCTTGCGACCAAACGCGTAACCGACCAGCACGGGCGTTGAGGTCACGAGGACTCCGGCCGCCACCAGGCTGAAACCGGACTGCGCCAGCGTTTCGATGATGCCGCTCCCCGCACGAAGACCCACCCCTGCCATGAATGCCATCAAGCCGAGCTCCATGAAGACCCAACGCGCCGCCCCTGGAACCTGTCCAAACGTTGGATGCAGGGCTCGCAGATAGCCGATCACGAGCCCCGCGGCCAATAACCCGCCCGCCGTTCCCAGTCCGACCGAGATTCCGGCGACCGTCACGGTCCACGTGCCGACGAGCAGACCGACGGCGATACCGATGGAAAAGGTTGCGAGATCGGTCTGCTCGGTCGCACGCTCGATGTGACCCACAGCCTCACCGACCGCCTCCACCCGCGAAGTTGGACCAGTCACATGGACGACGTCACCTGCCTGGAATTCGATGTCTCCTTCAAGCGGGATGTCGACCCCGAGGCGCTGAATTCTCGAGACGAAGCACCCTTCCTCGGCCACGACCTCATTGAGACTCTGGGTGAACTTCTTGACCTTCGTCCGCAGAACCACGACCCTGGCCGATTCGATTTGCACGTCCAGGAGGTCGGGATCCGACAGCTCGGGACCGATGCGTCCGGCGGACGCGATGAACTCGTCTAAGAACCCCACGATGCAGACCTCGTCGCCGAGCTCGACCGTCGTCTCCTCGGTCACGGGAACCAGCTCACCGCCGCGCCGCAGCCTCTCGATGCTGACCCGGCCCGGAAGTCTCTCATGGGCGGCGCCCAGCGGAACTCCGACCAGCCTTTCGTTCTCGACGCGGTACCCCCGAACCGCGATGTCGTTCAGGGCATGCACGCGATCTTCAACGCCTCCACGACGGGCAGCTTCCAGCTTCGCCGCTTCAGACGGGAGGTTCAGCCCCAGCAGACGCGGGAGAAAGCGGATGATGAGGATCAGCCCGACGAGACCGAAGATGTAGGTAATAGCGTAAGCCGTGGTGACGTTCGTCATCATCTGGTCGGCCGTGAAGCCTGCCGCCACGGGAACGTCGCCCGCCCGGATGGCCTCCTGGGCGGCCGCGAGAGTCGGTGAGCTCGTCAATCCGCCCGCCAGCAGGCCCGCCGCCGCTCCAGGCTCCAGCCCCAAGAGCTTGGCCAGCGTCAGAGCCAACGCGAACCCGGTACCGCCGATAACCACCGCCAAGACGAAGTATTTCAGACCATCTTGCTTGATGACGCTGAAGAAGCTCGGTCCGGCCTGAAGACCGACCGAAAAGATGAACAGGACGAAGCCGACCGACTGGGTGGTGGCGTTGGGAACGTAGCCGAGGTGGCCGAAGACGAGCCCGACGAAGAGCACACCCGAGATCGAACCCAGCTCGAAGCCGCGGATATTGATTTTCCCGACGAGGTAGCCGAGACCCAGTACGAGGAACAGCAGGCCGACGGGGTTGGTCCGAAGAAACTGGTCGATCATCTCCATCATGTCGTCTCCTCAATGAGCGCTGTGCGCAACCATATCATTCCCAATCCAACAATTCTGAACGTGGCACCCATCACTCACCCGTCAAAAAGGGAAAATGATGGGCGCCAGGATGATGGTGATGATGCCGACCAACACCGTCAGTGGCACACCGATCTTTACGTAGTCGATGAACCCGTATTTCCCCGGGCCGTAGACCATCAGGTTCGTCTGATATCCCATCGGTGAGATGAAGCTGCAGGAGGCGCCGACCATCAGGGTCACGGCAAAGGGCATGAAGCTCACCCCGAGGCTGGCGGCCAGGACCAGTGCGATGGGGTACATAAAGGCCGCCGAAGCAACGTTGGTGATGAGGGTATCCATGATGATGCAGCCGACGAAGATGGCGATCAACGCGATCATCGGGTTATCGCCGCCGATCGCGCCTAACCCTCTCGCGATGATCGAGGACAGACCGGTGGCACTGACCGCCGACTCGATACCAATCGCGCTCGCGATCACCACCAGGGTCGAGAAATCGATGCTCGCACCGGCCCTCTTCAGTGGCAGGCATCCGCTCAGGATCAGCAGGCCGCTGGCCAACAGGGCCGCGTTGAGCATGCTCATCCACCCCATCGCGACCACGACCACCATCGCGACGGTGATCAGGGTCGCCCCTGCGGCCTTGTCACGCCGCTGAATGTGCTCCTCGGTCATGCGCCGGGTCATCGAGAACTCCGTCTCGTTCCGGTTTTCGTAGAAGAACTCGCTGTCGACCTCGGCAACGACAATGTCTCCCGCCTGAACCACCGTGCCGCGCATCTGACCTGGCAGCGGTCTGCCGCCGCGCGAAGCTGCGATGACATTCGCCTTGTACGGGCTGTCCGGGTCAACCGTCCCGATCTCCCGGCCGACGAACGAGCTCCTGCGCGAGAACGCCGCCTCGACCAGGGTGTGTCGGTATCGCTCCTTACCCAGCCGACCCGACTCGATGTTCGATTCAAGCCCCTCGAATCGCCACAGATCGGACAACGCGTCCGACACGGTCGAGAACCGCAAGACGTCGTTGGCCTCGAGCACCGTTTCGGGTGCGGCGGCTTTTTCTTTGTCGAATTGATCGGTGAGGGCCGTGAGCTCGTAGTCAGGAGAGTCGAGCAGACCGGTGTCCGCCAACCTCCGACCCACCAGCGAGGAGCCTCCCTGAACCCGAAACTCGGCGCCGAAGAGGCGGCGAACCGACCGGTCCGTCTCCACTTCGCGGGAATCAGGGAGCAACCATCGACTCGTCAGCATTATGAAGAGAATGCCGGCCACCGTGATCGGCACACCGACCCAGGCCAGATCGAACATTGCGATCTCCCGCATCTGGGGCAGGTTTTCGCCACCTCGCTTGAGGGTGTCGAGCACCATCCCCGCGACCACCAGATTGGTGGCGGTTCCGATCAGGGTGCAGGTGCCACCGAGGATGGACGAATAGCTCAGCGGGATATAAAGCCTGGTCGCCGGCAGCCGGCACGACTTCGCAAGGTCGCGGATGACCGGAATCATCATCGCCACCAGCGGCGTGTTGTTCAGAAAGGCGCTTCCGAAGGCCACCGGAGGCAGGATCCTGGCCTGGGCCGTGAGCAGGGTCTTGGGACGCCCGATGAGCTTTTCGCTGATCATCGTGATCGCGCCGGTGCTGTACATGCCCGCAGCCACCATGAAAAGCGCGCCGATCGTCAATACACCCGGGTTGGAAAACCCTTTGAGGCTCGCTTCGAGAGGGGCGAGCCTGAAGGTGATCGTCAGGGTCAGCGCGCCGAGAAACACCGCTGCCGGCGGCAGCTTGGTGAAAACCAGCAGGGCAAACGTGGTCGCCAGGATCCCGATCATCAACCACACTTCAAACGTCATGACTCAACCTCCGTGCCCGATCGGCGGCCGCTGCAAATCGTACCGCCGAATTTTTGATCGTTGAGGCAATGTAACCCGCGCGACGACGTGGCGCAATTCCACTTTCGTGGTACTTCCCACCTACCCACCCAGTAGCCAGTAGCCAGTGCCGCCTGCCCACCCCGATGGGTGCCGGGCTCGCAATTGTTGAATTGTGTCGCTCACGGGCACAAGGAACCGGGAGAGTCAGCCCGGCGTCGATTTCTTCCACTCGACATGGTCTTTCTTCAGAATCTCGATGGCCTCGTCCGCCGTCGCGACGCAGGTCGGAAGGTGCAGGTCCTCGGGACTCACGAGCGGTGGGCCGAAGCCCGCCATGTTGGCCTCCGCCCATCGAGCACGGTGACTCGGACTCAGAAAGAGAGCTCGGTCTTGAGATGAACCCGGGCCAGGGCCGCCTTACCGACCCGACGGATGGCCAGCACGAAGGCAGCCGTTCGCATGTCGATGTCGAACTCGGTCGCCACCTCCCGCACCGCGTTGTAGGCCCGGCTCATCTTCTTGTCCAGCTCGGCGTTGACCTTCTCTTCGTCCCAGCGGAAATGTTGGATGTTCTGCGCCCACTCGAAATAGCTGACGGTGACGCCACCGGCGTTGGCCAGGATGTCCGGGATGATGAGAATGCCCTTCTCATTGAGGATCTCGTCCGCCTCGGGGGTCGTGGGACCGTTGGCGCCTTCGACAATGATGCTCGCCTTGACGTCGGCCGCATTCTCCTTGTGGATGGCATTCTCCAGGGCGGCCGGCACCAGCACATCGCAATCCCAGGTGATGATCTCGCTGTTGTCGAAGGCCTCGCCGCCCGCGAATCCCTTGACCCCTCCATGCTCGTCGACCCAGGCGTCGAGAGCCGGCACATCGAGCCCCTCGGCATTCGCCACACCGCCGGTGTGGTCGGCGACGGCGACGATCTTGGCTCCCTTCTCGGCGATCAACAGGGCGCCGTTGCTGCCGACGTTGCCAAAGCCCTGGACGGCAACCGTCACCTCCTCGAAGCTCTTGCCCTTCTCTTCGAGCGCCGCGGCCAACACATCCATGACCCCGCGCCCGGTGGCGGCATCCCGTCCCTCCGAGCCAAAGAGTTCGAGCGGTTTGCCGGTCACTACAGCGGGTGAGAAGCCGGCGTACTTGGAGTACTCGTGCATGATCCAGCCCATGACCTTGGCGTTGGTGTTGACGTCGGGCGCCGGGATGTCGGTCGTCGGTCCGATGACCTCCTTCATCTGCTCCACAAAGCGAGTGGTGACCTCGAACAGGTCCCGTTCGGACATCGAGTGGGGATCGCAGTCGATACCGCCCTTGGCGCCGCCATAGGGAACGTCGACAACGGCTGTCTTCCAGGTCATGAGGTTGGCCAGCGCCGCGGCGTGATCTTCATCCATCGCCGGGTGGAAGCGGAGTCCTCCCTTCATCGGGCCGCGGGCCATGTTGTGCTGCACCCGATAGCCGTTGTAGAGCTGGAGCTCTCCGTCCTCCCCTTCGATAGCGATCTCCACCTTCACACTGCGGCGGGGTGTCAGCAGGATGGTCCGGACTTTGTCGGGCAGACCGAGGACATCGGCGGCCCGGTGAAAATAGACATGACTATCGGCAAGCATCTTCATTCACCTCGTCTTTCGCGTTTGTAGGTTCTCTTCATCGCCTCGTTCTCAGCTCTCGAGGCGAGCGGAAAGAAAGTCGATCAGATCACGGGAAGTCACGATCGAGACCGGTCGCCCCTCGTCGTCTACCAGAGGCAGATACCGGAGATCGCTCACCATCATACGGTGGAATGCCTGGGCCAGTGAGCTCTCGAGCTCGATGGTCTCCGGAGCGCGCGTCATCGTCTCACCGATCGTACACTCCTCCGGATCGATCTCCTCGGCTACCACTCGGGCGAGAAGGTCGCGCTCGGTAAAGATCCCGCTCAATCTGCCGTTCTCATCGGTGACCAGGACGGACCCGATGCGCTCCTCCTTCATGGCGCCGGCAGCCGTCGCCACCGAGGCCGACTCCGGCAGGGAGATGGCCGCGGCCGGCTCGAGGCTCGCCACGGTGTCGCGGTAGAGGCTCGACTCGAGCAGCTTGCGGGCCTCGGCGACCGGCACCTCCTCCTCGGTCAGGCTGATCAAGCACATTTCGCACTCATCCGCTCCGGACACGTTCAGGTATCCGCAGCAAGGGCATTCCACGCCTTCGACATCCCGAGCCGGGATTGTCCAGCTCTCCGACTGGCGGTAGAGGGTGTTGAGGTCCGGTGGGCTTCCCTCCTGGGCCGCTCTCACCTGAGCCATCAGATTCTGGTCATACACCGGCTTGGTAACACATCGAAAGACGCCGACCGGAGTCGGGAAGTCCGGCGGACCCATACGACTGAGGAGATAGGCCAGGGTGGGCTCGGTCGCCCCCTCGTCGTGAACGAGGATGTTTTCCTCACCGACATCGGCGACATTGACGACCTCGGGCGTCAAACCGTTCAATCGAATGCCCTTCTCCATGGTCTTGCCGAAGAGCATCGGTTTGCCTTGCTCGAGGAAGAGCACCTGGTCTGCCTTGGTGTCCGGATCCGTCAAGTGTTTCCAGGCGCCGTCGTTGAAGATCTTGCAGTTCTGCGCGACTTCCACCAGCGTGGCGCCGCTGTGCTGGGCGGCACGTTTGAGCACTGCAGCCATCTGTTTCTGAAACGTGTCCACCGTGCGCGCAATGAAGCTCGTCTCGGCGCCGATCGCCACACCGATGGGGTTGATGGGATTCTCGATCGAACCGTCCGGGCTCGACTTGGTCCTCTTGCCGAACTCGGATGTCGGCGAGTACTGGCCCTTGGTCAGCCCGTAGATACGGTTGTTGAACAGCACGATGTTGATGTCGATGTTGCGGCGCAGGGCGTGCAGGAAGTGGTTGCCACCGATAGCCAGACCGTCGCCGTCGCCGGTGATGACCCAGACCATGAGCTCGGGCCGGGCGCACTTCAGTCCGGTGGCCAGGGTCGGGGCCCGCCCGTGAACCGAGTGAATGCCGTAGGTGTTCACGTAATAGGGAAATCGACTCGAGCACCCGATGCCCGAGATGAAGACGATGTTCTCGCGCGGAACACCTAATTCCGGCAACGTCTTCTGAATCTGGGAGAGGACGCCGAAATCGCCACAGCCGGGACACCAGCGCACCGCGAGCTCGGAGGCGAAGTCTTTTCGCGTCAGCTTGAGCGGAGCTTTTGTAGCGGTCATGACAGCACCTCCTCGATCCCCGCTTCGACCTCGGAGATGGTGAACGGGCGACCCTGGAGCTTCGACAACGAGATGGTGTCGACCAGGTATCGTGCCCGCAGCAGCAGCGCCAGCTGACCGCCGTTCAGTTCCGGTACAAATACTCTCTTGTAGCGGGCCATGAGCTCGCCGAGGTTTTCCGGGAAGGGGTTCAAGTACCGCAGGTGGGCGTGGGCAACCAGCCTTCCCCGCTCCCGGCACCGGGTCACGGCGCTCGACACCGGGCCCCAGGTGCCACCCCAGCTGAGCACCAGGAGATCACCTCCGGGTGGTCCAGAAGCTTCTTGCGGGGGAATGAATTTGGTTATGCGCTCGACTTTGTCGGCACGGAGCTGACACATCCGCTCGTGGTTCTCAGGATCGTGGCTCACATTGCCGGTTTCATGCTGTTTCTCGAGACCCCCGAGCCTGTGTTCGAGGCCAGGTGTGCCGGGCACAGCCCAGGGCCGGGCGAGTGTCGATTCGTCCCGAGCGTAGGGAAGAAAACCGTCGGGATCGGTGGGATGCTCGACTGGAATCGGGGCCATGTCTTCGATCGCCGGGATGCGCCAGAGCTCGGCCCCGTTGCCGATCGCCGAGTCGGTGAGGACGAAGACCGGCGTCGTGTGGCGCACCGCGATCCGGAAAGCCTCGATCGCCACTTCGAAACAGTCCGCCGGACTCGCCGCCGCCAGGATCGGAATCGGGCTCTCGCCGTTGCGGCCCGCAAACGCCTGCAAAAGATCCGATTGCTCTGTCTTGGTCGGCAGACCGGTGGATGGCCCGCCTCGCTGCACGTTCAGGATCACGAGGGGGAGCTCCAGCATGATCGCCAACCCGATCGCCTCGCTCTTGAGGCAGACTCCGGGGCCGCTCGTTCCGGTCAGCGACATGGTTCCACCGAATGCGGCTCCGATCGCCGAGCCCATGGCGGCGATCTCGTCTTCGGCCTGGATCGTCCGCACATCGAGATGCTTGAGCCGCGAAAGCTCGTGCAGGACGTCGGTCGCGGGAGTGATCGGGTAGCTGCTGTAGACGAGGGGCTGCCCGGCCAGACGGGCGGCGGTGACGCTGCCGAGGGCAAATGCCTCGTTGCCGTTGATGATCCGGTACTCGCCCTCCCGTTTCGGCGCCGGGGGTACGTCGTAGCGCTCGGCGAAGGTCTCATCGGTCGGGCCATACTCGTAGCCGGCGGCGAGAGCTCGAAGATTCGCCTCGGCGACCGCCGGAATGCGGGCGAACTTCTTCTGAATCCACTCCTGGCTCGGCTCGACCGGCCGATCGTACAACCAGTAAAGGAGCCCGAGTGCGAAGAAGTTCTTGCACCGCCGCTTTCCCCGTCGGTCGAGGTCGACGTCTTCGAGTACGGCCAGAGTCAACGACGTGATCGGAATCGAATGCAGCTTGACCCGGCTCGCCAGCTCCGGGTCGTCGAGCGGGTTGCTGTCATAACCGGCCTTTTTCAGGTCGTTGTCGGTGAAGGCATCTTCGTTGACGATCAGCTCACCACCGTCGAGGAGCCTCGGGAGATAGATCTTGAGCGCGGCCGGGTTCATCGCCACGAGCGCGTCCGGCTGGTCGCCGAGGGTATGGATCTTCTCGCTCGCGAAGCTGAGCAGAAAGGCGGAAACACCGGCAATCGAGCCGGCCGGCGCCCGAATCTCCGACGGGTAGTCGGGCAGGGTGCTCACGTCGTTTCCGTGCGCGGCCGACGCTGTCGTGAACTGCGTGCCGGTGAGCTGCATACCATCGCCGGAATCGCCGGAGAAGACGATGGTGAGGTTTTTGACTTCGGTGGTGCTCGGTGCAGGTGCGCTCATCGGATCACCCTCCTTCCCGTTCCAGGATCACCTGGCCGGGATCCGGCGGCAGATTGAGTACTCGTTCTGGGTAGACCTCCGCGAGGTAGTCGACGACGTCCTTGTGGCGCACGCAGCCGACCACCTGACCTGCCTCGTCCACGACCGGCACATTGCGATAGCCCCGGCGTCGCATCAATCGAACGGCCGTAGCGAGCGGGTCCTTGTGGCCCACCCGGTCCGGATCCGGCGTCATCACGTCGGACGCCGGCATGTCCAGAACACCCTTCACCCCAACGACCCGCAGCACGAGGTCGCGCTCGGTGAAAATCCCGGCCAGCCTGCCATCACTGGTCAGCAGCGCACAGCCCGATCTGTCGTCCCGCATCTGCCGGACGATGTCGCGCAGCACCGTCGAGGCGTCGGCGACGACCGGCGGGTCCATGCCCAGCGCTATCACCTCGATTGCCTTGATCCGCTCTTCGATCTCCATAGTTGTCTCCTTAGGGATAGGAATTTCGTTTCAAACTCCTGAGGCGTAGCCCGGGAGTGAGGGCAGAAATAACGGCTCCTGGTACTGGCATTAGTTACTGTGTAATTCCAGGCAGGGAAGTCTACCATCCCACCTTCGTGGTATGCGCCGCCCGCCCCTCCAGTGCCCCACCACCCACCCAGTAGCCAGTGGCCAGTAGCCAGTACCACCCGCCCACTTAGTGGCCAGTGGCCAGTGCCGCCCACCCACCCAGTACCCAGTAACCAGTACCAAGTACCCAGTGGGAGAGGACGGCTGGATACTGGGTACCGGGTACTGGTCGGGCGGGTGGGTCCGGCTACTCGAGCAGCTTGAACGAAATGGCGGCGAGGAACCCGGCCAGGGTGCTGAGCCCAACCGCGTTGGCGTTTCCCAGATGAACCGCCTCGGGGATCATTGCGGAGGCGATCATCGTCAGCATGGCGCCGGCCGCCACGCCTTCCGCGAAGACGACCCAGGTCGGATCGAGCGACTCCACGAGAAAAAACCCGAAGCCCGCTCCGACAGCAGTGATCACCATCAACGACGTCCACAACCAGAAGATCCGCCTTTTGCTCCAGCCCTGAAGACGCATCGTGGTCGAGCTCGCGAGCGCTTCTGGAAAGTTCGAAAGGAACAAACCGGCGACCAGGGTGTAGGGGATCACCTGCGCGAATGTGATGGAGCCAAGATCAGCAACCCCCCGCAACAGCATCAGCAGACCCGCGCCGATGACGAAGCTCTCAGGTATGCCGTCGAGCAAGATCCCGAGCCAGATGGCGAGGGGAGCGCCCGAATGCTCCTCCTTCGCCCTTCGGAACTCGGTGGCATCCGGCATCTCGGAGGCGGTCTGAAGGGAGGCAGCGGCATCGTCGAGCCAC
>Ga0255054_10001386_pt1 | contig 14263 bp, 9 predicted proteins | sample JV7_2_23_MG_FD_188634 | JGI IMG/M metagenome (GOLD analysis project Ga0255054, IMG submission 188634) | Seawater microbial communities from Jervis Inlet, British Columbia, Canada - JV7_2_23 | ecosystem: Environmental > Aquatic > Marine > Inlet | place: Canada: British Columbia | collected...
GAGTCTGGGGGTTGATTGGATTTACTTTAATCAGCATATTTCAAAAACCCCATATTCTAATGTGAAATCCCGCCTATCTGAGGCGGATAAAATGCATTTTGGAGTTAGCTTCTATTATGCAAATAGGCTGCTTGTCAAGGAAGCAAATTAATGATTGCTAAAGGCGGTGTGTTTTGCTATTCGGGTGCCTAAACGAATCTAACGGAGAAAACACATGCCAAAAATACCGCCTGAAGAAGCATATTCCTTTGACGATGTATTACTTATTCCGAATTATTCTGATGTGTTACCCAAAGATGTGAATGCCAGCACCCCTCTGACCCAAAATATCACCTTAAACATACCGATTGTCAGTGCCGCCATGGACACCGTTACCGAAGCGAATACGGCCATCAGCATCGCCCGGGAAGGCGGTATGGGTTTTATCCATCGCAATATGAGCATCCAAAGTCAGGCGATGGAGGTTGACAAAGTAAAGAAATCAGAAAGCGGTATGATTGTAGATCCGGTTACGATTCACCCCGAACAGAAAGTGAGCGAAGTCCTCAAGTTAATGGAAAACTACCGCATATCCGGGCTGCCGGTGACCAGGGAGGACCAACTCGTGGGGATCGTTACCAACCGGGATTTACGGTTTGAAACCGATCTTGGAAAAAATGTTTCGGATGTTATGACCAAAGAAAATCTGGTGACCGTTACTGAAGGAATTACCCTGGAAGACTCGAAAAAACTGTTGCATCAGCACCGTATTGAGAAGCTGTTGGTGGTTGACAAAAAGGGTCGCTTGACCGGTTTAATCACCATTAAAGACATTGAGAAACTAAAAAAATATCCGAATGCGTGTAAGGACAGGATGGGCCGGTTGAGGGTCGGCGCGGCTGTTGGGGTCGGTCCGGATATGGAAGAACGCGTAACGGCCCTGTTAAGCGCCGGTGCTGATGTGGTTTTAATTGATACCTCACACGGACATACTGAAAATGTCATCTCTGCCGTTCAAACATTAAAGAGTAACCACAAGGACCTCGAGCTTATAGCCGGCAATGTCGGCACGGCCAAAGGGGCGGAAGATTTGATAAATGCCGGTGCTGATGGTGTCAAGATCGGCATCGGCCCGGGATCCATCTGCACCACGCGCATCATTGCAGGTATTGGTGTTCCTCAATTTACCGCCATTATGAACTGCCGGGCCATTTCCGGTAAAACCGGTGTCCCCTTGATCGCAGACGGCGGCATCCGGTTTTCAGGAGATATTACCAAGGCGATCGGTGCCGGCGCCCATGTAGTTATGATCGGCGGTTTATTTGCCGGCACCGAAGAGACTCCAGGGGAGCAGATTTTTTTTCAGGGTCGCAGCTATAAAGTATACCGCGGCATGGGTTCCATCGAGGCCATGAAAAAAGGAAGCAAGGACCGCTATTATCAAACTGAAAAAGCCGATGAAGACAAGCTGGTTCCGGAGGGTATTGTCGGCCGTGTACCTTACCGCGGAACTCTCGCCGGAACGATCTTGCAACTGATTGGCGGATTAAAGGCCGGCATGGGGTATGTGGGCTGTCGCAACTTAGATGAGCTACGCGAAAAGGCCCGATTCGTGAAAGTCAGCGCTGCCGGTATGCGCGAAAGCCACGTGCATGATGTGATTATCACGAAAGAGGCGCCCAATTATTCCCTGGAGTAGAACCCATCTCAAAAATGCATCTCACGCTCAATGGCTGCGTTGCGATCCGGTTTAAAATGCTCACGTACTCCGTGTACGCTCCGCTTTTAAACCGAATCGACGCCTTGCCCTTGAACATGACCTACTATTTTTGCGATGGGTTCTATTCCATAGTTTTTTAAAGGCTATTTTCGCATTGTTCTGAAGCGTTCGCTACCGGCAGTTTTTCGCAGGAAATTGCGCATCGAAAAAAAATCTCATTTATGGTATAAATAGAAGTCTTGCCCATTTGCCCTCACAAATGATTGATCTTTATTTAAACTTTAATTTTTCAATCTAAATTCAATTTTGAAACGAGTGATTTATGACCGAGGCCATTCCTGATTTTGTTCATCTGCATGTCCATACCCAGTATAGTCTTTTAGACGGCGCCATCCGGATTGATGATCTTTTAAGACGTGCCGCCGAATTTGAAATGAAAGCCGTAACCGTTACCGATCACGGTACGTTGTTCGGGGCGGTAGAATTTTATGAAAAGGCCACCGCGGCAGGGATAAAGCCGATTGTCGGCTGCGAAATCTATGTGGCTCCCAGGACCCGGTTTGATAAGACGCCCCTGGACAATAAAGATCTTTCGCATCTAATTTTACTGATCAAAAATGAAGAAGGTTACCGCAACCTGTGTAAGCTGGCCACAGCTGCACAGCTTGAAGGCTTTTACTATAAGCCTCGTATTGATAAACAAATCCTCAAAGATTGCAGCAATGGCTTGATCGGCTTAACCGCCTGTCTGCACGGCGAGATCCCGCGTTGCATCCAGCAGGGACGCATCGATCAGGCTGAGGAGGTGGTTCGCGGGTATCGTGAAATTTTTGGGGATAATAATTTTTTTCTGGAAGTACAAAACAACGGGATCATAGAGCAAGAGCAGGTCAATCAGACGCTTTTAGATATCAGCCAACGGCTGTCGATTCCCCTGGTGGCCAGCAATGACTGCCATTATCTGAGCAAAGAAGATGTGCGCGCTCATGATGTGCTGCTGTGCATTCAAACCGGCAAAACGATTCAGGATAAAGAACGCCTTAAGTTTCGGACCGATCAGCTTTATTTCAAATCCAAAGCTGAGATGCACGCCGCGTTTAAGGACTATCCGGGGGCGCTGAGCAACACCGTGGATATTGCCGACCGATGTCATATCGACTTTGATTTTAATACCTATCACTTTCCACGCTTTGCCGATGAGTCAGAGTTGAGCAGCGATGAGCTATTTGCCCAAAATGTCCGGCAAGGATTTGAGCTGCGAATACAGCGGATTAAAGAAAAGGATCCGCAAATAGATGAAGCGCTTTATTGCGATCGCCTGGAATATGAAATAGCGGTCATACGCGATATGGGATTTTCAGGCTATTTTTTGATTGTTGCTGATTTTATTCGTTACGCCAAAGAAAATGATATACCCGTCGGGCCCGGGCGGGGTTCGGCCGCCGGCAGTCTGGTGGCTTATAGCCTGGGAATTACCGATCTGGATCCCATCGTCCATGGTCTTATTTTTGAGCGTTTCCTTAACCCGGCCCGCAAGAGCATGCCCGATATCGATGTTGACTTTTGCATCGACGGCCGGGAAGATGTTTACAAATATGTGGTCGACAAATACGGGGGCGGGGATTATGTCGCCCAGATTATTACCTTTGGGAAACTGAAAACCCGGGCGGTTATCCGGGATGTCGGCCGTGCGTTGGATATTCCGCTGGCGGAGGTGGATGCGATCGCCAAAATGGTTCCCGACATCTTAAATATCAGTCTTGACGGGGCTCTGGCACGGGAACCCAGGCTGCGCGAACTCGCGCGCCAAAAGCCTGAAATCGATGAGCTCATCAAAATTTGCCGGGTTTTAGAAGGCCTTCCAAGACACGCATCGACCCATGCCGCCGGTGTGGTCATCGCCGACGAGCCCCTGGTCAACTATATGCCGCTTTACCGCGGGAAAAAAGGTGAGGTGGTGACCCAGTACGATATGAAGATGGTCGAGAAAATTGGACTGGTAAAATTTGATTTTCTGGGCCTGCGCAACTTGACGGTCATTGCCAACACTCTTTCCCTAATCGCCAGCCAGCAGAAAACCCCGCCGGATCTTGAGAACATCGAGTTGACCGATGCAGACACTTACCGCCTTCTGTCTGCCGGAGATACCACCGGAGTGTTTCAGCTTGAAAGTCCGGGAATGAAGGATTTGCTCGTCCGGCTCAAACCGGAATTATTTGATGATGTTATCGCTTTGGTGGCTCTTTATCGCCCCGGGCCGATGGAAAGCGGCATGATTGACGATTATGTGGCGCGCAAGCATGGTAAAAAGAAGGTGGAGTATCTTTTGCCTCAGCTGGAGCCGATCTTAAAAGAAACCTATGGCGTGATCGTCTATCAGGAACAGGTCATGAAAATAGCCAACGATCTGGCCAACTATTCCATGGCGGAAGCCGACGATCTGCGCAAGGCCATGGGCAAAAAGATTCAAGCGATCATGGCCGAGCACCGGGAGCGCTTTGTCAATGGAGCCACCGAAAACGAGATTACCTCCGATGAGGCCGCACCGATATTTTCTCTGATGGAAAAATTCGGAGGGTACGGGTTCAACAAATCCCACAGCGCGGCCTATGCACTGATTGCCTATCAAACAGCCTATCTCAAGGCCCACTTTCCGGTCGAATTTATGGCCGCATTGCTGACCAGTGAAATGCATTCCACCGATGGTGTGGTAAAATACGTCGTTGAGTGTCGCAGTCACGGGATTGAGGTTTTGCCACCGGATATCAATTACAGCGATAAAGCCTTTAATGTTTATGGTGATAAGATCCGGTTCGGTTTGGTTGCGGTCAAGAATGTGGGTGAGGGTGCCATCGAGGCCATCATTGAGTCTCGTGGAGACGAAGGGTTCTCGTCTCTTTTTGATTTTTGTGAGCGGGTAGATTTAAAAAAAGTAAATAAGCGGGTGGTTGAATCGCTCATTAAATGCGGCGCTTTTGATTCTACCGGTGTTAACCGCTCCCAGATGATGGCGTCTCTGGAAGATGCGTTGGATTACGGCCAGCGCGTGCAAAAGGAACGCCTCGATCCTCAAATAGGGCTATTTGACGGTACGGTAAACCCACAAGTTATCAACGCACCGGCCTTTCCGGAAATCGAGGAATGGTCGGAAAATCAACGCCTGGCTTTTGAAAAAGAATCCCTTGGGTTTTACATCAGCGGGCACCCCCTGAAGCGCTATGAGGATTTACTCGACAAATTTACCAATGCCAATGCGATCTCCATTAAAGAGTTAATAAACGGCGGCGCCGTTCGAATCGGCGGGCTGATTCGCAGCACCAAAATTATCAAAACAAAAAAGGGTGATTTGATGGCCTTTGTCACCATTGAGGATCTGCACGGTGCGGTTGAGGCCACGGTGTTTTCGAGGGTGTATGCCAGTGTGACGGATCTGCTCGTGGAGGATAATCCGGTTTTGATTCAGGGACAGGTACAAAAGGATGAACAATCGGTTAAAATTTTGGCTGAAAAGGTTGTCGCCATGGATAAGGCCGAGGAGACCTGGACGGCCAGCATCCATTTTAATCTGGAAATCTCGGGCACCGATCGCGAGGCCCTAGCAAAACTCCATGAAATATTACAAGGACATCCGGGTGGGTGCCGCGCCTACCTGCATTTGCGAAGTCTTGAGAACACCGACGCAATTGTGGCCTTGCCGGATTCTTTGAAACTAAAGGCCGGTGGGGCCTTAATCCACGAAGTTAATGAGTTACTGGGCTATAACGCCGTTGAAACCCAGTGTATGGCAGCAAAGACGGAACCCAAGAGAAATAATTATCGCTCGGAGCGGTTTCATCAGCCCAAGTAATGTTTCACAACTGAGTTGTGAGATACATAGTGCTCCTAAAGGGAGTGAAATGAACTAAAATGAGCTAAAGTGCCTAAAGTTACGGTGTCGCTGCGCTCCATCTTTATAAATAAATACGACAGGATTCCTTAACTTTAGTCACTTTAGATCACTTTTAACTTTAGTTCACTTGCTTTAGTAGTTGAAGATAGAGGGTATTATGACGGATTTAGACCTTACGGTTTATCCGATTCTGCTGGCGGGCGGAACCGGGACCCGACTGTGGCCGGTCTCCAGAGAACTCTATCCCAAACAGCTGGTCAAATTCATCGGGGATGACTCCCTTCTGCAGGGCACCATTAAACGGTTACCGCCCGTGCTGGATACGGAAAACGTCAAAGTGGTTTGCGGCGAGCAGCATTTTCATGAAACCGCCAAACATATTGAAAATCTCGGCCTTAAGTCGGAAGGTAAATTGATTGGCGAGCCCAGCGGCCGCAATACGGCTCCGGCAATTTTACTGGCCGTCTTACATATACTGGCCTTTGAAAAGGATGCAATTCTATGCGTTTTTCCGGCCGATCATGTCATCAAAGATCTGGGCGGCTTCCACGACAGGCTCAATGCCGCCATAAAGCTAGCCAACGACGGGTATATCGTTACCTTTGGAATTCAGCCCCATTATCCTGAGACGGGTTATGGATATGTCGAAGGGGGAAAGAAAGTGTCACATGGCGCCCTGGCGCTCAAGCGATTCGTTGAAAAACCCGATCTGCCAACCGCCAAAAAATATATTAAAGCCGGCAATTTTTTCTGGAACAGCGGTATGTTTGCCTTTAAAGCCTCGGTCATTTTATGCGAATTTAAAACCTACCAGCCCGAATTACTCAAACAGATGGAAGCTATTTTTGATCCGCATAAACTCATATCCAGAGAAGATTACGATCAACTGACCGATATCTCCATCGATTACGCCATTATGGAAAAAACAGAAAAAGGTGTTGTGCTGCCTTCGGATTTTGGCTGGAGTGATATCGGTTCCTGGAAATCCCTCTATGATTACCTGCCCAAGGATGAAAACAAAAATGTGATTGACGGGGATGTCCTTATTGAAAATACAGAAAACTGTTTTATCCTCGGCCAGGAACGCCTCATTGCAGTCAATCATCTGCAAGATCTGGTTGTGGTGGAAACACCAGACTCCATTTTTGTTTCGGATATGGAGCACAGCCGGGATGTCAAATCAATTGTCACCAATCTAAAACAAAAGGGTCGTACCGAGTATCATCGGCACCGAACTGTCATTTTCCCCTGGGGCAATCGAACCGTGCTCGAAGATAAAGGTGATGTCAAAACTGCCAGGCTCGTCCTAAACCCGAGCGCCAGTATGGAGTTAGACGTTACCCCCCAAAGTACCCACCACCTGGTTGTCCTCAACGGCAACGCCAAAGTCAGCGCCAATCAGCAGAGCCAAATCATAAAAAACGGTCAGTCGGCAACCTTTACAGGCCAGAGTTACATCAGCATCGAGAATACGGATGACCGGCCGCTGGCCCTGATCCAGATCCAAATGGGACATCAGGTGGATGATTGAGGCTGGAAGTTGGCAATTGAGTATGAGGCGCTATGATTTGAGATTTGTGCCTGTTTCCATCTTTCCGCCTCCCCGACCTCAGCTCTGCTCCATTGACGGGCTCATTATACTTTCGTAGGCCTTCCTGGCCTCTTCCTGCAGTAAATGCGCCTGATCGGTGTAGCGCGGGGAAAAATGAAAGATAGTAAACTGCTTTACCCGGGCAATTGCGGCCAGGGCGCCGGCCTGCCGGGCGGTGAGATGATTTTTTTCAGCGGCAATATCTTTGTGCGCTTCCAGAAACGCGGCCTCAATAAACAGGTGATCGGAGTCCTTTGCCAGGGAAACAATTTTATTCTTATTTATTGAGTTGTATACCACATCGGCGATGTAAGTAATCTTCTGGCCCGGGGTTATCATGGCAATCTGATCGGCCAGTTCGCCCAGCCGAAATCGCTGAATCTTTTCTTTGCCGGATTTGACTTCAAATTTAGATTTAGCATCCTTGCCATCATACAACGCCTGTTTAAATTCGGTGAGCCAGGGTCCGGTGTGAAGCTCCAAGGCAGCGATTCTGTCTCTGTTGATATTGACGTGGAATCGCTCTTTGATCGCAAACCCCAGGCAGGGGATGCTGTGGTCCAAAATAGCAGCCGAAACCCTAAATGCAGGCTCTTCGTATAAAACTTCATTAAAGGCGTGCTCTACGGCATCGTGGATCGGCACAAATTCATTCTGGCACAGGTACTCGCGGGTCAGCAGGTAATCGCGATGGACTTCTGTCAGATGCAGCCCAAGTTTGTATTTATAATTTTTAACCAGGTTCCAGGCGTAGGCAGCCAATTTTCCTTCTACATTTTTAAGAAATCCCTGTGGTCCGTACAGATGGAGGTTTTTTTCCCGACCTAAGAAGATGCGCAGAATTCGGTCAAAACCGATAAAATGATCGATATGCGTGTGGGTGATGAACGCGTGGCTGATCTTGAGCAGATCTCTGGTGGACAGCGGATGGGTATCACCCAGGTCAAAGATTATCGCCCGGTTTTCAAACAGAAAAGGGACGTATAAACCGGGGTCATCATTTGGCCCGTTGATCAACCTGGGGTGAAAACGCGGACGCATTATGTTGGTAGGAATTTTTTAACTTGCTGATGGATATTCAGATAGATATCTTCATCTGATCCAAAAATATCTATTACGTCTTTATGCTTAATAAGTTTTTCAATGACAAAGGACGTCAGAAATAGACTGACAATATGAGGCTGCGGAACAACGTTTCGAACCGGCGCCATTTGATAATCGATCTCAAAATCGTCGGCGCGCCCCAATTTTTCCAGACACCCTTTGATTTGCTCTTCAAGCGCATTTTTGTTGGTGGTTTCCACCAGTTTGCTGTCTACCAGTTTCATCGCAATTGCATTGGATAGAGGATCGATGCAATCCTTGATGGCATTAATTGCGCGTTTGCGTTCATACTCTTTTTGAGATTCAATTTTGGATAGGATACTGGCCTCGCGGGTGCTTGGCCGAAATACCTTAGCCATGGTTTCACCTTCTGGTTGAAATGATTGATACCGGAATTGTGGTGGCATCATAATGGGTAACACGCCTGTTTGCAAGCTAAATATTCGCCCGACATATACCTAAAGTTTTTTGCTGGATGACAGCAATTTCAGGAAACAGGTGCCAGTGTTTTGGCCGCTGGCTTCTCGCTTCTGGCTGCTGGCCAGTAGCTATTGACCAGTTGCCAGCGACCAGTCTCCGACGAGCCCTTCGGCAGTGAGCTATCGGCGTGAGCTCCCTTCGGGCCCGAGCCCCAGGTTAGAAGACGGCCGAACTGGTCAGTCAAGTCGAGGCCAGAGACCAGAAGCCAGGAACCAGCCGCGAGCAATCAATTCCCCTATTTTGAATATCGAATATCGAATCACGCTAAAGACGTGATCTAAAGTCAAGAATTTCGAATGACGAAGTTTTCTTTTCCTTCGATATTCTGCAGTTCGTTTCCGACCGACTCCGGTTCTCTGTTTTCTGACCTCTGACTTCTGTCCTCTGAACTCTGAACCCTGACACTAGCGGGCATCCTCAATAATCAGCTGAGAAATTTTATTTGCGTTCCAGCGATTCCACCGCAGCCGAAAAGCGATTTGGGTGAACGCTGTCTCGGTTTGCATTCGACCGTCGGCATTGAACCGGATCGCTTGAAACGTATTTTGCACACGGCCGGCGTCCTGGGCCAGCACCATTTTGCGATGATTTTTCCCCACAATTTTTGAAGATACCACCTTAACGTCGCGAGCCATAAATACGGGTTCCGGGTTTCCGTTACCAAAGGGGCTTAAGGTCTCGATCTCATTGATCAGGTTGTCCGATATATCGGAGAAATTGATTTCGGCGTCGATGGTCATTTTGGGTATCCAATCATCGGGCCGGGTCATTTGGGTAACAGCTTCCTCAAAAGCGTGTTGAAATTCTACTAATTTTTTGGCTCTGATAGTCAATCCGGCCGCCATCGAATGACCGCCAAAATTTTCGAGGCAATGTTGACAGTCCTGCAAAGCGTTGAATAAATTCAGTCCGGGGATGCTTCTGGCCGACCCCTTGCCAATTTCGCCATCAATTGCAATCACGACAGCCGGTCGGAAATACCTTTCCATGATACGGGATGCGACAATTCCTATTACGCCCTGATGCCACTCGGGATGCCAGCATACAAGGGTCCTTTTTTTGAGGCGTTCCGGGTAGCGCTGAAAGTCTGAAAAAATAGCATCGAGGATCAAACGTTCCTGTTCCTGACGTCGGTTGTTCAAGCTATTCAGGTATTCGGCCTGCTGCCGGGCGGTGGTGTTGTCTCCAGTTGTAAGCAACTTCAACGCTACCGAGGCATGATCCATGCGACCTGCGGCGTTTAATCGTGGGGCCAGTCTGAAAGCAATATCTTCGGCATCTGTCGGTTCATTCGCAATACCGGCCACCTTGCGCAGGGCGCTCAACCCGGGCCTTGTTGAAGAATTTATGAGGGCAAGTCCGACTTTTGAAAAAATACGATTTTCTTCAACAAGGGGAACCCTATCACCGATCGTACCCAGAGCGACGAGATCGCAAAGATTTTTGAGATTCGGTTCCGGCCGGTCTTTCCAAAAATGATGATCTCGCAGATATTTCCGCAAACCGATCAAGAGTGAAAAGGCCACGCCAACACCGGCCAGCATTTGCATGCCGGCCTGACAATCATGACGCTTTGGATTCAGTACGGCCGCAGCGGGAGGTATTTTTTCAGAGATCGTGTGATGATCGGTAATAATCACATCGATTCCCGAATTGAGGGCTGCGATTATGGCATCATGGCTGCCGGAACCGCAGTCCGCGGTGATAATCAATTGGATCCGGTTGGGCAGAGCGTAGTCGTGGATATGATGCGTCTGCAGGCTGTATCCTTCTTTTATTCGATGGGGGATATAGGCGGATACCCGGGCTCCGATTTCCCGGAAAAAATCCAAAAGTACAGCCGTGGCGGTGATGCCGTCAACATCGTAATCACCAAAGATTAAGATTTTTTCATGATCTATAATTGCACGATAGATGCGCTGAACCGCACCGTTCATATCTTTTAGGCTGAATGGTGAGCGAACCTTGCTCAAAGAGGCGGCGACAAAGCTTGAGGCTTCCTGCGCGGATGTCAAGTTTCGGTTGAGAAGAATAGTCGCAGTGATCGGATGGCAATGCAATCTTGCACTCAATTCGTTTACGGCCTCGGCGTCCGGTTGCAGTATTTGCCATTTTTTTTCCATTGACGGCCCTATACCGTATAACCGCAGATTGGACAACCTAAAATTGATCAAATGCACAAGGTGTTTTTTATTGCAAATAATGGAGATGTGGTTATACTCAATAGACCGTCTTTTAAAACCCTCATTTTTCGCTGATAAGCCGTGTTGGTCGTTACCTATCAGCTCATCAGAAACAAGTAGGTTTCAGGTTTCGGGTGTCAGGTAAACAGATGACAGAGGTCAGAGGACAGATAAAAACCGGAGAGTAGATACTATGAAGGATCATTTGCACAAACGCCAAGCCTCTTGTAAGTTGATTTAAAGAAAAATTCAGACAAATAAATACTTAAGGAGGACAGAAAACAGAAGATACAGTTGTCAGAATTGACAGTGCTGAAACCTGAACACTGAAACCTGACACCTGAAACCTCCTTATTCCTGACACCTGACACCCGACACCCGCGGAAAGATGGAGCGCCGTTGAAAACGATAAAACAGCACTACCGGGTGGATCGCAGAGAAATTGCTTTTCTAAAATTTATTTTGGAAGCCTATGATGGTATTGCCACCATTAAAACAGAAGACCCGATCCGGGGGGTTATTTCGTTTCACATCGCACCGGGCTGCCAAAAGCAGGTAGCGGAAATTTTGCAGTATTTAAAAAAGGACATCCTGATTGAGCCTGTAATGCCCGGGCCGCCAGGTCACGATTAAATATCCCCATATCAAGGTGGCTTCGATTTCCCGGCAACGAAAGCCTTACTCTTCATGAATGCGAAGTATTTTTATCTGCATACAATCGGTTGCCAGATGAATGTTTATGATTCAGAGCAAATAGCGATACGGCTGGCAACTTTAGGATATGAACAGACCGCTTCGATGGACAGGGCTGATTTGATTATCGTTAATACCTGTACTGTCCGGGCCAAAGCTGAACAAAAAGCCTTTAGCTTACTGGGCCGACTTGCAGGTATGAAGCGCAATAAAAGACGGCTGATAATCGGAGTCGGCGGTTGTGTGGCTCAGCAGGAAGGCCAAAAAATTCTGGAACGCATGCCCTGCATTGACTTTGTATTTGGTACGCAGGCTATTGACAGGCTTTCGGGCATGATTCAACAAATCGAAGCGAGACGATGCCGGATCGTTGATGTGCATATGGATGAAGCCCCGGATATGCCTGAATTTCTTGCCGGTACCCAGGCTGAAAGTCAAGTCTCCAAATTCGTTACCATCATGCGGGGTTGTGACAACTATTGCGCTTACTGCGTGGTACCTTTTGTCCGTGGAAGAGAAACCAGTCGTGAGCCCCAAAGCATCCTTCGAGAAATCCGGGCGCTGGTTGAAAACGGTGTAAGGGAAGTCACCCTGCTGGGGCAAAATGTAAACAGTTATGGTAAAAAACAAAACTTGGACATGTTTCCTGAACTTTTAGCAAGGATAAATGAAATCGAAGGGCTTTCAAGAATTCGATTTACCACATCTCATCCTAAGGATTTAAGCTCGAATCTTATCGCGGCTTTTCGGGATCTTGATAAATTGTGTCCCCATATTCATTTGCCGGTTCAGTCAGGCTCAAACAGGGTTTTAAAGCGCATGAACCGCAAATACACCAAAGAGCAGTACCTTGACAAAGTGGCGAAACTGCGGGATACTTGTTCTGCGATAGCGATCACATCGGATATGATTGTCGGCTTTCCGGGAGAAACCGAGGCCGATTTTGAACAAACCTTGGAACTCATAAAAACGGTGGAATATGACGGGCTATTTGCCTTTCAGTATTCTGATCGTCCCCGCGCCGCATCTGTTAAACTGCCTCATAAGATTTCCGAGCCGTTAAAGAGAGAACGGCTGCAGACCCTCTTGGATTTACAGGAGAAATTTACAAAAAGAAAAAATAAGGTCTTGGTCGGTTCCACTCAGTTGATCCTGACCGATGGTCTGAGTAAAAAACAGGTATCCGGTGAACCGGAAAGCACTGGCCAAGCGCTGCAGTGGACGGGTCGTACCCTCACAAACAAAATTGTAAATTTTTATATGGATGAGCTCCCGGCCAACACTGAAAGCCTATCCGGCAAACTGATTGGTGTTCGCATTGATAAAGCCTTTTCACATTCACTGTTTGGCAAAGCGATAAACGCAGAACCCTCAGCTGGAAGGTTGAAAGGAGTTGAAAATTATGCTGCATAAGGTGAGCATAGCGGGTTTGACAATGGATCCGGCTTCGAACACGCCGATTATCATATTGAAATCTGAGAAAAACGACCAGGCTATTCCGATATGGATTGGATTGCTCGAAGCGACTTCAATTGCATCGGCCCTCCAAAATATTAAATACGAACGTCCGATGACACACGATCTTTTTAAAAAATTCACGGAACGATTAGATATATCAATTTCAAAGATTGAAGTATGTGATTTGAAGGATAACACTTTTTACGCTAAAATCCATTTTATATCCAAGGAAGGAAATTTTGAAATGGATGCGCGTCCCAGCGATGCGATTGCCCTGGCTCTTCGATATGACGCCCCTATCTATGTGGCGGACGAGGTCATGCAAAAATCGAAAATGGCGGACGGTGAAGCAGAGGTGTTAGATACCAGCGAAGAAGGCAAAAAATGGGCTGACTATCTGGAAGGCCTTTCACCGGAAGATTTCGGCAAGTTCAAGATTTAGGCTTCATCAAGGGTACAAATCACGAATTTAAACCTTCATAAAATAGCGCCGGAAGCGTTGCTGCGGCGCTTTTTTTAAGGTTTCCTGCCCGCTAGTGCTTCGAATATAGCTTCTTTCGCCATCTGGCCCATCATTTCCATTTCGTTAGAAAACAATTAAAAAAGAGCGATTTTACTAGTTTGGTTTCTCAACCCAAATTGTTCATAACGTGTTAATAACTTGGGATCTCACTAAAATGTTTAAGAAAAATAAAACATTCCATAAGGTGTTGAATTTAATCAGTTAATCGACCAAGCTTATTTTTTTATTTAAATTTCAACAAGATGCATGTTGTTGATAACCTGCTCCATCCGGAAATTAAAAATCGTTATAATCCGGCTTGACATCTGCTGTACTTTATCCAAATATAGATAAATTGACGATGGCCTGCTGCCAGTGGATTTCGATTGGATCTGCACCGCCAAAGCCGTTCAATTTCCCTGAAATGTCCTTATATTGTGTTTTGAAAAATAATGTCCACAACATATTGTTGACAGGCGTCCTGTTCTTGAGTATGATAAATAGAAAGTCAGTAAGATTTTAAACACCAAACTGCTTTTGGGGAAGGAATCATGTGCACCATTTTAGTTATCGATGATGAAAAAGGTATCTTGCGCGTGATCGAAGAAGCCTTAACAAAATTCGGACATCAAGTTGAATTAGCAGCCGATGGTTATGAAGGTAT
>Ga0255054_10001387_pt1 | contig 14254 bp, 14 predicted proteins | sample JV7_2_23_MG_FD_188634 | JGI IMG/M metagenome (GOLD analysis project Ga0255054, IMG submission 188634) | Seawater microbial communities from Jervis Inlet, British Columbia, Canada - JV7_2_23 | ecosystem: Environmental > Aquatic > Marine > Inlet | place: Canada: British Columbia | collected...
TCTGTTTAGAGATATATGGAAAGAGGTGAATTGGGTACAGCAAAAAAAGACATAGCAGAAATCGAAAGAATGTTAAAAGCGCTGATAAAGTCTTTAGAAAACAAACCCTTGAATCCTTGACCTCTGGAATCCTTGGACCCTCTTCTCCAACTAAATTGGAGAAGAACTATGAAGTTTTATGGCATTTTCTGTGGAACGATTAAAACTCTTTTTTGCCCTCTCAAGGACACCTCATGGGTTGCTGGACATGGCTACTCCAGCTTTCGGTGCACTGCTTTGGCTGGGGGCTTTTCCACCCCCCCATATCATCTTTCTCGGGTTGATCACCACCTTTGCCGGGTACACATCTGTCTATGCCCTCAACGACGTCATCGATTTCAAAAGCGACAGGGAAAAGGTTGAGAAGGGGGGGCTGAACGGTTCCGACAGCGATCTCGACGCCGTGTTGGTGCGTCATCCGATGGCACAGGGATTGTTGAGTTTCAGGTGGGGACTCCTGTGGAGCATTGCCTGGGGCCTTTTGGCGGTGATCGGCGCCTATCTCCTAAACCCTGTCTGTCTGATTATCTTTCTGGCCGGTTGCCTATTGGAAACCATATATTGCCTCATGTGGCGGGTCAGCCCTTTTCGCACGATCGTCAGCGGCGGTGTCAAAACAACCGGGGCGATTGCAGCCGTGTTTGCCGTTGACCCCAACCCATCTCCACTCTTTGTGACGACACTTTTCCTGTGTCTTTTTTTATGGGAGATCGGGGGCCAGAATGTTCCGAACGACTGGACCGATATCGAGGAAGACAGACGTTTTGGAGCTAAAACCGTTCCGGTGCAATTTGGAATTGAGTGGTCCGCTCGTATCGTGTTCGTCTCTCTTACAGCCGCGGTCATCATGAGTGGTTTTTTGTTTTATTTCTCCCAGACCCGGTTCGAATTTTGGTTCGTGTTGGCGGCACTATCCATCGGGGCGATTTTCCTGTTGTTCCCCTGCATACGGCTTTTCAAAAATAAAGCTCCCAAAGCTGCAATGACACTTTTTAACAAAGCGAGTTATTACCCCCTGGCCCTGCTCGTAATTGTTTTGATCAAAATCATGATTTAACGGCAACGCCAAGAATTCCGAGTTTTTTACACTCTACGGCACGTTCCAGTAACAATTGGGCATCTGCCAAAGCGCTTTTTAAATCCCGGCTGAAAAAACGGTCTTTTTCAGGGTGAAGTAGAATCCGTTTGGTAATAAAATTTTGATAAAGGGATGGATAGAGTTCTTCAAAATAATAGATGCCGTCTTTTTTTAAAACCCTTGCAATTTCAAAAATGGCTGCGCGCCAATTTGGGATGTGATGCAACACACCAAAACCAAATACAGCGTCCTGTGTTTCACTTTTAAATGGAATACAAGTGATATCAGCCACATACAGTGATATCGCCTGGGTGACTGATGAGGATAGTCGCGCGCCTGCCTTCTGTATCATCTCAACATCCAGATCCATTGCATGAAGATGGCGAGGTTGAAAACGGCTCAAAATCAGCTCCGCCCCGGCGCCGCGACCGCACCCCACCTCCATGACAGTCGATTCGGCGTTGATATCCATCATTTTTTTTAGCAGGTGTAGCTCTGCTTTTTGCTGAAAAACCCGTGAAGGATTGTTGACTACCCAGCGTTCCGCCCAGTTCAGTTTCATAATCACTTTTCTCCCAGATGAACCACGGCGATTCCATTGGTCAGTTTGCGATATGTGACCCCGTGAAAGCCGATATTTTCCAAAAGGCTGGTTAGCTCTTCCGGCAATGGAAAGACGCGGATCGATTCGGGAAGGTGCCTGTATGCCTCTTTGGAACCCACAACCAGCCCACCTAGAAACGGCATGATGTGAAATGAATAAAGATCATAGAGCCAGCGGAAGATCGGCGCCGATGGTTTGGAAAATTCAAGACACATCATCTTCCCTCCGGTCTTCAACACACGGTACATCTCTTTGAACCCCTTTTCCACGTGCGTTAGATTTCGTATCCCGAATCCCACCATGGCGGCATCAAAAGAGCTGTCCGGAAAGGCGATTATCTCCGCATCCCCCTGAACATAAAACGTTTGCTTTCCGAAAGGAGAACTGAGTACCCGGTCCCGGCCGGCGATCATCATCTCACGATTGATATCATAGAGTACCATCCCCCCGGCTAGTCCGATGGATCTCCCGGCCACCCTGGTAAGGTCTCCGGTGCCGCCGCACAGATCGATCACTCGGTCTCCCGGCTTTAGCTTCAACATTTTAACCGCGGTCCGCTTCCAGAGATAATGGATGCCGAAGCTTAAAATTGTGTTCATCAAATCGTACCGCCTGGCAACGGTGTTAAAATGAGAGATGACTCTTTTGCCCTTCTCATCTTCATGGATCCGCTGATATCCAAAAAAAGTGACAGGCGCCCTATCAGGGGCGCCCGCGATCTGGGCCTTTCTTTCTTGGTCGGGCAGCCATATCGATTTCCGTCTAAACATCGAAAATAATCTTTCCACGGTTATACATGACGATCAAACAGATCACGTTTATTGACAACCGATCAATCTTTTTTATAAGAGTTGACGATAAATTGTATTTACGAAGGTTTTTATTGGCCCAAAAAAACAAATCAAATGAAACACAAAATTTCACTTATTTCCAGAAAAATTGCAGAAGACGGGAAAAACGTTTTTTTTACAGGCGCCGGTATATCCACTGAAAGCGGAATACCCGACTACAGAAGCAAAGGTGGTTTATGGGACAAATTCAAGCCGATCTATTTTGATGACTTTATCTCTTCAAAAAAGGCCCGCATCGAATACTGGAAACAGAAGACAGAGCTCTACCAGGATCTGATTCAAGCAAAGCCCAACCCTGCCCACATTGCAATTGCGGAATTCCATAAAATGGGTTTACTTGAAGCGGTTATCACGCAAAATATCGACGGTCTTCATCAGGAATCCGGTCTCCCGGATGAGAAGGTTGTTGAGCTCCATGGAAATACGCGACGGGTGCGGTGCCTGTCTTGTTATAAACTCTTTTCCGAGGATGAGGTCCAACAACGGATTGAATCAGGAGATCTTGCGCCGGCGTGTCAGTGCGGCGGATATCTAAAACCCGATACGATCTCGTTTGGACAGGCCATGCCGGTTGAGGCGGTTGAAAAAGCGGTTGAAATCTCCAGAAACTGCGATCTTTTCATCGTTGTCGGATCAACTCTCCTAGTACATCCAGCAGCCCAGATGCCATATTATGCCAAGGAGAACGGTGCCTTCCTGGTTGTTTTAAATCTATCGGAAACGCCATGTGACAAAATGTGCGATGTTTTAATTCGGGGAAAAGCAGGGGAAGTACTTCAAAGGATTCTAAACGAAATTATAAAACCCTAATTGGGGGGAAGGCCCTTCGTTTTGATTGATCCCTTATTTTTCACCTTGTTTGCAACCGGTTTAACCGTTGGTTTTGGGCATTGCATCGGCATGTGCGGTCCGATTGCCGCCTCTTTCTCCTTCAATTTAAAAGAAAAAAATAAGACGCTGCCTCACCTTTTCTACAATAGCGGAAGGCTTACAACATACATGCTTTTGGGTGGTGTCATCGGTGCTGCCGGATCGGTCACAAAAACGGTGTCCCAAATGGCCGGCCTCCAAAATATGGTTATGATTGCTGCGGGCATGATGATCATTGTCATGGGCCTTGGCATGACCGGATACCTCTCAAGGCTGAATATCTTTAGGGAGGGCTTTTATCCAAAAGGAATGATCTCAAAAGGATTCGGCAAGTTACGTGCCATTCAATCTCCTTTTATTTACTATCCCACCGGCCTGTTACTCGGTTTTTTGCCGTGCGGATCGATCTACACAGCCCTCCTTATTGCCGCAAGGGCGGGTATGGAAACGAACAGCCCGTGGGAAGGCTTCTTCATGGGAGTGGGCCTGATGTTTTTTTTCGGATTGGGGACGGTTCCCGCCCTTTTTCTTGTCGCCAAACTCGCTGATCTCAGTTGGCTCAAATCAAGGGAGATCATCTACAAAATCGGGTCGATTTTTATGGTCCTTACCGGCATTTACTTTGTTATCAGGGGAATTCGTTTTTAGATTTTTCTGTACCGACAAAACCGACAAATAAATTGACAACCACCGATAAAACTGATACGAAGCCTATCCGATGTCAGCGTCGTCAATCATTGGGCCGTTAGCTCAACTAGGCAGAGCACCTGACTCTTAATCAGTAGGTTGAAGGTTCGATTCCTTCACGGCCCACCAGAATAATTAAGGCCTTTTTTCTTTTCTGTTACCGTTTTGCTGCCCTTTTTCCAAAAACCCTCATTTTCAAGCCTGCAGGCCGCCTATCCTAACATGGTGATAATACAGGTAATGCGGAGCAATCGAAGGGATTTAAGACGTAAAAACATAGGCATGTATTTTAGCAGTTTATAAAAAATATATCTTGATTCATATGTAATAATGCGCTAAATATAGTAAGCATGTACGTTGCCACAATACCCAATCGCAACTCCCCACCGGCCATTTTGCTCCGCGAAAGTTATCGCGAGAAAGGAAAGGTCAAAAGTCGCACATTGACAAACCTTTCCAGTTTGCCGTCACAGTCCGTTGACATCCTGCGCCGTTCCCTCAAGGGCGAAAATCTTGTCTCGACCGATGCCTTTGAAATCGTCGAGGACGGATCTCCCGCTCATGGTCACGTCAATGCCGTAACGACAGCCATGGGGCGGTTGGATTTCTCAAGGCTTATTTGTTCGAGGGATTCACGCCCGCGGGATGTTGACCCAGAAGCAAGTCGATGCATTGTATGATATCGATGGGGTTGACTGGATTGGTGCACTTTGTCCCGAGGCAATCAAGAAGCTCGCCACCAACGGTGCCATTCAAATGGGACTTTTTGATAAGCGTAACCTCTTTGAACTAAAGCATCCGGACTTTCCGGGCGAACGTCTGATCGCTTGCCGAAACGCGGAACTTGCTCACAGACGAGCCATCAAGCGAGAGAGTTTGCTTAAGGCCCCCGTCAAGGAGCTGGATAGAGTCAGGGGCATGGTTCGGCGAGGGCGGTTGAGCGGAAAAAAAGAGATTGACGCACGGGTTCGCGGGATACTGAAAAAGTACGGAATCGGAAAACACTTCGAGCTCGACATTCGTGAAAACGATTTCAACTTCGAAATCAATCGAGACAAGGTCAAAAAAGAGGCTGCACTCGATGGAATCTACATCGTACGAACCAGCCTGTTCAAAGAGAGAATGGATACGGACGAGACGGTGCGGAGCTATAAATTACTCAGCCAAGCCGAAAGAGCGTTTCGTTCCTTCAAGCCCGTAGATCTCATGGTACGCTCCGATTCGGCGATGAAAAAAGTAAGGACCAAGCGACTCGACGATGGTTCAAGAGTTTACTCCTTCCGAAGCCTTCTCGGCCATCTCGGTGCAATTGTACGTGCCACATGCCGCTGCTCAGGCGAGAGAGATACATCGGCTACTTTTACGATGATTACCAGACGTAACCCCAAGCAGCAGAAAGCATTCGATTTGCTCCAGACGATACGTGTGTAAACAGTAGGTTCACACCAAGTCGAATTGTAACAATATGTATTTACACGAAATTTGTACTTTTTAGAAAAGGGAACTTCAGCCTAACCAGGATAAACCGGAAAAGCTCAATTTAGAAAAAAAAAGACAAGTCCAATGAGCAAACTATATAAAGAAATGCTGAAATTAAAAGAAGCTATCGAAGGAAAAAGAACAAGGAACACTATTGATCTGGGAACAAATGATGATCTTCATGAGCCTGCAAAGAAGTCTATCGAGACAAATACTAAAGAGGCTGAGGTTCCTCTTGAGCAGGCCAGACCTCGAAGCAAGAGGGTTCTTGGGATAGTTGCGGCGCTAATCGTAATAATCATTCTTGTCCTCGTCGCATTACGAGACACATCAAAAGACTCCCTCCAACAGGCGAAGAAAGCGCCTTCAGCCAGGAAACAATTCTCTCAAAAGACTTCTCCAACGAGTCCTCAGACTAAAAAAGACGACATTCTAGAGGTGTCTGCCTTGCCAGAACAAAAAACGTCTCTTGCAACACCTCAAGAATCTAAGCCCCAGACTCTTGGTCATCCTAATCCGAAAGCAGAAATCCGCCAACTTCTTAGCGACTGGAAAACGGCATGGCAAATGTCGGCTGGCTTGGAAGGTGATATCGGAAAATACCTCTCCTTTTATTCGGAAAATTTTATTACCGGCATATTCGACAAAAACGGCTGGAGGGAGAATAAAGCAATCCGTAATCAGAATAAGGCCTGGATCGGAATTGTAATTTCAGACATTACAGTGGATCTAGCAAATGACGGCAACAGCGCGGAAGTCCGCTTCAGGCAACAGTATAATTCACCAAAATACTCAGATATATCTCAAAAGATACTTATTTGGGTGAAGGAAGATTCCAGTTGGAGGATTGTTGCAGAAAAAAGTGACTAGTGACCTGTCAAGGCTAAGCTGACGCATATTGCTAAACCAAAAAAATGCATTTCAATAATACAGGCGTTTTTAGAAAAAAAATGTTTTGAAAAAATGTAAATTTATTTTATAATATGGTGTTAGTTGTATTTTTTATAAACAGATGAAAGTCTGATAAGCAGATTTAATTAGAACACATATTAATGTCTATCATCTATCCGAAAAGAATGAAAAGAAGAGACTTTTTAAAGACATTTGGGTTAGGTATTATTGGCTTAGGAATTGCCCCCGAAGTTTTGGCACAGAGCGTTGAAATTCCTTATGCCACTTTGTCGGAAAACTCCGACGGTCATATTAGGGATTATCTTCACAAAATGAAGCACTTCAAAGTGCCGCATAAAGATGACGTCAAAATAGATATAATAGATTACAAGACTTTCGAATCCATTGTAATGCGGCTCAGGCGCCTCCAGCAGTACGTTGGACATGGAAATTACCAGCGGTTAAGCTTCGATAATGGACTCAGAGTAGCTCGCAATTGCTCGCAGGTAGGAGAATTTTCCAGGCCAGAAATTAAGTTACTGGAAATGGTTTTTTATTCAGAAGCAAAGCATTACGGTTTTTTTGGCCAAAAGCCACTAAGTAAGCTCACAGCCCGGATCGACAAAGATGAGGTTGTCAAGATTCCCTATACAGGAAACTATCTATACAAAGGTCTGCCTTTTGAAACTTTCATTAAGATTAAACAGCAGATTGGCGAGCAGGTCATTTTGACTTCAGGGATTCGGGGTGTAATGAAGCAGTTCCTGTTATTTCTGAACAAGGCCTATAAACATAAAGGAAATCTCTCTCTGGCTTCCCGATCTCTCGCTCCACCCGGCTATTCATTCCATGGTATTGGTGATTTTGACGTAGGACAGGTCGGATTTGGTGTCTTAAACTTCACAGAGCGCTTTACCACCACAGAGGTATTTAGCAGGCTCAATGACCTTGGCTATCTCAAACTCCGCTATCCCCAGAAAAACATGCTGGGTGTACGCTTCGAGCCTTGGCATATTCAGATAACCATATAGATCTTAAATTTAAGCTTAAACCCCTTTATTGCTACTTTTCGCACCAAGTTTATATCGTGTTTTGGCACGCGAATATCCGCAGCCTTACCATAAATATGCAGACTACCTTTAGCGACACCCTTGCTATTATTTTGCAAAAATTAATTCACTACTCCTTCTTTATCCTTAACAAAACTTATCTGAACCTCCCCGATATTTTTTGAATCCCTAAAAAATTGAGTCTCGTTTTCTGGAAATAGTTCAACTTTGTCCCGAAAGGAGGTCCGAGTATAAAGCTTATCTCCTTTCAAATTGTGTAATAATTTTCACAATGTTGTGAATAAAAACTCACAATGTTCCCTAACAAAAGCATCGATGAATATATAATAGCTTGATATTCTTGACTTTATTGATAATGTACTGATTTTGCATGATTTTTGCATACAAAAGCAAATGGATAAATGTTTTCTAAACATACAAGGCAGGGGATAATGATGAAACGTTATGCAGCTTTCCATTGCAAGGTACTTCGAACTCAAATTACTCAGCGTGCTCAGAAAAAGGACTGGAATACTGTCATGATAACGAGCCCAACCCCTGGGGCGGGCAAGACAACAACTGCTATCAACCTTGTGCCATGGTCTTTGCTCGGGAGTTCTGTCAGACGGTTCTTCTCGTTGATGCAGATCTCAGAAAGCAAAACATTCATAAACACCTGAGGTTTGATAGTGAGTTTGGTTTAGGGAATCATTTGATAGATGATACGCCGCTTTCCGATATTATGGTGCGGCCTGGGGTCGATAAAATTACCCTTGTTTCTGGTGGGAGAACCATTATAATTATGTATCACGAGTTCTACGGCTTAAAGGAAAAGCCATTTAACGTAACACCGGATCCTCGGTTCCTCTATCGAAGCGAGAAGCATAACCGTGCCCTTGCCTATCTGGAGTCTGGCATTGAAGAGGAAGCCGGCTTTATTCTGCTCACCGGTGAAATTGGTACCGGGAAGACCACTCTCATCCGGCATATCTTGAACAATATTGCTGCCAGTCGCAACATAGCGATGATCTTTAATACCAATGTTTCCGCAGTCCAGCTTTTAGAGCTGATTCTTCAAGAGTTTGAACTCAAGCCTATCCCAGGTGATAAGGCTAAAAATCTTGATACTCTCTATACATCACTCATTCGAAGTTACGCCCGGGGAAGAAAGCCTCTGCTCATCATTGATGAAGCACAGAATCTCAACACCGATGCCTTGGAAGAGGTTCGGATGCTCTCCAATCTGCAGACCGACGACAAGGTGCTGCTGCAGATTATGCTGGTGGGCCAGCCGGAACTTAAAGACAAGCTCCATGACCCGGCCTTGGCCCAGCTCAATCAACGAATCACCGTTAACTACCACCTGGCAGAGCTTTCTGAAAAAGAGACTAGGGAATACATTGCTATGCGTCTCGAAAAAGCGGGGGGCGAACAAACTCTATTTTCCCCCGAAGCTGTTGATACTATTTTTAAGGTTTCTCAGGGAGTGCCGCGTATTATTAATATGCTTTGCGATACCGCCTTGTTCTACGGTTCTGCCGATGAACTCAAAGTAATTGACGTGGAAGTAGTCAATCAGGTGATTAATGATCGCGGGGGAATGGGGCTTCTTTCCGGGAGGGATGTTAAGGGAATTGGCGGCGATAGATTTCAGCAAGGGCAAGCAGACCAGAGGCAGATTCTCATTCTTGAGGAAAAGCTAAGAGCTCTTGAAAAGCACTTTATTGATTCCCAGGCAACCACCGAAGCGCGGCTGGTGAGTTTAGAAAAAAGGCTTGGCGATAGAGAGGAATCTCTTCAGAAATCAGAGGAAAAGTTGAGGGAGAGCGAGGAACGGTTCCGGACTTCGATTGAGAATATGTTGGATTGTTTTGGAATATACTCTGCCATTCGCGACAATTCGGATAAAATTGTTGACTTTAGAATAGAATACGTAAACGAATCTGCTTGCCAGAACAACGGCATGACAAAAGAGGAGCAGATAGGAAACCGGCTCTGCGAATTGCTTCCCTTTCATCGGGAAACCGGTCTTTTTGACGAATATTGTCAACTTGTTGAAACGGGAAAGCCACTTTTGAAAGAATCTCTAGTTTATGAAGATGTTTATGATCAGGATAGTATTAGTAACGCGTTTGATATTAGGGCTGTAAAATTGGGAGACGGTTTTGCCGCATCTTGGCGCGACATCACTGATCGAAAGCAGACAGAAGAGGTGCTTCGAGAGAGTGAGGAAAGATACAGAGCTCAATTTGAAACTGCAAGCGATGGAATATTTGTAATTGATCGCCAGGGTAAAATCATTGATGTTAATGAATCGTTTGCAAGGATGCATGGATATACTGTTGAAGAATTACTTGAACTGGGCTTAGACCAACTAGATACACCAGAAACTACAAAGCATATTCCTGAAAAAATGCATAGGATACTTGATAATGGCGAACACCTCCAATTTGAGGTTGAACATTATCATAAAAATGGTCATGTTTTCCATTTACAGGTTGTTGCTAATCCAATCGTAATTAAAGGAACCCGATTGGTAATGGCATTTCATCGTGATATGACTGAGCGAAAGAAAGCAGAGGAGGAAAAGAATCGGCTCGAAGCCCAACTCCAGCAAGTCCAAAAGATGGAGGCCATAGCCACATTAGCTGGCGGGATTGCCCATGAATTCAATAATGCTTTGACGAGTATCGTTGGAAATATTCAATTGCTGGAGATGGATTTTGCAGACAACAAGAGAGTAAAAAAATATATTGAGGCAATGATGCCTTCCTCTCACCGGATGGTCAACCTCACCAGTCAACTTCTGGCCTATGCCCGGGGAGGAAAATATCAGGCAAAAGCCATATCTCTGAGTAACTTTGTGGAAGACACACTCCCTATTATAAAACCCAGCTTTGATCCTTCCATCCAGGTGGAGACGGATCTACCGAGAGATATTTTCAGTGTTAAGGCTGATCCCGCCCAGATGCAGATGGTGCTTTCAGCCATATTGAGCAATTCATCGGAAGCCTTAGAAGGAGAAGGTTGTATCAGGGTCATCACCAGCAACAAGGAGATTGATGCAACGTTTGCAAAAAACCATCCTGAACTCAATCCCGGAAACTATGTATGTCTGACCGTTGAGGATGATGGAAAAGGAATGGATGCGGAAACTTTAAATAAGATATTTGATCCTTTCTATACCACCAAGTTTATGGGTCGTGGTCTGGGGATGGCTGCGGTTTACGGTATTATCCGGAATCACGATGGCTGGATATCGGTTGATTCTGAGCGTGACAAAGGAACTGTGGTGCGTATCTATCTGCCGGCTATAGAAGTTGAGAAAAAAGTCAAAAAAGAAATCATCACAGAACCCAAGCTTGATATAGCTGAAGGTGAAGGCACAGTTTTAATCATAGAAGATGAAGAGATGGTAGTGAATGTAAGCCGGGCCGCACTGGTAGAGCTGGGTTACCGCGTACTGGAAGCCAAAACCGGGAAAGAAGCCATTGAAATCGCAGAGACCTTTGACGGTCAGATTGATCTTGCTTTGCTGGACATCAAGCTGCCTGATATTTGGGGCGACATGGTATACCCGCTGATCATGAAGGCCAGACCGAATCTGAAGGTGATTGTTTGCAGCGGATATTCTATTGGTGGTCCAGCACAAACTATCTTGGATGCGGGCGCGCAGGACTTTATTCAAAAACCCTTTTCTATACAGGCGCTATCGAAGAAGCTGAAAAAGGTCTTGGAAGGTAAATAAGCAGAATTGAAATGAAAAATACTTGGATTATCCCTCAGTGACACCACCTTTTGAGAGGGGAAACTGTTTTACATTCAGGATCCTGGTGTATAAACTCATTTGATATTTTGTTGAAAAAATATGTTTACAAAGAATGGGTGGATTACGAGGGTTTTCTCTTGGAATCTGAACTGTTTTATCGCTATGTCAACAAATTAGGGAACTTGGAATCACATGTTTTAGAAAACTGGACCCGAGAACAAAAACTTGCTTTTTGGATCAACGCTTATAACGCATTTACCCTCCAAGCCATTATGAAAAGATACCCGATAAGCGGTAGAAGCTTAATCGGGCTATTCTTTCCTCAAAACAGCATCCTCCAAATTCCTGGAATCTGGTCCCGGATAGAGTTTAAAGCCGGAGGAAAAAAAGTGACCCTTGGGCAAATCGAGCATAAAATAATTAGAAAGCTTTTTGATGAACCCCGAATCCATTTTGCCATCGTATGTGCCTCAAGAAGTTGTGCGAACCTCAGAGCCGAAACCTACCAGGCGAATATCCTGGAGAAACAGCTCCACGAACAGGCGGACCAGTTTATAAATGATCCAAGTAAAGGCGTCCGCTGGGACAGTGACAACCACCGACTCTCTATCTCAAAGATCTTTAAATGGTTTAAAAAGGATTTTGAGAAAAAAGACATCCCAACAGGCTCCTCGACCCGATCGACAAAATCCAACCAACCGGTGCTCCGGTTCATCCGGCAGTACATCAGGAACAAAAAAGTGATTGACCGGATTGACCGCGGCCGGGATATTCGGGTGTCATACCTGCCCTATGATTGGCGTTTAAACGACAAAGTGAAAAAACCCCATATGGATAATTAAAGGGTCTTGACACGGATGGCTGAAAATCATCTTCCCGGGAAAAATTATCTTTTGAGGGTCATTTCATTAATTGTCAATCTTATAATTATCAGGTATGCATTTCGAAAAACCGATTGATCAATTCATGGCGTTTCAGTAGAAAAATGGTATCCGTTGTCATACCGGTTCTTAATGAATCGCAAACCATTGGATCGTGCCTTTCTCGGCTGAGTGAGCAAATCGGACATCATGAAATCGTGGTGGTTGACGGCGGAAGCAAGGACAGTACCTTGGACATCGTCCGCTCTTTTCCGGATGTAAAACATGTAATATCTTCAGTGGGTCGGGGGGTTCAAATGAATCGAGGCGCCGGGATTGCCAAGGGTGACATACTGCTTTTTCTCCACGCCGACACCTTTCTTCCGCCCCGGGCTCTAGGCAAGATAGAATCGCTCATGGAACAGCCGGGAATTGTTGCAGGATCCTTTGCCTTAAGTTTCGATGATTCCAGTTTGCTTCTGAGGATTTACTCTCTTTTCAGCCGGATAAACAACATCCTGTTCACCTATGGTGATCAGGGTTTGTTTATGGCACGGTGGGCCTTTGAATCAATCGGTGGGTTTCGAGAGATTCCGATCATGGAAGATGTTGAAATCCAAAAGAGACTCAGGCCTATGGGCCGCTTCGTCAAGGTCCGGCAGCCGGTGTGTACATCCGCCCGCAGATTTCTTTTGCACGGAATCATCAAACAACAACTTACGAACATATGGCTTGTATTTCTGTATCATGCGGGAATATCTCCTTTCAGGCTTAAGCGCATATATGGGTAAAGAACTGCAAGGATGGTAGGGCTGCACAACCTTAGATCTTGTGGAGACTCATTTTTATTAACACCCCAATTGAGCGACAAAATCCTCAACTGGTGGTTTACTAGTTAAACAAAAACATGAAACCAGACAGGCAAGTTCAGAAATTTATTCTCATCCTCACGTTTTGCACTCTTATGCTCTTTCTTTCACCGCTGAATGGAGATACCGCTATTGATCAGATACAGACCCAGGAGGTTCTTATCCAAAAGCTTGATGACCCGGAGCCTAAAATAGTTCAGAATGCGGTCCACGCCCTTGCACAGGCAGGCAGCCTTAATGCTTATCGCATACTCCTCACCAGAGGTGACACCAACCTGCTCCGGCAATATGCGAGTCGTTACAGGAACAGGGATGGAACCGAATATCTTGATCCTGAGATTGAAGCGTCGATTGTTGAGAACATCGACAATCCGGTTATCACGGACCCCCTGCTCTCCTTTTTTCATAAGAATATTTACCAGAGCATGGCTCTCTTTGACCGGCTGATTAGGATGACGCCTGATTTTAAACAGACCCGTATCGCGGGGCTTATGATAAAAGCGCTTGTCGCCACAAATCTCCCGGACATCGAGCAGAGGGTGCTCGATCACGCTGTGCGCATAAACGCCATGGTTGACCAGAGGTTCTGGTGGTTTATTCCGGAGATAGAGCGGAACTACTTTTATTTCTTTCTTAAACACGGCTACATACCGGCGATATCCTACATGCAATCAATTCTCAATGAAACCCATTATTCAATGGTGCGGGGGGACCCCCAGACACATCTTTTTAACAGGCACCGGTATATATATTATGTTCTGGACAAATTTCCTTCATCCTATGTTGGGGACGTTTTTATCAAACAGCTTGGTAAGCTGTCCGGTGTTGAGCGAGACACTTTTTTCAGCAACGAATTGAAAGCGGCAGGCGAATATGCCGTTAAACACGGCCTAACACACGGGCAGAAAGAAGAGATCAACAAGCACCTGATTCAGATACTTAAATCTATCCGGTCAACTACGCGGACAAAGGTTTCAGACACACGGACAGATTTTAAAATACACGTCTATATCATTAAGCTGTTGGGTAAAACAGGCACTGAAACATCCGGCCAAGCCCTGGTGATGGAACTGGTTCAAACAGTCAGTAACAGCGGGCAAAGAGGATACGCAACACTTGTCTCCCAAATCCTGCAGTCGATCACAAGCATTCCGGACGATGTAGAATTAGATGTGCCTGAATTCATTGAGGCGGCCCGCAAACTAGAC
>Ga0255054_10001388_pt1 | contig 14249 bp, 11 predicted proteins | sample JV7_2_23_MG_FD_188634 | JGI IMG/M metagenome (GOLD analysis project Ga0255054, IMG submission 188634) | Seawater microbial communities from Jervis Inlet, British Columbia, Canada - JV7_2_23 | ecosystem: Environmental > Aquatic > Marine > Inlet | place: Canada: British Columbia | collected...
CTTGCTTCCTTGCTTGCTGCTTAAATAAATCATGTTTTTCTGGGCTGCTCAAAAGTTCGATGGATTTTTCTGCCATTTTTTTTATTTCACCCACAGGATAAAGATATCCCGTCTCGCCGTGTGTGATGACTTCTGGTAAACCTCCGGTTTCGGTAGCTATCACCGGAACACTGCAGTTCATGGCTTCGAGCGCCGTCAATCCGAAGCTCTCTTGTTCGCTGGGCAAAAGAAAGAGATCGGCGCAAAAGAACAAAGGTTCTAAATAATCCTGTTCCCCCAGAAAATACACATCCGAATTGAGTTTCAAATCTTTGATCAATTGCTGGATGAACGGCCGTTCCGGTCCGTCTCCGATCAATATGAGTTTTGCCGGGATTCTGGCCTGAACCTCCGAGAAAATACGGACAACGTCTCCAACTCTCTTAACCGGACGGAAATTGGAGGCGTGCATAAGGATCTTTTCTCCACGGGGCGCATAAGATTCTCTATCACACTGGTTACGATGTTGTGCCGGTCGAACGGGATCGATAAAATTGTGGATCACCTGTATCTCACGCTGAATGTCGAATTCTCGGATGGTCTGCTGTTTCAAATAGTCGGAAACCGCAGTGACACCGTCGGATTTTTCGATAGTGAATTTTATGACGCGGCGAAATGATTGATCAGCCCCGACCAGCGTTATATCCGTTCCATGCAGTGTGGTGATGATTTTTATCAACTGCGAATTTAAAATCTGCTTTGCCAGATAGGCACTGGCTGCGTGGGGAACAGCATAATGGGCATGGATAAGCTCGAGATCATAGGCCTCAACCAGTTCAACTAATTTTGTTGCCAGTCCAAGAGCATAAGGCGGATATTTAAAAAGCGGGTAGCTCGCAATTCCCACCTCATGGATAAAAATATTCTGATGAAAAGAGCGCAAGCGAAAGGGGGGAGCATAGCTCACGATGTGGATTTCGTGCCCTTTTTTGGCAAGGCCGATCGCTAATTCCGAAGCCACGACACCGCTGCCGCCGTGTGTTGGGTAACATACTATTCCTACCTTCATGGTAAATGCTTAACCTGAAATATTTGAGATACCGTGGATCCTCATGGAATCGCCTCCAGATATTCCTTATCGAAAAAATCAACAGGATCATTGATTTTTATTGCTTCCCGAACCAGAAAAGGCTCGCCGTATTTCACGCCGATATATGCACCGTATTGTTTGTCACGAGTTTCGATTCTGTCCAGGAATTCAGGCCTGCTGAGCAGAGTCTCATCATCTTCGAATTCTGCCTTCTCCCGATTGTGAAGTTGCGATTTGTAGGAGAGAATAGCTTTCATCTTTTGTTCGTGAAAATCCGAAATGTCAACAATAAAAGACGGTTTGAACTCGAAACGGGTCTGGTAATAAATGATTTTGTATGGCTTATAGGGTTCCTGATCTGTTTTCAGTTTTTTTAGTCCGGAGAGGTAGGCACCTTCACGAACGAGATGAGACGTTTTTTCGTGGTCCGGATGGCGGGAGACCCAGTAGGGAGTGAAAACGATTCTGGGTTTATAAGTGCGGATTTCCTTTATGATTCTTATCTTATTCTCCCATGTAACTTCAATCCGGCCGTCTGGGATATCCAGCATCTTGTGAGAAGCTAGGCCCATAATTTTAGCGGATTGTGCAAACTCTTGAGCACGGATTTTGGCACTGCCCCGGGTCGCCATCTCTCCCCGGGTCAGCGTAATGACTCCGGTTTTATGCCCTGAGGCTCCCAATTTTATGATCGTGCCACTGCAGGCCAACTCCACATCGTCTGCGTGAGCTCCGAAAGCTAAAGCATCGAGTTTCATTTCAATCTCCAGTTTGGGTATTTACATCTTTTACAATTTAAAAAGCTGATGATCATGATGTTTTATATCAACAGCTTGGTAAAGCCTTTCCATTAGTCCGAAGCCGTATTTTATGAGAAAGGGTGTGATGTTGAATACTCTTTCCTGTAAGTGCTGAATTGGGTAAAGACTATTTTTCGCTAGGTGGATTCGCTGCGTTATGATGATGTTCTGTTTTTTGGAAGCCTTGAGAATCTTCTTTTCCAAAAGGCTAATTTGGTGATGGATTTTCCCCATGGTAAGATCGACTGATTTTCCCAGCGTAGGTTCAAAAGCCAATGTTTCCTGCTTGATGTCTGTCATATCTTTATCAAGATGAGATGCTGTGGTCTGAAAAGCTTTATCAAGGGATTGAGGGATTTTTTCTTTAGCGATTTCATTGATTTTGGCATCCGCGCTCTGCCATATATCCTGAACTTTCAGGCTGTAAGTTTTTAGGGCCTTGTCCACTTTCTTTTCTATAAGTGTGAGACTTTTCCTCGGATAGATAATCGGCATTGGCAGATTAAATCTTTCGTAAACCTCTTTCATCTGGGCAAAGTAGGCTATTTCACTCAGCCCTCCCACATAAGCGACTGTCGGCAAAAGTGTGTCCTGATACAGGGGACGCAGCAGGACATTAGGGCTGAATTTATGAGGTTGCTTCTCCAAAAGTTGGAGGAGTTCATCTTTTCTTAACGTTTGTGGCCTACCTTTTATGCTGTAATCGTCATTCTTGAATTGGATGCTGCTCCTTTCGTCCTCCGCAAGAAATAAATTCAAAATCCCCTCATGTAGTTGAACTTGTGTGCTGTAGTTTTTTTGTGTCAATTTTCGTGAAGTTTCCAGGGCGCACTGTGTTGAGGGTGAGTTTTGGGCGATCTCGGTATAAAAAACATCTTTCCCCAGGTCCTTTAAGCCAGGATGTGCGGCATCAATGAATATAAGACCATGGGATTTAAACAATCGTGTCATCCACTGGGCAAAAGCTTCAACAAACGACCGGCCGGCCTGATAGGCCGTACCCAATTGCGACAGGATTTCTGGTTTGAATTCGGAATCATGGGTTAAATCTTTAAGGTGTTGAATACAATTCGAAATTTCCGCTGAGAGTACGACTTTCGAAACCGGTGTTTTGAGGCTGGCTGAATGCTCCTGGTATTTAATGTTTTCGATCCGGTTTTCTTTGTCTAGAAGGGTTATGTGATTTATCTCTGCAAAGTCGTGATCATTCGATGCCAGCCAAAAGACCGGCACAAAACACCCATGGCTATTTTGGTTGAGGGATTCGGCGAGTTTGATCGCTGTCAGCGCTTTTAAGATGGTGTAGAGGGGACCTGAGAATAATCCGACCTGTTGCCCGGTTACGACTGCACAAGCCTCATCTTGAATGAACTTATTGATATTCCCGACCGTTTGAGCCCCGCAGCCATAACTTAGATTTTGCTCTTTTAATAGGGCGGCTAATCGTTCCCGCGGAAGGTCGCGTGATCTGACTTTCTCAGCTTGCAGGGAATATGCGGCTTGATCGCGAAAATTACCCGCAAAAAACTCACTGACCTTGTCGTACTCATAAAAATAATCATACACGAGTGATGATATGTTGGGCAGCTTATTTGTCGGTATCACCATCGGAGATTATTCAAATAAAATTGATGTCGGGAACATAGCCTGGATCTCTGTTGCCCTCTAATCAAAAGCCTTGGTAAAAAGATAGAAAAGCACTATTAGCAGAGCCAGATTAAGTAAGACCACCGTATACAGCCGCTTCCATGAGGATAGGATTGGCGGCTTTTCCTCGTCTATTTCTTTATTCTCAATTCGTTCATTTTCCATGGGCATCACCAGAAGAAATCAAGTTGGCGAAAAGGCGGTACGCACCCGGAACACCCGCCGGCAGCTGCCGGAACCATGAATATCCTGTATAGATAAAAACGCCTTTCCCATATCTAGTATACAACAAACCTCCTTTTTTATCCGACTCATGGGTGTCAGAGGATGTAAGAATTGGTTCATATCTTTCGTCCCATACCGTAGCAAAGTATAAACCTCTTTCTTGAACCCAGCCATCAAAATCTTCTTGCGTGATTTTGTTGGGAAAATTTAAAAGAGGATGTTGTGGGTTGAGGAATGCGACCGGAGCAGTCTCTTCACTCACCCTATCCCTTCCGATGGTAAAAGGATAAGGACCAATGTTTTTAGTCTGTAATCCGCGAAATACATTGTATTGGACGATGAAAGTTCCGCCGTCCTTGACGTACTGAAGAAGGCGTCGATATGTATTTTTAAGACGTTCCCTGGTGTTGTAGGCTCTGATACCAGCTATGATGGCATCGAATTGGTTTAGATCCGCTTTTTCCAGCATATCATCATCAATCAGTGTCACCTCGTAGCCGAGATTGAGCAAACTATGTGCAACTTCATCACCTGAGCCCATGATGTAACCAAGTTTAGTTCCCGCATGCTTAATATCCATTTTGATGACCTTTACGCGGCTTTTGGGGAAATACACCTGCCTTTTGATGTGGGGATGGGAAATTTCCAGTATATCACGATCAAGCTTTTCTCCGTTGATCTCTGCTATGGCAGTCAAGATGGCTTCATCTGAATTATTAAGCGGAGTAACTTTAAACGTGACTTTCGTTTCTTCATATTTGTTGGCCAAGATAAATGGAATGCTTTCCGGGGTAATCCGCCACTGTTCAGGCGCCGCGATACGGATTGAGCCTGCGATATTCGGAGAGTGGCTTTTTAATTTTACCCGAAGTTCCTGGGAACCATCCTTGGTGAAAATTTTGACTTTGTCTTCTATCTGAACTGTTATCTTAGGTCTTATTTCAAAAGGTCTGTATTGTTCACCAGCAACTCTATCGGTCCATCGATAAAGCAGGGGAACAGAGTACTCTAAAAGACTGCTGTCTGTGTTTAATTTGATATTCACAAGGATCGAAGGCGGATTTTCATCCAATCCGATAAGGTTTTGTTCCCGGATGGAAAACGTTGCTTTTTTTGGGGGGGATTTTAGCCAGTAGGGTTGTGAAATCGGAAAATCCTTGGGAATTCGGATGGTTTTCTCAAAAGTTTGGGGGTCGTTGTTTTTGAGAAGGATGTCTAGGTCAGAATCAGAAGCAAGTTCATAAAAATCTATTTCTTGAATTCTAAATGGGTATTCCGACCGATTGACGATTGTGGTCTGTATCTTAATCTCATCGCCTGGAGCGCAGGCAAAATCAGGTGAAACTGCCTCAATCCAGAGTCCGGCACAAGACTGGATAACTTGCAGCAGTTCTTCTTTTTTGATCTTGATCCAATACGTCTCATCTAACTCGGTCAATTTAGTATAGACAGCCAGCAGGCTTGGGAGGGATTTTGATGGGTGTTGAGAATCAAAAGTGTCTATAATCTTAGCCAGCATGCGCCCAATCTTTTGGCCACCGGGGACTCGCTGCCAGGATGTATCGATGCCGTCGAAGAGATCTGTGGTTGCCGGGGTGCCCTCTATGAGCTGGTAGTAGTCGTAGCGGGCTCCCCGTCGACCGGATGAACCGAATCCCTGGCTTTTGTGCATGGACCTGCTTTCCGCACCGATTTCCGAGTACGATTTGCCAAGCAGAGGATTGTACTCGCCGGTGTTAATCGTAAAGGCATTGGCCATCTCTTGCTGGCCGCGCCGCCATCTGTTCCAGAATAATCTCTGGGCCCGCCAGGTTTGCACATACTGCAATTGTTCCGGAAATTTATTAGAATCTGCGGCCGCACGAAAAGCTTCCTTGGTCAGCTTGCCGGAGGCCGCGTGATGGCCATGGCCCCTGTACCCCTCGCCAAGAGAACGGGCGATGATCACATCCGGACGGAAGATTCGAATGACCCAGACTATGTCGGCCAGGATGGCTTCTTTTCCCCAAAAAGATAAGGTTTCCTCAGGTGTTTTGGAGTAACCGAAATCGATAGCGCGCGTAAAAAATTGTTCGGCGCTGTCGTTGCGGCGGGCGGCCATGAGCTCTTGGGTTCGGATGATCCCGATTTCAGCTCCTTTTTCAGGGCCGATCAGGTTTTGGCCCCCGTCACCGCGCGTAAGGGACAAGTACGCTGTGCGATATTTTCGGCCTATTGAAAAATAGGCCAAGGCCGATGTGTTTTCATCATCCGGATGAGCTTCGATGTAAAGAATACTGCCGAGAACATTGAGTTTGTGAAGAGCAATCTGCAACTCTGCAGCATCGAGAAGTTCAATCTGTGAGGGAGGCGCATTCAAGTTGAGAAATAACGTACAGGCAAAGAGGATAACAATATACTTTTTCAATTTTCCATCCATTTCAAGCTAGATAGAATTATGGTGCTGGATTGCATATTATTGAATGTCTAATCCTAACTAATGAGAACGATATTTGATTTTATTAAAAGCAAACAGATACAGTAACGAAAACTCGTAAAATAATCTTTAGCTCAGATTGTGTTTATTCTTTGGGCAGCTCGATTTTAAACGGTACCTTCAACTTTTCCCACAGGAGAAAGGCGGTTGCGGACGTTCCTGCCAGATTGTCAAACCCGAATATCAGCCACTCTTGGTGGGGAGTCTCCACAGGAGTTACGGTTACCCGGAGGGCATCTTCTTCCTGGTTATAGGAATAGCTTCCCCAGGAGGAGTTGTTCTTGCTGAAGATGATGATCCAGTCCTTTTCTGAAGGGATCATATGGATGCCGTATTTACCCGCCGGCAGTTTATTACCTTCGATGAGAACATCCTTGCTGAATTCTATGGTTGTGCTTTCGTTGGCGCCTGCCCGCCACGGAAAAGGTTTCTCCTTGGAGTATTTATTTCCGGGTGCCAGGCCATAAGGCACGAGTTCGCCCCAAATTTTTCTGCCTTTGACCCCAGGGCTGCTGTATTCGATGGTGATATCGGTGTCAATTCCCAGTCTTTGCATTCGGCTGGCTTTCAGGCTCGAGCGGACCCGATCTCCCTGGGCGAAAGTGGTTAAAGGTAGAATCAGGAGAAAGGATAAGATTAGGAAAAAACTGATTATGCTTAGGCGTTTCATGATTTCCTCCTTTTTAATGCCAAAGCTGATTTAAAAGGTTATTCAGAAACAATTTCGTTTTTACCATAGTTTACTTAGAATGTCTATCATGATAGTAGAATTTTTCGGATTTTTTGAATATTTTTAAAAAGAAGAGGTAATGCCGAAGAGGGGACTCGAACCCCTACTCCCGAATATCAGGAACTAGCCCCTCAAGCTAGCGTGTCTACCAATTCCACCACTTCGGCATTTAAACCTGGGAGGCTCATTTAGGCAGTATTGCCTATATTTAAGGGAGAAAGTTTTCTGACCTTTATTTTTTCTTCTCTGTTTCTGTGTTTTTTTGTTCTCTTTCCTTTTTTTCCTCTGTTGCGGGAGGTTTCTTTTCTTCGGTTTCTTTTTTTGGTTCCGTTACCGCAGCTGCCTCCTCTGTCGGTGCTCCTTCGCCTTTTACAGCCGATGTTACTCCTCTTACAGACAGCATCCAAAGCCCCAGCGAAGTTATCATAAAAAGTATGGCACTAATTGTGGTTGCTCTGGATAAAATAGTTGCTGCACCACGTGGCCCGAAAACAGTCTGGCTGCCTCCCCCTCCGAATGCTCCAGCCAGATCAGCAGCTTTGCCTGATTGAAGAAGAACAGCAATGATGAGAATGAAACAGACGATAATGTGGATTACTGTGATTATACCGCTCACTTTTTCTCCTTGTAGGCTTTTATTGCTTCTTTCGTTATTTGAATGAATGAGTCAGCTTCCAGCGAAGCTCCTCCGACTAATGCTCCGTTTATGTTATTTTCCTTTAGTATAGAATATGTATTGGCTGGCTTCACTGAGCCACCGTAGAGAATTATAGCATAGGAAGCAATCTCATTTCCATATTTTTCTGTCAGCTTCTTTCTTATGAAGCGATGGACTTCCTCCGCTTGAGAAGGTGTTGCCGTTACACCCGTTCCGATGGCCCAGATAGGCTCATAAGCGATAACGATCCGCCTTATCTCATCTTTCCCCAGCCCTTCCAGCCCTGAATTTATCTGGGTTTCGACTTTACCCATGGTGTTTCCCTTTTCTCTTTCTTCCAGTGATTCCCCGATGCACATGATTGGCGTAAGTTCATGAGCTAAAGCTGCTTTGATTTTTTTATTAACCGTCTCATTTGTTTCACCAAAATATTGCCGCCTTTCTGAGTGACCGACAGTGACATATTGACAGCCTGCATCTTTGAGCATCGGCGGGGAGACTTCGCCTGTGAAAGCTCCTTTTTCTTCCCAGAAAATGTTTTGGGCGCCAAGCTGGATAGTACTTCCTTCAATTACTTTTTTCACTTCATTCAGCATGGTATAGGGAGGAATTACAACAAGCTCCGCATCCATCAGTTGAGGACTTTCCTCTTTGAGAGCTTTAACCATTTCCACAGCTTCAGGAATGGTCTTATACATTTTCCAGTTTCCCGCGAGGAAAGGTTTTTCGTTACTTATTGTCATCTTATTTCTCCGATAAAGCTTCGATACCGGGGAGAGTTTCGGTTGCCATGAATTCCAATGAGGCACCCCCTCCGGTTGAAATATGGGATATTTTCTCACTCACTCCTGCTTTGTAGACAGCTGCTACTGAATCTCCCCCTCCTACGATTGAGAGGGCTTCAGAGTTGGCTACTGCCTCAGCTATTTTCATGGTTCCCTGGGAGAATTTATCGATTTCGAACACTCCCATAGGACCGTTCCAAAAGATCGTTTTTGCCTTGGCTATGATTTCTGAATATTTCTCGACAGTTTTTGGCCCGATATCAAGACCCATCAAGTCTGAAGGAAGAGGAGGAGATCCCACTGTTTTAACTTCTGCGTCGGAGTCCTTTTCAGCAGCGACAAGATGATCAGAAGGAAGATAAAAATTAACTTTTTCCTCTTGGGCTTGATCTAAAAGGAGATGGGCGAGCTCTATTTTATCTTCCTCTACAAGGGAGCGGCCGACTTCATATCCCTGGGCTTTGAAAAATGTGTAAGCCATAGCGCCGCCGATAAGAATACTGTCAGCTATGTTTAAAAGGTTCTCTATGACGGGAATCTTATCAGAGACTTTTGCGCCTCCGAGAATGGCTACGTATGGTTTTGGGGGAGAATGAACGGCTTTACTCAAATAATCAACTTCTTTTTTGAGGAGAAAGCCAGCTGCTGATTTTTCAACATACTTAACAATGCCGACAACTGAGGCATGCAATCGGTGCGAAGCACCAAAAGCATCGTTGACATAATAGTCGACTTCTTGAGCCAATAGCTGGGCAAAAGAAGAATCATTCGCTCTCTCCTCCTTATGAAACCGCAGGTTTTCCAGAAGAAGAATCTGGTCTTCCTTGAGTTCTTTCTTTAGTTTTAGGACTTCCTCCCCGATAACATCAGGGGCAAGAATGACTTCCTGAGGAATGAGCTCGGAAAGCCTTTCTGCTACAGGCTTAAGGCTAAATTTAGGAATATATTCTCCTTGGGGGCGTCCCAAATGGGAGGCGACTACCACTTTTGCCTTTTGCTCGAGAAGGTAATTTATGGTGGGAAGAGCAGCCTTTATCCGCGAATCATCTCTTATTTTGCATTCTTCATCCAGAGGAACGTTGAAGTCAACCCGGAGGAAAACTATTTTTCCCTTGAGATCTAAGTCTTTAAGAGTGAGCATGCCCTCTTAACGGGAGATGTACTTGATCAAGTCTATCATGCGGCAGGAAAAGCCCCATTCATTGTCATACCAGGCAAGAATTTTCACCAGGTTTTCATCTGTAATTCTGGTGAAAAGTCCGTCCACGATGCAAGAGTGAGGGTTGGCCATAAAATCAACAGAGACAAGAGGCTCCTCAGTGTAATCGAGAATTCCATTCAACTTGCCTTCGGAAGCTTTCTTGAAGGATTCGTTAACTTCATCAGCGCCGACATTTTTCTTTAAGAGCGCTACCAAATCCACGACAGATACATTGCAGGTGGGAATCCTTATGGCTATGCCGTCGATTTTCCCTTCGAGCTCAGGAATAACAAGTCCTACAGCCTTGGCAGCTCCGGTTGTCGTGGGAATTTGAGAGACAGCTGCTGCTCGGGCTCGACGAAGATCTTTATGGGGTGCATCAAGTAATTTCTGGTCACTTGTGTAGGCATGAATTGTGGTCATAAAGGCCTTTTCAATGCCAAACTCCTGATGGAGAACTTTTACTACAGGGGCCAGGCAATTGGTAGTGCAAGAGGCCATGGAGATGACGTGGTGTTTTTCTGGATCATAGATTTCTTCGTTAACTCCGAGGACAATCGCTACGTCTGGATCTGAGGCAGGTGCAGAAATTATAACTTTTTCAGCACCTCCTATTTCGATATGCTTGATTGCATCCTGCTTTTTCCTGAATATGCCCGTAGATTCAATGACGATTGAAGCCCCCAGCTCCTTCCACGGAAGGTTGCTAACGTCCTTCTCGCAAAGAACTTTTGTTTTTTTATCATTGACTATTATTGCATCTTCCGAGGATTTAATATCTGCCTCTAGAATCCCGAGTACAGAATCGTATTTGAGCAGATGAGCCAGAGTTTTAGAGTCAGTGATATCGTTTACAGCCACGATATCAATGTCGGGATCCTGGTAAGAGGCGCGGAAAAAATTTCTTCCAATACGTCCGAATCCATTTATTCCGATTTTAAAACTCATATGAAACCTCCTCTTATATATATGTTTCTTTATTAACACAAAAACAGGTTTAAATCAATGAATGCAGTGATATGTGATTTTTTTCTTAAGGAATTAGGGATGGTTTTGCTTGTAGGGGCTTGATTCATCAAGCCCGTACTGCTTTCGAATGAAGAGGTATAAAAAATTCAAGTTTTAAAAGTCGAACCCCATGTGGTAAAATTCGCTGTAAATAAGGATGAATCTTTAAAAAGCACCATCAAAGGAGTGCCCATGAAAGTCCTGACTTCGACGCAGATGAGAGAAATTGACCGGACAGCTATAGAGGAAATCGGAATATTGGGCACCACCCTAATGGAAAATGCTGGCAAGCAGATCTTCGAAAAGCTAAGAGAAAAGTTTCCAGAGTTGAGTAAGGAAAAAATCGTCATCGTGGCCGGTAAAGGAAACAACGGCGGCGATGGTTTTGTTGTAGCGCGTTATCTCTATAACCACGGAGCCAAACCATATGTCCTGCTTCTTGCCTCCAAGAAAGAAGTGAGGGGAGATGCCGCCGTAAATTTAAAAAAGGCCGAGAAAATAGGGGTAAAGATTAGCGAGGTCTGTTCACTTAAAGATTGGAAACTCCAGAAAGAAAGGATTTCTCAGCCGTCTGTGCTCGTTGACGCTATCTTTGGAACCGGTCTGACTAAGCCCGCGCAGGGACTCTACGCCGCAGTTATAGAGGGTATTAACAAATCAAAAGCTTTTAAAATAGCCGTGGATATTCCTTCCGGTCTATCCTCGGATACATTTCATATCATCGGTCCCTGCGTGAAAGCAGATTTGACTGTGACCTTAGCTGCTCCTAAAGTGGCCCATATCTTTCCGCCCGCAGAAGAATATGTCGGTGAGCTGGTGGTAGCTGATATAAGCGTACCTTCTTCCCTGTTCGATGACGAAAACCTCAAGCTCGAACTGGTCGAGAAGAAAACCGTTCTGCCTTATTTTAAGAGGCGCAGCAAAGATACGCATAAAGGAACTTACGGTCATCTTTTCATTCTTTCGGGCTCCTTAGGGAAAACAGGAGCAGCTGCTATGACTGGAAAAGCAGCTTTAAAGATGGGAGCAGGCTTGGTGACCGTAGGAACTCCAGAGAGTTGCCTTCCCATTGTGGCTCGCTCCATGGATGAATTGATGACAGAGCCTTTACCAGAAACACCAGAGAAGACTCTCTCTCATGAGGCCTTAAAAAAAGTGCTGAGTCTTCTTAAAGGGAAGGATGCTCTCATGATCGGACCAGGGATTTCCACGCACAAATCCACCTCCGAGCTTGTCATCTCCCTAATGCCGAAGATTAACGTGCCTGCAGTCGTGGATGCAGATGCTCTGAATATACTGGCCTCGGAGCCGGAAATAATAAAATCTTTACGCCAGCCTGTGGTACTTACTCCCCATCCAGGTGAATTCGCCCGGCTCCTCAATCTTTCTAACCGAGAGGTAGTAGAGAAAAAATTGGAACTTGCACCTCAATTTGCCGAAGAATACGGGGTTTATCTTGTGCTTAAAGCCTACAGAACTCTCATTGCTACTCCTGATGGGAGAGTTTTTATTAATCCCACTGGAAATCCTGGGATGGCCACTGCAGGCTCGGGTGATGTTCTGAGTGGAATGATTGCTTCTATGATCGTCCAGGAGAAAAATCTTCTTGAGGCAATACTGGCGGCTGTTTATATTCACGGCTTAAGCGGAGATATTGGAGCTGAAAAGCTCGGAGAGAAAGCCTTGACAGCTGGTGATATCATCCGTTATCTTCCATCAGGGCTCAGACTTTTGGAATCTGAGTAATTTGTGAATAAAAATGGGGCCTGGCCCCATTTTTATTATGGAGAAAATGAAGATAAGCACCTGTCAGAAAAAGGAAAAAGAGTATTTAACTAACTCTGAAAGAGAAACCTTTCTTTTAGCCAAGAGGCTTGCCAAGGATTTTAAAGGCCAGGAAGTTGTATTTCTAATAGGGGAACTGGGAGCTGGGAAAACTATTTTTGCCAAAGGAATAGCTGCTGGCCTGGGATTGAAGGATGTTCATCAGGTCTGCAGCCCTACTTATACTCTCATTAACATCTACGAAGCGAAATATCCAATCTTTCATATAGACCTTTACCGGCTCGGGAAAAATGCAGAGATACTGGATCTTGGCTTGGAGGACTATCTCGGTCAAGGAATTATCGTTGTCGAGTGGGCCGAGAAGATAAAATTCAATTTAGATGCTATACGGGTAATTTTGCATATAGGAAAAAAAGACCAGAGGAAAATAACAATCTGCTTTTAATTCTTATTATTTGTGGTTTTATTGAATAAAATTTTATAAAAAAAAATGCGGGTTTGATGAATCAAACCCCTACAAAAACCAAGGTGGGATTGATAAATCAAGCCCCTACAACAAATAATAATCATGGTGGGATTGATAAATCAAGCCCATGCAAAAACCACGTGTGGATTTAATAAATCAAATCACGACGGAGATCTGCCCTTTTAATTTGAAATAAAATTGAAATAAGTGAACAGTTTAGGTATAAATGCTAATGAGCAAATAAAGCAATAAAGGAGAGTTTTGAGTGAAAATTATAAGTGATGCCATTCAATTTATTTCCGAAAGTCGTTATCTTAAGTTTTTGGCCGCCCTGGTCATTACCGTCATTATTGCCTTCCTGGCCAAGATCATTCTGACGCAAGTATTGAAACCCCTGGCGGAAAAAACAAAGACGAAAATTGACGATTTGATAATCAAGAGTGTCTCTTCAATTATTTTCTATATTGCCCTTCTGTTAGGACTTAAGGTCGGCCTGCAAGATTTTGAGTTCGGAGAAAATATTCAGGCTATTTTCGACGGCATAATCAATACTTTTTTAATCCTTATCGTAACGGTCCTTCTTCTTAAGATCATTTCCGGTTTTGCTCTCCAGTGGACGAAAGAATGGAAATTCAAGACAAAAACGACAGCAGATGAAAGATTGATTCCTTTCCTCCAGAAAATTTTAAAAGCTGTCGTTATCATTTTAGCTTTGATTTTTGCTTTCAATGCTTGGAAAATAAACATAAGTCCTCTCCTTGCTACTGCTGGAATTGCAGGCCTCGCAATAGGTTTAGCTGTAAAAGATTCCTTGAATAATATCCTGGGAGGGCTTCAACTTGTTCTGGATAAAACTTTCAAAGTGGGAGATAAGGTTCAGTTAGAATCGGGGGAAATGGGCACCATCCTGGATATTGGTTTGAGAAGCACAAAATTGAAGACATTCGATAATGAGGTACTGTATGTTCCCAACGGCTATTTGGCCAACGCCAAGATTAAAAATTTCACCCAACCCGATTTTTCAATCCGGGTCAATGTCAATTTTGGAGTTGAATATGGTTCGAATATAGGAAAAGTTCAACAAGTGGTCCTCGAAGCTGTAAATAAAATAGAGAATATTATTGAACCGCCCGAACCTGTGGTTCAGTTTTTAAATATGTCTGATTCTTCTCTGGATTTTGTCGCCAGGGCATGGGTGAAGAGTTATAAAGAAGCCTATTCCACTCAACTTAAGATGACAAATGAGATCTATAATGCATTGAACAGGGCCAACATCGGTATTCCCTTTCCCACTCGGACCGTTTACACCAAGAAAACTGATTGATGGAAAGGAAAAAGTTATTACGTTGACAAGGTGATTTTTTTTATTTTCAAATTAAAATTAAAACAACTTAAGTCT
>Ga0255054_10001390_pt1 | contig 14242 bp, 8 predicted proteins | sample JV7_2_23_MG_FD_188634 | JGI IMG/M metagenome (GOLD analysis project Ga0255054, IMG submission 188634) | Seawater microbial communities from Jervis Inlet, British Columbia, Canada - JV7_2_23 | ecosystem: Environmental > Aquatic > Marine > Inlet | place: Canada: British Columbia | collected...
AGGGTGCTACGGCGGCGTTTGTAAACCTGGAGATCCTCTTCCACAACTTCGAGCCCGACATCATTCCTGCTTCAGCCAGCGGCGGGACATACATGCAGGCTGATCCAGCCATCGCACAGGAACTGGTGTGGATGGGTTTCGATATGGTAAGCATGGCCAACAACCACACGGGGGATTACGGCGTGGGGGGACTCCGGTCCACGACCCGTGCCGTGGAGGCGGTGGGGCTAATGCACGCGGGTACCGGAGAAAACCTTGCCGAGGCTCGCGCGCCGGGGTACCTGGAAACGCCCCGGGGTCGGGTCGCCCTCATCTCAGCCGCCTCCACCTTCCCGGACGGGTCCAGGGCGGGACACCAGAGGAAGGACGTGCGAGGGCGGCCAGGGCTCAGCCCCGTTCGGTTCAATCGGGTATATCAGATCACCCAGGGGCAGATGGACGCTCTCCGAGATTATCGCGAGGGGATGGGGACCAGTCGTGGTCAGGGTGACCGCCTGCGCATGTTCGGCCAGACGTTCCAGGTGGGGGATGAGTATCGGTCCCTCACGACACCGCATGCGGGAGATCTGGCCGAGATCGTGGCCTCGGTGGAGGAGGCGAAACGCCAGGCCAACTTCGTCATCTTCTCCGGCCACACCCACGAAAGCGGCCGCACTAACAATTACCCGGCCGACTTCATCGTCACGGTTGCGCATGCCGTGATCGACGCCGGAGCCGACATCTTCCTGGCCCACGGAGCCCACGTGCTCCGTGGAGTGGAGATCTACAAAGGGAAGCCCATTTTCTACTCACTCGGTGACTTCCTCTTTCAGAACGAGACCGTTCCTCGTCAGCCTGCCGACAACTACGAGAATCAGCGTTTGGGTCCCGAGGCCGTGGCTCCGGATTTTTTCGACGCCCGCCAGAGGACCGGGGGTTTTCCCTCCAGACCACAGATATGGGAGAGCTTCTTGGCCATGGTCCGGTTTCAGGGAGGGGAGCTGGCAGGAGTGGAACTCCACCCCATTACTCTGGGGCATGGCCTGGATCGACCCCAGCGGGGACGACCCCTGCTGGCGACCGGGGAGCTGGCCAGGAAGATCATCGATGAGACCAAAGAGTACTCCCAGCCTTTCGGGACCGAGATCGTCTTCGAGAACGGGATCGGCGTAATTCGGCTTCGCTAGCACCGGCCGTCTGGGAGGCCGCGCACAAAAGAGACGAGGGCCCCGCAACATCGCGGGGCCCTCGTTGTTGGGCTTTGGGTCGAATCGCTGAGAAGCTCAGGCGAATTCTAGATGACCTGTCAGTTCCCCTCCTCCTTCTCACCTCCCGGAGGCGGAGGGTTCTTCACCCACTTGTCCAGCCAGGCCACCCATCTCGCCCACATGTCCAGTTGGGTTTCCTCTGTAGCCGGGCCGTGGGCCTCCTCAGGATAGAGGTACATCGCCACGTCCTTATCCAGGGCGTTCAATGCCTCGAACATCCGGGGGGAGTGGATGGTGAAGGTACCGACATTTTGGTCCTTCAAGCCGTGGTACATGAGGAGGGCCCCGGTGAGGTTATCCGCATGGAGGAACGGGGACATGCCCAGGTAGATTTGAGGGGCATCCCAATAAACCCGACGCTCACTCTGGAAAGCCAGAGGTGTCAGGGTGCGATTGTAGTTTCCGTCCCCGGCGATCCCCGCCTTGAAGAAGGGAGTATGGACCATGGCGTTGGCCGTGGAGAAGGCACCGTAGCTGTGTCCGCCGATGCCAATCCGTCCCCGGTCCACCCACCCCCGGTCGACGATGGAATCGATGACGGCGCTCAGGTTGTTCCGGAGATCGTGTACGTAGTTGTTGTTCATGGCGCCCTCGTCCCCGAAGATGGGGGACTCGGGCTCCACTACCGCATAGCCGAGGCGGGTCAGGAAAGCCAAAGACCGGGTGCTGTAGTTCGAGAACGTATTCTTGTTGTAGTTCCGGAACCGCTCGTCGTAACTCTCCTGATCCGTGTACTCCCGGGGGTAGAACCAGAACATGGCTGGGAGTGGCGTCCCGGGCCGAAAGCTCTCAGGGAGGGTTACGCTCACGGGGAAGGAGTAGCCGTCGGGCCTGGTTACTCTGAACCGGATCTTCTGCCCCCTGGTGATATCAGGCGTGTAGTCCACGTTGTCGGTGAGCTGGGTGAGACTCGTTCCCTCCCGAATGTAGTTCTGACTAATCTCCGCGGGGCTTTGTCGGGTCACGATCAAGCGACCCGCTTCCAGATCTAGAGCAATTGCGGGCGTCTCATAGACTCCGTCGTTGTCTCCCTCGTAGATCCGGTCCTTCTCTCCGTCCCTGATGTTGACTTTGTCGATGAAGACGAAGGGTGCGACCTCTTCAGGGTCCTCGTTGTACTGGGTCCCCCGGAGGAAGACGTGCTGGCCATCAGCGGAAACCCGCACAGTCCCAGAGCCACCACCACCACCGCCACGCCCGCCGCCGCCACCCAGACTCATGCCATCGGAGACGAGGCTTCCGGGGTTCTCGTAGAAGTCTTCCGAGTTGAAGCGGAAGATGGTGTGCTTCTCCTCAGGGTCATCCAGGAAGACGGCGTAAGTCGTGGTGGATCCACCTCCACCACCGCGGGCACCGGGCCCTTGTTGACCGCCGCCTCCGCCGGGACGTTCTGTGCCGAAGAGAATGGTCATGTCTTCGGAGAACCGAGCAGAGGCGATCTGGGTGGAGGTTTCGTAGAGGACTTCGGTGTCGTCCTCGCCAAAGGGAGGCACCCAGCGAATGAGACGATCCATGCGCCGCTGCCGGTCCGCTCCTTCTTCTTCCTCTGCAGGTGCATCTGCCGTGTCCGCCTCGGTACTGTCTGGAGCCGGCTCCCGTTCCAGATAAATGATCCCGTTGCCGTCAGGGGCCCAGGTCATGCTACGCCTGTTGTCCTCTTCCTCGTCGTCATCATCCCCTTGATCGGCGTTACGGATGGCGGTGTTCAGCTCGGTTTCACTCAGGGTGTCCAGGACGTTTCCACCCCGGTCCCAAAGCTCCTCCACCCGGCCGGCGCTGCTAGCCGGCACGATGTAGGAGAACGGCCTCACCGTCCTGGTTACCCGGAAATACTGGCCGTCATGGGAGGAATTCACACTTCGGACCATGGTGGGTTCACCTATGGCGGTCACGCGTCGATCGTTCACTTCGATCAGGGCCAGTTGCCCGGTGACGTGCCACTCCAGGAGGTCCTTCTCATAAGGAGTGCCCATGAGGCTGGGGTAAGTCCGGACCATGTTCTCCCCGTCCTCACTCACCTTGATCTCGGGACCCGTCCAGGCCGGTCCACGGCTTGGCATGGGCGGCCGGTCTTCGGGCACCAGTACTGTCACGATGTACTGGCTGTTTTCGGTCCAGCTGAAGCCCGTCACCGCTGTTGCCAGCACCGGCCGATTCCTTGTGATGCTTCTGGAGCGCCCGTTGGAAACATCGGCCACGTGAATGTGGGTCGCCGTGGGCGTATGGGCGAAGAAAGCCACTTTCTGTCCATCCGGGGACCATGCTGGATTGGAAACCCTTGCCCCATCCGGGATCTGAATATCCCTGACTTCTCCATCGGTGGATCTAAGGCGAAGGCCGGCGCTCCCCCTGGTGGTCAGGTTTCGGCTTCGATTTGCAGCAAAGTCGATAAACGTGCCACCCAACTCGTGGTAAGGCTTCGAAAACACATCGATGCCGGGGAGCCCGTCGCTTATGGTCTCCAGATACCACGATCCATCATCATTCGGATTCGAGAAGCTGAAGTTCAGCCACCGAGGGGCGAGGGCGGCCTGCATGATTGTGTCCGGGGGTGTGATGTAGCCCTCGGCGGCGAGAATGGAGTCCGGGTCATAGGTCTGCGCTTGGGCTTCGGATTGGGGGAGAGCCCAAACGAAGGTGAGGGTGAGCGCCAAGAGGAAACCCCTGGCGGGGCGGTCGGAAAGGGAACGAAAGGTCATGGATGCCTCCGTTGATTGGAGTCCCCGGTAAAACCGGGTCCGGCTAACCCTGGGTTCGATGTCTCTAGGATTCCCGGGCCTTGGCCGGGGGAATCCGGACAGAGAAAGTGCGGGCCGGACGCGAGATAATCCAGGGACACCCCAAAAGAGGAGTTGGTTGACCCCTCCTGGATTACCCGAAAATGGACTCTCGAATGATCAGAATTCCTGCCACTACCAGGGCCAGAGCCAGACCCGCGCCCCAGACATGGACCCCATACGTTCTTTCCGCCCTGAGGCGGCGCCTATTCGTCGAATAGGTCATCTGAGCTACCACCGCCGCTACCATGCTGAGGACCATGTGAACCCCCAGGGAACGGTCGAGGAAGCGGTTCGTGGTACTAAAAATCAGGAAGAACCCGATGACTATCTGTAGGTAGAGGCTAAAGGTGAAGGCACTGGCCAGATCCCACATCCGCTTCTGGTACGGGCGTTTCTTTACCAGTCCCCAAAGGGCATATCCGAATGCGGCTAGCCCTAGAAGGAAGACGGCGTAACGGAGCCAGGAATGGATGGAGTACATGGTGTTTCGGATCTCGAGCATTGCGCTGGAGGAGACCGGAATCGGTCGCCGGTCCCCGGGAATTGAATAAGGGTAGCCCATATGCGAGCGGGTGCCCAGAGCTCCTTCCTCCATGCTCGGGGGCACGGGGCGACGCGGTTGACGCTTCCACACACTGCCCCCAAAATCAGGTGGTTCCGGAGACACTTCTTCTTCAGGAAGACGATGGGAGCTCAAGACCCCATCCGATTCCCAGGAAAGATGCCCGCCGCAATGGTTGAGGTCAGCACAGATCACTCGACGTCGGGTCGCATCAGATTGGCCATCCTGATCCTGTTCTTTTTCTCAGGAGCTTGCGGCCTCATCTACGAGGTCGTCTGGATGCGGATGCTCACCCTGGTGTTCGGGGCAACCGCATTTGCGACGAGCACGATTCTGGCATCGTTCTTTACCGGCCTGGCTCTGGGTGGGGCGTATTTCGGGCGGCTCATCGATAAGGGGAAGAGCCCTCTTCGTGTGTACGCCCTCCTGGAGGGGGGAATCAGCGTCTTCGCTTTCCTCATGCCCCTCCTTCTCTCGGTGGTTACCTGGATCTACGTTGGCGTGGCCCGTCAGTTTGATGTTGGCTTCTATGGGATCAACCTGGTCAGGTTTTTTCTCTCCTTCCTGGCCCTGGTCCTTCCGGCCACCCTCATGGGCGGAACCCTTCCGGTTATCGTGAAGTTCTTCGCCCGGAAACCGGAGAAGCTCGGGTGGCATGTGGGCCACCTTTACTCCCTGAACACCCTTGGGGCCGTTGTCGGTACCCTTTCGGCTGGGTTCTTCCTCATTCTCCTCCTGGGGGTGAAGGAAACCGCCTATGCGGCGGGGTTGGTGAACCTCCTCATTGCCATCGTGGTGTTCACCATGGATCGGCGGTTTGGAGAAGAGGCCGCGGCGGTTGGCGAACCAAAAACGAGAGAGAAGAAAGCGCGAGGAGAGGAGGAGCCGGCTTATTCTCAGGAGGCCGTTCGATTGGCCCTGTGGGCTATTGGAGTGTCAGGATTCTGTGCACTTGCCTTCGAGGTGTTCTGGACCAGGGCCCTGGTTTTCTTCATGGACAACTCCACCCACGCCTTCACCACCATCCTCACGGCCTTCCTGCTCGGTATCGGGATTGGCAGCCTCATCATCGCCTCCGTCATCGATTCCTGGAAGAAGCTGTTGGGGTGGTTGGGTTTGATCCAGATGCTCATCGGAGTGTCGGCGATTCTGGCAATTCCCATCATCAATCACTCCACCCCCGTCTTTGAACGCATGGCAGACGTTTCACTCGACTCCATGCTCCACTGGAAATGGATTGGCGTGCGGTTCGTGAACAGCCTTTCGGTCATGCTGGTTCCCACGGTCCTCATGGGCATGGCCTTTCCCCTGGCGACCAAGATCTATGCCCGACAGGTGAACAGGGTGGGTACCGCTCTGGGAAACGTCTATGCCATCAATACGATGGCGGGAGTGTTCGGCTCTCTGCTGGCCGGCTTCCTCCTGATCCCGTTGATGGGGGTGCAGAAGGGGATCGTACTCATCGCCGCCATCAACCTGGTGGTTGGGGGGGTGGTGATCCTGGCTGAACCCGCCTTGAAGATGGGTGCCCGGATCTCGGCAGTTGTGGTGGTAGGACTGGTTTTTTTCGGGGCCGGAGCCGCCTATCTGACAGGGGAGGGGATGGTCCTGACTTCCTACTACGAGGGGCTGGAGACCGACGAGATACTCTCCTATAAGGAGGGGATCGGCGCCACGGTGAAGGTGTATCGGGACATCTACGGGGACCGGATCATCTCCATCAACGGATTCCCCGTTGCGGGGGAGCCCCCGGAATACCAGGACGCACAAAAGGCCCTGGCCCACTTCCCCCTCCTGATCAGCCGGGTCCCCAACCCCCGGGTGGCCATCATCGGATTCGGAGCCGGCGGCACTTCCTGGAGCGTGCTCCAGCACGACGTGGAGTTCGTGGACTGCGTGGAGCTGGTTCCGGCGGTGCCCCGGGCCGCCCACCTCTTTCCAAGCGTCAACCACGGGGTCCTGGACGAGCCGAAATACAACCTGATCCTGAACGACGGTAGGAACCATGCCCTGGTGACGGACAAGGAGTACGACGTCATCTCCATCGATGCTACGTCGCCGAAGATGGCCGGGAACGGGAGCCTCTACGCCCTGGACTTCTACGAGTTGCTGAAGGAAAGGGTGTCGGAGGACGGGATCGTGGTTCAGTGGATTCCCCACCACCTCCTCTCCGATGGGGAGGTGAAGATGACGGCCAAGTCCTTCATGACGGCCTTTCCCCACGCGACGCTTTGGTTCTCTCCCCTGAGACAGAATGCAGTGCTCATCGGAACACAAGGCGAACTCGAGATCGATTATCGCCGGTTGGAGACGGCATTCGGTGACGAGGTGATTCGGGAGGAGTTGGCTTCGGTGAACGTAGCGGACCCGGTCGGATTCCTGAGCAGCTTTCTCATGGGTGAGGAGGTACTGGCCGAATACGTCGGTAACGTCGAGGACAATACCGACAACCACCCGGTTCTGGAATTCACTCCGGCCTTCTCCTATTTCCTGGCCGACGCCTACCGGCTCCGGAACGTCTTCGATTTCAGGGACGCACGGGAGATGATCCTGCCTTGGTTGGTGAACCTGGGGGAAACGGAGGAGGACGTGGTGGCGGTGACGGAAGCCATCCAGCGACGCTACGAAGCCGTGGGCTACAGCATCAACGGGGACATCGCCCTGGTGTTGGGGGAGCGGGAGCGGGCCATTCAAGAGTACAACCAGGCCCTCACCGTGGATCCGCTGGAAAAGAACTGGCTGACAGCGATCTCAGGATTGGAGAATCCTCGGAGGTAGGTCGGCCTGGGGAAGGTCCGATTTCCGGCCTGCCCCCGTCAGCGGGTCGTGACCAGGATAGCTCCCGCGTCGTGGTTGGTGCCGAAGCGGTTCGTGGCGTCGGACGGACTCAGGTACTCCATTTCGGCCACGGCATCGGCCCGCAGGCGGCGCAGCTCCCCGAGAGTTCCTACTCGAACCCCATCCAGGTACACTACGGGCCCGGCCAGGTCAGAGCCCATTGACGGAGTCGCGCCAGCACGGAGCCGCCGTGGGCGGAGCCATTGGGGACGGGCGTACTCCACGGCCTCATAGGCCGTGAGGGCCGACACTTCGGCGATCTCGTCGGCCGTCAACTTGTTGCCGGGACCCCGGGAGCCGGTGGATCCGCTGGTGGCGCAGCTGCATAGGATCAGGACCAAGACGACGGAAAACAGCGGAAGCAGGGCGTGCTTTTTCATAGCCACTCCTAGGTTGGGTGGGACAAGAGCCAAGGTACCACCCCCCCGACTGCACATCAATTCCAAGGAAAAAACCACCCCCACCGCATCTGCGGTGGGGGTGGGCAAAGTTGGAGGTTGTCCGAGGTGTCAACGGCCGTCGATGGTTCCCGCCGCTGCCTCGGTGCAGGTGAAGTTGGGATTCACCCGGCACTCCCCGGACGGGACGGGCAAGCAGGAATCCCGCCTCGGCTCACCCTGCCAAACCACTGTTCCTCCGTTCAGGAAGGGGTGGTCCCAGCGATGCAGGTCCCAGAGCCTGCGACCCTCGAGCCAGAGGGTTAGCATACGCTCGCCGTCCAGGATCGACCAGGCGTCGTCGTAGGCATTGGGATACTCCAGCGCCCCCGCCGAGGCGGGCTGAGCGATGGGATCCAGGTCCCAGATGGCCCGAAGTCGGTTGATCTGAGTGGTGAACTCGCCGAGATCGCCGTTTAGAAGGGCTGCCTCGGCTTGGATCAACCGGGCCTCTTTTCCGGACAGGATGGGGATTTCGCTCCCGGGCTGGTCGTACTTTTCCTGCCTCCACATGGGGGTCACGCCGTCGGCCCCCACGGCATTGGGACAGCCGCCGAGCTCACAGTTGGTGATGAGTGCCCGGGGGTCCCAGTCCGGACTGAAGGATGCGGCGTACGTGTTGTAGGCCGACATCTCATGCCGGTCGTGGGTTTCATCGTAAAGCTCGTTTTCGTTGTCGCTCTGGTCGTAGTACGCCACGACCTCGAGGTCATCGTCGACCAGGGCGGCCTCCGCCGCCGCTTGACTCCATTGCCCCAGACCGGCATAGGCTGAGGCCAACCCGGCATGGGCGGCCATCGCCCACTCACCTCCGTAGGAGAGGGCCCGGTTGAAGGCTGCCGCCGCCGAATCGAAGGCTACAGACCTGGGTTGAAGGATCCCGTACTCACCCTCATCCGAGTAGACGACCTGGCAGTGATTCTCCCCCAGTGTCTTGTGGGCGACGCCCTGGAGTACCCACGCCCGGGCGACATAGTCCTCGTAGTCGACTCCGGTAAGATCCATGTCATTCAGGATCCGGTCGACGTGGAGCTCGGCCATCCAGATTGCCTCATGAGCCTGCTCCCAGGCGCCGTTCACCTCGTCCTGCACTGCCCACCCGACACGGAAGTACCCGGTATCGGCGTAGCTGCCCGATCCGGCCAGCTCGTCGGAGAGCCGGGCGACGTCGAAGGGAAAGTTGTCCATAAAGTCCGAGACGTCCGACGAAAGTCCCGTGATGAGGATGGGGATCATGTCGGGGTTGTTGAGATCCGAGTCCAGGGTTTGGCCCGGGTTCTGAACGTCAAAAATGTCTCCGCATCCTGCCGTGAGGAAAAAGAGCGTAATAAGTGGCGCCCATACCCCGCGGCGGATCATGCATGCGATTCTCATCATTATATCTCCGTTCGCGGGTTAGAAGTTCACGGTGGCGCTGAATAGGAACACCCTTGGTATCGGGAGGCCGTAGTAGTCCCGAGAAGTCGCGTACCAGCTACCAGTTGGGCCGGTATAGCCATGGGTCTCCGGATCGCCGTCCTCGTATTTGGTCCAATACCAGAGGTTCCGCCCCTGCAGTCGCAGGGTCATTCCCGAAATCTGGCCCGGAAGCAGGCTCTCGGGCAGCCGGTAGCTCATGACCAGCGAGCGGATTCTGAAAAAGTCCGCGGCCATAGTCCACGAACCGTAATTGGCGTCCCGATTGCTGCACTTGGCCAGCTCCCTGGCGGTGTAATTATACTGGTTGTCCCTGTCCAACTCTATGGCGTCGATGACGTCTTGGCAGGTGGCCCAGTACTCCCGACGAATGTTCTGCCGGGCTGTTCCGTTTTGCTTGATATGGCCACCCTGGTACTCCCCAAGGCCCTCCAGCGTGAGGTTTCCAAAGAAGGTGAGTCTCGGGATGATGCTAAAGGTGGTGGTGGGTCTCGGCGTACCCAGGTAACACTCCTCGAAGTCCGGTCGGGCGAATTCGTCGGGATTCGTCACGCAGTCGCCGAACAGGGCGCTCACCGGCCGACCCTGGAGACGCTCGTCAGTGACGGGGCCAAGGGAGGCCACCTCGTCCTTGCCGTGGTAGTAGTTGCCACCCAGGTCGAATGAGAAATTGGAGCCGCTGACCAGGGTGGCGTTGGCCGCGAACTCGTAGCCGGCGTTTTCGACCTTACCGAGATTGGTAAGGATGGCCTGCTCGGTGCCGATGGAAGCCGGGCGATCCAGCCGCAGGAGCGCGTCCCTTGTGGTCTGCGTGAAGTAGGTGAAATCCAGGCTCAGGCGGCCCTCGAAGAGAGAGGTCTCGAATCCACCCTCCATCTCCATGGTCCGCTCCGGGCCAACCTCCTCGTTGCCCAGCTCGGAAAGGATGAGACCGGGTTGGCCGTCGTCACTGGTAGCGCCCGCGGCGGTCCAGGTCCGGTTGGAGGAGAAGGGGGCCGGCGCCCGCCCCGACTCACCGAGGGCGAAGCGGAGCTTCATGGCCTCCCACCAGGAGGGCCAGAAATCGTGGTCCGAGATGGTGTAGGCCGCCGAGGCTTTCGGATAGAAGGCCAGGCCGAAGTCTTCGCCGAAGGTGCTGAAGCCGTCCCAGCGGGCACCCAAGGTTACGAAGAGGCGGTCATTCCATCCAAACTGTTCCTGGAGGAAGAATCCGCCACTGGCGGTCCGGAGCCAAGATTCGTTGGCCTCGGAGTAGGTTCCCGATTCCACGAGCTTAAGTCCGGGTCCTGCGAAATTCTCGCCGAAGCCGTAGACGCCCCAGCTGAACTCGTCGTAGTACTGGGCTCCCCAGGACAGGTTGGAGGAGAAGTCGAAATCGAGGAACGGGACCCGGAGGTCCGTGGACCAGGACCCGGCGTAGTCCGCGGTGAGGTTTCGGTCCATCTCCAAATCGTTTTGGCGGTCCCCTTCAGGCTTGTAGAAGAACCCCCAGGGCCGCTCTTCCGTGTAGTCTGCACTGGCGTAGTCCATCCCAACGTTCAGCCGGTGGTTCATGTTCACCGAGGGAGACCACTGGATCTGGAGGCCGGTGATGAAGTGGTCGATCTGCTGCCGAAGATCCATGTCCAGGACCGCCGAGTCGTCATGTCCGGGCGAGTAATCCTGCTCCCCCCGCATGACGTTCAGGATGAGGCCCTCGGCGTTGTTTCCGTCGGGGACGAAGGTGATATCCCGCCGGGTGAACAGGTTGCTGGATCGGATGGTGAGGTTGTTGAGAGGCTCGAACCGGAAGTTCGCCCGGAGGCTCATGTTCGTGGCCCCTGACGATCCGATGTTCCCTTTTTGGTCACCGAGGGAAGCGGAAATGAAATACGGCACCTCCCTACCGCCCTGTACCGAGAGGTCGTACTCCTGGACATAGCCCTTCTTGAGCCAGCTGCCGCTTTCAGGGCAGCCCGGGTCCATGGTGCAGTCGTTCATATGGAGTCCGGTGGGGTCCTCTTCGGGACCCACATGCCCTATTTCGGAGAAGCCCTGGGAGGTGGAGAACGTCCATTGGGGGGTGCCACCCCCGCCGCTCTTGGTGAAGACCTGAATTACGCCGCCGGCAGCCTCGGTGCCGTAAAGCGTGGTAGCTGCGGCGCCCTTGATGACCTCGATGCGTTCGATGGAGTTGGGGTCCAGGTCGTCGAAGGCGCTGGCCCTGGTGTTGGCTTCACCGGAGTCCCCATAGTAGCTCATTTCCATCCGGACACCGTCCACGTAGATGAGGGGATGGTTCCCAGAGGGCCCACCCAGGGTGTTCACACCCCGGAGCATGATTTCGGATCCGCTTCCGGGGTTGCCGCCCATGCTTGTGATGGTCAGCCCGGAGGTTCTGCCCTGGAGCGCGTCCGTGACCGAGATGATGGGCTGGGCTTCGAGGTCGTCGGCGGTGATGACACTCACCGTGTTCCCGATCTCACGCCTCCGGGCGGAACCGGCCGTACCGGTGACCACCAGCTCGTCGAGGTTGATGGCCTCGGTCCTGAGGGCGAAGTCCGCCACCGCGGTCTCACCGGCCCCCACCGTGACCTGCATGGATTGGTAGGCGTAGCCCAGCCGGGTGACCTCGATGACGTGGGTCCCCACGGGGACACTCAGGATCAGATAGCGTCCCTGGGGGTTGGCCATGGTTCCGATGGTGGTCCCCTGGATCACGATCTGGGCGTTGCTCAGAGGCTCGCCGTCGGTGGCGTGGGTTACGCGGCCCGATACCTGTCCGGTAGCCTGGGCCGCGAGAGGGAATGCTGTAAAAAAGAGAAGTAGGACGCTGGCGAGCGCCCCGATCCCGTTTCGAACGAAGGTACGGGATGGCATAGCTACGCTCCTGTTACAGGGAAAAAACAACAAGAACATCCAACCGCAGGGCAGAGGCGCCCAAGTTTCCCTTGACGCTCCCAGCGCCACAGATGTAAATCTACGGGAAGAATACGTTACTTACACGGCTTTTTCAACCTCGCCATTGATCATCTCAAGCGACGAGGCTCCGGAATCAGCCGTTCGAACTGTTGCGACCCGAACGGCGGTCTTAGAATCTTCATACGGGAAAGAAGGGCCCACGTCACTCGAACCTCAGGACCATGCGAAACATCACGAGATTTCTCATCCTGGCCTGCCTCCTTCTCAGCGGGGGGTGCTACAGGTACGTGCCCACCGAAATGGCGGCCGTTCCCCATGGCGCTGAGGTTCAGGCCCTCCTCACCGGAGATGGAATCGAGGCCATGCGCGGCCACTTCGGTCCTGATGTCAATTCGGTGAAAGGCCCGCTGGCCAGCTGGGACGAAGAGGGAATGGGTTTGCTTGCCGAGATGACCTTGAGTCGCCCCGGTTTCCCTCCCACCACCTTGACCGACACCATTTGGCTCCTTCCTCACCACCTTGCCGGAGTGGAGCTCCGGGAACTGGATGGCAAACGAACTCTGGGCTTCACGGCAGCGGTTCTGGGAGCCATGGCGGGGGCGATCCTTGCGGGCCGGGCCTGGAGTGGTTCGTCGGAAGACCCCAACGGAGGGGATCCGGATCCGGAAGCTGCGATAGTCTTCCGCATCCCCTTCGGCATCATTTTTCGCTGAACCGGCTCCCACCTTCGGTGCGGGCCGGGGCCGCTCAGCGGGACAGCAATACCGCCAGGACCGATAAGAGAAGAAGTGAGCCTCCCAAAACCAGTTGCTGGCCTAGGCTCAGGCCTTCTGAGGCCTCCCTCGTCGACCTTCCCCTTTGAGTCCAAACTACAATGGCCCCGCAGAGATTCGAGCCGAACTCAATGGGGAGCTGGGCGCCCTGATAGACCTCGACGGCCTCCACGACCTCCGGCCGCAGGAACGAGTCGATGTCCAGAGTAGTGCCGGCAAGGGTACCATCCACCCAGAGGTCGGGGACGCAACCGCCTCGAAAGTACACCCGGTCCTTATATGGAGGGTTGGGCTCCATCCGGATTCCCGGGACCCTCCTGAGAAGGTCCGAAAACTCGAAGGCTCCGGAGGCGTCGATCTGCTCCCTGGTCAAGAAGTACCCTCCGGCTCTCAAGCGGCGCGTCTCGAACCCAACCAGGGGGCCAACAGCCCTTCTTCTGGAGATCACCACAATGGGTTCCAACCGGATGGGCGATACGGACAGAGGGAGGGTCAGTTCCAACTCGGAGGCAGCCTCAACCGCCAAGGTGTCCTGGAGGGCGAGGTAACCCAGCAGACTTACCTGGAGTCGGTAGAGTCCCGCGGGGACTCCCTCGAAGATGAACTGCCCATTCCCTCCGGTTGATCGGCTGATGGTTCGGGCGGAAACCTGGGATGAGGCCCGGGCCGTGTCCTGGGGCGACAACCTTCCCTCCCCATCAACCGTAGGTGTCAAGGAAACGACAGCGTCGGGGAGAGGGTTGCCGGTCTCGTGCTCGATGACCCGGCCCCGCACGATGGATGTCGATGCCGGTGTCTGCCCCTGGGCTCCAGCAGGCGGAACGATTCCTCCGCAGCATGCGGATGTGGCGAGCAAGGCCGAGAAAACCCGGCCTGCTCTGCCGATCCGAGAGGCTCTCATCCCCGAAACTCCTGCAGGGCTATTCGGGCCGCCTCGATCCTCTTCCTCTGGGCCAGGGTGGGTGGATAGAGGGATCCTTGTCGGACCCCGCCCCCGTTAAGGTCCTGGTAGACAGAGGCCACGTTCCTCCGGTGCTCGGAAAGGGCCTGCTGGGCGTCTGTCATTCCCTCCATCCGCCCCCGGCCTCCTCGGCCGGAGCCCCCACCGGGTCCCAGTACCTGGGTGAATTCCGCCTGAAGAGCTTGGAGGTCGGTCAGAAAAGCCTCGCGCTCCTCGTATTGGCTCTGGGTGAGCGGCATCTCCGGGTCGCCTTTGACCTCGACGGTGGTGGACGTGGAAGTGCCTCGGGCGGCCAGGGTCACGGTATAGGTGCCGGGTGACACGAAG
>Ga0255054_10001392_pt1 | contig 14226 bp, 15 predicted proteins | sample JV7_2_23_MG_FD_188634 | JGI IMG/M metagenome (GOLD analysis project Ga0255054, IMG submission 188634) | Seawater microbial communities from Jervis Inlet, British Columbia, Canada - JV7_2_23 | ecosystem: Environmental > Aquatic > Marine > Inlet | place: Canada: British Columbia | collected...
CCTTGATGAGGGGCGTGAACTCGGGCATGACCACCGTAGAAGCGATCCCCAGGCGGGACGCGTGATAGGCAACCGCCTGAGCATGGTTTCCGGCGCTGGCCGTCACCACTCCTTGCTTTCGCTCCTCCTCGGTGAGTTGGAGGATCTTGTTGAGGGCTCCCCGGTCCTTGAAAGAACCGGTCCGCTGGAGGTTTTCAAACTTCCAGAAGAGTTCGCAGGGGACCTGGTCCCCAAAGGCTCGGGAGGGTTTGCACGGTGTGTGAATGATCCCGTCCCGAATGCGCTCCCGGGCGGAATGGACGTCCGCTAATCTCACCATAAACCCGTTCCTCAGGAGTCCTGGTTCGGGTTTAGAATCCGATTGAGCTCCTCGGGACTCAGCTTGTCATCGAGACGGGAACCCATCCCCAAGGGCGCTCGGGAGCGGGCCCCCCTTCGGGCGGCGGCCCGGTCCTCTCGAATGGGCTCACCTGCATAGTCGAACTCCGGTAGGTGGATCCGCTCCAGGCCTCGGCCCAGATGATATTCCAGGGATTTAAAGGCTCCATAATCAGCAGCGGTGAGGAAGGTCACCGCCGTACCCGTGGCCCCGGCCCGCCCGGTTCGTCCGATGCGGTGCACGTAGTCCTCAGGATCCAACGGTACGTCATAATTCACGACGTGGGAGATCCCCTCTACATCCAAACCCCTCTGGGCAATATCGGTGGCCACCAGCACTCGGGTCTTTCCGTCTGCAAACTGCTCGAGGGCCCTGGTCCTGTGACGCATCTGCCTGTCAGAATGCAAAGCGTCCGCCCGGATTCCGGCCTGCTCCAGGCGCCCCGTCAGGGTGTCGGCCCCCACCTTCGTCCGGCAGAAGACCAGAACCTGATTCCAGTCGGATTCCTGCAGGAGTTTCAGAAGAAGGTCCGGCTTCTTCTCTGGCTTTACCGAGTACACGATCTCGGTGATTCCCTCCGCCGTGGTGCCCGAAGGCGCCGCCTCCAGCCAAATGGCCTCCTTGGTGAGCTGTAAGGCCAGGGCATGGACTCCATTGGGCATGGTGGCGCTGAAGAGCATCACCTGCGGCTTCCCTTTGATCCCCCTGCGAACATCCTCGATCTGGGGCCGAAACCCCATGTCCAGCATCCGATCGGCTTCGTCCAGAATGAGAGTACGGAGACCGGCCAGGTTCACACGGCGTTTGCCCATATGGTCGATGAAGCGGCCCGGGGTCGCCACGATGATCTCCATACCGCTGCTCAATGCCTCCTCCTGGGGACCGTACGCCACTCCCCCCACAATGAAAGCCACCCGAACAGAGGTGCCCTTTGCCAGCGCTTCCGTGTCCTCTGCCACTTGCTGCGCCAACTCCCGGGTGGGACAGAGGATCAAAACCTGAAGCCCTCCCCCGACCTGGATCTTCTCCAGGCACGGGATCATGAAAGCTCCGGTTTTCCCCGTCCCCGTTTGGGCGACACCCACGATATCCTTCCCCTCGAGGGCTGCGGGAATCGCTTTCCACTGGATGGGTGTGGGCTCCACCCACCCCAACGCCTCCACTGCCGCCAACCGCGCTTCAGACAGCGACAATTCCCTGAACAACTCCACCTTCGACAAAGAGAACCTCCAATTCAGAAACGGCCTCTGGACTGCCAGAGACCCTATAGCCGTTTAATTTATCGGTTTTCGAGGCAAACCGCGTAGTGGACCCAATGGATGGGAAGGGTTTACTTGCTGCGAAGGAGCCTGTCCGGGTAACGGCTTGCAGCCGCGAACAGGCCCATAAAGGGAGAAGCGACCCCGCTTAACCGCCAAAACGAGGAAGCTCACGCATGCCCCAGGAGATCTCCGTCCTTTTCGTGTGCCTAGGCAACATCTGCCGCTCTCCTCTGGCCGAGGGCGTCTTCCGCCACGTCCTGGACGAGGAAGGACTCTCGGATCGGTTTCTGGTGGACTCCGCCGGAACAGGGGGCTGGCACGTGGGGGAGAGCCCAGACCATCGGTCGGCCCGGAGCGCAGCGACCCATGGCGTCACCCTCACCGGTCATGCTCGGCAGGTCCAGCCCGAGGATTTTCGTCGATTTGAGTACATCATGGCCATGGACCAGTCCAACCTCTCCGATCTCCAACAATACCGGGAAGGCGTAGGAGGTGAGGCCGCTCTTTATCTGCTAAGAGAGTTCGACCCCGAGGGTGGGCCCGGGGCAGAGGTTCCAGACCCCTACTACGGTGGGCCCAACGGCTTCGAGGAGGTTTACGACATCGTGGACCGGTCCTGCAGACATCTTCTGGATCACATCCTTGAAGAGCACTGGACGTCGGAATGACCGTTCCCTCCTCCATCCTCCAGCGCGTTGAATCGACCCTGGAAGCCCACACGGGAACAACGGTCCGGATCAGAAAAACGGCGCCGGTGGGCGGAGGGTGCATCAACCCTGCGGCGAGGTTGGAAGGGGAGGATGGACAGTCCTTTTTCCTGAAATGGAACTCAGCTGCCCCTCCGGAAATGTTCGGTGCGGAGGTCGACGGACTCAAGGCGCTGGCCGCACCAGGCGCGCTTCAAGTCCCGAGGGTTCTCGGGCAAGGCGGGTCGGGAACCACTTCGGATCCTGCCTGGCTCTTGCTTGACTTTATCTCGCAGGGGCGCCCGGGCCCCGACTATGGTCTACGGTTGGGGCAAGGGCTGGCCGATCTCCACTCCTCCACGCGGAAGAGTCCAGGGACCGGGGAAAAAGTTGCCTACGGCTGGCACAGGGACAACTTCATCGGGTCCCTCCCGCAGGAGAACGATCCGTCCGAAAACTGGATCACTTTCTGGCGCGACCGGCGGTTGGAACCGCAGATCCGGATGGCCCAGGACCGCGGTCATTTCACAGACCATGGGGGCAAGGTCTTAGGAGAACTCCTGGACCGGCTGGACGAGGTGATGGTGGGCACCGGGGGGGAGGGCCCGAGCCTTCTCCACGGGGACCTATGGAGCGGAAACTTCTACGCTGGTCCAGCTGGGGATCCCATCCTCATCGATCCTGCCGTTTATCGAGGATCCGGTGAAGTAGATCTGGCCATGATGGAGCTTTTTGGGAGCTTCCCCCCGGGATTCAGGGAGGGTTATGGGAGCAGACGAGAACTGGCCCCGGAGTATGATGCCTTCCGCCGGGATCTCTACCAGCTCTATTACCTGCTGGTTCACGTGAACCTCTTCGGAGGAAGCTACGTACGCGAGTCTCTCACCGCAGCGGAGTGCGCTCTGCGCGGGGCCTGAGGCCTTGCTGTGCCCCAGACCCCATGGCGCTAGTGACGCGGCTCGCCCCACTTCCGCAACAGCCTTCTAAAGCGTCCCGACCGCTCGGGCCAACCTTTTCACGGCCTCCTCGAGGAGTTCGTCGGAGGTGGCGTAGCTCATCCTCACGTACCGGTCCTCCCCAAAAGCCACCCCGGGCACCATGGCGATCTCGGCCTCCTCCAGGAGCCAGGTACAGACAGCGCCGGAGTCTGACATCCCCTCCCTGAAGAGAGAATCCACACGGAAAAAGATGTAGAACGCTCCATTGGGTTTCACGTAGGAGAGGTTAGGAAGAAGCTCATCGAAGAGGCCCGTCACCAGGTCCCGTCTCCGCCGAAACGCCTTCACCATCCGCTTCACCTCTGCCTCGGCTTTCTCTGTCTCCACATACGCCGCGAGAGCAGCTTCCTGAGCCGGGGAGGAGGGGTTGGATGTGGTGTGGCTCTGAAATGCCGACATTTTCTTGGCCAAGTCCACCGGGGAGTAGGTGAAACCGATGCGCCACCCCGTCATCGCGAAGGCCTTGGAGACACCGTCGATGAGAACAAAAGGACCCAAGGACTCCTGGGGAAGGTCCAGGATCCCGGCAGCCGGACCGTCACCTGTAAAGTTGATGTACCGGTAGATCTCGTCTGCGAGGAGCCAAACCCCTCTGTCCCGGGCCCACTCTGTTACAGCCTTCAACACCTCGAAGGAGTAGACTCCCCCACTGGGATTGGAGGGCGAGCAAAGAATGAGTCCTTTGACCCGATCCGAGTAGGCCGCTTCCAGGTCTTCAGGAGTCAGAAGAAAGTCCCGGGCTTCGGCGCCGGACACAAACACCGGCTCTGCTCGGGAGAGAGTCACCATCTGGGGGTAGGAGGTCCAGTAGGGTGAGCCGATGAGAACCTCATCACCAGGACCAAAGAGGGAGAAACAGGCGTTGAAAAGCGAATGCTTCGCCCCATTGCTTACCACGACCCCATTCCAATCCACCTCTTTCCCAAAGCGCTTTTGCAGGTCCTGGGCGATGGCTTGGCGTAACTGGGGAGTCCCGGGAGCAGGGGTATAACGGGTTTTTCCATCCCTGATTCCCTGGACCCCCGCGTCGGCAATCCATTCGGGTGTATCGAAATCCGGCTCCCCGGCTCCTAGGTTGATGATGTCCCGACCCTCAGCTTTGAGTTGCTTGGCCAGTGAGCTCACCGCGATCGTAGCCGAGGGTTGGAGACGCTGGATGTTTTCTGAGAATTCCACTCGGGACCCCTTTTCCGTTTATTGAAGATGGGATACTCATTCCCTGTCATCATTCACCCCATGGGGGCCTTAAATACCCACCCAAACGTGGGAGAAATCAAGGCTCCCCCCAGGCAGATCCCGCAACCTCTTTTGCTTGTGGGCGTGTTGCCCACTCACCGGCCGGTACCCACATTCGGGAATGAACGGCCCCAGGGTTCTTCGCCTCTACTATGATTACGTGGATCCGGCTTCTTACCTACTGGAGCACAGGCTCCGAGGATTGAAGAACGCGATGGGTTTTTCCCTGGCCCTGGAACCCTTCGAACTCTCTTCCCCACCTTCCGTTCTCCTGGATCCCGGGGAAGACGGTTGGACACGTCACTGGGAGGCCATGGAGGAGGCGAGCAGGGGGTTGGGGATTGATCTGAGGCGCCCCTGGATCGTCCCTTGGAGCAGGAAGGCCCACGAGTTGGCGCTTCATGCTAGGAAAGAAGGTTGCTTTCAGGAAATCCACAATACACTCTACCGTGCTTATCTTTCGGAGAGCCTGGACATTGGACGGGTGGATGTCCTGGTGGATCTGGCCCGGCAGCACGGTCTTGATCCGATGGACACCAAAACCGCCCTCGACGTGGACCTGCACCGGGAGTCGGTGCTGAAGAAACGACAGGACGGACTGGATGCGGGGATAACCAGGCCCCCGGCTCTGCTCTGGCAGGGTCGCAAGATGGATGGATACCCGGACGACCGGACCCTGGGGGAGTTCCTGACCCTCGGTGAACGACAAGAAACCTGAACCGGTAGGAAAACCATGGCTGGCTATCAGAGAAAGACGGCCCTGAGCCCAAAAGATGTGCTTGCGAAAGCCGACGAGGTCATCCCCGAAATTGTCGGGCTGACCCGGTCCAAAGGCAGTTCCCACGACGCCAGTTTCTCGGGGGAGGAGGGAACGGTGACCCTCTCGGCTCATCGGCATGGACCCTATACCGAGGTGGTGGCGTCCACCGATAGGCTTAGAACCTCTCGGCTCGACTACGAGATCCAAAAGTTCTTGAACCTTCTTCCCTACGAGCCCGGAGACCGCGTCGGTCCTGGATCAGGGGAACCCAGCTGAGGGGCGGGCGATTTCATGGAGTCCTTTGAAGAGCTGGGGGTGACCCCGGAGTTGGTTGATGCCCTGACCGCCGAGGGAATCGAGGTACCCACAGATTTCCAGCATCTGGCCATTCCAGTGCTCCTGCGGGGGAACTCCCTCCTCGCTCAAGCCGGCCCCGGTGCCGGAACTCTTATCGCTTACGGAATTCCACTTTTGCAACGAGTGGAGCCAGAAGCCCAATCTCCTCAGGCCCTGGTTTTGGCTTCCTCCGTCGAAGCAGCGTCCCGGCTGGCGGCCTCCCTTTCGAGAATCGCCCAGGTCACAGGCCACAGGGTTGGGGCCTTGGAGTCGAAATGGGCTCTCCCGGAAATCGCGAGCGTCCTTTTCGCCACCCCCGAGGACTCTTTGAGAGCCGTCCGAGGATCCAAGCTGTCGCTCGAGGGAGTCCAATCAGTGGTGGTGGATGGGTTCAGCGGCCTGCAGCCTCAAGGCCGGGAGGCCCTGGAGACCCTCTTCGAATCCATATCGAAAGAGGGTCAGAGGATTCTACTGGGGCAGCCCCTCTCGGACGAAGCCGAGGCTTTCGGAAAGGCCCATTTCAGCAAGGCCGTCCACATTCCGCCCAAAGCCGCTCAGGCTGGCAGTGCGGCCCCATCCCCAAGACGGGGAGAGGTCTCGTACCGGATCGTCAGTGAGGGGAAAGAGCCGGAGCTCCTTCAGACCGTCGCCGCCGCATTGGAGGAGGGGGCACACCACACCCTTCTCTTCTTCAAGACAGAAGACCAAGCGGCCGACTTCGGAGATTTCTTGACCCTCCACGGATACATGGCGGGCGCGGCTGGAGAGGCGGACTTCCCGGTTTGGCTGGCGACGGAGGAACTCCGGGCCAGGAAGATTCTGGATGACTGGACCGATCCTTCGGCGGTTGTGACGGTGAGTGTCGATGTGCCGGCGGAGCCCGATTCTCTGGACCGGCGTCATGGCGGCCAAGAGGCTGCCATCATCCTCGTCCGATCTCGCGAGCTCCCCCATCTCCGAGACGTGGCCCAGAGAACCGGGTATCGCCTGGTCCCGGCCAAGGAGCCCGTCCCCACCCGGGTCAGTGGTGAGCTGGAGAGGCTGAGGAGCCTCCTGGAACGGACCATAAAGGAAGAGGAGTTGGCGCCCTATTTCCTGGCCCTTGAGCCCCTTTTCCAGGACCACTCGCCGGGAGAAGTGGCTGCAGCCGCGCTGGCGCTTCTCAGGCGTCCCCAGCAGACTGGGAAAGGACGAGAGTCGGAAGCCAGCCCTGAGGCAGCATCTGAGCTGAGCAGCGGGCCTCCTCCAAGAACCTGGGTCCGTCTTTTTGTGGCCGTGGGAGAAAAGGACGGGGTGGGACCAGGCGATCTCCTTGGAGCCATCGCCGGGGAGGCAGGTGTCGAAGCCTCCCAGGTGGGGAAGATCGAGATCCGAGAGACGTTTTCTCTGGTGGAGGTGATCCCCGGTGTCGCGGACAAGATCATCCGGAGCATAAATGGCACCACCATCCGGGGACGGGCTGTACGAGTGGATCACGATCGGGGGAGCCCGCGGGTCCGAGGGGGGTCTGGTTCCCGGCCCCGACGGAAACCCCGAGGGGATCATCCGACCGGCACCTGATCCTCTCCACCTTCAAACTTCGCCAGCAGGGGACCCAGGAGGACCATGCGCCGACACTCCACCCGTTTCATAGGCACGGCCCTCTTCTTCGGCTCGATGGTCCTGATCGGCACCTTTGGATACAGAACCATCGAAGGGTGGTCCTGGGGCGACTCCGTCTACATGACCGTCATCACCCTTACTGCCGTCGGGTACGAAGAGGTCCACGAACTGTCCACCCCAGGGCGGGCCTTCACAAGCTTCATCCTCTTCGGAGGGATCACGGGGCTGGGTCTGTGGTTCGCCTTCCTCACCTCTTTCATCGTCGAGTTGGATCTGGCAAATGTCTTTCGGAGGCGGCGGACCCTAAAACAGGTCAAGAAGATGAGAAACCACGTAGTTGTCTGCGGAGCCGGTCGAACCGGGAGCCAGGTAATAGAAGAACTCTTGATGGCCGGGGAGTCTTTCGTTGTGGTCGAGCGGGATCGGGAGAAGGCCAAGCAGCTCCAGGAGCTTCTTCCGGATATCCTGGTGATCGAGGGCGACGCCACCACGGACCACTTCCTGGAAGAGGCTGGGATACGTGAGGCGCGAGGCCTCATCTCCTGTCTCAGTGCGGACGCCGACAACCTCTTCGTCTGCCTCTCGGCACGGGACCAGAAGAGTGACCTGGAGATCGTCGTCCGGGCGTACGAAGAGGAAACCGTACCCAAGCTCTACCGAGCCGGGGCTAATCATGTCGTAAGCCCCAACGCCAGTGGCGCGATTCGCATGGCCTCCTTTATGCTCCGGCCGGTGGTGGTGTCCTTCCTGGATGTGGCCACCCGGTCCCCTGACCTGACGCTCCGCATGGAACAAGAGACGGTCTCCGAAGCCTCCCCCCTTTCGGGCCAAACCCTTGCCGACATAAAGCTACCCCGATACACGGGCCTGATCGTCATCGGTGTTCGCAAGAAAAATCCCCCGGACGCCGAGGAGGAATTCACCTACGTGTTCAACCCCCAAGGTGAAACTCGAATGGACCCGGGTGACATCATGATCGTGTTGGGGAAACCGGAGCAGATCGACAAGCTAAGGAAGTTCGTGAATCCGTAGGACCTGGTTCGGTAAGAGGGCTGTTGCGGCTCAGGGACACACAGGGAGAACGACCCTCAGGATTCTTGCCCGAGGGTCGGACTTTTTTAAGGCTGTTTTGGTGTGACTACTCTTCCTCTTCCTTCTTCTTCTTCCCGTTGAAGATCTTCAGAAGGAAGTGAACCACCAGAAACACCAGACCGATCTTCAGCGCCAGCCCGAGAAGTCCAACAAAGACACCTGCCAAGATCTTCCAAGCGACAATGGCGGCCGCTCCGGTCAGGAGCACCGTCCCCATGGCTCGCATAGTTCCTCCGTTTGTGGGGGACATCGGGGACTTCCTCACTCAATACGGAGGGCGGTTGACTGTTGTTTCAACCACCCCTCCCCTCCCAGCCATTGATTCGCCCCGGGGAACCCCCACGGCACGACTCATGGATGGTCTGGAAACCGGGAAGTACATGACGGGGAGAGGGCTTGGGTCGAAAACCCAATCCATTCCGAGGTTTTTCTCCATGTTTGGCTTCGGGTTCCCCGCTTCGATAGGCGTCATTGACCAGATTCGCGCGCTTCTGACCACATAGCCCGTTCGGGCGCCCCTTCCCCACCCACGGCCCAAGACGGGCCCCCATTCTTCTCTCTTTTCGTAAGGAGGCGTCCATGAAACCCCCTACCCTCTCACGCCCTGTTGCCTGGGGCATCCTCATCCTCCTGGGAATGGCAGTGCTCCTGCCTGCCCAGGAGCTCCCTGCTCAGTCCACCGGTTGCACCACCCTGGACAAGAACGACGTACCCAGGAAATGCACGTTCCTGGAGGGGCATGGTCAATGCATCGGGAACGCCATGGACTCCTGGGACCAGTGTTGGGAGGACTCCGCCGGCTTTTTTGACCGGATAGGATGTGACCTCAGGGTTCAGGTGGATCTCCTGGCCTGTAACTTCGGGCTTCCGTGGAGGCTCCTCCGAACAATCATCAGTTGAGGGTCTTTGGGGGGGTGGGGCATCCTACCCCCCCTTCGGCCGTCCCATCCCGCCATGGCTCCTTTCCAACAACTCTCTGAGTTTTCCTCTATGAAACCGTCACAATCTCCCGATGGGGGGTCTGCCAAAAAGAAATGGCCCCTGGGGAAGGTGTTGAAGGTATTCCTCCCCATCGGATGCCTATTGACCTTGGCCGCACTCTTCGTCCTTTCGTGGATTTCGATTGAGGTCCTCCAGCCACCACCCCCCACCCTGTCCAGAGGGGGTTTGTCGTGGGAGCGGGACCTCGGCGCATACGACCCGGTTCAGGAGCCTCCCACTGTTTCCCCGGTCTCACCGGCCCTGGGGACCTTCACCTTGCCCGAGGTCCTTTCGGTGGAGGATGCGGTGGAATGGGAAGAGGGTTGGATCCTCCTGGATAGGAGATTGGGGAAGGTGCACTTCCTCGACAACGCCTCTGGACTTACCCGAAGCATGGGTGGGAATGGCCCAGGCCCGGGTGAACTCGAAGACCCTGTGGCTCTGGCCCTGGAAGACTCAGTTTTATGGGTTTTGAATCAGCGGGGCCTCAGTCTGGAGCGGTTCTCTCTTCGGTCGGGGTTTCAGGAAAGACTCAGAGTCCTTGGCGGGGGATGCCTGGTGGGTCTCGCAAAGAGGTTGCTGTTGCTTCCCCATGTCGGGTTGTTCCTTCTTCGGGTCTGCCCCGCCACACTCCCTGGTCCGGGAACAGCCTGGGTCGAAAGGGTCGATCCCAACGGTCAACTCTCTCCCGTTCTCTCTCTCACTCTGGGCCAGCCGGGATCGAGACGCCTCCACATGCTTCGTCAGCCGGCCACGGCCGCGGGGTCCGAAAGGCTCTTCTTCGGAACCTGGGACACGCCCTGTATCGGGGAGTTCGACGGAGGAGGACGACTCGAGGGACATCGATGTCTCCCGGACTTCCTTCGACCCGAAACCCCGAGGGAAGATCGGTCAGATCTGGAAAGACGGTTCAGCCGAATAACGGAGCTGGGCCTTCTTCCCATTGACGTGCCGGACCGCCTCCCCTGGTATGACCGAATTTTCAGTACCTCCCGGGGGTTGGTGGTGCGGCGAATTCGCGGCCTGGAGGACCGGGACCTGGTTCTCCTCAAACCGGAAGGTGGGAGTTTGGTGACGGCCTCGCTCTTCCCGGAGAACACCTACGTGGGGGAACGGACCATTCTGACCGTCGAGGATCTTCTGCAGGGCACCCGAGTTCAGATTTTCCGGAACCCCTGGTACTAAAAGGCTGTTGCGAAGGTGGGGTGCGGCCGCGCACAGGGGGATTGCGGCCGGGCACCGCCGCTATAGCGGTGGTCGCGGCGTCAGATCTCCTACTGCAGCCCGTACTTTCGCAGCTTCTGCCGAAGGGTGTTCCGAGCCATTCCCAGCTCCCGGGCGGCCTGACTCCTGTTCCCCCGGACCCGGGCCAGCGCAAGCTGGATAACCTCCCGTTCCTCATCCTCGGTCCCCAAGAAAGCGTATCGCATCCTTTTCACTTCCCACTTCCCCTCCGACTCTTCACTCATTGGGGATTCCGTTCCCAAACCGGCGCCGCCCCTCCCCAGCCGGTTTCGTGGAGTCTCGTCTCCCCAACCGGCCATGGCTTCCGCAGCCCGCAGGGTCTCGACTTCCACGGCCCCGTCCTCCGAGAGGATGAGGGCAGCCTCGAGAAGATGGGAGAGTTCCCTGACATTCCCTGGCCAAGAATGGGCTTCCAGGTACCGCAGCGGTTCGGCGGAGAGAGGAGCGAGGGTACGGCCGTGTCTTCTTTGGTGTTCCCTGAGGAGGCGTCTAGCCAGATGGGGAACATCCTCTCTTCGAGCACGGAGGGGGGGGACCTGGCAGGTGAGGACGGCCAGACGGTGAAACAACTCCCGACGGAACCCCCCTTCCCGCATCTCCCGGGCAAGGTCTCGGGATGTTGCTGACAGAACCCTCACATCCACTCGAACCGTTCCTTCTCCACCCAACCGCCGAACCTCACCGTCTTCGAGGGCCGTGAGTAACTTTGCCTGTTGTGGCACCGCCAGCTCGCCTACCTCGTCCAAAAAGAGGGATCCGCCCTGGGCCTGCTCCATGATGCCCTTTCGTCCCTCCCGGGCCCCGGTAAAGGCACCTCTCCGATGGCCGAAGAACTCGCTCTCGAAAAGAGCATGAGGGATCCCGGCGCAGTTGATGGCCAGATACGGCCCCTGGGCTCTCGAGCTTTCCTGATGGATCACCTTCCCCAGAAGGCTCTTCCCTGTCCCCGTCTCCCCCAGGATCAGGACAGGCACGTTCACCCCGGCGGCCCTTCTGGCGAAGGTCCGAACACTCTCCATGGCTTGGCTGGATCCCAGGAGAGACCCTATGCTTATTCCTTCGTTTGCCACAGGCCAAAACTCCCTACGGATCAGGCCATCATGGATAGAGGGCCGCGGCGGATTTCCAAGGAGGAAGTTGGGGTGGCAAACCGGGCACACCCATGGGCCAGGGGGCGAGGAGAAGGAGAACCGGGTACATGCACAAAAGCGCCACTCCACAGGAAGAGAGGGCACTCCGCGAGCAACTGGAGGAGGGAGTACCCCCTGAATGCCCCCGGTGCGAAACCGTTCTGGGGAGTACTCTGGTACCTCCGCGGTCGGATGTGTCCTACGTCAGGAACCGGGTTCTTCTCACGTGTGGGGCTTGTGGCCTCAGGGTCGTTCTGGACAAGAAGTGACTCGGTTGCCTGTCAGCCTACTTGGGTGTGGTTGCGCCAGGCGGGACCGGGACCGAGCTTGCATCCCCTCGAACCCAATAACCTGAGGCCCCCATGTCGGTTCGCATTCTCTCGCACTCCTGGATTTCAACACGTCTCGTTCCTCTCCTCCTCGTATCGGTTGTCTCCTCTGCTGCCTGGTGCCTGCCGGCGACTGCCCAAACCCGGGATCGGGGGCCAATCATACTGGAGCTTCCCGCCAGCACTCGGGCTTTGGCGTTGGGGAACTCTTTCGCGTTGGGTTTTCAGGACCCGGATGCCGTGTTCTACCAACCCGGTCTGTTGAATCGGGCTCAGGGTTACTCGGGTTCGATCCAGCGGTACGGACCATCCTCCACTCTCACCACGTTCTCGGCTGGAGGAAGCTGGCTGTCCGGCGGAGTCGTCTTGGGTATCCAGCACCTGAGCTATGGCGCTGATGTCCCCGATAGGGAGCCGGGATTCCTCGGAAGCGATCTCCTCGGGCTTCCGGCCGACATCGGCTCCCTGAGGGAGAACGGGGACCTGGGGGTATCGGAGTTGGTGATGTCCGCCGGGTACGGACGGACCATCAAGGGGATCCGACTGGGGTTGGTGGGAAAACTCATTGAGGAACGCTTCGGACCTCGGAAAGCTTCAACGGGTGCCATCGACTTTGGTGTCTCCGCCTCTCCGGGTCCGGTCACCATCGGATTCGCGGTTCAGAACCTCGGACCCGCGATGACCATTGCAGGCGGAGAGGTTCCCCTTCCTCCTCGGTTCGCCCTTGGAGCCTCCACCCGAAGGACCCCCGTCGGCCCCCTAGACCTTTCGGCCTCCAGCGCAGTGAGCTTCGGCGAGGACCGTGATGTTGTCCCGTCGGTGGGACTTGAGGTGGCTTACTGGCCCGTGACCGGCCGTACTTTCGTTGGGCGCCTGGGATACCGGCACCTTCCGGACGAACAAACAGGCTCCCCCGTGACCTTCGGAGGAGCCTTCATGGGGGACAACATCATCCTGGAGTACGCCTACGAGGGGTTCGACTCAGGGAGCCCGTCGCATCGCTTCACTCTCGGATGGCGTTAGGCGCCTGAGCCCAACCACACCCCTTAAACAGGGCCAAACCCCTACTGCGCGCCAAACCCCTATCGGGAAGCCGATACCCTTAGGAACGCCGGGTCCATCTGGGAGAGGCCCACCTCGTCCAGAACTACCGTCCCCGCTTTGCTCTCGTCGAAAAGGAACCGAATCTCGCTGATCCGTGACAGGTCCAGACCGGCCGAAGACCCCGATCGGAAGTCCGCCAGAGGGATGGAGTAGCTCTGGAGAACCATCTCAGTGTTCCCGGAATACTGTTGGTCATCTCGCCTTTGGAGCCGGATCTCGATAGGTCGCCGAACCGGCCCATACCGGTTCAGAAGAACCTTCCCTGAGTGCCCGTCAGCGTCCACGAGCTGGACGGAAAGGCTAAGGGGCGGCTTCTCCTCATCCTCGTCGTCTTCATCTCCCCCCGAAAAGAGGGATGAGAAAATCCCCGAAAAGAAACGCCCGATCCTTGACTTGCCCCCCCTGCCCTCTCCTCCCTCATCGGCCTGACCTTCCTCGGGATCTTCCTTTTCCCCGCCCTCCTCCTTCTCTTTTTCCGCCGCAGGGTCCTTCCGTGGCCTGGGGGTTTGATCAAGGGCCGTGAGCATGAAGTCCAGCGTCGTTCCTGGCCCCACCTCCCAATCCTCGCCAAGGCCATCCGGAAGCTCTATGGCGTATGCGGCCGGAGGACCCATCCGGGTGGTGTCCTTCCCTGCGATTCGGTTGTTCCATCCCACCCAGACCGCTTGATTCTCCTGTGTACTCCCTGAGGAGGAGCCGGTTCTGGACCGGAAGGGGAGGACGTTTTCCCTCCAGGTGGCCAGACTGTCCCCTCGGATCCTCACCCCCGGGATGGCTCCAGTGGTCACATCGATATCCCCCTCGAAAGTGGCCAGAGGTCGGAAACCGCTCTCCTGGAACTGGGTGATGAACATGGTCTTTGGCAGCCAATCGCCAATCACCCGGTGGTCCCTGAACATTGGGAGATAGTCGTCACGCCCCCTCAGCGAAGATTCGAGGAAGGCCGTGACATAGACCAAGGCGAACTGCCGCTGCTCCTCTCCCTCGAGGAGGCCTCTCAGATCCAGGGAGCGGCCGCTCCGGGGCCCCCGATCGTGAGGCCCCCACACGGTGTTCCACTGGCCATGGTTGGCCCGGTGGACGTAA
>Ga0255054_10001394_pt1 | contig 14219 bp, 13 predicted proteins | sample JV7_2_23_MG_FD_188634 | JGI IMG/M metagenome (GOLD analysis project Ga0255054, IMG submission 188634) | Seawater microbial communities from Jervis Inlet, British Columbia, Canada - JV7_2_23 | ecosystem: Environmental > Aquatic > Marine > Inlet | place: Canada: British Columbia | collected...
TCACAAATTACCCCAAACTACAGATATGTAGATGTAATCGCGATTTTGCGATTTTACGGATATCAAAGCTATATCACAGCTTTTTCCGAATTTCAAAAGTACCGATTAGTTGGAGAGTACCAGATATCCCTACTTTTAGATAAGTATTTCAAACCACAATATGTTGGGGTACCTGAAAAATAAAAGGAGTGCGGAATAGAAACAGTAGAACGCGCTTTTATATTTTTTTATCAACTACGAACTTATAGCAGGATGTTATACCTTCCCGAGTTTCAAGATTTTCAACGAATTGTATTGGATGTTGAAATCTGCACTTAATTGGAGGTTTCGAAATTTCATAATTATAGCCGACATCCACAATCCAACAAAATTATGGATTTCCTTGCGTAATCGGAAATTTACATACTGTTTTTATTTTTTAGTTCGTTGAATTTACATTTGAAAGTACAATCAATAGGAGATTTGCTGCCGGGGAGATTATGGCTACATCAGCCGAAGTCTGAAACATTGCTCAAAACTTGAGTATACAAGATGTAGTCTTTTCAATATGCGCCTCAAATTATATGTCCTGACTCATTATTGATCTTACAGCGTTTCAAAATAAAAGACAGATTTCATATAATCATCTCCGATCCGTAGGTCTCGGAAAGAACGCCGCTAATTTTTCAAAGTCATCTTTCAATTTTGAAGAATGACAAGGCGTCATCTAATTTTTTCTATTCCAACTCTTTCAGCCTCAGTTAAATCGAAAAAAAATGATGGATCTTCGAGAAAATTATGGACAAACAATTAAAATTCTAAAATTTTTAACACTTTTGCTTTCAAGAAATTCAAAAAATCCATTCATAGTTAGTCCTCATATTTTTGTCGGTCCTTTAATTCTCACTGGTTCAACATTCTCTGAATCGTTTCATCTATCTCCGCTAAAGTAAAAGGCTTAAAAAGTGCCTGGTCCACCACAGCAGTTTCTTTTATTCTTGCTAGAATGACCTCTTTTTCATGACCTGTCATCAGCATAACCAGCGTTTCGGGAGATTTTTCTTTGATGCAATAAGCTAAGTCGATACCATCTATTCCAGGCATGTCAAAGTCTGTAATTACTATGTCAAATTTGTTTTTAAGAAATAGATCTAATCCATCTTCACCACTATCAGCTGATGACACTTCATAACCTAGCTGCCAAAGCATTTTTGAAACAATGTCCCGAATTGTATTATCATCATCAATGACTAATATTTTTTCATCACCAATATACATTTTCAAACTCTCCCCTGATGGTCCCCGTGGTTACGCATAAGAACCATTTTTTTGTTAACTCTTTTGCCACTCAACCCGCTCAGTTTGTCATCCTTTCTTTTATGATTGTCTAAATATATGTGATAACCACGATCGTATGATCTTCGCCCACTCCGAAACCATGATTACGAGTCATGCTCTACCGCAAGCTCCATACCAGCCACGACCACGACGTCATCTTTACCCGATCGATTTTCCGGGACTATCAATAGGTGCGCCGGTCCGGTTTTCCCTTGGGAGTCTGCATTTTTTCTTTCCAGGGTTTCCTAATATGACAATTTTTTAAAGAAATTATTCCAAAAAATTTATCCCGAACGATTTGGACCTGGCGACTGGACTTTTTTATTACAAACAGATAAGGCTGAACAGTGGATTGAACTGCAGAAGTAACCCTTGAAAAAGCTGGCTAAATACTCTATAGAGTACTACCTTATAATGGTCTTTAATTAAATTTGGAACTGGAACTTCCCAAGCATTTAACACCTTTTAACTCGTTGAAACCCAAAAGCAAATTTGAGTAAAAGTGGAGCCGGGGATTCATTTAGAAAAACTAGCTTTGGTATTCAAAGAAGCCCACTACGATGATCAAACAGGTTCGACGGAAACATATAGAAAGACAAGCCCTCAGCCATCTGGATTCACTCTACTTTGTTGCCCTCAAGTTAACAGGCCATCGTCAGGATGCTGAAGATCTGGTTCAGGAAACCTATCGCAAAGCGTTTGATCAATTCAATAAGCTGAGAGATTTAGAGAAATGCAAGCAATGGCTATATCGAATCATGATCAATACCTGGAAAAATTGGGCAATTAAAAAATCCAGGGAATTTTTCCCCGACAATTTAGAGGAGTGGGAGGAGGCCATGACTCAATATGCCACTGTAAGTCCCCAATCGAATCGAATGGATCCCGAGGCAGAGGTAATACATAAGGAGCTATGGGAAGCCGTGGAATCTGCCCTCACTCATCTTCATCCAAATTACAGAATGGCTCTTATCCTCTCGGATATTGAAGGGTTTTCTTATAAAGAGATTTCCGAACTTATGGAATGGCCCATGGGCACGGTCATGTCCAGATTGTCCAGAGCAAGGAGTCTTCTCGCTCGCATCCTAACAAAGTACAAAGAAGAGACTTGAAACCCGAGATGAATAAGAAAATTGGAATAAATTTGATGGGATTTTGTCTTGTTAATTAAAAGGATTATTAAATGAGTTGCTCTTTCCGCGAATATTTGTCCCCTTACTCAGATGGGGAGCTTGATAACTTGAAAGCAGAGGAGATCAAAGGGCACCTGGAGACTTGTGGCCTCTGTCAGGAAGAGCTGAATTTTATGCTCCAAATTCGTGATTCCTTGCAACAGCGGGCAGCTTCCACGAAAGCTCCTCTCCACTTGAAAGAGAAAATTCTGGGTGAGACACGCCAAGCACAGCGCAAGATCTTCATTCCTCGATGGAATTTTGCCCGTGCATCTACGCTGGCTGCTGCGGTGTTGTTTGCCTTTATCATAGTCTTCTATTATTGGCCACAGGGAAAAGACTCCTTTACGGATCTGGTCGACAGCCTGGTGAAATACCATGCCGTATATGGACCGGGAGGGAAATCGCTAAGCCTTGAATCTTCCAACTCGGGAGAGGCCGCATTATGGTTTAAAAAGAAGCTAGGTTTGGAGTTTTCGGTTCCCAATGCAGCTTTTGCAGGATACAGTCTACAGGGGGCGGATGCATTTGAGCAAAAGGGCAGAAAGTTTGCCTATTTGAAGTATCAAGGAGAAGGTAAAATAGTTGGCTATATAATTTTTAAAGATTCGGCATTCTCTATAGATCTGCCTGAGACTGTGACTGTAGGTAAAATTAAATTACAAGTCGGAAAGAAGGAAGAAACCAATATGGCAGTGTGGAAAAAAGAAGGGCTCGTCTACCTTATCCTGACCACCGAGGACCGATCTGAGCTCCTCAGGTATGCTCAACGATGTATAGAGCTATTCTAGGATCTAACCAGTCTTATACTACCCCCTCCCCATTCATTTTCCCGATAATTAGAGGAAAGGTGGCATTATTACCTCTGAATTCTTCAAATATATTTCTATCTTTATTGTCTAAGTAAAGAATCTGCCCCCGACCTCGGAGTGGCTTCGCTTCATAATCCTACCCGTAGGTGTGGTCGCCTCCAGAGGTGGCAATATGAAGAGAGAGCCATGGTGATACCTACTTCAAAATCCCCCCTTCCCTTTAGTAAAGTGGGGTTGGGGGGGATTTCTATCCCGGCTTTGAACTCATCAAACCAATTAGTCATTTTCGATCTAATAGCAAAGCTGAACCATACCGTCCGGGATATACCTGTTGGTAAAGACAAAGCTTCTGAAAGGGATTTACTTGTAATTAAAATCGAAGGAAACAGTCGTTGCTGTAGCCCATTTTTTCGCCATCCGGTCGTATCTCATCAGTTCTTGCGGGGTTATCTTGATAAAAACTTTATACTTCCCTTTGCCGGGAAGTGAGGCGTTACGTCCATAGTGAAAAAACCCCCCAAGCATGGCCGGAATATCCGTTTGGAGAATTCTGTCGCTGGTGAGATTGACAAACACCGCTTCTACCTCCAGATATGGAATGAATTTACCGGTCTCAGAGTCGAAGACTTTAACCTCCGGATGATGAGTGGGGGCCGGGTTATGCATGGCCATCTTTTTCCCACTGGTCATCACCATTCCTTTCTTGGGGGACTCCATATAGAACTCGATTTTCATATCCTCAACGATCCTTGTTGCCTGCCGGACTAACTCCCGGAAACAAAAAAACAAAAGAAATCACAACCGCCAAAACGTATGCTACTTTTTTCATCTTTCTTTCCTCCTTTTATAGGGTTTTCTTATAAGACAATTTTTCGCAGAAATTATTCCAGGAAATTATTTTGGAATAAAAAACCGCTTTTTTTGTCTTATAGGAGAACCTGAGGAGGCCCAAAACGCAAAATAGCGATGAAAAAGCTATGTTCGTTTTTCATTTTGGGTTTGTTGATTGTGCTAGCATTTTTTAGAGGAGGTGCCCCATAAGCAGAGGAATGCTAATCAGCCTAACTTCGGTCTTGGTCTTTGTCTCGGTCCTTGGTGGGATCCTAGTGGGATCGGATCGGTCGGCGTGGTCCGACCACGAACTGATCATTACTGCCACCCACGTTAAAAAAGCACCGTCCGGGTTGGATGACCGGGTCTGGGAAAAGGCCCCGGCGGTGCTGATTCCCATGAATGGAAAAGAAAGTCTCGACGGCAAAGAAGAAACCGTGTTCACCAGGGTGGTCTATACAAACGACAGTATATATTTCCTGTTCAAATGGAATGACCCGACCAAGAGCGTGACCTACAGACCCTGGAAATTCGACGGCGAGAAGTGGATTCGGCTCAAAGGTGACGAGGACCGGGTTAGCCTTTTGTTCGAGGTCTCCCGGATCAATAAGTTCGCCACCAAGGGCTGCGTTATGGTCTGCCATGGCCCAGGTTATGCGCCCAAAAAAGAATGGACGTTCGCCACCAATACCGCGGCTGAAATTGGTGATTTATGGGATTGGAGGGCGGTCGGGTCGGCCCCATGCAACTGCGCCATCGACGGTTGGCTGACCTTGGCCGGCTATCATGGCAAGTACGCTCACAGCAAAAAATCCGGGTATAGGATAGACGCTGGCAGCGGCGGACCTCGTAACAACAAAACCGCAGATGAATCCAAGCCCCTCTACATGCAGGACCCGGTCAAAAAGCCCTCGATCCCGGGAGTCCTGTTCAAGGAAGAAGCCGTTAAGATCACTGACTATTCTATCTTCAGGGCTGGCGACGTGATCCCCTTCGTTTGCCCGATGAAATTAGCCGGCTCCCGCTTCGACGTCAAGGCGGTAAGCCGTTACGCCCATGGTGGCTGGACAGTCATGCTCTACCGCAAGCTCGATACCGGCCACGATCACGACGTCGTCTTTAATCCGTTGAAACACTATGCTTTTGCCATGGCCTTGTTCGATGATTCAGTAGATGATTACTCGAAAGCCGGGGCGTTGGCCCTGCACTTCAATCGTTAAGTGACAGCCCATCTGTGATGAATGAACACAAAGGTGTTCGCTCGTAAATTTATCGTAGCAAAATTATAAAATTAACACAGGCGCTTATACCATATTGATACCTTCCTGTCTTTTTTACTATTTTGACCGGTTATTGCAGTGTCTGCCAATTAATAATTTTTTATTAGAATTGCAAATCGCTATAATCCATTCGGTATTAAAAGCCACCTAACAAGTGCAATCCGTTAGGCGGAGCTGAAAAGATGAAAGATCAACCTTCAAACCAAGAAAGGAGAGCGACCATGCCGAAATATGTAATCGAGCGGGAAATTCCCGGAGCGGGAAAACTGTCCGCGGAAGAATTGAAGGGCATTTCACAGAAATCCTGCGGAGTGCTTCAAGAAATGGGCCCACAGATTCAGTGGAAGGAGAGCTTCGTCACTGACGACAAGATTTATTGCATCTATATTGCCCAGAATGAGGAGGCGGTGCGAGAACACGCTCAAAAGGGTGAGTTTCCGGCAAATAGTATCTCCGAGGTTAAATCGGTGATCGATCCAACCACCGCTGAGACCTGAGCTTCGTTGAGAGAATTAAGCAGACAGCTCCGCCTAACATTTCGTTCAACAGGGTAATTATCGATTTGCCAGTTGCGCTGGAAAAACATGGAGAAGAGATTCTAAGGTTTACCCTCAAATTCTTCCTTTCCAAGAAAAGGAATGAAGAATATTTTGAACCTTTATCTTTAACCAGCGAATTGTAATCCCACTTATAGTACAAAATAATTTTAGAAAATGTTGATTTTATGTCAATAAAAATCAGCCTTTTTTGTCTAATCTAAAAAAAGGTGGGCAGGTGGAAAAACATCCTATTTTTTCAAAAGGATCTCCAAACTTTATACGCTTTTGGTCTTCTATCATGCCAAAACCACACAGAAGCATAACTCAAACTATATGTGGAGGAAGCAAAAAATGAGAAAGAGAAATAAGTTGTTACCACTTGGAGTTACAATCAGTTTGATTGCCACAGCTCTTGTGAGCTCGGGGTTATTGCTCGCCGCAGGGGGAGAGGGAAATCTGATCTCCGTAAAGGTTACATTTTCCCCCAAGCTGGACGGGAGCGGCGATGATGCCGCTTGGAGAAATGCGCCTGAACTGAAAGCCCAGGCCAAGAATGGACCTGAGATCAGTCTGAGATCAATTTACACTTCTGATAGCCTGTACATGCTGATTTCATGGGGAGATGAGACAGAGTCGGTCAACAAGAATATGTGGATCTACGAAGGGACAAAATGGGACCACCTGAAGGAACAAAGGATTTATGAAGCCAAACCCACAAATTCCGGCGAGGACAGACTGGCTTTAAATTGGCCTATCAACGACTCTATCAAAGGTTTTGCTGAAAAGGGCTGTCTGTTGATCTGCCATGACAGCGGCAGGTTTGCGAAACGTGAATCGAGGATGGCCACGAACGGCCCTACAGAGTTTGCAGATCAGTGGCACTGGAAAGCTGCACGGACTAACCCGATCCGGTACAGTGATGACAAGTGGATGGACCACAAGGTCCTTAGCAATGCCCATGAGCCAAATCTAAAGAAGCGTCGTGAGGCAGCCCAACATGGAGACGCCAAGGGCGAAGGGAGCTTGAATTATTCTGACAACAAAACTAAAGATGGAAAACCAAAATTCGTGCACAACGTGGAAACGACTGACAGCTACTTCCTGAAGAAGGATGATGCTACACCCATCGATTACTCGAATGCCACCTTCAAGAAGGGGGATACGATCCCGGGTTACATCCTGGCCCGTCCCAGGGGGAGCCGCGGAGACATAGATGCTGTAGGTGTATGGAAAGACGGTCGCTGGACACTGGAGATCGGCAGGAAGTTGGTTACCGGAGATAAGGCGCACGATGTCCAATTTGATGATTTTAAGAACACTTACTATTTTGGTATCGCCGTCTTTGGCAACGATGGGTCGAATGTCCACACTAGACCATTAGATCCTATTGCCTTGACGTTTAAATAGTTTGACCTGTCTCCAAAGCGGTTCCGCTTCGGAGATACTCTGGTGATCTTTCATTTTGGGTATCAAAGATTCAAGGTCTAATCGGTTAATCCCTTTACTTCTGTTCCGACCAGCAAAGTCGAAGATGGGCGCGGTAGTTTTAGGCTTCCGGTGGATATCGGTGTCTCTTTCAAGATACCGCCTCAGTCCGGCATGTCATGACTCCGTTTCCCATCCCCGCTCATCAAACCGGGGGTGAGGAACTTGGCCACAACTTCCTGATCTAACAAATCTGCTTACCTGTGCATTTCATCGGCTAACATAACAAATTTGGACATGTCCTAAATTAGAGATTTCGTGCCTGATGACAAAATTGGTGTTGAATCAGCTTTGTTATGGATTGGGTTCGCTAATCTAAAAGATTTCTTCTGAGAGCTACTATAAATATGTTCGTATTCCTCTAACCCTCGTTTAATATCTCAACAACGCGATCTCGATATTTGCGACTCTCCGCGTTGGCGGAAACGACCTCGATCTCTGAAGGTGATGCCGCTCCTAAACCAATTTCAACAGCCCTGGCAATTTGTTCGTGTTTAAAAATTTTTGTATTCATGATTTGATTATTGCTTCCCAGATATTGCAGTATCGCCAGGCCAACGGCATCAATCGCCACGCGATCGGTGGCGGCGAGAAAGACATTGCCTTTCGCGCGCTTACCATTCGCTGGACCCCCATCCACAAAAGCGTCAATTCCGTCCAGCACGACAAGATCGGGTTTAAATGGCGCATTTATTTCTGCGATCAGCTTGCGCTGGTAGGGTGATTGGTGGAGTTCGCTCATATAGTTGTAACCATGCCGACTCGTCGGAACCACTCCGACATGAAGTTTGAGTGACATCGTGAATACGCCTCCGTACTGGTGTGTTTTAAGACAGCAGGTGGAAACCAGGCATTCGGCCTCAAAGATGGGTCGTGCAACCCTAAATCCGTCCTGCCAATGAGATTCTTTGGGGTTCACTTTCACCCAATCCTTTTTGTCGAGATCATCGAAATCGATAATTTTGACATCCAGCGCCTTCATCAGCGGAAGGATACCCTTCTGTTCCATGACAGATCGAGTCGGAGGATAGCTTCGCTCCCCAAGGCTAACCGATTTAGCCCCCAACTTCCAAACCTCTTCTACCAGGGCAACCAGTGTATCATTATGCGTTGACCCGGGAGCCAGGTCGGCCGTATTGAAATTAGGTTTGATCAGGACATTTTTGTTCTTGACCGGGTTAATACCCAGCGCTTTTACGGATAATGAAACCCCTGATTTTCGATCTTCGGTGCTTATAAACGCTACGCGACTTTTTGGACTAGCCATAACTAAATCTCCATGCATGCCTAATAATAAAGCGCCACCGGCTGCCCCGGAATACTTTAAAAAATCCCTTCTGTTAATTCCTGCAGCCATTTTTTTTCTCCTACCATCTTTTATAGTCATTTTTTATTTCTAAGGAAATTGAGGATAGCTTCCACTGAATCATCCGGCCGTTCCATCGGGACGAAGTGACCGGTTCCTTCAAAACACCGAAAAATAGTGCCCGGAACTTTCACTTTGAATCTTTTCGCTGCCGAAGTCAAGAAGGTGTCAGACTCCGCACCGTACAGAACTAAAGTTGGCTTTTGAAGCATAGAGATGGAGCGCCATATGTCGTGCGAACAGACGGCAAAACACTTTGACTCCCATGCAGGATTGCAGCATAGCCTGATCGTTCCGTGCGCGGTTTTTTCGGTGCCATCTTGAATATACGCATCAAGAAATCCATCCTGCCAGGTTTGGAACACGGCCTTGCTCCGATAGGCTCCCAGGATGCTTACGCGATCAGGCCAAACACTTTTTCTCTTGGCCGCCGTGGCAACAATCGGAACAAACCTGGCAAGTCCTGTTAATTTGACTAAATACCACCACCACATCCAAGAAAAAGGCAGAATCGTGGGATCAATGAGAACAAGCGCGCGAATCAACTCCGGCCTTTTGATCGCTAAAAGCAAACTGACTGTAGCCCCGCGGGAATGACCCATGGCAATTACGGGCTCTCCTAAATTTTCCAAAAAGCGCTCTAAATCATCTACAAAGATATTCCAATTTTTTAGTTTTTGAGGATTCGCAGGCGCCTGGGTTCCACCGTGCCCCCTGTCGTCCATACCTACAACTCTCAGGTCAGGTGTAAGCCTTTCAACCAGGGGCGTATAAGTACCTGCACATAATCCAGTTGCATGGGAAAAATGGGCCAATGGCCCGCTCCCGCCCCAGTCGACAAAGTGAAATTTGCCGTCTGTTCCTTGGAAGGTATGATCTTTTCGAGGCATATACGTTATGAATCAGGATGAGACCTGAAAAATTTAACAAATTAAGAAACTGGAACTGATCTTAAAACCCCAGCTTTTGGTTGATAACAAGGCGCACGGAGGAGAAATGGCGGAGCGTACATACAGTACGTGAGCAAATTTCGACGACGTGCAACGCTGTTAGCGGCCAAAAGATGGAGGCTTGAAGACCAGTTCTAAAGGCCCATGAATTTGGCCGCAATGGACTTCATAATCTCGTTGGTTCCGGCAAATATGGACATCACCCGCACATCCCGCCAGGCCTGGGCAATCCGGTTTTTTTCCAGGATCCCGAAAGTTCCGCAGAAATCGAGTGCCCGATCGGCAATCCGTTTGACCATATCCGTGGTCCAATATTTGGCCATGCAGGTTTCAATCACCACATTTTGACCTTCGATATGATCCACAATGAGTTTATCGACAAAGGTTCGCCCCAGTTTTACCTCGGTGGTCATTTCTACCAGACCAAATTGGATTGCCTGGGATTTCGCAATGGGTTTTCCCGATACCCGGGTATTCCGGCAATGCTCCATCGTCCATTCCAAGATGCGTTCTGCCGCCGTAACTGCCCAGATGGCACAAATCAGGCGTTCCTGCTGAAGTTTTTCCATGAGCATCAAAAATCCTTCGCCTTTGTTGCCCAGGCGATTCGTTTTGGGTATGCGGCATTTGGAAAAGAACAGTTCGGCAGTATCCTGGCTCCACAAACCCATTTTTTCCAGCCGGCGCCCCTTCTCGAAGCCCGGCGTCCCGGATTCAACCAGATAAAGCGAAATCGCCTGATACGGATCCTCCACCGCGGGGTCCCGCGCCGCCAGCACCACCAGATCGGCAATAATGCCGTTGGAAATGAACGTTTTGGAACCGTTCAGAATCACCTCATCCCCTTCTTCGACGGCAGAAGTTGATATGCCGGCAAGGTCACTGCCGGCATCCGGCTCCGTCATGGCCACAGCGCTAATGATGTCTCCGGAGACACACCCTGGAAGATATTTTTTTTTGATGTCATCCGAGGCATAAGCCGTGATATAGGGAACCACGATATCACTGTGTACAGACGTGACCAAACCATTTTGATGGGTTCTGGAAAGCTCCTCCGTTAGAATAACAGCGTAAAGGAAATCCCCTCCCAAACTCCCATATTCAGGAGAGACCTCCGTACACAGAAAGCCGGCCTGGCCCATTTTCTTCCATGCACGTTTGGGGACAATGCCATCCTTTTCCCATTGAGCCGCATGGGGCGTCACTTCTTTGGCCAAAAAACGTCGCAGCCGTTGCCGGAATTTACGATGATCCTCTGTATATTGTAATATCTCCATTTAATCCGCTCACCTGGTTCGTGCGTTAGGAGCACTTCGTTTGAGGAGCGCTGCGCTTTAGGAGCGTCCTGCCCGGGCAGGACTTGAGGTCTATATTGTCTGCCTCAATCCTCGAGTTCCGCAGGAACGGTCCTCAAGGCTCAAAGAGCCGCTCTATTATTGTTTGAACTTTCCGATAATCGAAATACTGCACACATTCATGGCCGGAAAGCCGCCCAGATTATGGGTCAATCCATATCTGGGATTTTCAAGCTGACGCTCGCCGGCCCGGCCGTGAAACTGCAGATAAAGCTCATAAAGCATTCTGAGCCCGGAGGCTCCAATGGGATGACCAAAACACTTCAGCCCGCCGTCCACCTGACAGGGAATCGTTCCGTCCCGGTCGTAAAACCCGTCCATAACATCTTTATAGGCCTGTCCTCTTTCTGAAATATGAAGGTCTTCCATCGTCACCAGCTCGGTAATCGAAAAACAATCATGGACCTCCATCATGTTGATGTCTTCCCGCGGTTTCGTGATGCCGGCCTCTTTGTAAGCCTCGGTGCTGCATTTGCTGGTGGTGATAAAATGGTCGCCGTCCCAGTCGTTATAGCCCATTTCCTCCCCGCTGCTCAATGCCAGTTGAAGGGCTTTAACGGTAACAAAATCTTTTTTGCCCAGCTTTTTGGCCATTTCAGGCGTGGTCACAATCGCACACGCAGCGCCATCGCTGACGCCGCAGCAGTCAAACAGGCCCAGGGGATGGGCGATAATCGGGGCCGCCATAACCTGCTCTTCGGTAACCGCTTTTCGCAGGTGCGCTTTGGGGTTCAAGGCACCGTTGGCATGGCTTTTGGCGGACACATGCGCCATAGCGCGTTTGAGGTCCTGATCGGGCACCTTATATTTGGCGGCATAGGCAGTGGCCAGCTGGGCAAAGGCCCCGGGAGCGGTCATGTTCGGAAACCACTGCCAGGTAAGGCTTCCGGAATCCGATCCCGTGAAACTGGGCAGGCCGCCATAGCCGGTGTCTTTGAGCTTCTCCACCCCCAGGGCCAGGCAGATATCGTAGGCGCCGGATGCCACCGCATAACAGGCGCCCCGAAAGGCTTCTGTTCCGGTGGCACAATAATTTTCCACCCGGGTGACCGGAATCATGGGAAGGCGAAGCGTCAGGGACATGGGCAAGGCACTTCTACCTACATTGATGCTGTCAAAACAGGTGCCCAGCCAGGCGGCGCCGATATCTTTTTTGTCGATTCCGGCGTCTTCCAGACATTCTTTAAAGGCCGCAACCATTAATTCTTCAGCACCCACGTCCCAGCGCTCACCAAAGCGGGTACATCCCATTCCGATGATGGCGATTTTGTCTTTAATCCCGGTTGCCATAGTATTTTCCTCCAACGTAGAGGTTGAATAGTCAGTTCGTTTATTTGTTAATTGAGAAAACAGTATGTGTCTACGGGTTCAGAGGTTCAGGGTTCACCGTTCAGGGTTACCTTTTTGCAGATGCGTTCACAGGTTCAGGGTTAGCTTTTTTTTGTTGATCTTTCTTATAGGATACCAAGTACTTGATGAAGCCTCGAATGGCCGCGCGGGTGCGCCCGGCAAAATCATACACATCCTGAAACTCAGCTTTGGTTATGTATTGCTGATCCAATGCGGCGTAAAGCTCACTCTGTACTTCGGTGCAAGATCGCTTTGCATACCGAAGAAAACGAACAAACTCCGGGTTTGTCTCCGAATCGAATCCTTCCGCAATATTGTGCATGGATGAACCCGCTGCATCCTGAATTTGTCCCTTCAAGCCAAAGTCGCGAGCAAACCGGGGCTTCTTTGTCAATTCATAGACTTTGTGAGTTAGCTCCCGAGCCAATTGCCAAGCCTCAATATCCTCAAATCGTTCTATTTTCAAGCTTTCCCCCTCCGAACCTTCGAAGCAACGGTTCAGATTTGACTTTAACCTCTGAACCCTGAACCTTTGAACCTTGAACATCTGAACGGTTGCTTTTCAACCTATCTTGAACAGTTTCTCGAGCAGCTGCGACTTCATGATATCGCCGTCGATTTTCAGTTTGCCGGATGTGTAGGCTTGCATAGCAGTAAGGGTTCCTTCCATCATCGCCAGAAAGTCGGCATCCGCCATCTTTAGCGTACAGGCCGGTTTTGCATGAACCCCGGATTCAATCGTACAGGTGTTGTCCTTAATCACACAATGCCAGTCGCCGCCGTCTGCCCCTGAGATGTTGAACTGAAATACGACATCGACACCGGCGGCTGCATCGGCTTTGAAGGTTTTACGCATATTTTCAAATATACCGGTAACGCTGCCTCGCCCTTGCGCAGCTGTCTCATCTTCAACCGGATCGGTACGGGGCGGTGCAATCAGCGCAAAGACAGCGCTATTGGCTTCTTTTAACTCCTGGGCCTCCTCGATGGAGTTGATTTTTCTCCAGTTCTCGTGGATCAGCTCCGGGGTCGGCGGATTATTCTGATCTCCCAGTTGAACAGCAGAGCCGGTCAGGACCGCTGCTCGATTAAAGTAACCCATACCGCAATTAAAGATGCCGCCGCTTTCTTGACACGCTTCGCTGCAAAGAACCATCACAAGGGGTACAACAAATTCCGGTTTTGATTTTTCGAACAGCTCCGGCGGCATCACATCTTCGGTCAGCCGCGAAGCGGCAATGGGCGCAATGGTGTTGATGTGGATATTATATTTCATGCCTTCCAGCTTCAGGGTGTTCATCAACCCGACCAGAGCTGTCTTGGCGGCAGAATAATTGGTTTGCCCGAAATTGCCGTATAAGCCCGCAGCCGAGGTGGTCATCACGATCCGCCCGTAACCGTTGTCCTTCATGACGGCCATCGCCGGGCGGGTAACAAAATAAGCGCCGTTGAGGTGAACATCTAAAACCGCTTTCCAGTTTTCGGGCTCCATTTTTAAAAAACTTTTATCTTTAAGGATGCCGGCATTGTTAATCAGCATGTCCACCCGACCGAAGGCATCCAGTGCGGTCCGCACGATATTCTCACCGCCATCGGGTGTGGCCACATTATCGTAGTTTGCCACGGCTTCGCCGCCCGCGCGTTTGATCTCTTCAACAACCTGATCGGCAGGGCTTTTTGAGCCTTTGCCCGTACCGTCGCGGGCACCTCCCAGATCGTTGACCACCACTCTGGCCCCGCGCCGGGCCAGCTCCAGCGCATA
>Ga0255054_10001395_pt1 | contig 14216 bp, 14 predicted proteins | sample JV7_2_23_MG_FD_188634 | JGI IMG/M metagenome (GOLD analysis project Ga0255054, IMG submission 188634) | Seawater microbial communities from Jervis Inlet, British Columbia, Canada - JV7_2_23 | ecosystem: Environmental > Aquatic > Marine > Inlet | place: Canada: British Columbia | collected...
CCCGGCTTTTTGGCGGGTGATTTTTGCACCCTCATCAACATACTTGCCGGATCCGATGAACCACAACAATCGATCGACAACCGCCGGCACCTCATTATTGATCCTGCCCATCCGAACCATTGCTCTATACACCACATAATTATCCTGACTTGGCGCGACTCCGGTTTCATATAAAATATCGATGGTATGCGTATCAGGTTTTGCATAGTTAGTGTAGCCTATTTCTTTTAACCAGTCACATCCAAGCGGAAAACCCATGCCATATATTTCCTGATCCAACAGGATCGGAAGCGCTGCGATTGAAATGTCATTGAAGGTAAAGCTGTTGACGAATTCATCAAAGGATTCAAAAGAGTCAAATCGGGAAAGGAATCCCGCACCGGATAAAATGCCTTTTGTAAAAATTGCCCAGTAGCTATTGGATTTATTTATATTCATTGGACCAGGTGGTGTGTGATTATTTTGAATCGTTTTAAACAACTTCTTCCAATTGCCCTCATAATGGGCATGGGTTTGCCAGGGATCAAAGCCAAACAGGAAAGATTCCAAGGGATCTATTGCTCCGATTGTGGATCTCATACTGACCTTGTTTGTAAGTGAATTCACCTGATACCAAAAGACATCGTTCATATTGTCCACTTTGTATTGGCGATAATGATTGAGCTTTTGTTCAAGTGCTTCCTTTCCAATTTTGGATTCGAGATAGTCGTAGGCCGCTGCGTACAGTATTTGAAATTTATGATCAGAGGTCATGTTCTGTTCTCCATGAAAAGGTGAGAAAATAAGCATCGCAGAAAATACAAAAGGAAGACCTTTGGCCTTCCCGAGTATCAAAAATTATCATGATTTTTGTGAATTAATATCAAAGATTATTCAGGTTGTCAATATGTAATTTACTGATATTATTATTATTTTGGTTTGGTTCTCGGTACGATTCAGGAAAAGAAACATAATGCAACAAGAATAGTATTGAATACGATTTTTAGCCAGAATGGATGTTCGATATATTATCAAGGAAGGTTTCCGTTTCTCAATCTTGTAAAGTATGAATACAAATTATTAAATCAATAACACCTCGCCGAGAATAGAAAGGAGGACGTTATGGGTAAATATAAAACTCCGATGGGTCTTGAGAAACCCACGCCTGACAATGATATTGCCGCCTGGTTATTGAGCTTTAGCCGCGACCCCGAGACTGGTAAAATTGAACAGTGGGCTAAAGCAATTATTGAAGAGCTTGATAGTTACACAGAAATATTACCATCTGGCAACACCATTGCTATTTTTGTCAAAGGGGTGAGGTTCTTCCCTCGTGGTCGTCGCTCACTATACCGCGAATCAGGTCACGAAAGACTACCCTACATGAGTGTATACGACAGGGATTGTGATATTCCCGTTACCGGTCACCATTTGAAAGGAACACCTAAAAAGATAATGGAGAGGCATGATGCCATCATCAAATTGTATTATAAACACTTCAATAATCAGGAATATTACAATGAATACTCCCCACTCAAAAAGTATGAACGGAAACTGAAACGGAAACGTAAATATATAACGATAGGTTCTCCTAAGCTTTCTGATATAATAAATGAACTCAAGAGCGATGAGGATGAGTTTAAATGAATAGTTTTGCTGCGAAAAGGGGAATTGTTTGTAATGGCCAACCACATGATAGTTGGCCATTTCTTTATGATTTGTTGACTTTGCAACCTCTGGAACAGCGATAAAATTCACCTTTGTTCCGGTATAGGAGCAATCGAATATCTGACAATAGAGGGAGATGATCTGAAAATGGTCTAAAGCAGGATTTAATTGATTTGACAATGGTCTAATATGAGATCTGCAATTGATTCATACCTAGCATCCTATTTGATTTCCAGCACGGTTTAGATCTTATAGGGACAAAGAATAGTATTGACAGGAATATTACCGGGAGTGGATATTTTGTGTTTTACGAAGGGAGGTAATCGGGTAGTCTCATTGAATATTAGTAAGCGCAATCGAATACTCAAAACTCGGGATACGGATTGTGGAAGCATAGCCGCAATCCATCATTTAGCTATTTTTCACATTGCGTATCGCAATCCAAAATTTACAATCAATTTTTATTCTTGAATTCGTTTAATATAGATTTGTAAGTTCAATCCATAAGAGGTTTCCAAAGGAAGGGATTTTGTCTTCATGAAAGCCGTTATCCATCTGCATATTCTTTAGTAAATTGCATCTGCGATTCTCTACTTCCTGAATTGTGAAAAAACGAAAACTGCTATCCGAAGTAACCAGCTACTGCATACCACTTGCCATAACACTCTTGGCAGTTTCAAGAATCCCATCAGGAAATCCCACAATAGGATAAATCACCATGAAGCCGATAACCCAAACAACGATCATTGAAAGAACCCAGAGTAAGAAGCCGTATTTCAGAAAGTCCATGGGATGAATCATTTTCTCCCCAGTATCCGGATACACCCCCAACCCGTAAACAATGGCATTATTCGGTGTCCCTACGATCAGGAAGTGGGCAAAAGAGGTAGCAAAGGCCACAGCCAGACCCACTGCCCAGGGTTCGCCTTCAACGCCGGTCATGATCCCCATGGGAATGACGATGGGTCCCAGCAGGGCAGTCGTCCCCGCATCAGACATGAAATTGGTCATCAATCCGGAAAGGCCTGAGAGGCCTATCCATAGACCTAAACCCTGGTTCATATCCACAACACCAAGTATCATGAGGAAGCTTTGAGCCAACCATAGGGCCGCCCCGCTCTCTTTAAGAAACGCGCCCAGGGTTAAGGCACCGCAATACATGAACCAGGCATCCCAGGAAATACCACCCAGGATCTTCTTCCAATCTGTCGTTTTGAAGATAACCGGAATAAGTAGGGCTAAAAGAGCTGGGCCCCCAAGGCCCAATTCTTCTCCCCCTACGATCCATAGAAAAAGAATCAGAAGGAGCATCCCCAAGGTAACATACTCCGAGTATGTCATCTTCCCCATCCTCCTGGTCTCTTCTTTAATGGCGGCCAGACCAGGGGTCAGATCTCTGGTCTTTATCTTTCCGCCAAAAAGAATCAACATATAGAGAGCTACCAACACAGCTAAGATAGGCACCATGGGAAGGCCGTATTTCATCCAGGTAAAAAAGTCCATGGGGACCTTATACTCACTCCAAAAACCCATCATAATGACGTTGCGGCCGCCGGCAGCAGGAGAGCCAACACCGCCCACGTTCAAGGCATAGCAAAGGGCAAAAAGTAAAAATTTCGCCAGCGCAGGATCGTGTTCAAGCCTCCCCCCCTTACTGTTGGAAGCCACTACACCGAAATAGACCGCCGCCATCACCGGCGTCATGAAAGCACACATGGCATGGGCGGAGATAAAGGAACCCACAACGGCCATACTAATACATAAAACGAAAACTGGGACATAGAAGCCCTTGGTCCATCCCAACAGCCAGCTGGCCAATCGTTTGTGGAGTCCCACATCAACCACTGCCACGCCCATGGCCAGGACACCCAGCAAAAACATGGGGGCATCACCAGCGAAAGTCTTACCGATCCTGCTGCTAGGCAAAAGGCCGAGAAAGTAACCCAGGATAGGCATGAGGATACCCGTTAACCCGATAGGTATCGCCTCGGTTGCAAAAAAGATCACCGCCATGGGAATGATACCAAGCACGACCATCGTTTTACGGGCTGCTTGATGGGCATCATGGGCAATCTCCCATTCGATCATCTTTTCGACAAATCCATATTTTTCCACCGTATCAACCACACTCTGTGGTGTGGGTAAAACAAAGCCGACCAGGATAAAGATCCCCACACCGATACAGATCCATAACAACTTGTTGGACAATATGCCACCGCCACCTACATCATGTTCCATATCGTGACTCATTTAGAGATCCCTCCCTACCTCAAAATCCTTTTCCTGTGTTTGTCATTCTTGTGTTTGTGAGAATGATTATTTGATGAACCATCAGTAACAACATTCAGAGAATATAGATAAAGCGTGAGCAATTATGATGAATAGCACTGAAATCCTTATTCATCGGATGGTATAGTGCATATTTTAATCATCTGGAAAACCTCTTTAAACACATCCGTCAACCGCAATATGCCTACAATTTCTCCCTCCCTCGTCACAAGGAGGGATTGGTGGTGACCCATAACGAACTGATGAATGGCCTCACACAGGGACAACTCCTCTTCTACATATTCCTCCTCGGTGGGCGTATGCATGAAATCCTTCACCTTTATATTGGCCGCCTTGGTGCACATTTCAGAAAAAGATTTATCACAAAGATGGAACTTCTCCATCATCGATTTAAGGAATTGCGGGCTAAATCCTGCACGGGACAGCGTCCGCATATCACCCATTTCTTGGTATTTTGGCTCAAGTGCCATTAGGACATCTAATTGACCGATTTTACCGGTGATTTTTTTATTTTTATCATATACCAATATGGCCCGATGAAGATAATGGTACCGCTTGCGATCAAGTTCCTCCTGAGCCTTCTCCAATGCTATCACCGCCTCATACAGGGTGGCATCGTCACTAACAGTCGCATATTCATCAAGGGGCACCATTAAATCTGATATCCTAATGATTTCATCCATGTTAATTTTCCCCTCTTAAAGAATATTAAAAACCATGCGTAGAAATATAGAAAATTCCAAATATTTCTATTAGTTGTCAAAAACTGTGAAAAAAGTTAAGAAAAGATCTTTTATTATTTTTTTTTAACAAATGTCAAGGGAAGGATGTCAAAATAATGAAAAATCAAGAGAAGCGATATAAGGTGTCCACACATCTTGTTACGCCGTTATCGTTGACACAAAAGTCAAATTTCCATATACTCGCTGACGTAAAAGGGGAATTCTTATCAGTTCACTTCAATACCATTTGGAACGCATTCTCCATGTACCATGGTGCTTTGGCCTTAGGCGCTTTCTTTGAGGAGAATCATGAGGCTCTGGGGTTTGCTCAAAACTTTTTATGGAAAAGGGTTTTACAAACCTAAGTAACCTGATAACGCTGCGGTTAATATAAGGAGGTTATTATGCCCCAATGCAGAAGGTGCGGCAAGAAAGGCCTCTTTCTGAAAATCGAGGAAGATACGGGTCTTTGCCTTTCATGTAATGAGAGCTTTGCTCAAAAAGGGAAGATACTTACCGAGAGAATTATCGATGCCAAGAATACGGCGAGCGTCGCCAAAGACCCTAAGGAGATTGCCAAGTTTTGCCAGATGGTCGAGGACAATGGAAACGAGTTGCTCGCAATGCATCAAACCTACAACCTGCAACCGAGTCAAGAGTTACTGGACTTGATCGAAGCCCACAAGAAAATGAGGGTGTCAGCTGAAAAGGAGCTACGGACAAAAGCATAAGGTGATCAGTTGCGTAAACATCCACTGATTGGAAGGAAACATGGAAGCGAAAAAAAAACAGATAAAGGATATGGTCATTCCCTTAAGTGAGTATCCCCATTTGCCTTATTGGGGGACTCTTAGAGAGGCTATTGTACAATTTAATGCCGCCTATGAAATCGGTCATCATGCTGTCTTGGTCTTTGACGAGGCGTACAAGCTTGTGGGCATGCTCTTGCGGAAGGACGTTTTGAAGGGGTTGGAGCCAAAATTTGCCCAGCATTATGAGGATGGCGTGCCCATATTCTGGGACGAGCTGCTCCAGACCGGGAGCGAGAAACGGCTTGCCCGGCCTGTCAAGGAGTTCATGTCCGAGATTAAGGCCACAATTGATATCGATGATAGTATCTTGAAAGCCTCCCATATCATGCTTCAGGAGGACAACGACCTGCTACCAGTGATGGAAGGGGATAAGCTCATTGGGGTTCTGCGGATGGATGAATTATTTCATGACCTCACCAGTACTGTGTTGAACTTGTGATCCGCAATGGAGAACAAAGCCCAATGCAATCAAGATTATGAGCTAGAGGCCCGAAAGGAGAGCGAATCCCGGCAATATTAAAAAAACAACCCCGCACGCTTGCGACTGCGCATCACTCGGGTGTAAATCCCATGAAAACACATCGAAAAATCTCGAGCTTGGGGTGAATGGAAAGAGGCCGCAATCGCATGTTTGGTTTTTTCAACAGGAAAAGGCAGGAAAAGACCCTCAGGGATGAGGACGACAGGGAGCTTCTTGTACAGCGCTACAGGGCTTTTCGAGAAGTCCTTAAAAACAATAACAATGTGCTCATGACCGTGGCTGATATGCAGGAAAAGGCCGGTGGCGCCTTTGTCTTCGACAGGGCCTATGTTGAGTCTTCCTATCAGGCCGTGGCCGGTGGGGTTAAACAGATTATCAAAAATCTCAATGTCCTGGCAAATGAAAAGTACAAGGACCTGAGTATTCCCTATCAGAAAATCGATGCGGCTATCCGCAAACGTCTTGGTGCAAAGGTGACCATTCCCAAGACGGATTATGTTATTGCTCTGGGCAGACTCGGAAAAGAGAATATTGCCTCGGCTGGTGGCAAGATTGCATTCCTGGGAGAACTTGCCAACGCATTGGGGTTTCCTGTTCCTTCCGGCTTCGTGGTAACCACCTATGCCTACCAAGCCTTTGTCGAGCATAATAACATCCAAGACATTTTGCATAAAAGGACCAAAAGGTTAGACATCCGCAACTATGATGAGTTAACGGCCACAAGCCATGAGATGCAAAAACTTATTAGAAGCGGACATATACCGGCATATCTTGAAGAAGCCATGTTCGATGCATACAGGTTTATGTGTCAAGGGGCGGGGGAAGAAAACCTAAAGGTTTCTGTGCGCAGTAGTGCAATCCATGAAGACATCATGGCAAGTTTTGCGGGCCAGTATAAGACCGCTTTAAATGTGCGCACCGAGGACCTGCTGGTCCAGTACAAAAACGTGTTGTCCAGCCAGTTCACCCCTCGAGCTCTGTTCTATTATAAGGACAAAGGATTCGATATAGAGGAGATGGCAATGGCTGTAGGCGTACTTGCCATGGTTCCGGCCAAGGTCAGCGGTATTATGTACTCTAGGGATCCTGGCAGTCCACAGGAAAATGCGGCACTAATCAGTGCTGTTTGGGGACTGGGAGCCTATGCGGTCGCAGGCGTGGTGCTCACGCAGGATTACAGGGTTTCAGGAAAAAAGGGGGAAAAGATCAAGTTGCAAGAGGCGGGTTCCCAGGAGGCGATGCTTGTCGGTCGGCCGGAGGGTGGCACCGAGCATGTTGCTTTAAACAGGGAATTACTTGCAGCACGATGCCTGAGCGATGAGCAAATTTCCAGCCTTGCCTCATATGCCCGAGAAGCGGAAACTCATTTTGGCCAGCCCCAGGATATGGAGTGGGCCATTGACCAAGAGGACCGCTTGTATCTTCTTCAGTCCAGGCCATTACGTCTGGCCTCACCGGAGACTTTGGATGGTGAAAGCCGGCCAAGAGTGGCCAAGGGTTACAAGATTCTTTTGGATAAGGGAACCATTGCTTGCCGGGGCGTGGGCGCAGGCCCGGTTTACGTTGTCAACAGCGAAGGGGATCTGGCCGATTTTCCAGAAGGTGGGGTGCTGGTGGTGAAACACGCCCACCCCGAGTTTGCGGTGGTACTTCAAAAGGCCTCGGCGGTGGTCGCGGATATTGGAACTGTCCTGGGGCACCTTGCAAAGGTGGCCGGAGAGTACAACGTGCCAGCCATTTTTAATACGGAGACCGCGACCGGGGTCCTCAGGAATGGCATGCGCGTGACCGTGGATGCTGAGTACGCTAGCGTCTATGAAGGTATCGTAAAAGAAGTTCTCAGGGTAAGAAAGACCGATGGGGCCTCTAAGGTTTCCTCTTCATTAAAGCAACTCCAAGAGATCCTTCAAATGATAACGCCTTTGAACCTGACAGACCCCCAGAGCCCTCATTTTAAGCCCTCAGGATGCAAGACACTTCACGATATCACAAGATTTGCCCATGAAGTCTCTATGCAGGCCATGTTTCATTTCAGTCAAGAGAGCTATTTCTCTGCCAGATCAACGAAGCAATTGGTATGCGACGTTCCCATGCAGTGGTGGATTATCGACCTGGAAGATGGTATCAAAGAAGGCGTCAAAGGAAAAAAGGTCAGACTTGAGGAGATTGTATCCACCCCCATGCAAGCCCTGTGGCGGGGTATGACAGCCGTGCCTTGGAAGGGCCCCCCACCCATAGACACCAAGGGGTTTCTTTCCGCTGTGTTTAGGGCCACGACCGATCCCAGCATAGATCCCGCAGTGCGAAAGCGGTTCGCCGATAAAAACTATATCATCCTCTCCAAACATTTTTGCAATTTGAGTTGCCGACTGGGTTTTCACTTTTCAACGGCAGAGGCCTATGTCGGTGATAATCCAAATGAAAACTACATAAGCTTTATCTTCAAAGGTGGCGTGGCCCCTGTGGATCGAAGGCTGAGAAGGATCCAGTTTATTGGCAAACTCCTGGAGCGATTTGATTTTCGAATCGAGATCAAATATGATTCAATCCTGGCGCGTCTGGAGGGACACAACCAGGATTTTCTATTGGATCATCTCAAGGTATTGGGACACATCATTATTCATACCAGATCGCTCGACATGGTCATGTTTAATGAGGCGACGGCGAATTGGTATTATAATGACATGTTGAAGGGAATCGAGTCCTTTGTGAGGATTAGGCATTAGGCCCGGTGAACTGAGGTGCCGAAAGTTCTGGAATAACAAGGAACCTTTACAGAATACTCCTATGAGTATTCCATTCTAGACCACCTATAGGCTCTAAACGTATAGGGAGGAGTCCTTGAAGAAATATTTCACATTTTTTAGCCGACAGCCACGCATGCGCATTGTTATCGGCGTCATCTTCGTCCTTCTAGTCAGCGCCCTGGTTCTGGGTATACGCTCGGTCCGAGAAATGGAAAGAAGGATCAATGAGGACTTCAATTCCCAGCAGCTTGAATTGGCCAGGCATGCTGCTGGCATAATCACAGAGAATTTCAAAATCCTGAAGCGTGAGCTCCTGACCCTGAGCCTATCACCCTCAATCCAGTACCTGGAAGAAGTTTCCTGGTTAACGAGGATGGAAAGGTCTTTTTCAAGCGTTAGCGACTATGGTTTGATTAAGATCACACTTGTCAACGCCACGGGGACCGAGGCAGTTTCCGTCAATTATCTTGGATCAAGCTTGATTGATAAAAATTTTTATGACCATGAGGAATATTTTAAATGGTGCAAGAAATCGGAAAACAAAGGCAATATTTTTATAAGCGAGGCTAAGGAAGGGCTTGTTCATTACTCCGAGCCTGGACTTGTAATGATTATGGCCACCCCAGTCTATCAGGTCTCCCGAGATGAGGCCTATCCGGTTCCTACAGGCGAATTTTCGGGCGTGCTGTTGTTTGCCCTAGACGCGAGTTTGCTCGCAAAAAAAATTGTGGGTCCCATCCGTTCTGGCAAGACAGGGTATGCATGGGTCATTGATGAGTCAGGCAAATTCATGTACCACCTGGAAAGGGATTTTATCGGACAAAACGCCTTTGAAGTTAGGAAATTCAAAGACCCGCATATCTCCTTTGGCAAGATCAATCTCATCCAAAAGACCAAGATGTTGCAGGGGAAAGAAGGAACTTCCTGGTACCTTTCAGGTTGGCACCGGGGTCAGACGGGGGCTTTAAAAAAATTGATGGCCTATTCACCGGTACACATCGGATTTGCCAACAAAATACAGAGGTGGTCGGTTGCCGTTGTCGCGCCGATCAGCGAAGTAAATGATGCCATACACACTGTATATATAAGGCAGGCCATGATACAGGGGTCTTTCACCGCTGCAGTCGTTATCATATTTCTCTTCCTGATGGCGTACGAGAGGGCCTGGCTTAAAACCCTTGAAAAGGAGGTAAAGGAAAAGACAAAAGATCTAGAAAGCTATGCCGAGAAGCTAAAGCGCTCTGAGGAAAAATACCGCTCTCTTATAGAGTCAGCAGATGACATGATCTATACCTTGGACAAAGACTGCAAAATTCTATCCATTAACCGATACTTTGCCAATTTCATTGAACAACAGGATGATGAGATTGTCGGTCGAAATATCCGAGCTATTATAGAATATAAAACTCCTGAGAATATTTGCTCGATTCTTGAAAATGTCTTCGAGAAATCTGAGACAATTGGACTTGAAGAGTTGGTAAAAATAGGAACCAGGGACTACTTGCTTGATACAAAATACAAGCCTGTCATGACAAGCGAAGGCCAGGTTAGTACCGTTTTGGTCATCTCAAGAGATATTACGGAGCACAGGCGTATGGAAGAGCAGCTTTTTCACACGGAAAAGCTGGCATCTCTGGGTTCCCTCTCCGCCGGCGTTGCCCATGAAATGAACAACCCAATAGGAATTATCCTGGGTTTTTCGGAATTATTGCTGGAAAAATTTCCTGAGGATTCCAAAGAATATAAGATGCTCAAGACCGTTGAGAGGCAAGGAAACAACTGTCAGAGGATCGTTGAAAATCTCCTAGCCTTTGCCAGAATTCCCGAAAAGGCTGCCACAGAAACTGATGTCGTCGACGACATCCAGAAAGTTGTTAATGTGGTTACGAATACCCTGCTAACCAAGAAGGTAGACCTAAAGAAAGATATAAAAGTTGATCTCCCTAAGGTGATGGGGGACGGTCAGCAGCTAGAGCAGGTTTTTTTAAACATCATCAACAATGCAGTGGCAGCCATGGGTGATGATGGGGGAATCCTGTCCATTTCAGCGCACCGTTCCAATGACATGGTCAGAATAAGCTTTACCGATACAGGCCCCGGGATACCCCTCGAGAATAAGGACAAAATATTTGAGCCATTCTTTACCACCAAAAAAATCGGGGAAGGAACAGGGCTGGGGCTTTCTGTGAGCTACGGTATTGTGAGTAAGTTTGGAGGGAATATTCGAGTCAAGAGTCAAACTACTGCGGAAGGTGGGGAACCCGGGACGACATTTACTGTTTTACTCCTCGTGGCCGAAACGGAAAAGCGTAAAACAGGAATCGGATAACAAAAACCAAAGAGGAAAGTTATGGCTGAAAGAATTTTGGTGATCGATGACGAACTCGATATGCTCATGTTGCTGAGAATGATCATTGAAGAGAACACCGCCTGGGAAGTGGAAACGACCAATAATCCGTCCGAAGGGCTGAAAATGGTCATGGAAGATGACTATAACTTGGTCATCGCAGACCTCAAGATGCCCGGGATGGACGGTATGGAAGTTTTCGAAGAACTCAAAGAGATGAAACCCGACATTCCCGTGATCATCATCACGGCATACGGTTCACTTGAAATAGCTGAGGAGGCAAGACAAAAGGGCGTTGCTGACTTCATCACCAAACCCTTCAGAAAAGAAACCATACTCTTTACCATGGGCAGGGTCTTGGAGCTTGCCCGGGTAAAAAAGGAGAACTTAGAACTCAAAAAGAAGTTAGAGGAAAAGGACCGCTCATAGAAGAAAAACTGAGAATCCTTCACTAAGAAACAGGGAACGAGCCCTAAAGAGGATTGTTCCCTATGCCAAAAATTCAGTTGTTTTTATCTTCGGTGTTCTCGCGTTTGCCGCCGCTTTAAGTAAAACCGGGCTCGATCGCAGAACCGATATCCTGCTTCTTGGCACCAGCACAACACTCAAACGATTCGCGTTTATTTTTGCACCGCTTCTGGCAGTCACCGCATCCGGCAGTTTTGGCATGGGCGGCCCGGTTCTTTTGAGTATGTTTGTTCCCCTGGTTCTGGGTTTTTTGGGTTACTGGAAACGGATAACTATCTAATTTTAAAAATATAGCAACCATAAACTTTGTTAAATTATTATGGGAGCGGGGGAGAAAATGAACGAAAACAAAATAAACATTTTAATCGTGGATGACGAAGAACAATTTTTAAATCCAATCAAAAGACGCCTGGAAGTACGGGAGTTCAATGTGATTGCGGTAAACTGTGGTGAAAAAGCAATTGGGGCGGCTAGAAACAACCCCTTTGACATTGCCCTTGTGGATCTCAAAATGCCGGGCATCGATGGAGAAGAAACACTAAAGGCGCTTAAAAAAGAACACAAATGGATGGAAATTGTGATACTTACCGGCCACGGGTCAATTGAATCCGCAATTAAATGTACAAAAAGTGGTGCCTACGGGTATTTGCAGAAACCATGCGAACTTGATGAGCTGCTTGAGGTCCTCAAAGATGCGTATCAAAAAAAAGTGATGAACAGGAAAAGCATCGAAGAAAAAAAGATGCAAGAGATTCTGAAAATGTCCTTGGCCAGTACCCCGAGAGAAATTTTGCGAAAATTGAAGGAAATTGACAACAGCAGCTGAAAGTATCCGCCATGTCAACTAAGGCATCATGAGGTCATTTTTCTGGTGCTTTTAACCACAACTGCAAAGGCAATCTACAGGTACTATACATCTTGTACTTGACCGTACTTTCACAGAGTTAAATTCTATTCGTAAGTAGACGGTCTATCAAACTGTATTGACATGAATATATTCTGAAGTGGAACTATTTAAAAAATTAAAAAGAATAAAAATACTCCTTTTTGATGATGAGTGGGTAAGAGATTCCATGACACTTTTTTTTAGTGGAGAAGGGTGCCGTCTGCTGGCACTCGAGACGGCAGAAGAAGACCTTAAAGCTATCAGGAAAGAAATATATGATATTATTATTGCAGATTACAGGTTGCCGGGTATGGATGGTCTAGATTTTTTTAAAACGGTTCAAACCAGATGTGGACACTCAATCAAAATACTTATGACCGCATATGTCGAGAAGAAATAGTATTAGGGGCAAAACATATAGGAGTTCATGCTGTATAATTACCATACATTAAGACGTTATGGCGCATATTGTGCGTAGAGAGTAGAAAGGATTTAAAATGAATCCAATTTTAATATCGACAATTCTGCATAGCCTTCTTAGCCTTAAACGCATATGCCCAGCGTGCAAAAGGGGCCAGCTCGTTTCTTCAGACCAAAAAAGAAAACCGGTAAAGTGTAAATTCTGCGGTGTCACGATACCTGCACGATCAACCGATTGAAATTTGATTTGTGAAAGGACAACTCTCCAACGAACAATTAAAGAAATTTAATCTAAAAGTCCTCGTTCCCATGCACTGCATAGGGTGGAAGCCCGTTCAACGATTCTCCGAGGCATTCCCCGTTTTCTTTATCCTGACCAGGGTCCGGTCCAAATAAACTTTGCCATAAATTTAGGGAGCTCCCTCTAAAATCAGAAGCGGATCTGATTGATTATCATTTATGACTACCTAAAACAAAGGGTATTATTTGTACCAGGATTATCAATGACCGCCACTTATATATCCTGGAATGTCATTTCCGTCTTGTCCTTTGGCAGTGGAATGATAAAAACAGGTATTCTTTCTCGGCGTAAGACCTTTTTGGCCATGCTGCCTAAGAAGGTATGTCGTAAAAATCTCTTGCCGTGGGTATCCTTGAGTTTGAACCCAATTCGACTGGAGCCTAACTTTCTTTCGACTTATATTTAAAGGGAGCTAACTCATGTAAAGTTTTAAAAGCTCCTTTATCTGGTGGATGCCAGTCTTTATCAAAAACAAGCCGTGCACAATATTTACAAACGGAGCGTTGATGTAGCTCTTGCCACACCAAGGCAAACCATTTTCTACACTTAGGACATTTTAATGCAAAAACTATGTTTATTATACTCAAAAGTATTATACTCAAGAGTATAATAGCAATAACTATAAAGTTTAGCATGCCCCCACCTCCCCCAAGCAGATTTTGATGCATTCAGGAATGATTTCAGCTCCCAACGCAAGTGCGTCAGGAGACAGGTAGGCACATCTTGAGCGGCTTCTCTATCTTCTGATAACCCAAATCCGACAATATTGAGAAATCAAGGGGTGTAATTTCGTAGGTGTCATCAATTAGCCCTTCTCCTTGAAATTTTTTAATGGACAGGTCATCATCCGGAAAATCAATTTTGTTCATATCTCTCCTCCCTAAGCTAAATATCTTTCCGCCTCTATAGACGGAGGTGTTTCATTAGCTTGATGATCTTGCGGTTTTTCCAGGCAAAGCCTCCGCCAGGCACAGTTCATACCGTCACAATGGCTTTGAATTTCTGCCACACCAAAACAATCAGGGTTTTTCTCAAGACACTGAATGCTTCCGATAAGGTGTGCTATATCAACTTGATCGTTTCCCATAAGTTCATT
>Ga0255054_10001400_pt1 | contig 14187 bp, 12 predicted proteins | sample JV7_2_23_MG_FD_188634 | JGI IMG/M metagenome (GOLD analysis project Ga0255054, IMG submission 188634) | Seawater microbial communities from Jervis Inlet, British Columbia, Canada - JV7_2_23 | ecosystem: Environmental > Aquatic > Marine > Inlet | place: Canada: British Columbia | collected...
CGACCAACGTCGCAAGCGCTTCGCCTTCGACGTCTTCTGCGACGATCAAGAGCGGACGGCCAGCCTTGGCAACGCCCTCGAGTATCGGCAGCAGATCACGGATGTTCGAGATCTTTTTGTCGAACAACAGGATCAGCGGGTTTTCGTGCTCGACCTGCTGGCTTGCGGGGTCGTTGATGAAGTAAGGCGACAGGTAACCGCGATCGAACTGCATGCCCTCGACAACGTCGAGTTCATTTTCGAGGCCGGAACCTTCCTCAACCGTGATGACGCCCTCTTTGCCGACCTTTTGCATGGCATTTGAGATGATCTCGCCAATCTCGGTGTCAGCGTTGGCGGAAATGGAGCCAACCTGTGCGATCGCATTATCGTCCTCGCAGGGCTTCGACTGCTTGGACAACTGTTCGACAATGGCAGCACTTGCCTTGTCGATGCCGCGCTTCAGGTCCATTGGGTTCATGCCGGCAGCAACCGATTTCAGGCCCTCGCGCAGGATGGCCTGGGCGAGAATCGTTGCGGTTGTCGTACCGTCACCGGCAACGTCAGACGTCTGGGAAGCAACTTCCTTGACCATCTGTGCGCCCATGTTTTCGAACTTGTCATCAAGCTCGATTTCTTTCGCGACCGATACGCCGTCTTTCGTAACCGTCGGTGCGCCGAAGCTCTTGTCGAGCACGACGTTGCGGCCTTTCGGACCCAGCGTCACTTTCACCGCGTTGGCGAGGATGGTCACACCTGCGAACATCTTCTGCCTAGCGTCGTCGCTAAAACGTATTTCTTTAGCAGCCATTGATATTTCCTCTGTTTGACTCGGCGCGGCTCCTGCCGTCGCCTTAATTAGAATTGGTGATGGTGAAGAGCTTTAGCCTTCAATCACTGCCATGATGTCGTCTTCCTTCATCACCAGCAGTTCTTCACCATCTACCTTGACTTCGGTGCCGGCGTATTTGCCGAACAGGACCCTGTCTCCAACCTTGACGTCGAGGGCACGGATATCTCCTGATTCCAGGATTTTGCCGTTACCCGCAGCGACGACTTCACCTTTGATCGGTTTTTCGGTCGCAGCGTCAGGAATGACGATGCCGCCAGGCGATGTGCGCTCTTCTTCCATGCGCTTGACGATGACCCGATCATGAAGCGGACGAATCTTCATGGTTTACTTCTCCTATAAGCTATTGATTTTTAACCGACTTTTGGCGGTATTCTTGACCGGGCTGTTAGCACTCGGCCGTAAGGAGTGCTAATAATAGGCATGAGCCTCCAAATTTCAAGCTCAAGATTCAGATTAAGTGGTGCGAAAGGCCGAAAAACGCGACAAGCATCGATGACAACGCCCACCGCCCCCGGTATCCTGCGTCGCGCTGCGGCCTGATTTCCGAAACAAACTGCCTTCGAAACCGGTCTATCTTGAGGCCCACCCTGCTCGTGACCTGATGTCTATGAACCCACGCTCGCTGATCACTTCACTTCTGCTGCTCCTGGCGCTGCTCACTGCCGTTGCCTCGAATGCCGCTGACGACAGGCCGCCTCCGCCGCAGGAGGTATTTCGTTATGTCGTATTCGACGCAGGCGACGCTTTCGAGATCGACTGGGCGGTCGATAGCGGCTTCTACATGTATCAGAGTGCCTTCGGCTTCGAATCCAGCGACGCGTCCATCGTGCTCGGTGAGCCCGAACTGCCGGAAGGCAAGGTCTACTCCGACGAGTTCCTTGGCGAGCAGATCATCCATCGCGGCAGCTTTTTCGTGCGCGTTCCGTACACGATCGAGGGTGACAGGCCCGACTCCGTAGCGCTGACTATCAAGAGCCGTGGTTGCACCGACGGTGGCTTTTGCTACATGCCGCAGGAATGGGTAGAGAACGTTGCCATGGCGGAATCGGCACCGCAGGCCGGCAAGCTCGATTTCGGTGACCTCGGCAGCAGCGGTGAAAGCAAGTTTCCGCCGCCCGAGGAAGTGTTCTTCCCCGATGTATTCGTTGTCGACGGCAATACCGTGGAAGTCGGTTTTCGCGTCGAGCCCGGCTTTTATCTCTACAAGCACAGGATCACGGCAAAATCGCTCAGCCCCGACGCACAAGCCGGTCAACTCGACCTGCCGAAGGGCAAATCGAAGTTTGACGAGTTCTTTGGCGAGTCCGAGGTTTACTACGGTGAGGTCATCGGCCGGTTGGCTATCGCACGCGCAACACCCACGGCCATGGATCTCGAACTCGAGATCGGCTACCAGGGTTGTGCGGACGGCGGGCTTTGTTACCTGCCGCAGACAAACGTCATCACTGTCAGCCTGCCCGTAGCGACGGCTGTCAGCGATCTCTCGGAGCTGGCACCGCCAGACCAACCCGTGTCTGAGCAGGCACGGCTTGCGAAAATCATCACTGAGTCGAGTATCTGGGTCGCTGCAGGCGTGTTCTTCCTTGCGGGTCTTGGCCTCGCGTTTACCCCCTGCGTGTTACCGATGGTGCCGATACTCGCGGGCATCATCGCCGGCGAAGGTGACGACGTTTCACCGATGCGCGGCTTCACGCTCGCACTCAGCTATGTCATGGGCATGGCCATCATTTACACGGGAGCGGGTGTCGCCGCGGCGGCCGCGGGCATGCAATTGCAGGCGACGTTCAATCAACCTTGGATCCTGATCCTGTTCTCGGGTCTCTTCGTACTGCTCGCCGTCGGCATGTTCGGCGCGTACGACTTGCAGATGCCGAGTTCGATACAGAGCAAACTTGCAAACGTCAGCGGCAAGCAAAAGAGCGGCACGATGATAGGCGCGTTCATCATGGGCGCACTGTCGGCACTCGTCGTAACGGCGTGCGTCGCACCTGCATTGATCGCAGCGTTGACTGTTATGGCGCAGTCGGGCGACATGGTGCGTGGCGGTGCCGCCCTGTTCGCGATGAGCATGGGCATGGGTGCGCCGCTGCTACTCGTCGGCGCCGCACAGGGCAAACTGTTACCCAAGGCCGGCCCCTGGATGGTCGCCATCAAGGGCGCGTTCGGTTTCATGATGCTCGGCCTTGCAGTCTGGATGCTGTCGCGCATCCTGCCCGGCACGGTGACGCTGGCGCTCTGGGCCGTCCTCACGTTCATGGCCGGCGTATTCATGGGTGGGCTGACAACGTTCGGTCCCGACGCGACGCCGTCACAGAAGATGGGCAAGGGCTTCGGCTTCCTTGCGATGATTTATGGCGTGTTGATGATGCTCGGCGCAATTACGGGCGGCACGAACCCGCTGCAACCGCTCGCGAGCGTCAGCTTCGGTGGCGCCACCGGCGTCACGGTGGCAGCACATGACGAGCTGCCGTTCCAGCGCATCAAGTCCGTCGACGATCTCGATCGCGAGGTCGCCGCAGCATCAAGCCAGGGCAAGACCGCGATGCTCGATTTCTACGCCGACTGGTGCGTGTCGTGCAAGGAGATGGAAGCCTACACGTTCACGGACCCGCAGGTTCGGGATGCATTGTCGAATACCGTCTGGTTGCAGGCTGACGTTACGGCGAACGACGATGAGGACAAGGCGCTGCTCGATCGCTTCGGTGTATTCGGCCCGCCCACGATTATTTTCTTTGGCACGGATGGCCAGCAGCGCGACGGCTACGAAGTCGTCGGCTACATGAAGGCAAAGGTATTTGCCGAACACGTTGGAAAGGCGTTTACTGCAACATCGGTAACAGCCAGCACAGAACAATAGAAAGGTAAGAAAACCGTGCAAAAAATTGCCCTGATCTTCGGGATCGCGCTACTGTTGCTCGTGGCCGGTGCGCTATTCACGGCCGCGCGCCTGAAACCTCACATACCACCTCCACCCGCGGTGACGACGCCAGAGGTCAACACGCACCCGTCGTTCGAACTGACCGGGCTCGACGGTGCAATGCATGATTTTTCGGAGTTCGATGGTCGTCATCGTCTCCTGAACTTCTGGGCGACCTGGTGCGCGCCCTGCCGCCGCGAGATTCCGCTCCTGAAGGAATTCCAGGCGGAACAGGGAGACGACGGCATTCTTATCATCGGCATCGCCGTGGATATGATGGAAGAAGTGCAGAAATACGCCGAGGCCGCGGAATTCAATTACCCGATTCTCGTCGGCGAAATGGATGCGATGGCTGTCGCGGAACAGTCCGGACTGGTATTCCACGCCATGCCCTTCACGATGATAGTAACGAGAGACGGCGAGTTCCTGAGCGCACACTTCGGCGAACTGCACCGCCCTGACCTCACCAAAATCACCGACATCCTTGAACGTCTCGATGCAGGCGATATCGACGCCGATACGGCGAGGAAGGCTCTGGACCTCTAAATAAAGTGCGGTTCGACCCCACTTTTGGTTAGAATTGCCGGCATCTCCGTTGAACTGGTTGCGATTGGCGGCAAATGTCGGCTTTTCTCCTTGTTAATGGCCCGAATCTGAACCTGCTCGGCTCGCGCGAACCCGACGTGTACGGCGCGACGACGCTGGCCGATATCGAGGCGCGCGCCACGGCGGTGGCGGCGGAGCTCGGACATGAACTCGCCTGCTACCAGAGCAACGCCGAACACGAGTTGATCGATCGTGTGCAGCAAGCGCAAAAGGACAGTGTGGATTTCATCATCCTCAATCCCGGCGCATTCACACACACGAGTGTTGCGCTGCGCGATGCCCTGCTTGCGGTCGATATCCCGTTCATCGAAATTCACCTCAGCAATACGTTTGCGCGTGAGGAATTCAGACATAACAGTTTTTTCAGCGACATCGCCGTGGCTTGCCTGTTTGGTTTCGGGGCCTTCGGTTATGAACTCGCTTTGCAGGCAGCCAACCGCCACCTGGCGAATGGTGAGGGAGACTAATGGACATTAGAAAAGTAAAAAAACTGATCGAGCTACTCGACGAGTCCGGTATCGCAGAGATCGAAATCACGGAAGGTGAAGAGTCCGTGCGCATCAGTCGCTACGCGGCGCACGCACCGATAGCCCCCGTTGCCGCACCAGTCGCTGTGGCAGCGCCTGCTCCTGCCGCAGCGCCCGCAGCTGCAGCGCCGGCCGAAGCCGCCGTGCCCATCGAAGACGACGGCTATCTTGTAACGGCACCCATGGTCGGCTCCTTTTATTCGGCTTCCTCACCGGGAGCTGCACCGTACGTACAGGTGGGCGACCGAGTGAACGAAGGGGACACGCTATGCATCATCGAGGCCATGAAGATGATGAACCAGATCGAGGCCGACGTCTCCGGCGTCATCAAGTCGATTCGCGTGCAAAACGGCGACCCTGTCGAGTACGGACAGACACTGATCGTCATTGACCAGCGTCAACCTGACTAAGCGGGCAATAACAACATGCTCGAAAAAATTGTCATAGCCAATCGCGGCGAGATCGCGCTGCGTGTGCTGCGCGCATGCCGCGAACTGGACATAAAGACCGTTGCCGTGCATTCGAGCGCGGATAACAACCTGAAACACGTGCTCCTCGCGGACGAGACCGTCTGCATCGGTCCGCCGGCGTCCATCGACAGCTACCTCAACATGCCTGCAATCATCAGCGCGGCCGAGGTCACAGACGCGGTCGGGATTCATCCGGGCTACGGATTCCTCTCCGAGAACGCCGATTTTGCGGAACGCTGCGAGACCTCCGGATTCGAATTCATCGGCCCTCCTGCGGACGCTATTCGCCTGATGGGCGACAAGGTCTCCGCCATCAAGTCAATGAAGGCGGCCGGCGTGCCCTGTGTGCCGGGGTCGGACGGACCCCTCGAAGATGACGCCGATGAGAACCTGCGGATGGCCCGGGAAATTGGCTACCCCATCATTATCAAAGCCTCGGGTGGGGGTGGTGGACGCGGCATGCGCGTCGTGCACTCCGAGGCATCGTTGATTGCCGCAATTACGGTGACCAAGGCCGAGGCTCGCGCGGCATTCGATAACGACGTCGTCTACATGGAGAAATTCCTGGAGCATCCGCGCCACGTCGAATTCCAGGTGCTCGCCGACGGCCAGGGCAATGCGGTCCATCTCGGGGAGCGCGACTGTTCGATGCAGCGGCGCCATCAGAAAGTTATCGAGGAGGCGCCGGCGCCCGGGATTACCGAGGAGCAACGGCAGAGAATCGGCCTGCGCTGCGTCAACGCCTGCCTGGAGATTGGTTATCGCAGCGCCGGGACATTCGAGTTCCTGTACGAGGACGGCGAATTCTATTTCATCGAGATGAATACGCGCCTGCAGGTCGAGCACCCGGTGACAGAAATGATTACCGGGGTCGATATCGTCCGCGAACAACTGCGTATCGCGAGCGGCGAGAAATTGGACATCACGCAAGACGACGTCAAGGTTCAGGGACACGCAATCGAGTGCCGGATCAACGCCGAGGATGCGAAGACCTTCATGCCCTCTCCAGGTCTCGTTACGCTATGGCATGCGCCAGGCGGGCCCGGCATCCGTATCGACAGCCATGTTTACAGCGGCTACAAGGTGCCGCCCTACTATGACTCGATGATCGGCAAGCTCATCGCGCACGGCCACGATCGCGATGCCGCGTTCGCCCGTATGCGCAATGCCCTGACGGAAATCGTGATCGAGGGCATCAAGACGAACGTGCCCCTGCACCAGGAAATTTTCCAGCACGCCGCGTTCCAGGCGGGAGGCACGGATATTCATTACCTGGAGAAAAGGCTGGGACTTGTCTGACTACTCGTAGGAGCGCGCCCCAGCGCGCGATTCGAACTCTGATCGCGCGCTGGGGCGCGCTCCTACGACGAAGTGACCGATGGAGTGGCAACAATTTGTCATGAGACTTGAAGCGCTGAACCCCGAAAGTGTCGAAGCAGTATTCCTGCGCAATGGCGCACATTCGGTTACCTTCAGCGACGCCGGCGATAAGCCCGTACTGGAGCCCGCACCGGGTGAGACGCCGCTCTGGAACGACACGCGGATTACCGGCCTGTTCGGGGCAGACGCCGATCTGCGTTCCCTCGAGTGCGACCTCAAGAACTCGCTAACGCTCGAGCAATTGCCCGAGTACCGCGTTGAGGCGCTCGAAGATCGCGACTGGGAGCGCGAGTGGCTCAAAGATTTCGGTCCGATGCGTTTCGGCGACCGCCTCTGGATCTGTCCGGGAGAGTCCACGGCCGATGCCGATGCCATCGTCGTGCGGCTGGACCCCGGGCTCGCGTTCGGCACGGGCACGCACGCGACCACTGCGATGTGCCTCGAGTGGCTCGACAGCATCGATCTTGAAGGCTGCACTGTGCTCGATTATGGCTGTGGCTCGGGTGTGCTTGCGATCGCTGCGCTCAAACTCGGCTGCAGGCAGGCGCACGCAATGGACATTGATGTGCAGGCCGTCACAGCCACAGGGCAAAACGCAGCGCAAAATGACGTCCGGGATCGACTGACGGTCACATCGTCAGCGAGTGATATCGACGGGCAATTCGACGTCGTGCTCGCCAACATCCTGGCGAGACCGCTGGCGGAACTGGCCGGATCGATCGCGCAACACGTAAAGACCGGTGGGCTGCTAACGTTGTCGGGCATACTGTCGGAGCAGATAGATGATGTGCTCGAGGCGTACGCGCCGTGGATCGACTTCGAGGAACCGGAGTTGCGCCCACAAAGCGGCCAGACCTGGACCCGTCTGACTGGTAGAAAAAGGCGAAGCTAGACATGTTCACCCAGTGTCCTGAATGTGGCACCGCATTTCGCATCACCGCCGAGGTTCTCAAGCAGGCCGCCGGCAAGGTGCGCTGTGGCGGCTGTGCCATCGCCTTCAATGCGCTCGACTACCTGTCCGAGCAAAAACCCGCGGCCACACCCGCACCGCCATCAGATGGCTCCGTTCCGGAACTGACACCAGACTCGGCCGAGCTCGAGCCCGTCGAGCCACCAAAAACCATCTCCGCCGAGCAAAGTGCCGCGCTCCTGAAAACGCTGGACGAACTTGCCGGCTCCGATATTCGAATCGAGGACACCGGCGTCGAGTGGCGCGTACTCGATGAGGACGAGGAAGAGGTCGCCGACGAACTCAAGGATATAGACGTCGCCAAAGAGCTCGAAGATACGGGCTCGATGAAATGGTTCATCGACGAGACGCCGACACCGGTTGACGAGCACTTGTCAGCAGAACCCGGCGAGATGGACGCCCCGGAACTTTTCGAGGAGCCTGCACATATCGGCGGCGGCGACGAAATGCGTTTCGACGACGACACGCCGCTACCTGACGATTTCGACTTTGATCATGAGCCATCGGCCGAACCTGCACCCGTCATTGGATCGCGTGATGCCCCCTCCGACGTGGAGGCGGCGCAAGTCGACCTGGCGCTTGGTGACCCGGAAGGCTGGGAGGACCTGCTCGGCGAGGTAGATGAGCAGGATATCGATGAGGACCTCGACGAGGCCATCCCCGGCAACGTCGATGACGATGTCGTAGAAGAGGCAATTCCCGACGTCGACGAGCAGTTCGCAACACAGGCCGAGGCCATGGGCATCGACCTCAGCGGTATCCATGCGCGAACCGAGGAAGAGACGTCGGCTGAAGACCCGCTCGAAGATACGTCGATCGATGAAGACCTGATCGCCGCCGCATTTGAAGTAGAAGCCGCGGCAAAGGTCCCGCAAGACGAAACGCCCGACCCAGAGCTGGAAGACGAGCCCGATTTGGTAGACGAGCCCGAGTTGGAAATCGAGCCCGAGCTGGAAGACGAGCCCGAGCTGGAAGACGAGCCCGAGTTGGAAGACGAGCCCAAGCTGGAGGTCGAGCCCGAGGAAGACGACGATATCGAATTCGAACTCGACTTCGACGACGAGGACCTCACCGAAGCGAAAGACAGGGAACTCGTCACAAGCACCGCGGAAGATGCGCAGCTCGAGGCCGAGCTCGGCCTCGACGCCCAGGCCGACGAAGACGAACCCGCAAAGCCCAAGCCGCTGATCCTGCCGCAGAGCGCGGATGAACAAACCGTCAACATGATGATCGACCAGGATTTGCTGGCGCTCGCCGTGGAAGATGAAGAAGGTTTCGCGTCTACGATCGTACAGAAGCAGGCCGGCGACGAGGTCCTGGCGCAAGATGATGTCCCACAGGACGACGAACCGGCGGATGACGAACCGGCAGCAGAAGCGGTTGCGGCGGTGGCAGGGGACAATCCGCTCGTCGAGACCATCATCATGGAAGGCGAGTTCATCCGTGATGCAGACGAAGAAGAAGAACTCGAAGAGGCCCGGAAAAAAACCGGCGATCCGAACCTGAAGTCGGCTTTGGCCACGCAAATCGCGGAACTGGCGAAGGCCGACGAACCCGCGCCGAGGGAGCCGATCAATTACGGCCTGGTCGCCGGGATTGCCGGCTTGGCGTTGCTGCTCCTGTTGCAGGGGCTGCACCAGTACCGGGAAGCGTTGGCGACGTATCCGGCCTTCAGCGATTCGGTCGGCTCCATCTATCGCATGTTCGGCCGCCCGGTGACGCCGGCCTGGGATATTTCCGGGTGGCGCTTTGAGGCAACCAAGGGCAGCACGGGCGACGACGACGAAGTTCTGACCATCTATTCGCGCGTCGGTAACAAATCCGACGAACCCTTGCCGTATCCGTTGATCAGCGTGTCCCTGACCGACCGCTTCGAGGACATCATCGGCAGCAAGGTGCTGGAACCCGCCGACTACCTGGCCGAGAATCTGGATACGAGGCGACCCGTAAAACCCGGCGATACGTTCAGCGCCGTCTTTGCGATCGAGGCACCCGATGCCGAAGCCACGGGCTTCAAGCTGACCGTCTGCTACCGCCAGCCCGGCGGGCGGCTGAAATGCGCGGACCATGACTTCAAATAAGAAAAAGGGGTCAGAACCCTTATCATTGTGAAATGATTCAAGCCTCGACAGCCAAAAAAGGGTTCTGACCCCTTTCTTTTTCTAATGAAGATCGGTCCGTATAAGCTCGACAGCCCCTTCGTGCTGGCGCCCATGGCCGGCATTACCGACAAGCCATTTCGCAAGTTGTGCCGGCACTTCGGCGCGGGCATGACGACATCCGAGATGACGACAGCCGATACGAGTCTCTGGCAAACGCCGAAATCGCAGTACCGCCTCGACCTCGACCTCGACACCGAACCTGTCGCCGTGCAGATCGCGGGCTCGGATCCTGAGCAGCTCGCGCTTGCGGCACAGGCCTGCGTCGATCGCGGCGCGCAGATCATCGACCTCAACATGGGCTGCCCCGCGAAGAAGGTCTGCCGCAAACTGGCCGGTTCCGCGCTCATGAAAGACGAAAAACTGGTCGAGGACATCCTCACGTCGGTCGTCGCCGCCGTCGACGTACCGGTCACGCTCAAAATTCGTACCGGGTGGGACCGGGAGCACAGAAACGGGCCCGTCATCGCCCGCATTGCCGAGGACGCCGGCATCCAGTCGCTTGCCGTGCACGGCCGAACTCGCGCATGCAGGTACAAAGGTGATGCCGAATACGAAACGATTGCACGCATTAAAGAGAGCTTGTCGATACCGGTTCTTGCCAATGGCGACCTGACAACTCCGGAGAAGTCGCTTGAAGTTCTGCGTCTAACTAATGCTGATGGCTTGATGATCGGTCGGGGTGCTCGGGGACGCCCGTGGATCTTTCGTGAACTAAAACTTTTTCTACAAAACGACAACAAAAAACTGCCGCTGGATAAAACTGAATTGCGTGATATCATGCTCGGCCACTTGGATGATTTGCACCGTTTTTACGGGCAAGAGAGAGGCGTTCGGGTGGCTCGAAAGCACTTGATCTGGTATTGCGACAACCTCGCGAATGCAGACGAGTTTCGTTACCGGGCAGTGCGCGTCGACAGTGCTTCTGAACAACTAGACCTCATCAGGGAATACTTTGACCGCGACGACGGCGGAGTTTCCCTGGCGGCGTAGTCACTCGGAAGCTTGGGAGGATGGCTCGATTAGCGGCGAGCCTGTGCACCGGGATTACACAACGTGGCCAACAAGAAGCCGAAACCAGAACCTTTAAAATCATCCAAGAGCAAGAAACCACTCTGCAAGCACACCGAAGACGCACTTAATAACTACTTCGCCTGTCTCAATGGCGATCGCCCGGGCGAGCTCTACGATCTCGTAATGGGCGAGGTGGAACGCCCGCTGTTCAAGGCCGTCATGGACTTTACCGACGGCAATCAAAGCCAGGCCGCAGGCATTCTCGGCATCAACCGGGGCACCCTGCGCAAGAAACTACGAACCTACTCGCTGATTCAATAAATGTTCAAAGTCCGACGTGCTCTCGTCAGTGTCTCTGACAAGAGCGACCTGATATCCTTTGTGAAGGGCCTTGCCGAACTCGGCGCAGAAATCCTGTCCACTGGCGGCACCGCAAAGCAATTGCGCGAAGCGGGTGTCGACGCCATCGAGGTTTCCGACAAAACAGGCTTTCCCGAGATCATGGATGGCAGGGTCAAGACCCTGCATCCGAAGATTCACGGTGGACTGCTGGGCCGTCGCGGTACCGATGAAAGTGTCATGGACGAACACAGCATCGAACCCATCGATCTCCTGTGCGTAAACCTGTATCCATTTGAGGCGACGATCGCGCGCGAGGACGCGACCATCGACGACGCCATCGAGAACATCGACATCGGTGGCCCTGCAATGATTCGGGCCGCTTCGAAAAACCACGACGGCGTCGCCGTCGTCGTCGACCCCGCCGATTACGACAGCGTGCTGGCATCGCTGCAGGGTGACGGACTGAATCTCGACGATCGCCGTCGCCTGGCAGCCAAGGCGTACGCGCACACGGCGAGCTACGACACCGCCATAACGAAGTACCTGTCGAAGTCGCTCGGTGACGACCCGCTCGGCGAGCGCATGCTGTATGCCGGCACTCTCGTTGACCGCATGCGCTATGGCGAGAACCCGCACCAGGACGCCGCCTTTTATATTGACCAACAGGTGCCCGTCGGTTCTCTCGCGACGGCAAGGCAGCTACAGGGTAAGGCGCTGTCATACAACAACATTGCCGACAGCGATGCTGCGCTCGAGTGCGTGAAGCAGTTCGAGACTCCGGCCTGCGTCATCGTCAAGCACGCGAATCCCTGCGGCGTTGCCGTTGCAGGTGACATCCTCGAAGCCTATAACAAGGCATTCAAGACCGACCCGACATCCGCCTTCGGTGGCATCATCGCATTCAATCGGCCCCTCGATGCGAAGACCGCGGCCGCCATTATCGAACGGCAGTTTGTCGAGGTGATCGTCGCGCCGAGGATCGAACCCGACGCCGCCGATGTCTGTAGCGCGAAGAAGAACGTGCGCGTGCTCGAGACAGGCGATTGGGGTGGGAGCGCGTCGGACCGTGGGAGCGCGCCCTGTGGGAGCGCGCCCCAGCGCGCGATAACCTTTGACTTTAAAAAAGTCTCCGGCGGCTTGCTGGTGCAGAACACGGACCTCGGCAAGATCACGGCCGGCGAACTCAAGGTCGTCACCGAAAAAGCGCCGACCGCCAAGCAGATCGAGGACATGCTGTTCGCCTGGACCGTCGTTAAGTACGTGAAGTCGAACGCTATTATTTTCTGCAAGGACGGTATGACCGTCGGCGTCGGCGCGGGCCAGATGAGTCGTGTCTACAGCACGAAGATCGCCGCAATCAAGGCCGCCGACGAAGGCCTCGAGGTCAAGGGCTCCGTGATGGCCTCGGATGCGTTCTTCCCGTTTCGCGACGGCATCGACGCGGCCGCCGAGACGGACATAGCCGCGATTATCCAGCCTGGCGGCTCTATGCGAGACGAAGAGGTCATTCAAGCTGCAAATGAGCATGGGCTGGCGATGGTGTTAACGGGAATGCGACACTTCCGACATTAGAATATTATTCGTGGGAGCGCGCCCCAGCGCGCGATTCAATGCCGATCGCGCGCTGGGGCGCGCTCCCACACAGGACCAGGCAGTTATGAAGGTATTGGTAGTGGGGTCGGGAGGGCGCGAGCACGCAATCGCGTGGACGTGTGCACAGTCCGGCCACGAAGTACTCGTCGCGCCTGGCAACGCCGGAACGGCACGCGAGCCCGGTGTTCGCAACGTGCCCGTGTCATCCGATGACATCGACGACTTGATCGCTCTCGCCAGAGCAGAAAACGTCGACCTCACGATCGTCGGCCCGGAAGCACCGCTCGTCGTGGGCGTCGTCGACCAATTCCAGGTAGCCGGTCTCGCCTGTTTCGGACCGAGCGCGAACGCAGCTCAACTCGAAGGTTCCAAAGCCTTCACGAAGAACTTTTTGGCGCGCCACAACATTCCAACCGGGGCGTACCGAAACTTCACCGACCTCGGCAAGGCATTGGCCTATATTCGCGAACAGGGCGCGCCCATCGTCATCAAGGCGGACGGCCTTGCCGCCGGCAAAGGTGTCATCGTCGCATTGAATGTCGAGGAAGCCGTACAGGCCGCCACCGACATGTTGACGGGCGGCCGCTTCGGTTCAGCCGGCGCGACCATCGTCGTCGAAGAATTTCTCGCCGGCGAGGAAGCCAGCTTCATCGTCATCACTGACGGTACGACCGTCCTGCCACTTGCGACCTCTCAGGATCACAAGGCACGTGACGAAGGCGATACCGGCCCGAATACAGGCGGCATGGGCGCCTACTCCCCTGCCCCGGTCGTCACGCCTGAGATCGAGGCCCGCATCATGGATGAGGTTATTCGGCCGACGCTCGATGGCATGAAGAAGGATGGCGCGAACTACGTCGGCTTCCTGTACGCGGGACTTATGATCATGGCCGATGGCACACCGAAGGTCATCGAGTTCAACTGCCGCATGGGCGACCCGGAGACGCAACCTATCCTCGCGCGCCTGAAATCGGATCTTGCCGCAATTTGCAGCGCGACGCTCGACGGCACGCTCAACGAAATCACGGCCGAATGGGACGAGCGCGCGGCGCTCGGCGTCGTTATGGCGGCAGGCGGCTATCCCGGGAGCTACGCAAAGGGCAAACGCATCGCGGGTCTCGATGAAAGCTACGCAGAGTCGCAGAAGGTCTTCCATGCCGGAACGGCAGAGGATGGCGACGACGTCGTAACGAGCGGCGGCCGTGTGCTGTGCGTCGTCGGCCTCGGTGACAGCGTGGCCAATGCCGCGGGACAGGCTTACGACGCGGTCGACAAAATTTGCTGGGAAGACGTCTACCTGCGCCGCGATATCGGCCACCGCGCGATCGCTCGCGAACAAGCCTGATCACATAATGCTAACGACCGTCGAAGCGACCA
>Ga0255054_10001404_pt1 | contig 14156 bp, 13 predicted proteins | sample JV7_2_23_MG_FD_188634 | JGI IMG/M metagenome (GOLD analysis project Ga0255054, IMG submission 188634) | Seawater microbial communities from Jervis Inlet, British Columbia, Canada - JV7_2_23 | ecosystem: Environmental > Aquatic > Marine > Inlet | place: Canada: British Columbia | collected...
GCGGTATGCCGTAGTGCCGTAGGGTCGGACCTCGATAACCGACAGATTCGAAAGACATTTGTCGGCCACACTCGGTCCCGTGATCGCTTAATCGCCGATTTTCGTGCCCAAATACCCGATTAACCAAGTCGCCAAACACCGATCCTCAATAATTCCGCGGTTTTGCGTCAAAATGAGCTAATTAGGCCTCCATGGCGAACCATCAGGTACACGAAAGCCAATAGCAACAGTAACTTATGCTGGTCCGACCCCAGCGCCGCATTTCCAGCACGCAGCGAACTGGCCTTCATTCTCCTCGCCGCATTGCCTGCAGCGCCAGGGTGATTGCGGACTTTCCTCACTGATCGTGGTGTCGATCAGCTGTTTTGCACGGTCGTAGTCGAGATCGTTGACGATCCAGAGTTCCGGCCAGACCTCGGTGAACGGCATTTCGCCGTAAATCTGGTTCAGGTGTTCGTTTCTGATTTGGCAGGGAATGCCTTCGGCTTCGAGAATGTTTTTGTAGTGATTGATCATCACGACCGTATCCGCCGACGTTAGTTTTTTCATCGCAGTGACTTCAGGTAGGCCGTCGGGTCTTCGCCGCGCTCAAGTACCTCGACGAGTGCGGAACCGACGATTGCACCAGCTGCATGCTTACCGACCGCGGCAATATCAGCCGCCGCACGAATTCCGAAACCTGCGCAAACGGGTGTGGTCGACGTACTGCACACCTTATCCAGGTAGCTGGCCAGGTCATTCGGCAAGCCGACATCTCCCCCCGTGATGCCCGTAATCGTGACCGCGTAGACAAATCCGCGCGATGCATCGCACAACATCTTGAGCCTTTCGTCCGGGGTGGCCGGCGTGACAAGCTGAATGAGCCCGAGCCCTTGCGCCTCTAATGCCGAGCGAATTTCGTCGCTCTCCTCGAACGGCAGATCGGGCACGATGAATCCACACACGCCGGTCTCGAGCGCCCGCTCGGCGAGTTTGTCGTAGCCGAACGCCAGCAGCGGATTCAGGTAAGACATCATGACGAGCGGCGCATCAAAGCCACCGGCTTTTTCGAGTTCGTCGAATATCCATGCAAGGCTGACGCCCTTTTTCAAGGCCTCGAAACTGGAGCGCTGAATTGTCATGCCATCGGCCATCGGATCCGAGAAAGGAATTCCGATCTCAACGACATCGCCGGTTGTCGCGATCGCATTCAAGGTGCCAACGAAATCTCCGGGCTCCGGGTAACCCGCCGTAATAAACGGTACGAGCGCCGTGCGCCCATCGTCATTGGCGGCCCGAATCGCCGCGCTGATGCGTTCATGCGCCTGCATTGCTACCGCCTTCGAAATTCGCAATTCTTACCGGGTATTTGGTCAATGTCGGCATGTCCTTGTCGCCGCGGCCCGAGTTACCGATCAACAGTCGCTTGCCCGGATTTTTCTTCGCCCACTTTCGTGCGGCGACATACGCGTGGGCGGTTTCGAGTGCCGTTAGAATGCCCTCCGCCTCGCACAGTTCTTCGAGTGCCTCGAGCGCTTCGTCGTCGCTGGCCGTCAGGTATGTTACTCGTCCAGTGGCCTGCAGCAACGCATGCTCGGGCCCGACGCCCGAGTAATCGAGGCCTGCCGAGATCGAGTGCGTTTCCTGCACCTGGCCGTCATGGTCCTGCAGGATCATCGTATAGCTGCCCTGCAATACACCCGGCGTCCCTGTCGCGAGCGTTGCCGCATTCTGCCCGAGCCCGTCGCCGGTACCGCCCGCCTCGACGCCAATCAGTTCGATATCATCCCCGAGTAGCGGATAAAAAGCCCGATTGAATTCGAGCCACCACCGACACACGCGAATGCTGCATCCGGCAATGCGCCAGCCTGCCCGATCATCTGCGCACGTGACTCCTGACCGATCACCGACTGCAGCTCACGAACGAGATACGGATAGGGGTGCGCACCAACCGCGGAACCCAGCAGGTAGTAAATACCGGCAGGATCAGTGACCCACTTTCTCAATGCTTCGTCGATTGCGGCACGCAAAGTTCTGTCGCCTGATTCCACAGAGATGACTTCGGCGCCCAGCCTCTGCATGCGATCGACATTCGGTGCCTGCCGTTCGATATCAACAGCGCCCATGTATACGGCACACGGCAAACCGACTCTTGCGCAGGCGGCCGCCGACGCAACGCCGTGCTGCCCGGCACCTGTTTCGGCAATGACGCGCTTTACGCCGAGGCGTTTTGCGAGCAGCGCCTGGCCGATCGCATTGTTGATCTTGTGCGCGCCGGTGTGCGCGAGGTCCTCGCGCTTCAGCCACACTTCCGCACCCCAACGTTCGCTGAGCCTGGGTGCGTACGTCAATGCCGTCGGCCGTCCGACCCACTCGCGCAGCTCGCGCTGGTAGTCGGCCTGAAAACCCGGATCGTGCAAATGTTCTTTGACGCCGTTTTCCAGTCGTTCGAACGCCGGAACCAGTGTCTCCGGTACGTAGCGCCCGCCGAATGGGCCGAAGCGGCCACGTTCATCCGGAAGCTCGCCGTCGATCGAAGCCTGCAATAACGCCTCAGCTTCGCCGGCCTGCAATAAAGAGGTCATGCATTGTTCTCCGCGGCACGAGCCGCACTGATGAAGTTGCGAATGAGGTCCGGGTCCTTCTGCCCCGGAGCGGACTCGACGGCACTCGACACGTCGACGCCTCGCGGGTGGACCGCTCGAATCGCCTCGGCGACGTTTTCGGCGCTCAGTCCGCCCGCGAGAATCATGTTGCCTCGCCCGGCGATCACCGCTGCGCGCTCCCAGTCGACCGTCTGGCCCAAACCGCTGTTGCTGCCTTCGTATAGAAAGGTGTCGGGCAACGATTGGTCGATCGCCGGGTGATTCTCTCGAATAACGGGCCAGCGTTCTATTTGATGAGGAACATCGAGCGCCTCGAAATCGTCAATGTCCGTCTGCAGCACATCCGGTGCAAATGTGTTGAGTACGGCAAGCCACTCCTCGTTCTCGGGGTGCCGCATGACGGCGACACGCCGCACCTCCTGGCTCAGGCCCACTGCTGCATCGCGCGCCTCGGCCGGCATTACGCGCCGTACCGACTCCGCAAAGACAAAACCCACGGCATCGGCGCCAGCGGTAACGGCCGCATCGACGTCGGCTGCGTTTCGCAGACCGCAGATTTTGACGAGCAGGCTCATGCGATCACCATTGCGCCACCGGCCTCACGCATTGCGGTAAGCAATGCCGCCGGATCGGCGCCTCTCATCAGCGCCGTGCCGACGAGCGCCATCCGGTACCCGAGTTTCGCAACGGTTGCCGCGTCATCGGCCGTTCGCAATCCGCTTTCGGCGACGCAACGCGTCGCCGGCAACATCGGTGCAAGACGCTCGAGACGCTCGTTGTCTACTTCGAGGGTGCGCAGGTTGCGGGTGTTGATGCCGACCAGTAACTTGCCTGCCTTTGCCCGGGCGCGATCGTTCGATTTTTCAAGCAGCACGATTGTGCGCGCCAGGTCATTTTCGTCGAAGGATTCCAGCAATACGAACATATCGTGCTCGTAGGCGGCGTCGAGCATCGCGCGCAATTTTGCATCTGACAACATCGTTGTGATCAGCAATACTCCACTCGCTCCCGCCTTTCTCGCCTCGAGTACCTGCGCGGGGTGCACGAGGAAGTCCTTGCGCATGACCGGTGTGCCGGGCACTGCCGCCACGACTTCCTCAAGGTGGGCCAGGCTGCCATCGAAACGGCTCGGCTCTGTCAGGACCGAAATCGCCGCCGCACCACCGCTCGCATACTTCTGCGCCAGCTCACCGCGATCCAGATCGGCGACCGCCAGCTCTCCCTCGGCGGGCGAGCGCCCCTTGATTTCCGCAATGACATCGAACGTGGCCAACTGCAGCGATACTACGGGCTTGTCGAAATCGCCGGCTCGCATCGTCCCGACATTGGCCGCTCGCTCCGCGGAACTTGTCGCCATTTGCTGCAGAAAATCACTCATTACCTGCGAAGTGCTCCCGCATACGTTCGAGTAGCGCCATTGCACTGCCACTATCGATGGCAGCACTCGCGATTTCGACTCCGTGCGTCGAGTTCCTCGCCGTGCCCTGGACTTCGAGTACGAGCGACGTACTCATGACGAGTGCGTCGCGGTGAGCACCGGTATCGTCACCATTGAAAACGCGAACGAGCTCATTTGCGTTGTGTTCGGCATCACCACCGGCGAGATCGCCCGGTACGCATCTCTCCAGGCCATAGTCTTCGGGAGTTCGCGTCGTCCGCGTAACCTTGCCATCGCGCACATCGAACAGTTCGAACGCACCGACAGGCGTTGCCTCGTCCCAACCCGGCTCGCCGTGCACAACGAAAGCACGCTCTATCGACATACCGGATAATGCGTCGGCCATTAGTCCAGCCGCTTCCAGGCTCCATGCGCCGATAAGCTGCGTCGGTGGCGCTGCGGGGTTGGTCAGCGGTCCGAGCAAATTAAAAACGGTACGTACGCCCATTGCACCGCGCACTGGCATCACCGCTTTCATCGCCGGGTGATATGCGGGCGCGAACAGGAACGTGAAATTCGTTGCCTCGAGGCAGGCGACGGCTTCATCCTCGTGCAACGGCAATGGCATGCCGAGGCACTCGAGCATGTCGGCGCTGCCGGATTTGCTCGAGACCGAGCGGTTGCCGTGCTTGACGACGCGCACGCCGCAGGCCGCTGTCAGCAAACCGGCGCCCGTCGAGATATTCAGGCTGCCCGAACCGTCGCCGCCTGTCCCCACGGTATCGACGGTCGGCGTACCTTCCGGAATAGCCGGGTGCACGGCAAGCTCGCGCATCGCTGTCGCGAATCCGCGTACCTCATCCGCCGTCTCACCCTTCGCGCGCAGCGCAGCAAGTAGCGCACCAGCCAGCGCCGGTTCCAGTTCACCTGCGGCGAAATGCTGCATCAATGCATACGCTTCGCTTTCCTCAAGCGACTTGCCGTCGAGGACACGATTGAGCATAGCGCTCAACTCGCTACTCAGATCGTCTTTCCTCATGTTGTCGTCATCCGCATGAAGTTCGCCATCAGGCGATCGCCCTCCGGTGTCAGCACACTCTCCGGATGAAACTGCACGCCTTCGAGCGGCTGCGTCTTGTGACGTACGCCCATGATCTCGCCGCGCTCCGTCTCCGCCGTCAACTCGAGAACGTCAGGCAATGTCTCGTGCTCGGCACACAGTGAATGATAGCGGCCGACTTCAAATGGCTGCGAAAGGCCGTCGAAAATTGTCTTACCGTCGTGCTTCGCCATTGAGGTCTTGCCGTGCATGAGCCGTTCGGCACGCACGATGGTGCCGCCGAAATGTTGCACCAGGCTTTGATGGCCGAGGCATACACCGAGGATCGGTGTTTTATCAGCGAACGCGGCGATCATCGCCAACGATACGCCCGCGTCATCGGGCCGCCCCGGGCCGGGCGAAATGACCAGGTGCGTCGGCGCCAGCGCCAGCGCCTCTTCGACCGTGATCGCATCGTTGCGATACACCATGACGTCGGCGCCCTGTGCAGCAAATGCCTGCACCAGGTTATACGTAAAAGAGTCGTAATTATCGATCAGCAGCATGCGTACGTTGTCGAAGGTCCCTGCCATCACAAACCCTCCCCTGCAATCTCGAGCGCGCTGCGCAGGATCGCACTTTTTGCCAGCACTTCCTGATACTCGCGCGCCGGCACCGAGTCCGCCACGATACCCGCGCCGGCCTGAAAACTGTACTCGTCACCCGAGAACACCAACGTACGAATCGTAATCGCCTGGTCCATGTCCCCGCTCGCGCCGAAGTAACCCGCCGTGCCCGCGTATAATCCTCGCCCGACCTGCTCCATTTCCTCGATGATTTCCATGGCGCGCACCTTCGGTGCGCCAACCAGCGTGCCCGCCGGGAAGCTGGCCGCGAACAGGTCGAACTGGTCGTAGCCGGCATCGAGTTCGCCCTGTACACCACTGACGATGTGCATGACATGACTGTAGCGCTCGATCGACCGGTACGGGTCGACATGTACCGTACCCGCGCGAGCAACCCGGCCGAGATCATTGCGGGCCAGATCGACGAGCATGACATGCTCCGCGGCTTCCTTCGGATCCGCCAGCAGCGCTTCCTCGTTCGCGAGGTCTTCCTGCGGCGTCGCACCACGTGGCAGCGTGCCCGCAATCGGCCGCAACGATGCATTATTGCCGTTCAGGCGAACGAGCGCTTCCGGCGACGAGCCGACAACTGCGAGATCGTCGAACTGTAAGTAGAACATGTAGGGCGATGGATTCAGCAGGCGCATTGCGCGGTATACCTCGAATGGCGCCACATTCGTCTGGCCCCGAAACAGTACCGAGAGCACGATCTGGTAGATGTCGCCGGCCGCAATGTACTCCTTGCAGGCATTCACGCGATCGCAATACTCGTCCTCGGTCAGGCTTGCTGTCGCCGGGGAGATCTGTACCGAGCCGTTCGCCTTCGGAATCGGCCCTCGCAGCCTTTCGATGACCTCCAGCCGAAGTGCCTGCCGCTCCGCTTCCGGGCCATCGTGCAACAACGCGACACGTCTCGTCAGGTGATCGAAGACAAGCAATGATCCCGGCGCTGCAAAGGCGGCGTCGGGCACACTCGTCTGAGCTTGCGTCTCCTGCGGCAGACGTTCAAATAAACGAACCACGTCGTATCCGGAGACACCGACCAGGCCGCCCGCAAATGGCAGCCCCTCGACCTCGGGCTGCGGCCGTGGCGCCTTCGCCAAAGCGCTACGCAAGGCCTGCAGGTATTCGGCCTGGCTCGTCGGCCGGGGCAGAGTCTCACCATCGACGACCAGCCCGCCGGCGTCCATCCGCACCTCGAGCGCAGCGCCGAAACCCAGGAAAGAGTAGCGCGCGAGACGCTCGCCGCCTTCTACACTCTCCAGCAGGAAGCGCGGATGCAGTGGCGCGAGCTTGAGGAACGCCGAGACCGGCGTGTCCAGATCGGCTGCGATATCGAATGGTGCCTGCACTGGCTGTCCAGTTCCTTTTCGTCCAATAAAAAAGCCCACCTCCACTTTGGCGGAGATGGGCTTCTGGTTTCCTTGTGCTCAGCTAATAGTCGGCCAGCTACCCTCTCCTAGAAAGGCAGCCACCACCAGACATTGATGTTCTGAGCGTTCATGGGCCTGAGTATTACTGCCCGACGCCCCGGCCGTCAAGATAATTAGAGGTCGTATAAGAAAGGTAACGCGAGCGAGAAACCGATCCACATGATGATCGTAAGCGGGATGCCGACACGCAGGAAGTCCGAGAATTTATAGCCACCGGCACTCAGGATCAGCAGGTTGGTCTGGTAACCATAGGGCGTCGCGAAACTCATGTTGGCGCCGAACAACGTCGCGAGAATGAACGGCTCGGCCGGCACACCGAGTTGCTGCGCGATACCGATGGCAATCGGCGTGCCGATTGCGGCGGCCGCATTGTTCGAGACGATGTTCGTCAGCAACGCCATCAACAACAGGAACGCGCTCAGGATCATCGCAGTCGGCATTGCCGCGGTCATGTCGACGAAGTTCATCGCAAGATAGCCCGCCATGCCGGTACCCAGCAGGGCTTTGCCGAGTGCGAGGCTCGCGACGATGATCATGACAACGGGAATCGACAACGCGCCCACGGCCTCACGCCAATTCAGGCAGCCAGTCGCGATCATCAATCCCAACCCGACAACAGCACTGACGGCGATCGGCAAAATACCGAAGGCGGCGGCGGCTACGACAAGCGCCATTATGGTCAGGGCACGCTTGGCACGATGCGTGTGCGGCAATGTGGTCGTACCGTCGAGCACCAGCATCGAGCCGCTGTCTTTCAGATTGGCGATGGCGTCGCCGGTGCCTTGTACCAAAAGCACGTCACCGGCGCGCAAACGAATTGTGTTCAGGTCGCCGGTCACCTGCGAACTCGGCGCTCGCGCGCGATGTAGCGCCAGCGGCATCAAAGCATAGCTGCCACTGAAGCTCGCCGCTGCGAGCGTGCGCAAGTGCAGCGGCGAGCCGCGCGTAACGACGACCTCGGCCAGTTGCTGGCCGCTGGCTTCGAGTGGGAACTCGTCATCAACCGGATGTTCGACGTCGGAAATGTTGTAAAGCGTCGCGCCCAGGATCTGCTCGTAGTGCTTGAGATTCTCCGGAGAGTCCTTCACGAACAGGCGGTCGCCGGGCTGGAGTTTTACCTGCGGCAACTTGGCGAGAAACAGTGACTCGCTGCGCTGGATCTTGTCGACTCGCATCTGCCCGTCAGCCTTCGCGAGCACTTCCGAAAGCGTACTGCCATCGGCGAAACCGCCCTCCTTGATATGCAATTGCGCGCTGAAGATGCGCGGCGTCGTATCCGCCATCAGCGGAGTGCGATCAGGTAACAAGCGCGGCGCGACCAGCCATAAAAACAGGATGGCGACGCCGCCGACCATCGTTACAGGCAGCACCCACTCGAACAGCGAGAATTCATGCTGCCCCATGTCATGTGCGATGCCGACGACCAGCAGATTGGTGGACGTTCCTATGGTTGTGGACATGCCGCCGATGATCGTCGCGAGACCCATAGGCATCATGACCTTCGAGACCGGGAATTTGCTGCGCAGCGATACCCCGACAAGAATCGGCATGAGCAACACGACGATCGGCGTGTTGTTCATGAAGGCGCTCAGAATGGCGCCGGCAATCAGCGTCGACAGCAACGCAAGGATAGGGCTCCGCGACCAGGCGCGACCAACGATCGTGGCAAGCGGTTGTAGCGCACCTGTCGTTTCGAGCGCCTTGCCCACCATCATCAACGCGCATATCGCGACCAAAGCCTCATTGCCGAAGCCCGCAAAGAAATCCATCGGCTTGAGCAGAATTTCGCCGCCCCGTTCGTACGGGAACAGCTGAAACCCGGCGACAAGGATGATCAGTATCGCCAGAGACGATGACTCGAGCGGAATTCGATCGCGCGTAAACAGGAACAGCGCGACGACGGTCAGGATCAGTACCGCTACTCCGTGAGCGTCAAGTGATATTGCCTGCAATGCGCCCCCTCAATTACGCAATCGCCAATCGCGCCTCGAGCAGCGCCGCAACAGACCGTATCCTAGATCATACGTGGTCCGCAATCAGGGAAGTCGCACCGCGCTGCTGTAACACCGCCTTGGCCCGCTGGTGAAAGCATTTGAATTCCTTGAGGTTCCAGTGTGCTATAGACACAGTCTTATTGAACGCACAGGCATCGGCATGGCGCAACAAAGGCAATAATTCCGCGTAACGAAAATCGGCGGGTGCATTGGCCGGAAACAGCGACCATGGTGACAGGGCGAGCAGATTTCGATGCCGCACGAGGCTTGCCTGCACGGCTTCCCGCCAGCGTCGCTGCCAGTCCTCGCGGATTCCGCCGCAAGGAAGATTATGACTCGGGTCGCTCAATGTAATTGCGGGCAACTGCTCCGAGTGCGCCGCGATTGCTCTCGAACGCGACTGCAGCGTCGCGCGTACCCACAGCAGCAACTGATTCAGGAAGCGCAGGCTGTCGTGGGTGCCGGGCTCGAAGCATTTGATTCGCAGCAGGTCTCCCAGCCCCACAACGACGATCGCGAGACGGCGATTGAGCCATGCGTCGTGCCGCATATCGGGCGTCGGCCAGCAGAGCACATCGTGCAGTTTCTCGCCCACGTCGACGCAGGTCTCGAGCGACTGTTGCAACGCCCGCTCATTGATCACGCCGTTCGGGGGGACGAATCGGGCCAGGTCGATACGCATCGTCACCCACGCGGACTCTTCAGGTACCTGCAGTCCGACCGGTGACACGATCGCCAGAGCACGTTCGGCCGATAACAGCGGACATTGCGGTATCACCAGACCACCGAACGCAGTGTGTACCTTTTTCACAGCGCTGAAATTCCGCAGCTCGGCCCAGTATCGATCGCCATTGTCACCGTCGCCAACGAGCAAATAGGTCTCAGCGGGAGCCTGATCCGACAGCACCGGCTCCACGCCGGCGAGTTGTAACTGCCGGTAAAGCCGGTGTACCTGCGGTGGCTGCTTTGCCATGGCGGCGTCCACGCCGCTGCTGGCGAGCGACAGCTCGGCCGTTGCTAATGAAACTGACATCACGATCCGTCCCTGGTCGCGCGGACAGGGACAGTACCCGGCCCGACTGCGTATTCATTCTGCGACTCGGCGCCATGGCCAGCCGCCTCTGTTACTGGGCAGCCTCACGAGTTTTTGCTATTGTCGCGACGCCGGGCACGACCCCGCTCGAGAAATCCAAGATGACCTTCAAATCACTCCTCGACGACTGGTCGAGTGTCGAAAATCCCACCAGGACCAGCGAGGCTTACAACGTCCATCTGTCCGTTGACGATGCTGCGCGGCTGCATGCACTTGCCGACCTGTTTCCCGGCGTCGATCATGAACGCATCATTACTGATCTGCTGTCAGCTGCAGTCGAACAATTGGAAGCCGCGATTCCCTACGTGCCCGGCGACAAGGTGATACGTGAAGACGAGTTCGGCGACCCGGTCTACGAAGACACGGGCTTGACGCCACAATTTCTCGAACTCGTAAAAAAACACCGCAAGCAACTCGAGGATTGATGCCATGCCGTCGTTTGACGTTGTCAGTGATTTTGACGCTCATGAAGCCGCCAATGGAGTGGATCAGGCTAACCGCGAGGTAAATACGCGATTCGACTTCAAAGGTACGGGATCGAAATTCGAGCTCGATGAACAACTCATTACATTGACATCGCAGAGCGATTTTCAGTTGCAGCAGATGATGGATATCCTGCGCCAGAAACTCGCGAAGCGCGGCATCGACATCGGCTGTCTCGACGAGCAGGAAGCCGAAATTACGGGCAGCGAGGCGCGCCAGAAAGTCATTATGCGCCGCGGCATCGAGTCCGAACTCGCACGAAAACTCGTCAAAACCGTCAAGAGCAGCAAAATCAAGGTGCAGACGGCGATTCAGGGGGATAAGCTGCGAGTGAGCGGCAAAAAGCGCGACGATTTGCAGGCGACGATACGCCTCCTCAAGGAGACCGACGTGGACCTGCCGTTGCAATACGAGAACTTCCGCGACTGAGACCTTTCTGATAAATCATGGGCAGTGGTGCACACAAGGCATTACGTCGCCAGGACATCACCTTCGAAGACAAGGACCAGTCACTGCGCGACGACGTCCGCATGCTGGGTACGCTTGTCGGTGACCTGATACGCGAACAAGGCGGCGACGACCTGTTCGATTTCGTTGAGAACGCCAGATTGCGGTCCATCCGCCGGCGCGAAAACAATGAGCTCGAAGGCGAAGAGCTCGCGGCCCTCGTAGAAAACCTCGACCCGGACATGGCGCTGCAGGTCATCCGCAGTTTCTCCACCTATTTCCAGATGGTGAACACGGCCGAGAAAGTGCATCGCATCCGCCGTCGCCGCGAATACCTGAGAGACGTGGAACACTATCAGCCGGGTGGACCCGAAGACACTTTGGTCAAGCTCAAGGCGTCGGGCATGAGTGCCGATGATTTGCAGGCGCTGATCAACTCCCTGTACATCGAACCGGTCTTCACGGCACACCCGACCGAACCGACTCGCCGCACGATTTTGCGTAAAGAGCAAAATATCGTGAAGCATCTCGTCGATATGCTTAACCCGACGATGACGCCTCAGGAAAGCAGTTCGGCACTGGCCAACATTCGCCTGCTCGCGACGACAGGATGGCAGACCGACGAACATCCTTCGGAACAAATGACCGTCGCCGATGAACTCGAGCACGTACTGTTTTTCCTGACGGACGTGCTGTACCGCGCGATACCACCATTCTATGAAGACGTCGAGCATGCCGTTCAGCGAATCTACGGCGATGAGGCCGCCAGCATACGCATTCCGACGATCGTCAATTTCGCGTCATGGGTCGGCGGCGATATGGACGGCAACCCGAACGTCAATGCGAAGACTATTCGCTCGACGCTGGCGCGGCAGCGCTCGCTGATTCTGGACCTTTACTTCAAAGAGTGTGCGACGCTTTCAGCCAAGCTGAGCCAGGCCGAGGATCGTGCAAACTTCGGCGACGAGATGCGGGCGGTGCTCGAGAAATACCAGGGTGTATTTCCGAACGCCTACCATGCGGTCCCATCGCGTCATCGTGACATGCCGTACCGCGTCTTCCTGCGCCTGATTCAGCAGCGCTTGCAGTCAACTTTCGATGACGACTTGTTCCCGTACGAGAAAGTCGCGCAGTTCCGTGCGGACATACAGCTCATTCACGATAGTCTCTCAGCCAACAAGGGCACGCACGCCGGGCTGTTTGCGGTGAATCGACTGCTGCGGCGCATTGACACCTTCGGCTTCCACCTCGCCACACTCGATATACGTCAGGATGCGAACGTGCACCGGCGCGTTATCGGCGAGTGCCTGGGCGAGGACAACTGGCTCGAGACGCCTTCGGAGGAACGTGCAAAAAAGATCATCAACGCCATCGTTTCGCGCGAGGGCATACCGGAACACCTGAGTACGCTCGCGCGCAAGACTATCGCCGTATTTCAGGCGATTGCATTTTGCCGGCGCAAGTATGGCGAGCGTGCAATTGGACCTTTCATCATCAGCATGACGCAGGACGCCGATGACATTCTTTCTGTGCTGTTGCTTGCCCAATGGAGTGAACTTCACAATCGCAGAGGCGAAGTGCCGCTGGATGTCGCGCCACTGCTGGAGACTGTCGACGATCTGGACCGCGGCCCCGAGATCCTGGACATCTTGCTGTCGACGGGTCTGTACCGTGAGCACCTCAGGACACGAGGCTATCGGCAGACCGTCATGATCGGCTACTCGGATAGCAACAAAGACGGCGGACTTGCATCCGCACGCTGGGCGCTACAAAAAGCACAGCAAACGCTGGTCGAAGCCGTCGAGGATCACGACATCGAACTGACCTTGTTCCACGGTCGTGGTGGCACGATCAGTCGCGGTGGCAGTAAAACCCACGTGGCCGTGCTCGGCGCGCCACCAGGTACGGTAAACGGCCGCCTGCGCGTTACCGAGCAGGGCGAGATCATCAATGAGAAGTACGGCCTGCGTGGCATTGCATTGCGCACGTTGGAGCAGGTCGTTGGTTCACTGGCCCTTGCGACAGCGATGCCGCGACACCGCGGTAACGATGAGCCTGAGTGGCACGCAATGATGGATGTCATCGCCGACGAAAGCCGCAAAGCATATCGCAAGCTAATTTACGAAACACCCGAGTTCTACGAGTATTTCAGGCTGGCCACACCGATAGACCTGATCGAGCGCATGCGCATCGGCTCACGGCCTTCAGCGCGCTCGTCCAAAAGCGGCGTTGACGCCCTGCGCGCTATCCCGTGGGTGTTCGCCTGGACGCAGGCGCGCTGCGTTCTGCCTGGTTGGTACGGTATCGGCACGGGGCTCGCGAAGGCCGCCGAGCAATTCGGTACAGACGCATTCCGCAACATGTTCAACGAGTGGTATTTCATGCGAGCGCTTACGGCCGATGCCGAGATGGTGCTCGCCAAGGCCGATCTCGGTGTTGCCAAGCTTTACTCCGAACTCTCCGGTGATCTTCACGAGACATTTTTCCCGTTGATCAAAAAGGAATTCGATCTAACGCGCGACCTGATCCTCGAATACTCGGAGCACGATGTGCTGCTCGAGGGAGATGTTACGCTGCAGCGTGCAATCATGCTGCGCAATCCGTATGTCGACCCGATGAGTCTCATGCAGGTGGATTTACTACGCCGCTGGCGCGAATCGAACTACGAGGACCAGCTGCTTTTCAACGCACTGCTCGCAAGCGTCAACGGTATCGCACAGGGATTGCAGAACACAGGTTGATCGCGCTTCTCGAAGCGCTCCAACAGATTCCCATCGTTGGAGCGCTTCTCGAAGCGCGACCCCTTTCAGTCTTCGATGAAGGTGGCGAACTCGGCGAGTTTCTTGCGCTTTATGTCCGGCACCTGCGCATCGTCGGCTGGGTAGCCTACGACGAGCAACAGGAATGGCCGCTCGCTCGACGGCCGGCCGAGAATCTCGTTCAGGAACTTCATCGGGCTGGGCGTATGCGTCAGTGTAGCGAGGCCTGCCTGGTGCAACGCGGTTATCAGCATGCCCGTTGCGAGCCCGGTCGATTCGACCGGGTAGTAGTGTTTGACCTTGCGACCGTCCTGGAGAT
>Ga0255054_10001405_pt1 | contig 14155 bp, 10 predicted proteins | sample JV7_2_23_MG_FD_188634 | JGI IMG/M metagenome (GOLD analysis project Ga0255054, IMG submission 188634) | Seawater microbial communities from Jervis Inlet, British Columbia, Canada - JV7_2_23 | ecosystem: Environmental > Aquatic > Marine > Inlet | place: Canada: British Columbia | collected...
GAGTCGAATTTGAGCCGTCTCCGCTGAATCGGGTGATCCAGGTCCAGCCGGTGGGTGATCTATCGGAGGCCGTGACGGTCCTGGAGCGTATCGGCCGTCATCTGCAGACGGTAGCGATTGCGGCCGTGGCTGATGAGGTGACCGCGCTGGCGGCGCGACTGGGAGCCATAGGTGCCACGCGCCTGGTAGCAGTTGGGGAAGCGGCGTGGCCGGCTCCGCATTGGCACCACGACGGTCGATTCCAGTTTCTGGATCTTGTCCATTTCGTCGATCTGGACACGGACTAGGCGACCGCGCTCACTCGGCCGGGTATTCCTTGACTTCCTGCCTCTCGATCCTTCCCAGGCGTACGAGTATGGTGCCGCCGATGATACCGCTCGCCCCGGTCAATTGTAGCCAAGTGGGAGTCTCGCCCAGCGTCAGCCAAGCGATGATCAGTGCGACCAAGGGAATGAAATTGGCATAGACAGCGGTCCGCGTGGTACCGATCTGGCGGATGCTGTAGTACCAGATGAAGTAGGACAGCGCGATGGCAAACGCGCCGCTGTAGAGAAGCGCCACCCAGGAGACGGGCCGAACGGCGGACCAGTCTTGCGCCAGGAACGCCGGTACCGAGACCGCAAGGAGAACCAGCGCCCCGATCCACATCGTGACGGCCGTCACGGGTAGCGCTCCGTAGCGGCGCACCAGCGGAGCCGAGCCCACAGTGTAGGAAGACCACGCAAACGCGGCGGCCAGGGTTGTGAGGTCGCCGCGCACCGTGTCCGCGCTGAACGCGACCGCCTGAGTTCCTCCCCAGACGACGAGAGCGATCCCAAGGAAGGACAGGGCGACGCCGGCCAGGGCCATCGTCCCGATCTTCTCCTGACGGAACGCCATCGAGAGCACGGTGGTGAACATTGGTGTCGCGGCCAGCATCAGCGCAGCGTTCCCCGCCAGGGTCCAGTTGATTCCGTAGATGAAGAGAACCTGGTAGACCGTATTGCCGAGAAGACCGAGGCCGATTAGCGCTGGCCAGTATCGTCGGTCGATCGTCGCCGTTCGGCCGCCGACTTGCACGGTCAGCCAAAGGATGATCGAGGCGATGGCGAAGCGCAGGCCGTTGAAGGCAAGAGGAGACATATCCCGTAGTGCGAACTTGACCACGGAGAAATTCGAGGCCCAGATGAAGATCAGTACGGCCAGGGCGACGTAGGTCGCACCGTGAGAGGTACTGGGCTGGCTTGGCTGTCGCTTCGTCACCGACGATCCAATATTACTGTTGCCTATGAACGATCCCGTGGCCACCCAAAGCTTCGACGTCCATGCGCTCCGCCGCTCCGAGTTCCCCTGGCTGGCAGAGCGGGGCTCCGTCTACCTGAACTCGGCCTCGACGGGTCCGCTACCCGAGCGAACTCGGCGCTCGATCGGCGTGCTGGCCGAACGGATGTGCTCTCCCGACTATAAGCTCTATGACGATCATCTGGCGATACCGGCCCGGTCCCGTGAGCTTTGTGCTGAGCTGATCGGCGCCCGAGCAGACGAGATCGCCATCGGTGCCAACACGAGCTTCGGGCTGAACCTTGCCGCGTCGGCGCTCCCGCTGGAGCCGGGCGACCGCGTGCTGCTCATGGACGGTGAGTTCCCGGCCAACGTCTACCCGTGGCTCAATCTCGAGCGGCGCGGGATTCGGCTCGAGTGGATCGGCCGAGGCCCCGGTGGCCTACCCAACGAGGAGGCGGCCCTCGAGCGGCTGACGCGCGGTGACATCCGGGCGTTCGCGGCTTCCTCGGTCAGCTTCTCGACGGGCTACCGGCTCGACCTCGAGACGATATCCAACGAATGTCAGCGGCACGGAACTTACCTGGTGCTCGATGGAATACAAGCGCTGGGTGCGGTTCCCTTAAACGTGGCTGACACGCGCGTCGACATTGTGGCGTGCGGCGGCCAGAAGTGGCTGCTCAGTCCTGCGGGCTCTGGGTTCGCCTACGTGAGGCGCGAGCTGATCGATCAGCTCGACCCCGCAACGGTCGGTTGGCTCAGCTACAGACCTTCGCAGGACTTCGGCAATTTGCTGAACTACGCGTTGGAGCCGCTCGACAGTGCGCGCCGCTTCGAGCTGGGATCGTACGCGTTCTCCAATCTGGATGCGCTGAACCACTCGCTGTCGTTGCTTCTCGAACTGAGTGCTATGGGCGTCGAGCAGCACGTGCGCGATGTGCAGCAGCCCTTGATCGACTACGTGGAAGCTCATCCGGATTACGAATGGGTTAGCGATGTGAGTCTCGCGCATCGTTCAGGCATTCTAACCTTCCGGGTCCCGGACATTTCGACCGCTCACGAACGCCTCTGCACCGCGGGGATAACGGTGTCCGTGCGCGAAGGCGCCATACGCGTGGCCACGCACTGTTTCAACTGTCGGGAGGATATCGACTTCATGATCTCTGTTTTGGAGAGCGTATGAGCGCCACGCACGCGATCGTGCGGTCGCCGCTGGTCCCCGTCAGGCGCAGTCCCGAAAACGGTGGCGAGCAGGTCTCGCAGCAGACTCTGGGCGCTGTGCTCGAGGTGATCGAGCAGGCCGGCGACTGGGCGCTGGGTCGGAGTGAAGACGGCTACGAGGGCTGGATCAACGTCGGTGGCCTGATACTCTGTGGTGCCGAGCGGGCGGTAGCTTGGTGGGACGACGCGGGAGGAAAGCCCGCGCTGGTGCTCGATGCGGTCGTGGTCGACGAATCTGGGGACCCTCTCGTACGGCTGCCCTGGGGCGCTCGAGTCGCGGTGGATGGGTCGGTCGTGCGTCTTCCGGATGGTTGCAGCGGTCAACAGGCCGAAGGTCGCTGGGTCGAATGGGAGAAATTGGGGGGCAGTTACCCCCAGGACGGCTCGGCGGTTATGGCGACCGCGAAGGAGTGGATGGGCGTGCCTTACGTCTGGGGCGGCCTCACTCGGTGGGGCGCCGATTGCTCCGGGTTCGTACAGGCCATCTATCGCGTCCACGGGTTCCTACTACCGCGCGACAGCTACCAGCAGGCGGAGATAGGCGAGCCGATCGATGCGGGCGCCAAGTTCGAAGGCGCTCAGCCCGGCGACCTGCTCTTCTTCCGAGGCCGTGAGTCGCCGCGAGTGGTGCACGTGGCGTTTTCGCTGGGCGGGTCGAGCATCCTCCACGCGGCGGAGCCGAACGGGCTGGTGAAGGAGGATGATCTGCGTGGAGATTCCGAGCTCGAGGGCTCGCTAGCGAAGCGATTGGTGAGTGTGAGGCGACTGTTCTGGCTCAGTGCCTGAGTCCGACGACGCGGTAGCCTTTCTCCGGCCCCTCCCATCGCAAAGTGATGACTGCCTCGCGCTTCACTCGCCGGCCATCACGCTCGACATTCACATGCAAGGTGGCTGTAGCTTGATCGCCATCGATGCCGGGCAACTGCTCGTTGGGTGGTTCGAAGGGGATATCCAGTGACTGACGCTCGCCCGAGCCGGCGACGCTCGCACCCTGTGCGTCGATCCCTAGGTAAACGTCGTTGAAGGTCCAGATGTAGCGTGTTTGGTCGTCGGTGTGGAGGCCCGCCGCCATCCCCAGATCGTCGAACGAGATTTCGAGTAGCGACGACCTTAAGCCAGCCGATTCTGCCGATACGTTCTCGATGGGAGTCACCCTGGAGTACCAGTACGCCACGATCTTGTCCCGTCTGGCCTCGAGTACCTCGACCACCGCATCCTCGACTTCTCGAGTCGGAAGCCCACCCTCGGTTACGGCGGCTCGGATCTGTGCCTCGCTGAAAGCGCCCACGATCTTCGCGCCCCAGTAACCATCGGCGGGCGTGGCCAGTCGGAACGCTCCGTTCGGCCAGTTGGCTCGCCATTGACCAGGGTCGAAGCTCTCGACCGGGATCCAGCCGATGGACGGGTGAATGATCTCGTATTCCTCGTTCTCCCAGCCTTTGTTGTAGAAGCCGAGGGTCAACATACGGGCCAACGACGGCCAGAACGCGAAGTTGTACTCCTTGCCCTCGCGCGGCTGGTGTGGGCGGATCGTGCCGCTGCCCAGTGTCGCCGCAAAATCGATCAGGTAGTGTCGCACATATCCGGGCGGGTCGATGAAGACGTCGAGCGTGTTAGCGTAGCGCATGTCGACGTGGTTCAGCCAGGATGAGACCACGTAGAGGCCGCGCAGCTCGCGTCGATGCTGATGGAGGTAGTAGTCGTTGGGGTCGTCATTTCGGACCCCGTCGAAGAAGAAGGGGTCCATCGGCCGACCCGGCACGAACTTGCTGGCCAACGCCAGGAAGCGACCGTCGGGGAGTGGGTCGGTACGCGACAGCACGTCGCGGATGTCGTCTTCGGTCATCTGGCGGTCACCGCCGCCTTCGGCCGGGATCTCGGCCTCCGGATCGAGAACGAGCTTCGCGGAATCGAAGACGACGATAAAATCCTCGGGCGTGTAGTAGCCGGCGGCGTGGAACAACCGGGAGGAGATGACACCGGCCGCACTGGCCAGGTGGAGGTTGCCGATCGGGTCGAACTTGACGACGAACGTGTTGCCCCGTGCATCGCGGACGTTGAAGCCCGGCGAGATGCCGGCGGCCTTGCCGGCTACGACGGTGAGCACGTCGCTGGTGTCGGGTCCGAAGGTCGTGGGCCCGCGGGCGACGTCTTCCGCTGTCATATACCCCTTGGTGATTCGGCGCTCGTACCACGAGGAGTTCACCACATCGTCGAAGCGCGTGATGTTGAGCGCTTCCACCTGCGCGCCGAACAGCCGCTTGAAGCTGAACCCGTATCCGATCTCACCGCCGATCGACACCTTGAGCAAACGGGTGACCTCGTTGATCTCCCGTTCCTTGGGTTGCACCGACGGCAGCGTGTCGACATAGGCGATCGGCTCGAGCGGCAGATCGATCGTGGAACGCGACGATCCGCAACTTGCCAGAACCACGCTGCCGGCGAGGAATGCCAAGCGCGTTCCCGTTCGTATCGTGCGTATGCGGGCGGTCTGCATAGTCATCGTCAGAATGTGGTGCTGAACCTGACGCGGTAGCGGAACCCGTCGGATCCGTACGCCAGGTACGTAACGAGAAAAGCCTCTCGAGCCGTGATAAGGCGAAAGCCGAATCCGAAACTGCGCTTCTGATCGCTCCAGCGGATCTTGTCGATGCGTTGTTGGACCTGGCCCGAGTCGAACAGGAAGAAGCTCTCGACGCGGGAGCGACCGTGCAGTTCGCGCCAGACCTCGTAGCGCCACTCCGCCATCAGTGTCGCCATGTCGTTGTCGCGGAAACGGTCCTGGTGATACGCGCGCCCACCCCAAACATCGCCCACTCGCGCGAGATGATAGAAGGGAACCCCTTCGCCGCTCACGCCGTGGTTGATCTGAGATCGGAACTGGAAGGCGAGTTCCTGGCGCGGGTTCAAGGGTACGGCGCCCTGCAGGATCAGGTTGATGCGATAAAAGTCCGAATCGGTGCCGTTGACGCCGGCGAAATAGCCGCCACCGATCGTGAACAAGAGGCCGCGCCGCTGGAAACCCACGGGCATCGTGAAATCGAACGTCCCCGTCAAATCGGCCACGAGGTAGCGGACTCGCTCGTTTACCCCGTAGAGAGAGTCGAACTCGGGAACCTCTTGCATGTTGGTCGAGCGTCCCTTGCTGCGATCGACCCGGTTGTCCTCCCACCCCAGTTCGCCCGTGAAGATGATCCGCCGCTGCGCCGTTCGGCCGATCGCCGCGATCCGCTGCTGATCCCACAGATAATCGGTGACGGCGCCCTCCGATGTGCTCGGCCCGATCCCCCAGAAGTGGGGCGCCGCGTTGTGCTGAAACGTGTAGGCTGTCCGAAGCAATCGAGCTCGAGAGTCTTGGAGCTCGAGACCTCCGCTGAATCGGGCCGACGTACGTATTGAGAACGCCGCCTCGAGGAAGAAAGGGCTCAAGCCTACGTACTGGACTTGTGCCGCGACGCCGCTCCGTGGGCCAATGGATCCAAGGCCGGGGCGGAATCCTGCGTCAAGCATGCTCTGCACGAAGGGCGGTGCGCCCTTCGGGTCGCCTGCGGTGGCCCGGCCGATTAATTCGGCAGCCCCGATTCCTACGAGCCGCAGCGGGAGGACGAGCACTCTGAAAGGCAGCGTTATCGCGTCGAGCACCCCGAAGGGTGGCTCCGCCGGCGGTCTCTGCAGCGAGGCACGGATCGCGGCGGCGCTGTCCGGTGACACGGGTCCGGCGCTGTCGGGCGATGCCGCCTCTTGGCCGCCTCGGTCTTGCGCCTGAGCCGGTGGATCGAAGAGGATGAGTCCCGAGAGGACGATGAGGACCGCGGCGCTGGCCCGCCTGAAAGCTCGGTGCGTCTTCAGTCTTCCTCTTCTTCCAGTATTTGTCTGAGGGCTTCCCGGTCAGGTACGTCGGCGAACAGTGTGGCCCCGGTAATCATGAGATCGGAAACCACTTCGTCCAGTGATCTCAACGATTTCTCACGCTGATATTCGCTGACATCGCCGATGAACGGCCACAGCTTCTTCCGCACATCCGCCGGCAGTACTTGTTCGAGGTACTCCAGAGAGAAGCTCTTGAGTCGCTCGTCGTCAAGCATGATACCGTTAAACGCCGCGCGTACGGCTTCGGGTTCCATGACCAGGCTGAGGAGGCGGAATGTGTGCTCGAGGCTCAGCTCGCCGCGCACGCCAACGCGCTTCGAGACCAGCGCATCGTCGTCGGGCGCCTCGTCGAGAAGCTTCTGCATCTCCCACACCGGGCGCCCGCGGCTGACCTCCGAATCGATGGCCGCCCAAACCTGCGGGGCCTCATCGCGCTCGGAACTCGGCAGACCGCGCCTGCGGCGGCGTACCAGCGCGATCGCCGCGCGATAGCGGACCTCAAAACGGTCGGCATCCAGCGCGTCCAGCAAGGCATCGTCGGCCTCGACTCCTCCCATCCGCGCCAGTACCCGGGGCACCCTCCGCCGGATCACGAAGTCGGAGCTCTCATCGGCGAGTATGCTGGTCAGATGCGGGACGGCGGGATCGCCGGCCGTCATGAGAGCAAGGGTCACCCGGTCGAACAGTGGGTCGCGGGCCAGCAGCCGCGAGAGGTCCGGGAGGTAGCGCTCATCCCAGTCCAGCGTTTCCTCGAGAGCGCGGGCGACGGTCACCAGGTCTGACGACTTGAGTCGCGCAAGCAGCGGGTCGCCGACGCCCGACTCCGGTGCCTCACTCTCTTGCGATGGCTGAGCCGCCGGACTCTCGAACAGCGGCTCGCCGCCCTCGTCGACGAGCGCCCGGATATCGAGGCGCGTGAAGGTCCCGCTCAACAGGTCTCTTCCCTCTAGCTGCGCGGCGGCGGCAACGGTTCGAGCGTCTGAGCCGCTCAGCTGCAGCTGCTCCTTAACCGTGCTGAAATACTGGCGTCCCATCTTGCGGCTCAGTACCAGCAGAACGCCCGAGAGCCCGATGATGAACAGGGACAAGTAGCGGAAAGAAAGGCCCGACAGCGTAATGAAAAAGAAGATGACGGCGGCGCCGACACCTTCGCCTAGCGAATCTAAGACGGAGTCAATGAATGTTTTGGTCTTGCGCCTCAACAGGGAAGGCATGGGAACGTAAAGCACCTCCAGGGCAGATCGATACAACGACTTCCTCAGTGTGGCGTCCGCACCTCGCACGGCGGTTACCAGGATGAGGCTGGGGACGATCAGCATTCCCACGGAGCCCAACAGGAGAATCACTGGAAGCAAGGCGAGCGTCCAGGCGACTCCAGCCCACCCCAGAAAACGCGCGACGATCGCCAACTGGATCAACAGCGCCGCCGCGCCCGTCCAGCCGTAGAAGGCACCGAAGAAACCCGTGAGTTGTTCCGGCGTGTCGAAACTGGCCTGCGCCAGAGCTTTGAACTGGTAGTCGAGCAACGCGGTTGCGACCCCTACAACGAAGATGATCCAACCGATCGTGCGCAGGTGCGGCGACTTCCAGACCGCGACAGCGCTTTCGAGCGTCGAAGATCCTTCTTGTTTCGCCGCGGCGGCGACTTCGATCTTCGGTAGGAACTGGAGCGCGCAGAAGAAGAGCACGAGCAGCCCAACCAGCCAGAGCTGCAGCCACACCGGTGTGAAGTGGCGTGCGAGCCAGATCAGAAGACTTCCCATCACCATCGCGCCCGCCGTTCCGCCGGCTCCAATCAGACCGAACAACCGCTTGGCGCCGCGGACGGGAAAGAACTCGGAGGTCACGACCCAGAAGCCCGAAGTCAGGAGGAGCGTCCCGAGGGCCGTCCAGAGATAGAAAGTCACTATCGCGGCGCTGCGGAATTCCGTCACGGCCCACGCAACCGCCAGCGCCCACAGCGCTACCAGTCCGGCGGCCAAGATGAACAGCAGCCCGATGAGGACTTTCTTGGGAGAGTATCGTGCGAGCATTTTCGAGAATGCTCCCACAATGGGAATGCTGAGGAGCGCCACCGCACCGGTGATGTACGGCAGCGTTCTCACATCGAAGGCGCTGAGGTAGAGAGCTTCCCGCAGCGAGCGTGCCAGTACCAGGAACGCCATGACCAAGAACGCGCCCATGAACGACAAACTGACGGTACGCACCTCGTGCGGGCGGACATCCAGCCAGTTGGCCAGTCTCTGGAGCAGGTTCACAATCTATCGCTGCTCCGCCACCGACTGCGCGGGCTTCTTCCGGTCATCCCATTCCTCCTCACCGAAGAAACAGTCACAGTCGTGCGGGTCTTCGCCGATGATCCGGTGCAGGTCCCACCACTCCTCGGCCTTCTTGCGTGACCACACTGTGTCGAACGGCACCGCGTCCAGTGCGGCTTCCAGCTCTCCGGCCGTCTGATAGCGATCGTCCGGCTTTTTCTCGAGGCATTTCATCACGACGGCTTCGAGCTGCGCTGGGATCGGCAACTCACAAACTTCGGACGGTCGCTTAGGGATCGTCTTGACGTGATCGATCACGACCTCGACGCTCGATCCTCCCGGGAACGGTGGCTGTCCGGTGATCATCCAGTAGGCTACGCCGCCCAGGCAATACAAATCGGACCTGCCGTCGACCTTTTCGCTTCCGTAGACCGTTTCGGGCGCCAGATAGCGCGGTGTGCCGAACAACAGGCCGGTCTTCGTGATCGCGCTGGCCGTATCCGACGTGATCTGCTTGGCGAGCCCGAAGTCGAGTACCTTCACGTAGTCGTAGAGGCCTCCACGGCGCGTCAGGAAAATGTTCGACGGCTTGATGTCGCGATGGATGATGTCACGCGAGTGCGCTTCCGCCAGCGACCCGCAGGCCTGCTTTAGGATATAGACGGCACGTTCGGGCTTGACGGGCCCGAAGCGCTCAACGAGGGCCTGGAGATCGAGGCCATCGAGATACTCCATGGCATAGTACAAGCTGCGTTCCGGTGTGCGGCCGACGTCATAAATCGTGATCGTGTTGGGGTGTGTCAGCGTGGCGGACAGCTTCACTTCGCGCTCGAAGCGAGCCAGCGCCTGCGCCTGATCTCCATCGCCAGGCTGCATCACCTTCACCGCCGTAGGCCGGCATAGCAGCGAGTGCTGGGCGAAGAACACCTGGCCCATCCCGCCCTCGCCGATCTCTTCGTGAATCAGGTACTTGCCTAAGCGCTTGGCCTTGTGAGCAGACTTCGTCAGCGTGTAGAGCGTTCTGCTGATCAACGCCGAAGTGCCACCGAGGATAGCGAGGCTCACGACCCCCCAGCTTGTGTGGTTGCGGAAGGCCTCGGCGCCTCCTCGCTCCACCCAAAAGGCTGGGTACTCGGCCAAGAGGGCGTAGAGGATACCCTGCAAGGCCAGGAACCATATCGCTGCGGTGGCGGCCAGTGCGATCTGGTAACTTGGGCGCCACGGAATGAACGCCGCTGACAGAAAAAGAAGCAGCGAGACTCCGAAGTATGCGTCGGTGGCCGGATGGAAGGCCAGCGTGTTGTAGATATCCAGTACAATGTTAAAGGCAATCGTCCCGAACGCGACTGCGTGAAGGTATTGCCGGTCGCGGCTGCACAGCAGGTAGAGCAGCCCCAGCGCGACGGCGAACGATACCGCGTGGAGCAGTGCCTCGGTGGCCCATCGGTAGGGCTCGAGCGACGACTGCAAGCTCGGGTCCAACGATGGCAAGAGCCATCCGATGCCGAAGCCTATCAGGCTCAAGACCAAACCCGTCAGGAAAAGCAGGCGGCAGCGCTTCCACAGCAATTCCAGCTGTTCGTCTTGGAAGGAGCCACCGGTCGAGTCGCGGTCGGGAATCGCCCTTTCGATTATCGGTCTCGGGTTTGCCATAGCTTGGAATGTTATGCGAGGTAGTGCGGCGGGTCTACTCCTGGCGGTCCAGCGAGGGCGGCTTCGAGCGGCGGGCGCCGGGCTAAGGCTCGTAGATGAACCGCGAGATCCCTCTATTGGAGAGGCCTTTTTCGTCGTCCAGCGGTTCATCGGCGGCGGCGACCTCGACCGCGAGGCCATGAAGGTTCCACCACTCGTTCGCCTTCACTTGACTCCAGGGATCCTCGAGGGGGGCGCTTTGCAGCGCGGCTTCCAGTTCGGCGGCCGTTTGATAGCGGTCCTCGGGGTCCTTCTCCAGGCATCTCAGCACGATGGCTTCCAGCTCCGCCGGGATCGGCAGCTCGGAGACATGGGACAGCGGAGCCGGCTTGGCCTTGAGATGATCGATCATCAGTTCCGCGCTGGTGACGGCTTCGAACGGCGGCCGGCCGGTCAGCATGAAATACGCGACGGCGCCCAGGCAATAGAGATCCGAGCGCGCGTCGATGTTCTGCGCACCCTTAATAGCCTCGGGCGAAATATAGCGCGGAGTCCCGAGCGCGACGCCTGTCTTGGTGAGGCTGACAGTTTCATCCGCCGTCACTTGCTTAGCGAGCCCGAAGTCGAGGACCTTGACGAAGTCGTAGAGGCCGCCGCGTTGGGTGAGGAAGATGTTGGACGGCTTGATATCGCGATGCACGATGCCACGAGCATGTGCCTCGCTCAGGGCACTGGACACCTGGGTCAGAATGAACACCCCGCGGGCAGCCGTAACCGGGCCGAATCGATCGACGAGTTTCTGGAGGTCGAGTCCGTCCAGGTACTCCATCACGTAATAGAATCGGTTATCGGGAGTGTGGCCGAAGTCGAAGATCGTGATCGTATTGGGGTGGCTGAGCGTGGCTGAGAGCTGTACCTCGCGCTCGAACCGTTGTACCGCCGATAGCTGATCCTCTCCCGTGACCTGCATGACTTTGACGGCGGTAGGTCGTCGAATCAGAGCGTGCCGGGCGCGAAAGACCTGACCCATGCCGCCCTCTCCCAACTCCTCCTCCACGATGTAGTTGCCCAGACGGCTCGCCTGGTGGGCCGTCTGCCGCAGGCTGTAGAGCGTCCGGCTGGCCACGTGGGCGACGAAGCCCAGCATGGCGATCCCCGCCGCGCCGCTGATCAGATAATCCCTCAACGCTGTCGGGCCCCCACGCCCAGCCCAGAAGGCTTGTGCTTCGGGCACGAACGCATACATCACGACCGCTGAGAGGGCAAAAGTCACGAGGGCCAGGACCCCCAGCATGATCGGATAGCGGGCCGGGGACGGGATGAACACCGCGTAGAGGAAGAGCGTGAGAGAGACCACGAGGTAAGGCTCTTCTTCCGGCGTGATTGCGGCCGAGAGCGGCACCACCAAGACGAGAACGATCGCCACCACCCAAAAGGCGAGTAACTGGAATCGACGAGCCGTTCCTTTAGGGGCGTACGTGAGGCCGAAGGCAACGGCAAAGATAGCGAGGATCGTCACACGGACCACGTCTTGCCAAGGGGCCAGTCCGCCCGAAATGGCGGGAGGTACCTCGACCAGGAACCCGAAAACCAGGGCGGCGAAGGCGGCGACGAGGAACACGACGACCAGCATCAAACGTGTTCTCTGTCGCAGCAGCTCGCGCAGCTCCTGCTCGAAGGAGCCGCCTGTGGCGCTGGTCAGCGGCGATGCTTTCTCGATCGCGTGTATCTGGGGCATGACACCACTCTGTGGTTGACTATCTCAAGCGAACAATACGCCAAATATGATGAGGATGGCCACAGTCTCCAACCCGCGGTTTCCACCTCGGTTGGGGCCAGAGCTCGCGCTTGTGCGAAGGGTCTCGGAGCATAGCTTCTTGCGGTGGAACGTCCAGAGCTAATCAGGTTGTTATTGAGGGGAGAGAGACGATGAAGTCAGGCAGGGCCGCCCTAACCCTCGTCGCCTTGGCCGTTGCCGGCTGCGGCTCGTCCATGAAGGTGGAGACCGACTTCGATCGTGAGGCGAGTTTCACGGATCTGAAGACGTACGATTGGGCGCCACCGGAGTTGGCGGGACAGCGGGGGGCGGCCAATCCCCAGTCGGAACGCCGGATCATCGCGGCCGTCGAGCGAGAGTTGGGTGAGAAGGGCTACCGCAAGGATCCCGACGCTCCCGATTTCCTGGTGGGATTCGTTGTGGTTACAGAGGAGAAGATCGATCAGCAGACGATCATAGCCGACTCGGTAGTGGGATACGTGTCCAGCGAGACGAGGATTCGCACGTACGAGGAGGGCATGTTGGCCCTATTCGTTGCGCGGGCCCACGACCAGAAGGTGATCTGGCAGGGGGCGGCCACGGAAACTTTTCAGAGTCCCAGTCGTGAAGAAGTGGACAAGGCGATCGACGAAGCCGTGAACAAAATCTTGTCGGGGTTTCCGCCGGGGTCGTGACGGTCCTGGTCTTGGCGGTGAGTCAGAACCAAGAGTCGTACTGAGAGGATATTCCAGTGAAAGCTAAGGTCAGTTTCGCACTGATTCTCGCGTTGTCGGTGGCCATGGCGCTCCCAGCCGAGACCGCGGCGCAGCGTTCTCGCGACAACGCGCTCTCTGGTCTGAGAGACCTGAGCGAGTACTTCAAGGAGCTCTCGGAGCAGGTCAGTCCGGCTGTGGTCGCGATACTGGCCACGGGTTATCAGCCGCTGCAGCAAGGCGATGCTCCGGGCACGGGTTTGCTGACGCGGCGGCAGGTGGGTGGGTCGGGTGTCATCCTCGATCCCAACGGCTATATCGTCACAAACCTCCACGTCGTGGACGGTGCCGGTCGAATCCGGGTACGACTTCCCATCCCGGTTGATGACGCCATACCGGGCCAGTCGATCCTGAAGCCGCAGGGCAAGATCGTCGGTGCACAGATCGTCGGCGTCGATCGCGAGACCGATCTCGCCGTCTTGAAGGTCCAGGAGACTGGATTGCCGTATCTCGATCTTGGGGACTCGGACGAAGTGAGGCCCGGCCAACTGGTGTTTGCGTTCGGCAGTCCGCTGGGCCTCGAGAACTCGGTGACGATGGGCATCGTCAGCGCGGTGGCGCGGCAGCTGCGGACCGAAGATCCGATGATTTACATCCAGACCGATGCACCGATCAACCCGGGTAACAGTGGCGGCCCGCTCGTTGATGCCGCGGGCGACATCGTCGGTATCAACACTCTTATCTTCTCGCAGAGCGGCGGCAGCGAAGGCATCGGTTTCGCGGCGCCCAGCAATATCGTGCGCAACGTGGTCCAGCAGATCAAACTGACGGGCTACGTGCGCCGCGGTGAGATCGGCGTACACGCCCAGACCATCACACCGACGCTCGCCGCCGGCATCGGCCTGACCCGCGACTGGGGAGTCGTGCTCGGCGACGTTTACCCCAACAGCCCGGCCGAACAGGCTGGGTTGCGGGCCGGCGATATCGTCCTGTCGGTCGAGGGGAAGGCGATGGAGAACGGGCGCCAATTCAATGTGAACCTCTACGGCTTGCCCGTTGGGGAACGGGTCAGTGTCGAGGTCTTGCGGGGCACGGAGACGCTCACTGTGCAGGTTCCCGTCTACGAGCGCTCGGACGATGCCAATCGCTTCACTTTTATGGTCAGCCCGGAGGAGAATCTGGTCACGCGCTTGGGGATTCTGGCGATCGACTTGAGCCCGCAGGCCATGGCGTTACTGCCCGGGCTGCGGTCCCAATCCGGGGTGCTCGTCGCCTCGCGCGCGCCGGATGCGACGTATGGGCGCGTGGCGCTGGCGCCGGGTGATGTGATCACGGCCATGAACGGAGAGCCCGTCACCAGCCTGGCTCAACTGCGGGCTGCGATCGCGAGCGTCGGCGTGGGCCAGTCGGTTGTCCTGCACGTGGAACGCCGCGGCCGCCTCGAG
>Ga0255054_10001406_pt1 | contig 14137 bp, 12 predicted proteins | sample JV7_2_23_MG_FD_188634 | JGI IMG/M metagenome (GOLD analysis project Ga0255054, IMG submission 188634) | Seawater microbial communities from Jervis Inlet, British Columbia, Canada - JV7_2_23 | ecosystem: Environmental > Aquatic > Marine > Inlet | place: Canada: British Columbia | collected...
CGAATATGCTCGGCGCGTTCGACTTCTTCGTAATAGCCCGGCACGGAAAGACAGCCTTCCTCACTGACCAAAACCCCGTCTTTCTGCAGAATGACCGGGTTTATGAGCGCATATGGCTCAGTCTTGTCCGACGATACATCTGCCACAAGCAGCCGTTTGTGTGCGTCTACCTGAGTTGCGGCCAGGCCGATGCCGGGTGCTTCGTACATCGTCTCAAACATATCGTCGATCAACGATTTGAGCGCACCGTCGACTGATCCAACCGGTGTTGCCCTGGTCCTGAGCCGCGGGTCCGGAAACTCCAAAATCGTTAGTTTTGCCATAATTAAATTAAGGTAAATTCGTGCATATTTCGTGTAAATTCCTACAAGAACGGGCTAAATGTTTGACTTTATTGAATAAGATGTCAGACAATGCCGTCAGAAAAAACGCCTTTTCGCAGTGGTTTGGGCCGGAAATGTGACGTAATTAGCAGTCTCAAATGCACCGGAACGACATATTATAGCAACGCTAAAAAGCCACTGGTCCACGGACCTTGTATGGAGCACGAGGAAATCATGTCCCTCAGTAAATTACACCTGAATAACCGCCTCCGGCTGACCAGCATTGCGTTTATCGCATCGTTGGTTCTGGGTTCGCTGGCCGCATTTTCACAAGACAGCGCACGCCTTGCCGAAGATGCCCCTGATGAGTATGTCGTCCAGGTTGGCGACACGCTGTGGGATATCGCCGCGACGTTTCTCAAGGACCCCTGGTATTGGCCCGAAATCTGGTATGTCAATCCTCAGGTCGAGAATCCACACCTTATCTATCCGGGCGATGTGCTTGCACTTATTTATGTCGACGGCGCACCACGTGTCACGAATCAGCTTGGCTCCAGTTATCGCCTGTCACCGGAGGCTCGCGAGACACCGCTGACTGAAGCTATTACGAGCGTTTCCTACGAGTCGGTTGCCGCGTTCCTGAGTCGTGGCATTGTCATCGAGAAAGGTGAAGTCGAGTCATTACCGTACATCGTTTCGACGAAAGGTGATCATCTCGTTGCTGCCGCCGGCAATATCGTCTACGTGCGCGGCACAGGTGCACAGCCTGGTGATCGCTACAACATCGTGCACATCGGCGACAAGCTCATCGATCCGGACGATAACCGCCTCATCGGCTATCAGGGCATCGAAATAGGTGAAGGAACCGTGAGCCGGAGTGGTGATCCCGCGACGATGGCATTGACGATGTCCAAGCAGGAGGCTGTACAGGGTGACCGCCTGATTCCGGCCTCGGTCGAGATTCCGTTGAATTTCTTCCCGAAAGCGCCCTCAAGCAATATCGACGGTCAGATCATCGCAGTTGTCGGTGGTGTGACGCAGATAGGCCAATACCAGGTCGTCGTTATGAATCGCGGCTCTAACGACGGACTTACGGTTGGTGACGTTTTGACTGTTTGGCAGCGAGGAGAAACTGTCAGAGATCGGGTCCAAGGTGGCAGCGTGCGGATACCTGATGAGGCTGCGGGTACGCTCATGGTCTTCAAAGTATATGATCGTATCGGCTACGGCCTCGTGATGGAGGCGACACAGGCCCTGCATACGCTGGACTACGTACGCAATCCAACGTAAAGAAGCTACCTGCGCGGTTCTGATTCTGAACCTAGCAATGAAATAAAGACGGCGCTTTCGAGCGCCGTTTTTTTTACTATGCGGATATGAAACAGGAGTGGCTAAAGGATTCCGGACACCGAATCATCGAGCGCGGGGCAAAAGACTACCCTGAGCTGTTCGAACAGATTCAGGGCCCACCGCCCGAGTTGTACGTCAACGGTGACCCGGATGTCCTGCATTTGCCGGCAATTGCGATCGTCGGTAGCCGCAACCCGACTCAGGGAGGAGCGCGCAACGCATTCGAGTTCGCCCGCCATCTTGGCAGCATCGGTTTTTGCATTGTCAGCGGTCTGGCTGAAGGTATCGATACAGCAGCCCATCGCGGAGCGCTGGCGGCCAATGCGAAAACGGTCGCGTTCCTGGGTCATGGTGTTGACCGCGTCTATCCTGCCGCCAATCGCGAACTCGCACACGAAATCGCGAATCACGGTGCGCTGGTCAGTGAATTTCCACTGGGCACCCACCCACACAAGTCACTTTTTCCGCAGCGAAACCGACTCATTAGCGGGCTGAGCATGGGCACGCTTGTGGTTGAGGCAGCCCGACGGAGTGGTTCATTAATTACTGCAAGACTTGCCGGTGACCAGGGCCGGGAAATTTTTGCGCTGCCCGGCTCTATCCATAATCCACTGGCGCGCGGGTGTCATGAGCTGATCCGGCAAGGCGCAAAACTGGTCGAAACAGCCGATGACATCGTCGCCGAGCTGGCCCCACTGGCATCCCATCTCCTGCAAAACGCTTTGGAATCAACGACGAACGACTCGCCTGCAGATACAGGAGATGAGGAATATTTGCAGCTCAGAAAATTCCTTGGCCACGACCCGATCAGCGTCGATGACCTTGCCGAAAACTCCGGTTTGACGATCGATCAGGTTTCCTCCATGCTTCTGATCCTGGAGCTAGAGGGCAAGGTCGAATCACTGTCTGGTGGACGATACTCGCTGCTAAGCTGACTGACACTGGATAGGACAACGCAAGGGAGCCGCTCCAGGCATGAAAGAAAATGTACTCGACGTATTGATGTATCTGTTTGAGACCTACGTCGACACCGATGAAGAACCCGAAGCCGATCACAATGAACTGCGAGATGAACTATCGCGGGCAGGCTTCGGCGATCTCGAAATTGATCGCGCGCTGGACTGGCTTGACGGTTTGACCGATCACCAGGAGGGCCTCGCTTTCAATGCGCAAACTGGACATGGCACTCGAATCTACAGCGACTTCGAGCACGAACGCCTCGATGTGGGCTGTCGCGGCTATATAACGTATCTCGAACAGATCGGAATTCTCTCAGCGCCGCAACGCGAAATTCTCATCGATCGCCTGCTCGCGCTGGAATCGGCGGATATCGACGTCGATCAAATCAAGTGGGTCGTGCTAATGGTCCTGTTCAGTCAGCCCGGACAGGAATTGGCGTATGCGCGTATGGAAGACCTTGTTTTCGAGGAAAGCACTGGCTTCATTCACTGATTTTCTTGACACACTGCCATCAAGCATTGTATTCAACCGCGGCACTGTCCGCGGTTGTTTGGTTTTGAGCACCTTTACTTATGTCCAGAAATCTCGTCATTGTTGAATCGCCTGCGAAGGCGAAGACGATTAGCAAATATCTCGGCGACGACTTCGACGTCCTGGCCTCGTATGGCCATGTGCGCGATCTCGTGCCGAAGGTGGGTGCTGTCGATCCAGACAATGATTTTTCGATGAAGTACCAGATCATCGAGCGCAATGAGAAACACGTCAAAGCCATTATTCGTGCATTGAAGAAGTCCGATGCCCTGTATCTCGCAACTGACCCGGATCGCGAGGGCGAGGCCATTTCCTGGCATCTTATAGAGCTGCTCAAGGAGAGAGGCGCGTTAAACGGCAAGCCCGTACATCGCGTTGTCTTTCATGAAATTACCAAGGCAGCTGTACAGGAGGCGATCGACAATCCTCGCGAACTGTCAGGTGACCTTATTGGCGCGCAACAGGCACGCCGCGCGCTCGACTACCTCGTTGGCTTTAATCTTTCTCCGTTGCTGTGGAAGAAAGTACAACGCGGTTTATCTGCTGGTCGTGTGCAAAGCCCGGCACTGCGCATGATCGTTGAACGCGAGCTGGAAATCGAAGCATTCAAGGCACGCGAGTACTGGACTATCGAGGCGGACCTGAGCAAAGACGAACAGCCATTTTTGTCACGCCTGGTTTCTTTCGGCGGCGACAAAGTCGAGCAGTTCAGCTTTGAAAACGAAGCCGCAGCCCGTGACGCTGAAAAGACGCTTCTGGATGCAGCTGACGGCAAACTCACGACCGTAAGCGTCAACAAACGCCAGCGCCGCAGAAATCCCGCCGCACCGTTTACGACTTCAACGTTACAGCAGGAATCTTCACGCAAGCTCGGCTTCAATACGCAGTGGACCATGCGCGTTGCACAGAAGCTCTACGAGGGCGTCGAACTGCCGGGCGAAGGCAATGTCGGTCTGATCTCGTATATGCGTACCGATTCCGTGACGCTCGCGACAGTTGCACTTGACGAGATTCGTGAGGTGATTGCCGAACGCTATGGCAGCGAAAATGTCCCCGAGTCACCGCGCGAGTTCAAGACGAAGGCGAAAAACGCCCAGGAGGCCCACGAGGCGATCCGTCCGACCTCGGTTGCGCGGACCCCGGACTCGCTCAAGGGTGCGCTCGATGAGGACCAGTTCAGGTTGTACTCGCTGATCTGGAAACGAACAATGGCGTGCCAGATGGTGCCGGCCGTTTTCGACACCGTCGCAATCGAATTGACTCCCGGAGCTTACAACCTTGAAGAAAGTCCAGTCGATGCCGGGCATAGGTTCCGATCAAACGGATCGATCCTTGTCGAGCCTGGTTTCATGGCCGTATACAAGGAAGGCAAGGATGACAACAACACAGATGACGACGGCGACCGTTTATTGCCCGACATCGCCGAAGGTGACGTCATCAACATGGATGAGCTGCGGCCCGAGCAGCACTTCACAGAGCCACCACCACGATTCACCGAGGCGAGCCTCGTCAAGACTTTGGAGGAATACGGGATCGGCCGCCCTTCAACCTACGCGAGCATTATCGCCACATTGAAGAATCGCGAGTATGTCGAGATAGATAGCAAGCGCTTCTTCCCGACCGACATTGGTCGTATCGTCAACGGCTTCTTGACCGACCATTTTGCGCAGTACATTGATTACGATTTCACGGCGAAGCTCGAAGATGACCTTGATGAGGTATCCCTGGGGAAGAAAGACTGGGTGCCATTGCTTGACAGTTTCTGGCGACCATTCAAGGACCTCTGTGACGACAAGGAAAATTCGGTAACGCGTGAACAGGTCGCCCAGGCGCGCGAGCTCGGCACCGACCCGAAAAGTGGCAAGCCGATGACGGTTCGTATGGGCCGCTACGGGCCATTCGTGCAAATCGGCACCAAGGACGATGAAGAAAAGCCGAAGTTCGCCGGCCTTCGTCCCGGCCAGAAGATGAATGAGATCACGATGGAGGAGGCGCTCGAGCTGTTCAAGCTGCCGCGCGGACTCGGCGAGACGCCAGACGGCCTGGCGGTTTCGGCGAGCATCGGCCGTTTCGGGCCTTATGTCCGCTATGGCGACAAGTATGTGTCGATGAAGGAAGACGACCCGTACACGATTGACCTGCCTCGCGCGCTTGAACTCATTGAGGCAAAAAAGATCGAAGACGCAAACCGCATCATTCAGGACTTCGAGGAACAAGGGATCCAGGTATTGAATGGCCGATACGGCCCTTATATTACTGATAAGACCAAGAATGCTCGCGTCCCGAAGGACAGGGAGCCCAAGTCGCTGACGCTCGAAGAGTGTATTGAACTGCTTGCCGCCGCACCTGCTCGCGGACGACGCGGCAAGAAAACGACTACGAAAAAGAAAGCCGCGAAGAAGAAAGCTGCGAAAAAGAAGTCCAGAAAGAAAGCAGCAAAGAAAAAGTCCGGCGACTGAGTAACGGCGTTAGCAAATGAAACCGTCAATTTCCCGAGCGGCTGACGTATTGCTCGGGGGTGGCGTCATCGCCTACCCGACCGAAGGTGTTTACGGGCTTGGTTGCATGCCGGATGACGCCGGCGCAATACTGCGCGTCCTCAGCATCAAACATAGAGATCCGGGCAAAGGTTTGATTCTGGTTGCATCCAACAAGATGCAATTCGACGATTGGGTTTCTCTGCAAGGCACCGCAATTCCCGATCCGGATGCATCCCATCCGATCACCTGGGTCGCAACAGCAAGGCCCGGCGTGCTACCTCTTGTCACCGGCCATCGCGAGAGTCTTGCAATACGAATAACGACCAACCCGGTCGCCGCCGCCATTTGCGACGCCGTCGAATCACCGATTGTCTCAACGAGCGCCAACCGGACCGGCAACCCCGTCGCGCGCAATTGCATTGTGCTGCGCCGCAACTTTGGAGCTTGTGTAGACTACATCGTGCCGGGTGACTGTGGACCTGCATCAGGGCCATCGGAAATTCGTGACCTCAAGTCAGGCAAGGTGCTACGCCCACACAAATCATGAACGAACTCAATCAGGTCAAAGACTATCTGCAGGCGCTGCAGAACCGCATCGTCGCGGAGCTCGAGCAGCTCGACGGCAAGGCCAGATTTCGTCGCGATGCCTGGGACCGTCCGGGAGGAGGCGGCGGACTGAGCTGCGTACTAAGCGACGGCGGTGTGTTCGAGCAAGCTGGCGTTGGTTTGTCGCACGTGTTCGGCGACAAAATGCCACCGTCGGCAACCGCAAATCGGCCGGAGCTTTCAGGGAGCGGGTTTCAGGCTGTTGGAGTATCGCTGGTTATCCATCCGCGAAATCCCTACGTACCGACGACGCATGCGAACTTCCGCTTCTTCAGCGCCGGTCACGAAGACGAGAATCCGGCCTGGTGGTTCGGCGGGGGCTTCGACCTCACACCTTATTACGCGTTCGAAGAAGACGTCATTCACTGGCATCAGAACGCAAAGGCCGCTTGTGATCCCTTTGGCGACGACCTTTACGCACGCTACAAGAAATGCTGCGATGACTACTTTTTTCTCAAACACCGCAATGAGACGCGCGGCGTCGGTGGTCTGTTTTTCGATGATCTGAATGAACCCGGCTTTGAGCGGTGTTTTGAGTTTCTGCAGGCCGCGGGCGACAGCTTTCTTCCGGCATACCGGCCAATCGTAAAGAAGCGCAGAGATCATCCCTACGGCGAGCGACAGCGTGAGTTCCAGCTGTATCGGCGCGGCCGCTACGTTGAGTTCAATCTCATCTACGACCGGGGAACGATTTTTGGCCTGCAATCCGGTGGTCGCACCGAGTCGATCCTGATGTCGCTGCCACCGCGTGTCCGCTGGGAGTATGACTGGCGGCCCGAGGCGGGATCCGCCGAAGAAAAACTGTATACCGATTTTCTACGGCCACGGGACTGGCTGGGCGTGAACGGCGAACTGGCGAGTGAATGAGATACGGCAGCCACATCGACAACGCGGCGGCATCAAGCCTGGCGAGCCACTCTGGATGTATGTACCGTTGCGCCGGACGTTCTCTTTTGCCGCCCTGAGTGGTAACGTCGAAAGAATCGAATTGCGGTGCGAACGCGATCGGACAAACAACGGCGGCGAGGAGCGATGTCCTGGATTGATGAAGTCGAAGTCAGCGATGCTGATGGCAAACTGGGGGCGATGTATGCCGAGCTTTTAGAGAAGCGCGGCAAGATTTCAAACATCCTCAAGGTTCACAGCCTGAGCCCCACCGCGATGGGAGACCATCTCAATTTGTACATGACAATTATGTTCGGCAAATCCGGACTAAGTCGTGCAGAGCGAGAGGCGGTTGCCGTTGTTGTCTCGGCAAACAACGATTGTGCTTATTGCATTAATCACCACGTCGAGGCCTTACGCCACTACATTGAGGATGAGGAAATCCTCGAGATGCTTGCGACGGCTGATGGACTCGAAACGCTCGAACCACGTTTGAGCAATATCGTCCGCCACGCGGAAAAGCTAACCTCAGCTCCGTCCGCCATGACCGAAAGCGATCTCGGCGAACTGCGCGCGGTAGGTCTTGCGGACAAAGACATTCTTGACCTGACACTGATCGTCGGCTACTTCAACTTTGTTAACCGCATTGCCCTGGGACTGGGTGTCGAGTTTTCGGCTGAAGAAATGAGCGGCTACAGCGACGACTAGGATGAAGCAGATTCAAGGTCTATTGCTTGCCTTGTTGCTTGTGTTCACGGGCGCAGCGGCTGAATACGAGTCCGAGCTTCGCGATGCCGGCAGTCTTGGTGCAATTCGACTGGCGGGCACCGAAGACCCTAACGTTCGCAAAGTTTACATCGTCCAACTCGATCATCCTTCTGCGGCAGGGCTCCACGCCGCGCTAACCGGGGCTTTGGCGAAGTCAGCCGCTCCCGGTGTGCCTCGCGTCCGTTTCGACAAGTCCAGCCCGGAGATTCAAAGCTATACGGCGCAGCTGGCGGAACAACAAAGCAAGGTACTTGCCAAGGCCGGCCCTGATACCGAGCTCATCTATGACTATCAATACAGCTTGAACGGTTTCGCCGCGAGAATGCATCCATCTCAGGCGCACAAGCTCGAAAGCCTCCCCGAGGTGCTGCACGTATGGGAAGACGAGGTTCGCCCGCTTGCCACAAGGCACAGCCTCGACTTTCTTGGTCTTTTTGATCCTGACGTCGGCCTGCGAGGTGTACCGGGGCTGGATGGCGAGAATGTCATCATCGGCGTCATCGATAGCGGCATTGCGCCCAAACATCCCGCGCTAAAAGACGCCCAGGAGGCTGACAGACCCGGGATATGCGAGGGAGACTGGGCTGAGAATTCACTGCTCGGCCGCTGGCTGTGTCATCGTTACAAGAAGCGCGACGATATTCTGATCTTCGAGCCGCCTGAAAACTGGAACGGAATTTGCCAGATCGGTGCGCGCTTCACGGAGACAGACTGCAACAACAAATTGATCGGTGCGCGTTATTTTGTCGATGGCGCCGAAGCGTCGGGGCCGATTGATGACGGCGAGATTCTGTCGGCCCGTGACGTCGACGGTCACGGTACGCATACCGCAACGACAGCCGCGGGAAATCGTGTCAAGGCATCTATCTTCGGCGCATTTATCGGGCGCATAGAAGGTGTCGCACCGCGCGCTCGAGTTGCTGTTTACAAAGCCTGCTGGCTGCGCCCGGACGACCAGAGAGCCAGCTGTAATACGTCTGATCTGGTCGAAGCAATCGACGCCGCAGTCGGCGATGGCGTCGACATCATTAACTACTCGGTTGGCAGTTCGCTGCTCAGAATAGCGGCACCGGACGATCTCGCGTTAATGACGGCGACGAAAGCGGGCATTTTGACCGCGGTAGCCGCGGGAAATGAAGGGCCGAACCTCGGTACGATCGGATCGCCCGCTGGTGGCCCATGGGTCGTTACCGTGGCGGCGTCCAGCCGTGATGGACAAGCCTCTTTTGAGGCAATTGAGATAACATCGCCAGCGTCGATTGCCGGCCTCATAGCGGTCAAGGAGGCGAACTTCACACCCAGCCTCGCGGACCACGGACCGATCGATGGCACGCTCATACTGGTCGACGATGACGACGACATTTTCGATGATGACAGCGCCGGAACGACGTCCGATGCGTGTGAGCCGCTCGTCAACGATGCCGACGTCTCGGGCAACATCGCGTTGATCCAGCGTGGTGGCTGCAGCTTCACGGACAAGATCAGGCATGCCGTCGATGCCGGCGCAGTCGCTGCGCTGGTCTACAACATCGCAGGCGACCCGATCGTGATGAACGGCACCTCACGCGAGTCTGATGTTCCCGCACTCATGATTGGCCAGGCGGACGGCAATCTGATTCTTGCCGAGCTCGATGCTGGCAACGAGGTATTGGTAGTGCTTGATGTCGGACAGCTAATAAGTGCAAGCGACACAGGCAATGTCATGGCGTCGTTTTCGGCGCGTGGCCCTGGCCCGGTTGCTGACATTCTCAAACCCGATGTCACGGCGCCAGGAGTCAATATCCTGGCGGGCTACACGCCGGATGCGACGAATGCGACGCCGGATGAGAATTTCGCTTATCTGTCAGGCACATCGATGTCGACACCACACGTCGCCGGTGTCGCCGCGCTGTTGCAGCAGGCACATCCTGACTGGAGTCCGGCAGCGATCAAGTCTGCGCTTATGACGACAGCGCGCCAGTCAGTGGTCGTATCTGACGGTGAGACTCCCGCATTTCCGTTCGACTACGGCGCCGGACACATCGTGCCCAATGACGCGAACGACCCTGGGCTCGTCTACGATATCAGCAACGACGAGTACGATGCATTTGCTTGCGGCACCGCATCACCCGCCGTGACCACTGAACGTTGTGACGAATTAGCTGCGGCCGGAATGTCATTTGCTGCTGCAGATCTTAATCAACCGTCTATCGCCGTAGAGCGGGTAGCTAATGAACGAACCGTCAGCCGTACCGTTACCAATGTAAGCGACCAGTCCGAAACGTACGTTGGGAGCGTCATCGCACCAGCTGGCATCGGCGTCACCGTTGTTCCACAGAGCATCACTTTAACGCCGGGACAATCGGCAAGCTTTGACGTCACTTTCAGTTTTGAATCCGGCCCTCTCGACTCGTGGCGCTTCGGTTCGCTGACCTGGGAGAGCAGTAATCATGCCGTCTACAGCACGCTCGCGATTCGGCCAATCACGATCACTGCGCCATCTCAAAGGACGGGTTTTGGCGCGAGCGGCTCGCTGAGTTTTCCGGTCGAGTTTGGCTATACGGGCGCCTATACACCGGGCGTACAGGGCCTTCGTCTACCACTCGTCATCAACGGTTTTGTTGACGAAGACCCAACGAGGACATTTGAATTCCTTGTTGGAAAAACAGGGGTAACCATACATCTGATCGACGTGCCCGCAGATCAGGCGTATTTACGGTTCGCACTATTTGACGCGTTCACCGATGGTGACCCCGACGACCTGGATTTGTACATCTATTACTGCGCGGATAACGTCAACTGCGTACGCGTCGGGGAGAGCGGTGAGCCAAGCTCGCAGGAAGAGGTCAATTTCCTGCTGCCCGACGAAGGTCGCTATGCGGCGGCGGTTCATGGCTTCGCAACAGACAATGTGTCGGGCGGTGACGGCGCGAACTACTCCTTGCTGGCCTGGTCGTTTGGCCTGGTCGATGATCAGGGCAACATGACTGCGACGGGCCCCGCGTTCGTCAACGCAGGCACAACTGACAATGTCACGGTTGACTGGGCAGGCCTGTTATCGGATACAATCTATCTCGGCGGTGTATCACACAACACGCCGCAGGGGCTGTCAGCGATTACGGTAATACGGATAGGAAACTAGCTAATCCAGCCTTTGTCTTTCGCACCACGCGAGTACCAGATCAGCAGCACGCCGACAACAAAAACAATTGCGGGCAGGATGATGCCATCTGTCCCCCATACATCCAGGGCGCCGCGCAACGCGAACGCATCGATGTCCTGCACAATAATTCCAAGCAGCGACAGCACAAAGAGCGGAACCGCCCAAGCCTTGCGAAGCAACAGGAACAGGCTGCCAAGAACACCAGCGTTAACGGCGACTGCATACGCTGAAGTAGACCAGGCGGGCGTCGAGTTAAAGAAATCCTGCTGCGCCTGGCTAAATCCTGCCAGCGCCTCTGGCGTCATCGTGACATGGCTGTAGTACAACACGAGACCAATCAGGTTCCACACGAGCGCAGCACCACCGATGATCCAGAATGATGTCGTCGGCCTGCCATTGAGTAAGTCAGACATGGCGAACCCCTCGTTGCTTACTTGTTAGCGGGATGCTCCGATATTCTACTGGCGTAGTATGAATTGCAAGCCCGGCTCAGCGCGTCTTCCTGGCCATTGCAGCGCAGGGTTTGTAGCGAAAACAACTGCTCACATGATCATTGACAAGACCCGTAGCCTGCATGTGCGCGTACATGATCGTGCTACCAACGAATTTGAATCCTCGCTTCTTCAGGTCTTTGCTTAAAGCATCGGACTCAGGTGATGTGGCTGGTATTTCGCCGTCTTTTCTGAAACAGTTCTGAACGGGTTTGCCGCCAACGAACTCCCAGATGTAATCGCTGAAACTACCGAACTCCTCTTGAACCGCGAGAAATGCCTTGGCGTTCGATACCGCGGACTGAACCTTCAGGCGGTTTCTGACAATTCCAGGGTCTTGTAACAGTTTTTCGATACGTTTCGCCGTGAAGCGGGCAACCTTCGCCGGATCGAAGTCCACGAAGGCCTTGCGATAGCCATCGCGCTTGTTCAGGATCGTCGACCAGCTGAGGCCCGCCTGAGCACCCTCAAGGACCAGGAACTCGAACTGCACGCTATCATCAAATACTGGTACGCCCCACTCCTTGTCGTGATATTCGATGTAGTCAAGACTGACGCCTTCCGCCCATTTGCAGCGTCTTATTACTTTGGCCATGAAAACTCCTGTTTCTTATGCGCCTCCAAACTTACCACTCCGGCCCTTGGTGCATAAGTACTCAAACTTGGAGTAACGCACAAAAAAGCCCGCGCGATGCGCAGGCTCTCAAAGCAAGGGTGTGCAGACAGCGCGTGCTTAGTCTTTCGTGCTGCCGCAAGAACCTTCGCCGCAGGCGCCTTCAGCTTTCTTATCGTCGGCTTCGCCTTCTTTGTCGCCACCGCAAGACGCTTCAGCATCTTTATCGGCACCGCAGCCAGCCTCGCCGTCTTTATCGGCACCGCAGCCAGCCTCGCCGTCTTTATCGGCACCACAACCAGCCTCGCCGTCCTTTTCATCGGCGTGCCCTTCTTTGTCACCACCGCAAGACGCCTCGCCTTCCTTGTCGCCGCCACAGGACGCCTCAGCTTCCTTGTCGCCGCCACACGAGCCTTCCGCGGTACCCAGCATGTAGCCGGCGCTCAGCGTCGACATTGCGAATGGGCTCTCAACCGTTTCAGCACTGGCAATACCGCCCACCAGCGCGAATGAACCGGCCAGAGCCGCGCCCACAGCCAGGGCAATTGGTTTCACAACTTTCTTCTCAGACATCTTCTCTCTCCTACAAGGGTTGTTTTGCCCAAGCCGGGCATCTCGATTGGCGACGCGAGCGTCAGGTACTCCACGCCACCGACTTCAAAACTCTTTCTTCAATTCTGTCGAGGCGCTCATCGCGCTCACCGATAATCGCAATGCTGCCATCACCGACAGGCAGTATGACGCCGTTGATGTTCTCGCCACTCAGGCGCTGCGGTTCCAAAATCTTCTCTTTGGGCATCAACAGGATCGTTACGGGTCCACGCTCACCTTGTATAACCAGGTGCGGTACATCGTAACCACGTATAGGACACGTTTGTGCGTATGTGATCAGGCCGGCGCTGTGATCCATATGTGCAATATCCGCTGGCACGACGGAGTTGAGTCGTTGATCCGTGATCGCGACATTCGTAATGCGAAGAGCGTTCGGCTCACCATCCAGATGTGCGAGGATCTCGTCGGCGAGTGACTCGTGCTCGATTCCGGTTCCGATCAGACGCACGCCCAGCAATGCGGCGACAACAACGGTCGCGGCCATCGCAAACCAAGTCGGGGGTGCCCAGCTCCGTTTCCGCAACGTGGTTACATTGTCGGACGTGGACGTAGATAACTCAGGTAGCTCCGGCACTTGCAGTTCAGGCACATCGATAGCAAGGGCGCGATTGATCTGTTGATCAAGCTCCTGCATTTCGTTGCGATACAGCTGGCAGGCAGCACATTCACTCAGATGCCCGGCGCCGCCGTCAAAAGACGGGTCTATTGCTATCGCTTTTCTGTACTCTTCACAATTCATGATTTTGCCATCTGGTCTTTGAGCTTTGCCCGTGCACGGTGCAGTCTTGTCAACACCGCACCCTGCTTCAGCCCCATCTGTTCTGCGATTTCGTTCGTGCTAAAGCCCATCAGGACCTGCAACACGAGCGGCTCGCGATAATCGTCTTCGAGCTCGTATATCGCTTGCCGCATTTCGTCTAGCTCCTCGTCCGGCTGTTCCGCCAACAATGCCGCCTGCGATGCAGTCAGATTGTCGATGTCGACCATTTCGAGCCGTTTTCGCTCGAAATAGCGGGCGTTTTCCCGCCTGACGATCGTTAGCAGCCATTGCTTGGCGGACGAGTCGTCGCGCAACGCATCCAGCGACTTCCATGCCCTCAAAAGTGCCTCCTGAACGACGTCCTCAGCGATCGTCTTGTCCCGGCTGAGCCAGGCCGCGTAGCGATACATATCCTGGTGATATACGCCCACTTGTCGATCGAACCTCTGACGCCGCTCAGTGGCGGCTTTGTTGCTATGCATACGAGATGACCCGTCTCTTCTGATATTTATTACTGAATCCGGGGAAAACTGCGATTCAGGCGTGGAAACCCTACCTAAATATAGGGAAAATCGAAAATTATTGTGTTTATATCGTCTAGCTATGAGTACATCTC
>Ga0255054_10001407_pt1 | contig 14136 bp, 10 predicted proteins | sample JV7_2_23_MG_FD_188634 | JGI IMG/M metagenome (GOLD analysis project Ga0255054, IMG submission 188634) | Seawater microbial communities from Jervis Inlet, British Columbia, Canada - JV7_2_23 | ecosystem: Environmental > Aquatic > Marine > Inlet | place: Canada: British Columbia | collected...
TCGGTGGTCGTGGTCTTACCAGCATCGATGTGCGCCATGATGCCGATGTTTCTCAGCCGCTCCAGCGGCGTCCGCCTCTCCATCTATCTGCCTATCTGCCTATCTGCTCGCTATCTCGTCTCTTCGGTCTATCGCGCTAATCCCACCACCTGTTCGTTCCCCACGACCCACCGCTCTAAGTCACGCTCTCTATCGACTGGTCGTGCCCCCCAGCGGCGCGGGGCTTCGCGAAGCGAGCCTCGCGCGACGGTGCGGAGACCCCGCAGCGAAGCGAGGAGGCTCCTCACCCAAAGCGCGCAGCTCGCGGAGCGAACCCCGCGGCGCCCAAGGGCGCGCTACCACCGATAGTGAGCGAACGCCTTGTTGGCTTCCGCCATCCGGTGGACGTCCTCCTTCTTCCGAACCGCTCCGCCCTCGCCGCGGCTGGCATCCAGCAGCTCGCCGGCCAATCTGTCGGCCATCGTCTTTCCGGGCCGGCCGCGGGCGAACTGCACGAGCCACCGGCGGGCCAGCGCATCCCTGCGCCCGTGTCGAACCTCAATCGGCACCTGGTAGGTGGCGCCGCCGACCCGGCGGCTGCGAACCTCCAGCACCGGTCGGGCGTTCGACACCGCCTGCCGGAAGACGTTCAGTGCCGGTTGGCCGGTCCGCTCTTCGATCTTCCGCATCGCGTCGTAGAAGATCGCCTCGGACAGCGACTTCTTCCCGTCCAGCATGAGGACATTGATGAACTTCGAGACCTCCGCGCTCTGGTAGCGGGGGTCCGGCGGTACCTCTCGGACTACGGCTCTCTGTCTTCGCGACATATCCTATTCGACTGCTCTGTTCGCACCCCGATCAGCATCGAGGCCGATGGATTCGGTGTGAGTAGACAGACCGGCCTGACCCAACCGGTTTACGATCGCCGCACCAGGCTCCCGGTGCGACGTTCCGCGATTATCGGCCGCTGAACCCGCCCACGCTTTGAGGCGGGCAGCAGGGTGGCCTACCTTTTCGCGCCGTACTTAGATCGGCCCTGCTTGCGGTCCTGCACCCCCGAGGTATCGAGGGTACCGCGGATGATGTGATACCTGACTCCGGGAAGGTCCTTTACTCGACCGCCGCGGATCAGAACGATGCTGTGCTCCTGGAGGTTATGCCCCTCGCCCGGGATATACGCCGTCACTTCGTAACCGTTCGTCAGGCGCACGCGTGCGACCTTCCGAAGCGCCGAGTTCGGCTTCTTCGGCGTAGTCGTGTACACGCGCGTGCAGACGCCGCGCTTCTGGGGGTTCTTCTCCAGTGCGGGCGCTTTTCGGCGCTTCCCGGTCTGCTTGCGGCCCTTCCGGACCAGCTGGTTGATCGTGGGCATCTTCCCTCGTTCACATCGACGATCCTCGGCGCCTGCTCCGCCCCTCGGCGCGTTCCTCGTCCGGACCGCTCGAAGCAAAGCAAACAGCGGGCGGAGACGCAAATCGGCCCCGCCCGAAGTCGGTCCGTTTTCGTATCGACGGACCGTCCCAACCAAAGACCGGCCATCTTAAACCCTAACTCTAGGGCTGTCAACCGATATCGGACGCTCGAGCGGTCGTCCGGGTACCCCTGCCGCGGCGCGAAGGATCCTGCCTACGCGCCGCGGCCGACCCTCGGTCAGGCGGGTGCCTCCTCCACCACGGGAGCGGTCGCCTCCGGCGCGCCGTCCTCGGCCCGCAGATCGGCGAACAAGCCGCCCACCACCGGCTCCGGCTCCTCCACCACGCGGCGCATCTCGTCCAGCTCGCGCTGGAGCGGCTCGCCAACGAGAAAGTCGATCTGCTGGTAGCGGTGAATGCCCGTGCCGGCGGGCACGAGATGGCCGATGATGATGTTCTCCTTGAGCCCGCGAAGCTGATCCTTCGCTCCCCGAACCGCCGCATCCGTCAGCACCCGAGTCGTCTCCTGGAACGAAGCCGCGCTGATGAACGACTCGGTGGTCAGGCTCGACTTCGTGATCCCGAGCAGAATCGGCTCGGAACGCGGCGGCTTCGCGCCCGACTCGAGGACCGCCTGCGTCCTCTCTCGGAATGCCATGCGGTCGACGTGCTCACCCTCCAGGTACTCCGTTTCTCCGGGAGCGGTGATCTTGACCTTCTGTAGCATCTGGCGAACGATCACGCCGATGTGCTTGTCGTTGATCCGCACACCCTGCAGGCGGTAAACCTCCTGAATCTCGTTGAGCAGGTACTCCTGGACGGCCCGCGGCCCCTTCACCCGCAGTATGTCGTGCGGGTTCACCGGCCCCTCCGAGAGACGGTCTCCCGCCCGCACCGAATCGCCCTCATGCACGCGGAGGTGCTTGCCCACCGGGATCTGGTAGACCATCTCCTCGCCACCTTCCATGGTGACGATGAGATCGCGCTTACCGCGCTTGATGCCGCCGAAGGAGACGCGGCCGTCGACCTCCGTGATCGTGGCCGGATCCTTCGGGCGCCTCGCCTCGAACAGCTCGGCGACACGCGGCAAGCCACCCGTGATGTCCCGCGTCTTGTAGGCTTCCCGGCTGATCTTGGCGATGGTGTCGCCAGGGCTCACGGCGTCGCCATCGTGTACCAGTAGCTGCGCGCCAACCGGGACGATGAACTCGCGCAGCTTCTTGCCCTTTCCGTCGACGATCTCGATGCGCGGGTGGAGCTTCTTCTCGCGGTCCTCGATGATGACGAGCTGGCGTCGCCCCGTCGCCTCATCCAGCTCTTCCCGCACCGTCTCTTCGGGCACGATGTCGCTGAAGCGCACTTTGCCCTTGTGGTCGGCGACGATCGGTTCGGAATAGGGATCCCAGCTGAAGAGCAGCGAGCCCCGGTCCACCGTGTCGCCATCTTCGACATGAAGGGTCGCGCCGTACGGCACGGCCAACCGTGAGCGCACGCGGTCCTCACCGGTACGCATCAAGATCTGACCCTCCCGACTCGTGACGACGCGGCCGCCGTCCGGCGCTTCCACGCTGGTCACACGCTCGAAGCCCACCGTACCCGGGATCTTGGACTTCCTTTGCGTCTGGGCTGCGATGCGGGCTGCCGTGCCCCCGATGTGGAAAGTCCGCAGCGTCAGCTGCGTGCCCGGCTCTCCGATCGACTGGGCCGCGAGGATTCCGACCGCCTCGCCGATGTCGACCGGCCCCATCGTGGCGAGGTTGCGGCCGTAGCACTGCTGGCAGATGCCGCGGCGCGACTCGCAGGTGAGCACGGAGCGAATCTTGACGGTCTGGATACCGGCATCGTCGATCGCCACGGACTTGGCCTCGCCGATCACCTCTCCCGCGGCAACGATCAGCTCGCCGTCGATCGGGTCCATCACGTCCTCGAGAGCCACGTTCCCGACCACCCGGTCCTTGAGAGGCTCGATGATGTCCTCGCCCTCCTTGAGCGCGGAGATGTCCAGACCGAGGACCGTGCCGCAATCCGCCTCCGTGATCGTCACGTCCTGCGCAACATCGACGAGACGGCGCGTGAGGTAACCCGCGTCCGCCGTCTTCAGGGCCGTGTCCGCGAGGCCCTTTCGGGCGCCGTGGGTCGAGATGAAGTACTCGAGCACGCTGAGCCCCTCACGGAAGTTCGAGCGGATCGGGCTCTCGATGATCTCGCCAATCCCACCGGTGAGCTTCTTCTGAGGCTTGGCCATCAGACCGCGCATCCCGGCGAGCTGCCGGATCTGGTCTCTGGAGCCCCGCGAACCGGACTCGAACATCATGTAGATGGGATTGAACCCGCCCCGCGAGGCGGAGAGGCCCTCGATCATGGCGTCGGCCACGTCGTTGTTCGCGTGCGTCCAGGCGTCGATCACCTTGTTGTAGCGCTCCCCGAAGGAGATGACCCCGCGGTGGTACGCCTTCGTGAAGCGATCCACGTCCTCCTGCGCCTCCGAGAGGATTTCTCGTTTCTCGGCCGGGATCTCCATGTCATCCATCCCGATCGATATCCCTCCGAGCGTGGCGTGGCGGAACCCGAAGTCCTTCAGCGAATCCAGGAACTCCGTGGTCTCTTTCAGGCCTGCCATCCGGAACGACTTGAAGACGAGGTCGCCGAGCGTTCCCTTAGCCATGGTTTCGTTGAAGAAGGGGACGGACTCGGGCAGGATCGCGTTGAACAGCACCCGTCCGAGCGTCGTGTTCTCCCACCGCTGCACCCGTTCACCCTCGGCATCCACGACCTCTGCAAGGAAGCGTATCGGTCGGCGATAGTCCGGCGTGCCATCCGGCTTGCGGAGGTACCCGTTCGCCAGGGCCACCTCGACCTGGTCGGGGTCATCGAAGCACGGAAGCCCGCCCGCCTCGACGACCTCGTCGAAGTCGGGCCCCTTCTTCGTGACGAAGTAGCAGCCGAGCACCATGTCCTGGGTCGGAGATGCGATCGGTCGACCGCTCGCGGGCTTGAGGATGTTGTTGCTCGAGAGCATGAGCACCCGGGCCTCGACCTGCGCTTCGAAGGAGAGCGGCACGTGCACCGCCATCTGGTCCCCGTCGAAGTCGGCGTTGAACGCCGCGCAGACGAGCGGGTGGATGCGAATCGCCTTACCCTCCACGAGCACGGGCTCGAAGGCCTGAATGCCGAGTCGATGCAGGGTCGGAGCCCGGTTCAGGAGAACCGGATGGTCCTTGATGATATCCTCGAGGACCTCGTAGACCTTCGGGTCGTCGCGTTCCACCAGCTTCTTGGCGCGCTTGACGGTCTCGGCGGCTCCGCGTCGCTCCAGCTCGTGAATGATGAACGGCTTGAAGAGCTCGACCGCCATCGCCTTGGGCAGTCCGCACTGGTGAAGGTGAAGCTCCGGACCGACCACGATGACCGAGCGGCCGGAGTAGTCGACCCGCTTCCCAAGCAGATTCTGGCGGAAGCGCCCCTGCTTCCCCTTCAGCATGTCGGAGAGCGACTTGAGCGGCCTCTTGCCTCGCCCGCGGATGGCCTTGCCGCGGCGACCGTTGTCGAACAGGGCGTCCACGGCTTCCTGCAGCATCCGCTTTTCGTTTCGCAGGATCACCTCGGGCGCCCGCATCTCGAGAAGCTTCTTGAGGCGGTTGTTGCGGTTGATCACGCGACGGTACAGGTCGTTGAGGTCGGACGTCGCGAAGCGACCTCCGTCGAGCGGCACCAACGGGCGCAGGTCGGGCGGAATCACCGGGATCACGTCCATGATGAAGTGCTCCGGGTTGTTCCGCTTGAACGGATCCTCGTCGCTGCCGCGGATCGCGTCGATCACCTTGAGCCTCTTCAGCTTCTTCTTCTTGCGATGCTTCGAGGTCTCGTTCGCGACCTCCACCCTCAACTCCTCGGCCAGGCCGTCCACATCGAGCTGGCCGAGAAGCGTCCGGACGCCTTCCGCGCCGATTTCGGCCCGGAACTTCGTGTCACCCTCTTCCTGGGCCTTCTCGGTGAGCGTCCAGTACTCCTCCTCGTCCAGAACCTGCAGATCCTCCACCTCCTGCTTGCCTGGACTCGTCACGACGTACGCGGCGTAGTAGATCACTCGCTCCAGATCGCGGAGCTTCATTCCCAACAGGTAGCCCATCTGGGATGGCAGCGTCTTGAAGAACCAGATGTGGGCCACCGGCACGGCCAGCTCGATGTGGCCCATCCGCTCTCGCCGCACCTTCGAGAGGGTCACCTCGACGCCGCACTTGTCGCAGATGTGTCCCCGGTAACGGATGCGCTTGAACTTTCCGCAATGGCACTCCCAGTCCTTGACCGGACCGAAGATGCGCTCGCAGAAGAGTCCGTCGCGTTCGGGCTTGAACGACCGGTAGTTGATCGTCTCCGGCTTCGTGACCTCGCCGTGGCTCCACGACCGGATCTCCTCGGGAGACGCGATCTTGATCTGGATCCAGTCGAAGTCGGAACCACCTCCACCCCTGTGTCGCGGAAAATCGATCATTTGATCCCCTGTTAAGCCCTGGAAACCCTACGGCTCATTCCGTGAAGAAGCCGTTCTCTTCCTCTCTGCCCAGCGTCACGCTCAATCCGAGAGCCTGAAGCTCCTTGACCAGCACGTTGAAGCTCTCCGGAACGCCCGGCTGGGGCAGGTTTTCCCCCTTGACGATCGCCTCGTAGACGCGGCTTCGTCCCGAGACATCGTCCGACTTCACGGTGAGCATCTCCTGCAGCGTATGCGCGGCGCCGTACGCCTCGAGGGCCCACACCTCCATCTCGCCGAACCGCTGGCCGCCGAATTGGGCCTTTCCGGCGAGCGGCTGCTGCGTCACCAGGCTGTAAGGTCCGATCGACCGGGCGTGGATCTTGTCGTCCACCAGGTGCGACAGCTTCATCATGTAGATCATCCCGACGGTGACGTCGGCGTCGAACTCCTCGCCGGTCCGGCCGTCGCGCAGCCGCGCCTTTCCCTGGGGTCTCAGACCGGCACGGCTCATCAGCTCGTTGACCGCAGCGTCGACACCGGACTTGATCCGCCTCGCGCCAACCAGGTCGGCGGCCGCGTCCCAGCCATCCTCTCGAAGCTTCTCGGAGATCGTGCCTCCGGAGAGATCACGGGCTACCTCGACGAGGTAGCGGGCGAACGCCTCCATGAAGTCACGCAGTCCCTTGACGGGAGATTCCAGATAGCCGTCCAACGGACGGCCGAGACCGACTCCGGCCCCGTTCGTCCGTGCCACCTGGCCGCCCCCTGTAGCCTCGATGCCCTCGGCCAGCATCCGCGCTTCTTCCGGGCCCAGGCTCGGCGGCTCCAGATCGGATCCCAGGCTGCGCGCCGCCCAGATCGATCCGGAGATCTTGAGGAGGGCGCCGATTTCGTGCTCGCTGGCTCCCTGGAAGACAGGTGTCTCGGACCGGAACCCGAGGATCTCTCCAGCCCACCCGAGCAGCGTCTCGAGGATCTGGCCGACGTTCATGCGGCTCGGCACTCCGAGTGGGTTGAGAACGATGTCCACCGCAGTACCATCGGGAAGAAACGGCATGTCCTCTTCGGGGACGACGCGAGCGATGATCCCCTTGTTGCCGTGACGGCCCGCCATCTTGTCGCCGACCGCGATCTTTCGCTTCTCGGCCAGGTAGACCTTCACGAGCTGGACAACGCCTGGAGACAGCTCGTCCGGCTGGAAGACCTTGTCGATCCCCTCCTCGGTGCGCTCCCGGATTCGCTCGGCGCGCGCCTTGGCTTCCTCGATCAGACGGCGTACGCGATCGTTCGCCTTCGCCTGCTTCACCTTGAGGGTGGAGAGATCGACGGTGCCGAAGTCCAGCTCGGCCAGATTCGAGACCGTCAGCTTCGTACCCTCGGAGAAGAGCGGCTCGATCGTCCCCCGCTTGAGGAAAAGCGCCACCGTTTGGCCCTTGAGGATCTCGCGCAGCTCTTCATCGCGTGCATCACGCACGCGGCCGATCTCGGAGCGCTCGACCTCGCGCAGATCGGCGATCCTCTCGCCGTGCTCACGCTCGAGGAGCGGATCATCGATCCGCCGCGAGAAGATCTTGACGTCGATGACCGTTCCCTCGACGCCGGGAGGAACGCGAAGCGAGCTGTCTTTGACGTCTTTCGCCTTCTCGCCGAAGATAGCGGTCAGGAGTTTCTCCTCCGGAGAAAGCTCGGTCTCGCCCTTCGGCGTGATCTTCCCGACCAGGATGTCGCCCGACTTGACCGTCGCGCCGACGCGGACGATGCCGCGCTCGTCCAGGTCCACGAGCGCTTCCTCGGCCACATTGGGAATCTCTCGCGTGATCTCCTCCATCCCGCGCTTCGTGTCGCGCACGTGGAGCTCGAGTTCCTGGATATGCACCGACGTCAGGGCGTCCGTCTTGGCCAGCCGCTCGCTGATGACGATCGCGTCCTCGAAGTTGTGCCCATACCAGGGCATGAAGGCGACGAGGAGGTTCTGACCGAGGGCCAGCAATCCGTCCTCCGTCGCCGCTCCGTCCGCGATCACCTGGCCCTTCTTGACGCCATCGCCGAGCCGGACGATCGGGCGTTGGTTGATGGACGTGTCCTGGTTGGTTCTCCAGAACTTCTTCAGCCGGTACCTGTCGTACTGGGTGAGACGCGCCAGAGGCACGTCACCGGCGCCGCCACGCGGCTGGCCCGTGTCCACGACGATCTCGTCGGCCGTGACCTTCGTGACCTTCCCGGCCCGGCGTGCAAGGACCACCGCGCCGGAGTCCTGTGCGACCTTCTGCTCGAGGCCCGTTCCAACCAGCGGAGCGTCGGGGAAGAGGAGAGGCACGGCCTGCCGTTGCATGTTCGATCCCATGAGCGCCCGGTTGGCGTCGTCGTGCTCCAGGAACGGAATAAGAGCCGGCGACACGGCCACGATCTGCTCGGGCGCGACATCCATGAAGTCGATCTCGTCCGGCGGAAGGAGCGGATAGTCATCCCGCCGACGGCTGAGCACGAGGTCCCGCTTGAACCGTCCATCCTCGTCGAGCTCGGCGTTGGCCTGGGCGACGGAGTACTCATCCTCCTGGCTCGCGGAGAGCCACACGACCTCATCCTCATCGGTGACCTGACCGTCCACCACCCGACGATACGGCGTCTCCAGGAAGCCGAGCTCGTTCAACTGCGCGAACGTAGTCATCGAGGTGATCAGCCCGATGTTGGGCCCCTCCGGGGTCTCGATCGGACACATCCGCCCATAGTGAGAGTAGTGGACGTCGCGCACTTCGAACCCGGCTCGCTCGCGGGTGAGCCCACCCGGGCCCAGCGCGCTCAGGCGACGCTTGTGCGTGAGCTCAGCGAGCGGGTTCGTCTGATCCAGGAACTGGCTCAGCTGCGAGCTTCCGAAGAAGGACTGGATGACCGCGCTAACGGTGCGGGCGTTAACCAGATCGTCGATCGAGAGCTTCTCCGGATCGCTGTTGATCGACATGCGCTCTCGAACGAGACGAGCCATTCGCGAGAGGCCGACCGAGAACTGGTTCGCGATCAGCTCGCCGATCGAGCGCACCCGCCGATTGCCCAGATGATCGATGTCATCCGTGTAGCCACGACCCTCGTGGAGCTCGACCATGTATCTGAGGATCGCCACGAAATCGTGAGGAGTCAGCACCGCCGTATCCTCGCTCGGCAGCTCGAAATCCAGCAGGCGATAAACGTCCTTCAGCCGCTGGTTGACCTTGTGGCGCCCGACTCTACCCAGGTCGTAACGCTTGGGGTTGAAGAAGAGGCGATCGAGCGCGCCACGGGCGGTCTCCAGGTTGGGGGCCTCGCCTGGACGCACCAGTGAGTAGATGGAATGCAGCGCGGCCGCCTCGCCGTCTGTCGGATCCTTGGCGAGCGTGTTCTTGATGAGCGGGGACTCGCCGCGCGGTCCTCCGGTGAAGATGAGGGCCTCGCGTATCCGGCTCTCCCTCAGTTTGCCGAATAGCTCTTCCGTGAACGGCTCGCCCGCCTCGTGCAGGACCTCTCCCGTCGAGGCGTCCACCACGTCGGCCGCGAGTTGCGGGTTCTGGCTCCAGTCGCGACGCATCGTGAGGTCCGCGAACGATCCCCGCATCGGGATGAATGCCGCACTCGAGTACGCCATGACTCGACCGATCCCGGCTCGCTCCAGTCTTTCGATCAGCTCTTCCGTGACCTCGTCGCCGCGGCGGGCGAGAAAGGCCTCCTCATCATCGAAGACCTCGACTTCCGCCACTCCGGCGGCAGTGAACCGTCGGAAGAGCGTGTCGTCCAGCCGGTCGCCCGGGGCCGCCAGACGCGCGCCGGACTCGGGGTGGTCCACGCCGTCGGTGAGGTAGACCGGTTCCATTTCCTCGAGATCCGAGCCGTTGAGCTCGAAGGAGACCTTCTCACCCTCGAACTCGGAGTTCGGGATACTCTCGGCCAGTAATGTCCCTACAACCTCACGGCGCGGGCCGCCCTCCTCGACGGGAGCCGTGATGTCGAACTCCCGCACATCATAGAAGAGGTCGAGGACGTCCCCGTTCGTTCCGTGGCCAAACGCGCGTAAGAGCGCTGTGGCCGGAAACTTCTTCTTCTTGTCGATGTGGACGTATATGACGTCGTGGATGTCGAGCGTGAACTCCACCCACGAGCCACGGAAGGGGATGATCCGGGCACTGAACAGGCGGGTGCCGTTCGGGTGGATCGACTCCTCGAATACGACGCCCGGCGAACGGTGAAGCTGACTGACGATGACCCGCTCCGCGCCGTTCACCACGAACGTCCCCTGCTCGGTCAGCAGAGGCAGGTCGCCGAGATAGACTTCCTTCTCCAGGATGTCGCGCGGCCGCTTCTCGCCGTCTCCCAGCGTCTCGTACATGATGAGGCGGAGAGTGGCCTTGAGCGGGGCCGCGTAGGTCATGTCCCGCTCTATGCACTCTTCTACCGTGTACTTGGGCTCACCGAGCCCGTAGTCGACGAACTCGAGCGAGAAGTTCTCGTTCACATCCTTGATCGGGAAGATCTCGTTGAATACCCGCTCCAAGCCGAGATCCTGCCGCTCGTCGGAGCGCTGATCGCTCTGCACGAGTCGATCGAAGGCCTGCAGCTGGACGTCCAGAAAGTGCGGCATCGGCATGGATGACCGCAGTTTCGAGAACGACACCACTGATTTCGCTTGCTTCGACAACGTCGCGTCTCCTGGCATTTAGATGGGACGAGCGGTCCTGGTGCGATCGCGCGGAACGGAGCCCGCTATCACCGGACACACGTAGGCCGAGACCCCGGCGCCATTCGCCGAGGTGCCGACCGAGGACGTTTCAGGACTTATGACGTGCAATGGCGAGCCCAGTCGGCCTCCTCGCTGGGCTACTTGATCTCCGCGGCCGCGCCTTGTTCCTCCAGCTTGGCCTTGATGGTCTCCGCCTCCTCTTTACTCACCGCCTCTTTGACGGGTCCGGGGGCGTTGTCGACCACCTGCTTCGCCTCCTTGAGACCGAGGCTGGTGACCTCGCGGACGACCTTGATCACCTGGATCTTCTTGTCTCCGACTCCTGTGAGGACGACGTCGAACTCGGTCTGCTCTTCCTCGACCGCGCCTCCTCCTCCGGCGGCACCCGGCATGACCGCAGCGACGGGGGCCGCCGCTGACACGCCGAACGTGTCCTCCATCTTCTCCTTGAGCTCCGCCGCCTCGAGGACGGTGAGCGATCCAATCGCATCCAGCAGCTCGTCGACCTTGCTCATCTAGTTGGCTCCCTGCTCTGTGTCCCCGGGCTCTGTGTCCCCGGCCGCCTGCACCCTGGCGACCTCCTCGATCATGTACATCACGTCGCGGATCAATCCGCTTAGAACACCCACTATACCGGCAACGGATCCCGTCAAACCGCCCGCGATACTCCCCAGGAGCTCCTCGCGCGATGGCAGGTCGGCCATCGCCTCGACGTTGCTCGGAGTCACGACCTGACGCTCGACCAGCGCGATCTTCACGACGGGTCGGCTGTCATGCCCCTTGGCAAAATCGCGGATTATCCTGGCCGGCGTCACCGGGTCGTTCCCGCCCAGCAGAAGGGCCGTGGGCCCGACCAGATGCTCGTCCAGCGCGTCGAGCTCGAGTCCCTCGATGGCACGCCGGGTCAGGGTGTTCTTGACCACCCTGTATTCCAACCCTCCGTCGCGCACCTTCGCCCGGAACTCCGTGATCTCCTTCACATCCAGACCGGTGAAGTCGGTCAGGAATATCGTGTCGGCGTCACGCAGTCGCGCCGCCAGCTCCTCGGCGACCTGCTGCTTCTCCTCGAATCGCATCCTGCTCTATGCCCCCTCTGCGCCAGCGGCTGCGATGCTACCTGGCGCGACGGAAAAGGTTCGGGTCGATGGAGACGCCCGGTCCCATTGTCGAGCTGACCGTCACGCTCTTCACGTACGTGCCCTTGGCGGCCGACGGCTTGTTACGGACGATCGCGTCCGCGATCGCGTCGAAGTTCTCCATCAGCTTGCCGGCCTCGAAGCTCACCTTGCCGATCGGCGCGTGGACGTTGCCGGTCCGATCTACCCGGAACTCGATCTTGCCCGCCTTCGCCTCACCCACCGCGCGACCGACATCCATGGTCACCGTGCCGGCTTTCGGCGTCGGCATGAGGCCCCGCGGACCGAGGACGCGGCCCAGCTTGCCCACCTCCTTCATCAGGTCGGGCGTCGCGATGGCCACATCGAAGTCCAGCCAACCGCCCTCGATCTTCTCCATGTACTCCGTCCCGACGTAGTCCGCGCCCGCCTCTTCCGCCTCGCGTGCCGGATCGCCCTGGGCCAGAACGAGGATCCGCACCGTGCGGCCGGTGCCCGCCGGCAGGACGACGGTCCCGCGGACGATCTGGTCGGCCTTCCTGGGGTCGACGCCGAGCCGGAAGACGACCTCCACCGTCTCATCGAACCCGGCGAACGCCATCTGCTTCACCTTCTCGATCGCGGCTGGGGGCTCCAGCTTGGAGCCGAGCTCGACCGTGCCGACCGCATCTCTGTACTTCTTCCCCCGACCGGCCATCAGTCCGCCACCTCGATGCCCATTGATCGGGCCGTACCGGCGATCATCTGAACTGCCGCATCCAAATCGTTCGCGTTGAGGTCCTCCATCTTGATCTCCGCGATCTTGCGGAGTTGATCACGCGTGACGGTGGCAACCTTCTCCCGGTTCGGCTCCGGTGAGCCCGAAGGGACGCCCGCCTCCTTCTTGAGCAGCTCGGACGCCGGGGGCGTCTTCGTGATAAAGGTGAAGCTCCGGTCGGCAAAGACCTTGATCTCGACCGGAATGATCGTCCCGCTCTGAGCCGCCGTCTTGGAGTTGAACTGCTTGCAGAACTCCATGATGTTGACGCCGTGCTGTCCCAGTGCCGGCCCCACGGGCGGCGCTGGATTCGCTTGCCCCGCAGGTATCTGCAGCTTGATGAAACCGATCTGCCTCTTCGCCATCTATCCGCTCGTTCGTTTCAGCCCGTTCGTTCCGCTAGTCGCTCGTTCCGTCAGCCGGCGAGTCACGCCAGTCAAAACGCCGAAGAGAAATGCCACAGGTCAAGGCTGTCGAGGCGAGGCGCCCGAGGCGTACATCGGCACGCCGCAGGAAGCCGAACCGAAGACAAACGCCGAGATGGGGCATTTATCAAAGGCGTTTTAGTAGCCGCGCAGCTGCGTGTAATCCAACTCCACACTCGTCGGTCGGCCGAAGAGGCTCACGTGAACCCGGACCTTGCCCTTGTCCGGGATCACCTCCTCCACGGTGCCGCTGAAATCGCTGAACGGCCCCTCGGTTACCTCCACGACCTGACCTTTCCGGAACGGGATCTCCTCCGTGGGGCCCGCCTCCTCCAGCTCGTCCGCGATCCCGAGGATCTTGTTGATCTCATCCTGCTTCAGCGGCTGCGGCATCGTTCCGCCGCCGACGAACTTGATGACCCCCTGCGTGCTGCCGACCAGGTGCATCGTGTCCTGGTTCAGGTTCATCTGGATGAGGACGTAGCCGGGATAGAGACGCTTGGTGGACTTCACCTTTCGCCCCCCCTTGATCTCGACCACTTCCTGGGTCGGGACCACGACCTCCCGGATCGCCTTTTCCTCGGGCGTCTCGCCGGGCATCTCGGCGATCTTCCGCTCGAGCAGCGTCTTCACCTTGTTTTCATGCCCGGAATACGTCTGCAGGGCGTACCACTGGACGTCCTGCACGCTCTCCGTCTCAGCCACTGAACAGACCCACCAGCGTGCGCACGAACCATGAGAACACGGAGTCCATAATGCCGATGATGAACGCCATTACGATGACGAAGATCAGGATTACGATCGTCGCGTTGCGAAGCTGCTCGCGATCGGGCCAGGTGACACGTCGCATCTCGACCTGGACCTCTTCGACGAACGTCTGTGTCTTTCTCAGTATGCCAGCCAATTACCCCGGCTCCGATCCACTCGAGACGATTCGCGTTGACCCCGAAACACAATAAGCCGGCCCGTCCGTTTCGAACCGGCGCCGAGCGCTGTCAGCGCGTCTCTTTGTGCGGTCTATGTGCGTTGCACCGAGGGCAGTACTTCTTGAACTCGACCCGCTCGGGATGCTGCCGCTTGTTCTTCGTCGTCGTGTAGTTGCGCTCGCGGCACTCCGTGCACTCGAGCGTCACGCGGTCTCTCATCTTATTCGACGATGTCGGTGACGACGCCGGCGCCGACCGTGCGGCCGCCCTCGCGGATCGCGAAGCGCAGCTCCGTGTCCATCGCGATCGGCGTGATCAGCTCGACGTCCATGTTCACGTTGTC
>Ga0255054_10001409_pt1 | contig 14130 bp, 11 predicted proteins | sample JV7_2_23_MG_FD_188634 | JGI IMG/M metagenome (GOLD analysis project Ga0255054, IMG submission 188634) | Seawater microbial communities from Jervis Inlet, British Columbia, Canada - JV7_2_23 | ecosystem: Environmental > Aquatic > Marine > Inlet | place: Canada: British Columbia | collected...
CGCCCATAGGTACTAATGTCTTGAGCGGTTTGATCCTCTGCGTTTATGAGCAGGACAACGTCGGAGAAGTACGGATCGCCACCGTTGTAGAACGGTCCAACGCCAATAAAAGGAAATGCTCGCATCGCGGTCGTAGGCCAACTTCTCTGTGCATGATTTCTCAATCCGCGAGTTGGGGCTGGCACGCCAGTTCCAAACGGGTCATTCTCACCGTTGACGTAGTTAAAGCGCGGCGTCATGGATGCTTCGATACAATCGAAGTATGCGTCCATAGGTGCCGTCGCTGTAGAGCCAACCATCGACAGTTTAATCATTCGTGTGTTGGCTGGAATATCGTAGCTGTAGCTATTCTGCTCCCACGTCGTAGCGCCCGAACCCCACGCTGTGCAGTTGACTTCAATATCAACGCCACCGGAAGTTTGGAACGATACCTTCATGAAGGCACCCTCACCAGCGAGAGAGGCTTGCATATAGCGGAGCGTGAGTGGAACTGGATCGCCAATACCTGCCCGGTCGTCGATACCGGTGCCCAAACCGAAGCTATCTGCGAGAGTGATTACTTGCTCGGCCTCTAGGTGTGCGGAGTTACCGCCAGTGAAATATCCTGACGTTGGATTTGGATAACCGGCTAGTGAAGCCGTGGCTGTCGTCAACTCACCACTGACAACGTCCCAACTGTCAATGGTCGTCGGAGCGAAACCGTTTATGAACGGTAGGGCGTAATGAAAATAGAATGAGTTGGCCTCAAGATTGTAGTCATCCTGATACGCGCTTACCTCTGTCCCGCTGATGCGCTTACCGTCCACGAACCACCTTACGGCTCTGGCGTCGGGATGCAGGGGAAGCTGTAGTGAATTAAGTGTCCACGTTAAGTTGAGAGCAGTACCGAGTGTGTCCTGCCAATACGAAACAGGATCACTGTTTACGTCTATCTGGATAACCTTCAAGCGTTGCGTGTCATTGTCGGTGTAGTCAGTCTGATAGACTGACGGGTTTATGGACAGAGCACCCATGAAAGACTTGGACAACACTTCTGTATCTAAAACCCAATCGCCAAAGTATGCGCCATACGCTCCCGCGCCAAGGTCGAAATAATATGACCCGGTGTGGGAGCCACTATTCGAGCCGCCATTAACTGTCGGTGCCCCCGCCAGTACAGAAACCCAATACTGTGTGCTGTTTATCTCAGCACCGGGGTTCCCGTGACTTGCCGTCCAAAATGACATTACCGATACCTTTCCATCGTAACTGTGACGCCGACGCTGTCGCTCGAAACTGACGCAGCCGCCATAAGCTCCAACGTTCCGTAAATGATACCACTGATAGTGCTCGGGTCGGTGTTGAAATAAGGCCATCCTGCTTGGTCTAAGAAGCTGCCGATAGTTGTAACACCACCACTGATCGTAGAATACAAAAGGTCAGGTTCCGCAGCCGTGCTGTTAGAATAGAATTTAAGATCGACAAGATCACTACTCGCACCGACCATGTGTGCGCGCCGATTATTTCCTGACAATCCAAAGTCAAATTGGAAGAGATGAATGGACCCAACCACCAAGTCTATGCTGGTAACTCTCTCGACAACCTCGGGGAACTGTGCGACGCCATTAGGATCGAACACGAAGCCATCCTCGTAATGTGCGCGACCGACATTCCTGTTCGAACCGCTGTACGAGCTTACGATCATGCCGGGTGTAGTCGGCGAGACATAGACAGGATGACCGGGAATGCAGGGAGTAAAGATTCCGAGTGAGCGCACGCTTCCGAACGCTACGAAGTGAGCCTCGTCACCGGATGACAGAGCAGAGATCGTCATTAAGTGCGGGTAGATATCCGCGCTGTTGGGATCGTACCTCAATGCGAAGCCGTCAGAACCAACGGTAAGAATGTCGCCTGTGTTTACGGCTTCACCAGCCTGTCCACGAGCACGATATCCGAACTCGATAATCGAGAAGTTGCCATTAAGTGAGGCATCCCAATCGGCCTGTCCCGCTGTAGGCTGGTCAAAGTTTTGTTGGTCAGTAGCCATTTTTATACCTGTTCAAAAAGTTGCAATCGTTTCGTCTGGTCTAGCGGCGCGTCGCCGATGTCGTTGAACGGTGTAACCTGAACCATAAAGTCTCCCGTCCACCCACTAAAGTCTGTGCTGTTGGTGTCGGCGCTGTATACGAACCACCCACTATCCACGGTCACACACCTGACAACCGTTGTCAGGTCGTTTGAATATACCTGAACACGCCAGTTGTGGCTAGTCGTGTCGGTCATGAACCGACCGTAATCACCGTTACCGAACCCTGCCACGCCATATCCCCTCACTCGGGCAGCATCCGGCCACTGGAAAGTAACGGCGGTGCCCGCTGAATGGACATGCTTGAATTCAAGATTACCAATATTCTCACTGGCTGTGACTATAATCCCACTCTCAATAAACGTGTGGATAGGTGGCTGGATCTGTGGCAAGAAGAAAGCTCCTGTAATCTGATACGTGCGGGCGTCAACCGAAGCCACATCTGTCTCAACACCGGAGAAATTAAACGGCGTCACTTTATAATGGATGATCGTGCCGATTTTATCTTCGTTGTAGGGGCGCGTAAACACGCCACCAGCGTGCTTGTGCCAGTAAGCCCCACTGCTATGGCCGTGTACGTTCGTGCCTCCCCAGCCTCGGTACAGCTTATCCACGCGGTACTCATTCTGTGCGATCAAATTCAGCCCCTCATACGCCATAGCTTCACTACCGGCGAAGATGGTTCCGCCACCAAGGGCGCGCGAAGGACCACCAACATCGTCTAGGGCGTGCGTCTGAGCATACGTCGGAGAGGCAGGGTTGAACCCCGTCTGCACATCTGTGCTTCTGGTATCCGGCATAAGGTAGAACTTGACATTCTCTTCGATATACTGACCACCGCGATCAGGCAGGGCGTCCGCGAAGATGCCGCTGATGATATACGGTGTGGCGTCGTCAGCCTTGGCGAACGAAGTACCGTCTGCCGAGATATAAAGGTTAGCGCCCATGACCGGAGAAAGCTGATTGTAGCCCACGAACAGAGTCGGGTTGGCACCTTGGAATTCCCTCGGCAACTCGTACATGCGGAAATCAGCAACGTCTCGTACCGGCCCGAACAACTGGTTGTGAGATTGATTGCTCGCTGAGTTTAGAGCAGTCGTGGACGTGTTGATGTACTCGACTTCCTTCACACCCTTAACAGAGAACACCATAGGTCTCTCTTCATCCCAATGTGAGATACGACAGCGAACGCCGCTACTCAATTCTGGATCGGGATGGAAGCTGTCAACTAACGTGATGACATCACCGGGCTCAAGGTCCAAGTCCTTCGCGCCAAGCTTAAACGAGTACAGGTCTTTCGCGTACAGGTTCGACCAGAGCGTGCGAGACGCGATCTTCTGAGCGACGATCTCTGTCATCACAAACTTGGGCGGGAACTCACGTGCGCGAATACCGTTTAAGTCCTGATCGACCTCGTCATTAATCTCGACGAAGCTCTGGCGGTACTCAAGGTTCCGGTCCATGTAATTGACCTTGACCTTATTGTAGCTTTCCTGCCTCGCGGCGCGCGTAACAGTTACCGGCGTCTCACCTTCGTCAACGACAAGGTGATGATTGTCGATTGTACGAACGATTGTGTTCGACAAGTCTTGAAGACCGAACTTGATGATGCCGCCACTCTCTGTCAAAAATCCACCGTAGACAGCAAGCAGAAGCTCGATGTGTTTTAGTGCTCCCTCTTCACGAAGGTACATACAGCTAACGCGCAAGTCTTCCGCGTCGCAATATTGAAGTGCAAGTTGGTAAGACGCATCGTCGATGTTTGCGGCAGGGATTCCAATTCCATAAACCGTGCTCGTCAAGATGTCGTGAATAATGAACGGCGGAAGAACGTCCTCACCACCACCGAGTTCATAATTACCGAACTGAGAAATAGTGATGTCTTCGTCGACAGTAGACGAGCCGGAACTCCATGTCCGAACTTCGTATACAGCCTTCGTACTCTGATCGACCAGCATAATCTGGTCTGCCATCGCGTAGTTGTATCTGTCTCCCTCGGAGTATCCAAGGTCGGCGACCGTGTCGAACATCGACCCTTCACCAGTTGCGTATTCATCGTACTCCTGAGAGAAGGGACTGTAAATGAACATGCGAGACTTATTGTATGTGCCTGTCGGAGACAAGTCCCCTGACCCGTTAAAGCCCTTAGTGAACATGACGAGGTACGCACCCTCTGCCTCACCAGACGTGATCTTCTGGATAGAAGGATTAGGAAAATAGTCATCGCTCAAATCTTCTGTCGTGCCGTCTTTATCAGTACCGGCGTCGGAGAACGGAATAATTGAGATATCGTTTTTGTAATTGGCAAACTGATCGCCGATGATTTCCAAGTTTCCTGTCTGACTTGGAACGTCGTTGTCGATCCCCAAGTCGATCTCTATAATGAGACCATTTGGATAGTCTCCTGACGCAGCGTAGGAAGCGATAAGCGCATTGTTCGTGCCGTCAGCGGGATCGTCAATATGCTTTTGGATATCTGCCTTACCGATGTACATGCAATATTTCGTGCCGTACTGGATTACCCCCAATGCTGCCTGTGTTTCTGCAATGTCGATGTAAGGGGCGAACCAACCAAAACCACCGAAGTCTCGGTAGGTGTTGTGGATACCCATATAATCGAACAGGGTTGAGGTGTGGTTCGTTACCAACAAATCGAAAACACCAGCAGTGATTAGGTCGACACGTGACTGATCCTTCATTGCGTCGATACTCGCAATCGCACAACTCTTGATATCGCGACTTGCGCTTACCGAGTTGATGAACATCATGACGACGGGGAACGAGTCTTCGTTGTTACCCAAGATGCCGACGCGCAGGACAGTACCAACGATTGAATTAAGCGTAGAAGACCTCTCGGCATAAGCGCCGACAGCATACAATATTCCGCTGGTGTTTACGCTACAGAGAAGAGTAGACATGGTCGACGTAGAGCCGCCGCCACTATCGTGACCCCACAAGAGAACGTAGTTGCCAACAATACCGGCACCGGTGCCGTCAGAAAAAACGAATGAGCGAGGTGCATCTTGCCCGGTGAAGGCGTGCCACATATCGTCGTATTCGGTGTGGGTAATCACTTCTGTTTTAGTTCCGTCTTCTAAACACCACAGAGAGCCAGCCGTATTTGTTCCTTCGGCGACCATGTAATAATGTTTGCCATCGTCTCCGACAATCGCGTGCTGACCGACAAACCTACCGGTACTAGGGCCGCCGTTTTCATCAGAGCCGATGAACGCGCTATCAAAGTTGATAGTCGCAGCGCCGGGGCCGATCTCGAAAGACAACTGCGGAACGCTCGCTCTGTCGCCAAGGTTCAGAGCCTTGAAACCAATATACGCGGTGTACGGAAAGCGATGAGGCGATCCGGTAACCGTCTCGAAGTGATCCCAATTGTCTTGTGAGGTGTCTCCTGTAGCGGCACCGCCGTGGAAGAACGCCTCTTCAAATTGAAGCTGTGCTGTCTGAGGTCGATCAATATCAGAACGGAAGAATGCGTTGCCACTGAACTGACCACCCTGCGTGATCGCAATCAGGGTATCATCATTCATGCGCTCACTGTACAGCCAGCCGCCGAAGAGATTGAAGTCCTCAGACACCATTCCGAAATGGTACATCAAGTCCCATTTGTATTCGTAGCTTACGCTCGTGTCGCCCTTCGGACCCTTACCACCACCGGAGCCGCCGCCCTTACCGCCGCCGCCTGTGCTCGCCTCGTTCTCATGTCGAATAGTCTGGAAGTCATTCTGCCATACAAGGTTGGATGATACGCGGTTCGTACCAAACAAGATCGGCATGGTGACACCACGCAGGGCTTGGTTGAAGCGCGGCATTTCCTGTGCGCCGGGATCAATAATCTTATTGTCGGTTTCCTCGAATGCACTACCAATCCAAGAGCCGATCATCATGCCCGCAGCGAAGCCAACGGGGCCGAAGAAATACCCTCCGATGGCCCCGAGACCTAATCCTGCCGCTTGACCTATTGAAGCCATTGTTCACCCACATCATAAAATTTCGCTTCCCGTGGCTTCCCGCCAACGGTGAAGAATTGTATCTTACTTTCAATCACAGAGCCATGCCCTGTCCTGCCCCACGCATGAATAAAAGTTTTCTTCTCGCTGACTATTGCAGCGTGTCCAAAACTACGACCAACCTTGAACATGGCAAGACCACCGGGCACAGGCTTAGAGACCTGTTCCACATACGGCATGATGAAGTCCATGTACCGCGTGTCCTCGTTGTGCATTGCCCAATCCTGTGCGTAGTCAGTTGGGAAGGGCGCGAACGGACCAAGCAGGGGATTGTATATTTCGTAGATGCACCCACCGCAGTCAGCGCCGACGCCCTTGATGCGACACTTGTGCTGGTACGGTGTTCCCTTCCACTTCCGCGCCTCGTCAATAATATACTGACGCCATTCGCCTGTCGTTAGAAGGCGTCTTCTTGAATTGGTATCCATTCGAACCCCACATAATTCTCCCCATTGTCGTACAGGGAAATGCAATCTGTAACACGTCTTTTCCGACAGCCGGGAAAGATCGTAGCAGTCATATTAGCGAAGCTGTTTATCGGGAGAGGGTGCGAGAGGAACAGGAGGTCTCCTGTGTGCGCCCTGATAGTTCTGACGTGTCCCGAATTAACGCCGCCCGTAACGGTGAGTCGCCCAAAATCAAACCGCCCGTCTGTAAAAGAACCCGTGAGAGTTCCACTTGCGATGAGGACATTGATCGTCGTTGAGCTAGATGTGTCAATGCTATTAGTCGCGAGCGTAAGCGTGACCGATGACGTATCAAAGCCGCAACCAGTTCCACCGAACCGCCAGATACAAGTGTCTTGATAATTATAGTAGGGCCAGCGGGTGTTCGCTGATCCGTATTGCGACCGGGCCTGTCCACTGATCTGTTTTCTGTCATACGAAAAATCCCCAAGCTTCCCATGATACACTTCCATACGACCAAGATCAGGAGTGTCCGTGAACACTCGACCAACCTTCAAGCTCGCCATGTCGAAAGCATTGGATACGAGTAGGTCGTTTATCAAAGACCCGGTGTTCGCAACCACGAAGTCAATGACAGATACAGTAAGATCAGAACTCTCTTTCACACCAGTAATAGTCTTGCCGGGGAACGGCAGATATTCTGTGGCTGTTCCTGACAAAGTATATGTGACAGACCTGTTCGATCCGTTCCAATGGAACGAAGGACCGTTCGTCTCCAAGTCGATAAGCTCGACCATTTCAACATTGTCTTGCTGCATCTTCGTGAAGAATGCACTGTTAGGTAATGTGCGGCTCATACGATTTCCTCGATCTCAAGGCGCAGGGAAAACTGATTCCACATAATCCCTGTCTCGCGATACGAACTTGCGAACGCACACTTATGGAAGAACGTCATAGACTGAACAGTCCAGAAGTCACCGGAGTTGATGCTGTTAACCGTTAGCAGACCAGTGTCCTGATCGTAGTCGTATTCCTGACCGAGTGTGACGAAGCCGCTGATGGAAGACGTAAGTGATCCAATCGTTGTCGTGTCAGCGCGAATGAAATACGAACGCAGATCGAACAGTCCGGTGCTTACCGGATTAGTCTGGTCGGTGTTCACCGCGAGCACAGAGTTCGTGCGAAAGTCAATCGGGTCTTTCATCAGGAACGGAGTTACCTGTCCCTTCTGTAAATTAAAGAAACTCGACAGTGCGCTCTGCTTGATCTCGTTGATGTTGTTCCACGGCACGCTCCAATTATGTAGCGGCTGGATCAAAGGAGTCATTGCTTGGCGAGCACCACTGTCGTACTTCGTGATGTTCTCGCGCCAATCGAACTCCCGTTGAAGACCAGCAGGAAGCGGAGACGATGGGAAAATATTCAGAGCCATTACCTTACGTTCCCTATTCCTCTGTTCAAGCCGTTGGCCTGACGCATTGTGTTGATGATGGTGCTCGCGTTCTTACGAACGAACTCGGCTCCACTCTGAGTGTCGATTGCCTGTACAGTGATTGCGAACGTGTCACCACCGGCACCGCCCGTGGTCTGCACACCAAGCTTACCGCCGACGCGAGTCAACGGCATGATTGCTTCCTCACCGGCCTCACCAGCGAGGCCGAACAGTGTGGGTCCACCAATGATACCACCATTGGCGAACGGTGTCACCTTACCTTTGAATGCGTTGCCCTTTGCGGAGCCACCGAAAAATGCCGCAGCCGCAGTCGCAGCCAATCCGAAGAAGCCACCACCGGAGTTTCCGCTACTTCCGCCACCACCACCGTTGCCGTCCATCGCCGCGATGATAGCCTTCTGTACACGGATTTTAATAAGTTCGATCAGGAAGCGTGCCGCAGCCTCTTGTAGAGAGTTGAACGCATTCGTCGCGATATCTTTAAAAGACTGCGTACCTCTTACGAGGGCGAGTAATCCCTGCTCGGCAGCACCCGTCATTGCGTCGCGAACAGACATCCACATTTCGCGGGCTGCGAGACCCATAGCGGTGGTCTGTTGGAGCGCCTCGATCTGTGCGGCCTTGACGCGACCAAGAGCCTCGATCTGCTTGTTCAGGCTCGACTCTGTCGCGAAGTTTTCCTTCTTGTGCGCGATATCGCGGCGCCCTCTGAGTTCGATAAGCTGATTCTCGATCTCCAAGCCCTGACGCTTCAATTCATTGCGACGCAAATCAGCCTGATCGGTCGAGTCGCTACCCAAGATCGTTCCGAACGCTCCGCGAGTTTCCTTCTCCAAGTTTTTGATGGTGTCTTCTGCATTGAGACCAGAAATGCGAGTTTCAATTTCAAGCTGCTTCTGTGCGAGCAAAACCTGACGAGCAGCAAAGTCGTGAGCCTTCTGCCTCTCTTCGTTTACCCTTGCGAGTTGTTCGCGCAAATTTTTCGCGCCCTGTGTCTCAAATTCACCGGCCTTGGTCAACGCGATCTGTTCTTGAAGAGACTTTTTCAGGTCGGCTTCGTGCTTTGCGAATTCCTTATTGACCTTCTGGTGTGCAGCCTCAAGATCACTTACGCCACCGACCAACTCCTTGAAGCCAGCGATGACACGCTCAGTTGTGACGTTCGCCTTGATGAGTTCCTTGGCGAAACCAATGCCGCGTGTCTTGGCGATTTCCTCCTTGGCTCTTGCGATGTCCTTGGCGGTCTTTGCGAACTCGCGGCCAAGAGCAGCAAGCTGATCTGACTGTGCCCCTGTGGGTTTGGACAAGCCCTCAAGTTTTTTCTTTAGTTTGCGGTCACCCTCGAAACCCTCAATAATTTTCTCCAGCCTGTTCAGGGACGTCTCTGCCGTCTTAACAAACGGGAACGTCTCCGCGCCGGACAACGAGGCAGAGGTCCTCTTTAATAATCCTTCAAGCTGCTCCTGTGCCTTCTGAGAGGTCTCACCATACCCCTGAATAGCGCGGGCAGCCTTTCCAGCCCCCTCCGCAACATCATCCAAGTTGTCTTGAATCTCTAACGCACGGAACCTGTCGAAACCAAATATTTGATCGCCGAGTGTTTCACCACCCTCGCCGCCCTTTTTGTTGGTTACGTTCTTCTGAAAATCGTTATAAATCTTCTTGGCTTTATCGAACTGCTCTTGATATGAACCGTCCGCCAACATACTCCCGTTTAGCATCCTGTTGAAGATCGTGTCCTCGCCGGGGTCGGTTGGGTTAGCAACCTTCTTTTTAAACCTATCGAACTCTGCGCCAGCCAAGGAAAGTCCAGCTACGACACCAGCGACGGCACCAAGAGGACCGAACATAAGAAGTCCAACCAGACCCATGCCACCAGCGACCTCAAGGCCACCAGAGCTTGCCGAATTCGTCATGCTGTCTAAAAAACCGACAAATATTTTTGAGACAAAAATAAGAACCTCGCCGACGCCAACTAATATGTTGGCTCCACGACGCATGGCGTCAAAGAAATTGTCTACGTCTTGTTGGTTTAGACCCTGAATAAATTTCTCAACTTCAAAAGTCGCATTCTGTATAATCATGGCAAGTCGAACGGCAACGTCGGTATTACCAAGGAATACGTCCGCGATAGCCTTCTGGATTCTAGACTTACCACCCTGAATAGAACCAAGGACTGTGTCCCCTAGTTTCTTTGAAAATCCACCGAACCTTTTCTCAAGGCCCGTGGTCAGTAATTCAATAAACTCAGCGGCACTAATCTTACCCTTCTTAACGTCTGAAATAACCTCGGAGATAGAGCGACCGCTTTCGGTGGCGAAGGTAGCCATCGCGACAGGCAGGGCCTCACCAATCTGTTGCCGCAGTTCTTCCATCGAGAGGACACCCTTACCGGCGACCTGTTGGAGACCAATCGAGAACCGTTTCAGTTCCTCTGACGTACCACCGAACGCAGCGATAGCGTCGGCACCAGCCGTGACGGCGCGCTCGGCCAAGCCACTCTCGACACCAGCCGCGCGGAGCCGGATCAAACTGTCCGTGACCGCATCAATTGTGAAAGGGGAACTTCCGAATGTCTTGAACAGCCGGTCGAACGTAACTTTAGCTTTCTTTGCACCACCCTCGACGTTACCGAGACGGATCAACATAAGCTGTAGTTTGCCTGTGGTCTCTGTCAGGTTCTTTGCGAAGCTGACCAGTGCTCCCACGGCAATGAGCCCGATAGCCAAGCGAAGACCCTTGAGCGCCTTGCTAGTCTTCTTGGCGTTGCGCTCAGTTTTATTTAGGTTCTTGTTCAGCCGATCAAATGCACGACCGGAAGTATTGTTCGCTGTGACCGTAAGGCCGATATTGAATGCCATGCTCTACCCAATGCTCTTCGATGGACTAGAGGATTGTTGAGCCTTCTGGCTTTCCTCAAGCATCATCCTGTTCATTGTGCGCCCGATAATCTCAAGAGCCCCCGTGAAGAAGGAGTCCTGATCCATTATAGCTCCGTTGTCAGGGGTTTGGTAGCTATACCAACCCTGCTCCGACGAGCGATAGCACTTGAAGAACCAACCTAAATAAAACTGCGCCGAACGATGCTGAGTCCTGATCTTATCGACCAAGTGAGACGTTACTGGCTTGGCTCCGAGTCGAGCGGCGCGTTCGAGTTTCCCACGTCGTCATCCTGTGGCGTGCTGATTTCAGCAAGCTTCATAAGTAGTTCGACAGATAGGTTGAGAAAGTACGGGAACTTTATGACATCGTCGACCGTGACAGAGGTGCCGTCTTCGGCCCGGTTCAGGTTATGGATTTTGACATACTTGGGAAGCAGGGTTCCCAACTGAGCGATGATCGGTTTCATCTGCTCGGTCCCGATGGAAGTGACTTCGACAGTCCCTTCGACGCCAGCCTCACTGAAACCGTCCAGCAACAGCATAAGGTCGCTGACGGTCATCGTGCTTAGGGTGGCGGTGAAACGCTCGGCTTCTGGAAGTTCGTTATTACCACGCCATTCAGGCGTGTATGGATGGTCAATCGAGAATGCGATCTGCATGGTCTGTGCCCTTCTGTTGTTTATACGCTTTAGCGCATAAAACCATTTTATGCGGTTTAGCGTATAGCGGAAAGGTACAGTGTGAGTGTACCTTTCCGCCGTTTCGTAAACTTAGTTTTCGTAGCCGCTGGTGACGTTGTTCAGTTCGATGCGGAACATTTCACCGATGGTGTCGTCGTACTCGGCCTTCGCCGTGAAGCTCGTCTGCAACCTGTTCGGTCCACCGATAGGCGTCGACCAAGTCAAGAACTTCATACTCGGGATATGGAACCGGATACCGTAGTAGCCAAGGAACGCTGTGGCGTCCAGAGACGCGACGTTACCCAAGGTCAGGGCGCTGTTCACGTTCATGATGGTGATCCGCATCCGGCGCGCTTCGTAAGCGATGAAGGCGGCGTACTCGGCCTGTGACGCAAACGACAAGGTGCCGCTGATGTTCATGCGCCGGAAACCATTCATCTGGAATTCCGCATAGTTCTTGGTGCCGTCCATCAGGACAACTCCTTCATGCGGAACTTCGATGGACATCGTAAGCTGTTCGAAGTTGGTGTTGGATGCGAGGTTCGCCGAAGTCGTATCGGTCGAGACTTCGATGCTCGCCATATCCCACAGCCAAGGGCGACCGCCCGAAGAGACCAGTGAGTTGATGGCGGCGATCCGCTCGATGCGCGTGACCTGACGTGCCATGCACGTAGCCGTGGCACCGGCAAGCTGACCGGCCTGAATATCGAATTCGAGACCAGTGAAGATCGCACCTTGGTTCATGAACGCAGAGCCCACGTCTTTGTAGACCATGACGCCATAAGGCTCCAAGAAACTGTGCGGCCCGAACGAAGTCTGCCGTGGAATAAAGTTATGGAAGAACTGAGGCTTCCCTGCCTCGGTCGTGCTGTTCGCGCCGGTCGAACCGGCGGCAGTAATCAGCGAGGAAGTGTCTGCGCCAACTGCGGCGTTCAGGAACACTCCGATAGCATTGGGGTTGGGCTCCATGACAATGTCGCCGCCGCCGAAATCAATTCCCTTATGGGATGGGGGCGCGTCGCGCCGACCAGTGATCGAACCCTCTTCAAGCTCTTCGAGCGTATGCTCAATACTCTCACTGACGAAGTTCGTCCACAAATTGACGCTGTTGACGTTGTCGCCGATGGAATTGACCTTGATGAGACCGACCTGTCCACCTGTACCGGATGCCATTTAATCCTTCTCCTTAAAGTGGGTTGACGAAGACGCGAACGACAACCTCGAAAGTGGCTAAAGCTATGAACGATCCAGAATCTTCGTCCTTAGCATCTGCAAACTGTCCGTTACCGAGTATGGACGTTTCAAGGTCCGTATCGAAACGAGGGTTAGCCTTGATGATTTCCATAGCGGACTTCACAAGGCGATTCCGAATTGTAGCCGCTTCATTGTGCGAAGACAAGTCCAAGCCCATTACGGTGACGATATAAGTGCCGTCCACGACGTACTCGCTACCGGCCCTGATCTCTGGCTCAATACGAGAAATGTCGATATTGACGTATGGCATATTGGAGAAGTTCACGTCCCTCTCGTCACCCTGAAACCGAACCATCTTGAACTCGGTCTCATTCAATTCTAATAGTGTTCGAAGGCTCTCGCCGATACCTTGGATATCAATCATTTTGCACCACTCGATTTGAGGATATTGTTAATCCATTTCTCGGCTTCTCGAACCAAGATTACGTTCGCCTCTGCCCGTGTCGGGAAGACACGACGGGCAGGGACTTTGGATGGTTTCTTACCAAACACCGTTACCTGATCGCCCTTTAGGTTGGGGCCGGGGGCGAGGAAATTTGGACGCTTGAGAGTGAAGGTCTCAGGCATACCGGGCAGGGTAAATCCTTTTTCGTGGCTCGTCAGTTCCCAACCAGCGGAGCCCTCATGACCCACCTGTATGGCACCAGCGGTCAGCTTAAACTGAATATTCTTGCGCTCTGTGATGAGAGCCTTACGTCGTCCCGTCTTAGCCTTCGTCCACTTGGACAGGGGCGCATACGTGCCACCGTCCTGTGTCGTAATTCGTAATCGTGCGTCATCCCGAAGAGCGCGGCCAACCCTGCGTAGGAAGGCGTTGTTATTTCGGAGGGACCGCCTGATCTTACTCAGACCAAGTTTTGTTTCTTTAATCCCTGTGACACGGATGCTCGCCATTAGGAGCAGTCGTCTGTTCCAAGAGGACCATCGCCAGCACGCGCATCGCGCTCCGCGATTGTGTAGTCTCTGTCCACAGCCTGATCCAGAGGATCGAGTACCGGCGAGAACACCGGATGGTAACTGCCGACCGCCGACCAAGCTTCGTTGTCGCCGCTAGTAATCTGCGTTGTACCGGATGCGACCAAAAGAAGATCGCCCTTCGAAAGCTGTTCAAGGTATGAGTTGGCCCGGTCGTACCGCCCCTGAATGAAATCTGGTTGGGCACCATGCTTTTCGAAAATCATCGCAGAGATAGCCAAGTCTGCGGCGATCATGGTGACTAGGGGTTCGGTAGTGACCGGGACAACATAACGCTTCGCCAGAAACGCATTCATGAAACCCTCGGCATCCGAGATAAAAATAGACGAAACATCGTTGCTCGTTACGTCGAGGGAACCGGTGCCCACCATTGAGCCGATGGGCTTGTA
>Ga0255054_10001410_pt1 | contig 14125 bp, 10 predicted proteins | sample JV7_2_23_MG_FD_188634 | JGI IMG/M metagenome (GOLD analysis project Ga0255054, IMG submission 188634) | Seawater microbial communities from Jervis Inlet, British Columbia, Canada - JV7_2_23 | ecosystem: Environmental > Aquatic > Marine > Inlet | place: Canada: British Columbia | collected...
AAAGTAAATTCGTAGTTTCCTTAACGCCACAAACTGCCGTTCTCAGAATGGGACGTGCAATACTTGATAAACTTGCTTTTAATGCTAAAGCTTTTGCAATATCTAAACCACTTCGGATACCTCCTGAAGCGATAATGGGTATTTTTACCTCTGGAACTATTTCTGCAATACTTGAAACTGTAGGAATCCCCCAATCCCAAAAGGCATCACCTAATAGGTGTTGGACATGATTTTCGTCTCCTTTAGTTCGGAAAAATTCAACTGCAGCAAAACTTGTTCCACCTGTTCCTCCAACATCAATTGCTTTCACCCCTACATCTTCTAGTTTTTTCGCTTCCTCCATTGCAATTCCACAACCTGTTTCTTTAACAATAACGGGTTTGTCTATAGCTTTTGTAATTTCATTAATTCTTTTAATAATACCCTTAAAATTAGTTTGACCCTCAGGTTGAATAGCTTCTTGGAGCGCATTTAGGTGTATAGCCACAGCATCTGCATCTATCATCTTAATTGTTTTTTTTATTTCTTTAACTCCGTATCCATTAACAAGTTGAACCCCACCTATGTTAGCAATTAGGAAAGCTGTTGGAGCCTTTTTTCGAGCTATTGCAAAAGTTTTCTCAAGATCTTGATCTTCCAAAGCAACTCTCTGACTACCAACACCCATTCCAATTTGAAGAGTCTCAACAGTCTCTGCAATAACTGAATTTATTGCTGCAGCTTCAGTTGTTCCACCAGTCATTGCCCCCACAATTATTGGTGCAGCTAATTTGTGTCCTAAAAATTGGGTAGATAAATCAATTTCTTGTTTATTAACTTCTGGTAAAGCCTTATGAATGAAATGAATATCTTCAAACCCAGGGGTAACTTTTTTGGCTTGAGCAAATTGGTCTAAACATATTTTTATATGATCCGCTTTCCGTTTTTCTGTCGCTTCTTTCATCTTTACTCCTTCTCAAATAAAGTTCCTTCAACTTTAGCTCCAATTAGAGCCTTGTAGAGACGATTTGGTTTATTTGCATTTATAATTGAAACTGGGATATTTTGTTCGATTGCTAAAGAAAGCTCATTGATTTTACCTAACATACCACCAGTAACATCTGATTTGGTTGAAGTGCCAATCGAAGTCTTAATTTTTTTCAATTCTTCAAAATTTAGTTTTGAGTATAATTTAGTATTTTTTATTTCTTTAGGATCGGACTCAAATAATCCGTCAACATCTACTCCCATAATAATCCTATCTGCTCCAAGTTTTCTTGCTAAGTGAACAACAATTTGATCTCCTGAAATTACAGTAAAACCTAATTGATCATCTAGTATAGCATCGCCATAAAGAACGGGTACTATACCCATGTTCAATAGTGTTGTTAGAATTGTCTCTTCAAAGAAGTTAATTCTTCCATTTTTTGTTGTCATACATGATGATGGAGTGATACTTAATGCTGGAATATTATGCCAAATTAGAGCATCCATAACCAGTCCATTAAGAACAGTCATAACATGATGGGTTTCCGCAAAACCTACCTTTTGGGAATCTTGTTTTAAACCGTCTTTTATAGCATATTTTTTTGCTGTTGGATGACCAAAACTGCCTCCACCATGCACTATTATTAAATTAGCTAATTTTGCTTTTTTTATCTCTTCAACTAGGCGATTTATTGTTTTTGTTTTAGCTGCTAGTTCACCGTTTTTGTCAGTGATAACAGAACCACCAATTTTCAGAATTGTAGGTTTTTTATTTATCATATTTTATTCACTTTTTATCTGGATTTAAAATACTTACTTTTTCGTTTTCTACACGAATCAAATCGCCTGTTTTTATTTTTGAAATATCTATCAAATCAACGCAGGGTATTTCAGATATTATGGCTCCCACTGCTATTACTGTTCCACATTCTCTGTTGATTATTCCAGCAGGTGCTGTACCACTTTTCTTCATTCTGTATAAAGTATATGATCCAACTGTTGAACCTTTTCCAGTTGGAAAAACCAAGATTTTTCCTTTAACGCTCTTTCCTTGAAGCTCATGTCCTTTTTCGATTAGTGTACCGGTATTTGGATCTACCCCACCATAAAATGAAATTGGTTCAGATGTAACTAAAGCTACATCTTGAATTTTTCCTTTCATTATTATTCTTCCTTTCATTTCCATTTTCCAGTTACCGCCGCATCAACACATTCTTTTATACTACCCATTTTTGTCAACATTTTATTGTGTCTTGAATAATAACAGCCTTTGGCAGATGTAGTTGCTACAGATTTAAACCTCCCTTTTAGAGGAGCTACTGCCATACAGGTATCGCAGGCAAATTTACCTCCTGCACGTTCAATTATTTTTGTGTAACCTCGAATGTCAGAAAGTTGTTTGGCAGCTCGTGAACTTGCTACCCAAAATTCGGTTTTTGGAGATATTTGTTTTTTATTCAATAATTGAGCTATTTGAGAAATTTCTTTTATAGAACAATGAGGACAACCAATGCATACTAATTCTATATCTGTAACTTGATCGTTTATTTTTGAATAAGCTTCTTGGAGGTCTTTTTGTTCAATAATAATTTTTTCTGCGGGAATTTGATATTTTTCATATCCCGGAGTAATACCTTTAATGTAATAAAGTGGTTTTGAACCGTAAGTTACTATAGAAGCAGAAAAAGATTTCAACTCATCCACATCTGCCTCTTTCATGCCTGTTAAATAGGGTATTTTATTTTCAGCTTTTTTGCCTATACAATAACCTAGTGCACCAAAATCGGAGATCTTTTTCAGAGAAGTATCTATGTGTATGTGAATATTTGGGACACGATTTTCATCCAAATGAAGACCATAATAAGGGGTTTTTCCAACGAATGCTGCTGCAAGTGCTGATGGGCCACCTTCCCTGTTGGTTTTTGCTCCAATAACTGAATTTGCAAAGGTAACTGCAGATGATTCAGACCAAGCTATGTGTTCTCCATAACGAGGAAGGTTACCTATTAGGTAAGGTGTGCAAGTACAGGAGGTAACAATCCCCATTTTTTCAAAAGCTTTTATAACCAATTTTTGTTTTTTTGCAAAATCCTCACTGATTCCAAGGTTTTTCCAATTTTCTAAATCCATTCCAGCAGGATTAAGTGTAGTTAATACTTTGACTTTTCCATCTTTTGCTAATTCTTCTAAGAATTCTAAACCAGCGTCTCCCAAGTTGTGATATGAGACGCCTGAGACTTGGACAGAGCCTACATCTATTAGTTTTTCAGCGTTGTAAATCCTTCCTAAGGCTGCAAGGATTTCCATAGATTTTTTAACGGCGTATCCATTTTCACCTTTTAACATACTATTTTCTTCTTTAGTAAGATACATAAAAGATCACAAAAAATTTTCCAAATTTATTTTTTCATATTCTATTCTTTTAAATCCTTTACCAGTTTTTTTATCAGGAATTGTAGCATCTAGCCCAACTTTACAAGTTCGGGCTTTTTTGCCTTCAGTTAAATCTCCAGAGGGATCTAAAGAAGAGCCTCTCATATTTGGAAGAACAACTGCATCTTTATCAGCTTGAAATCTTGTTGCAATTGACCATTCTACATCGTTTGAATTATAAATGTCAATATCATCATCAACCACTATACAGTGTTTTAATGATTTATGACCTTTAAAGGCAGCTTCAATGGCTTTTTTCCCATCGGTTGGATGTTTCTTCTTTATCTTTATTACAGCATGAAGCCAACTGCAACCGCCAGGGGTGATATAAACATCTTTACAAGTACATACATCATTTACAGCATTAAAGATTGCAGGTTCCATAGGCATACCCATTAAGAATTTATGTTCATTTTTTCCTGCGAGTATTGCTTGATATATGGGATCCTTTCTATGAGTAACACAAGTAATCTCTATCACTGGTTGTTGTCTTATTTTATCAACAATTCCTGTTAAATCTAGAAAAGGCCCTTCAGGAACTTTTTCATTAGTGATTTTTCCTTCTAACACAATTTCACAATCTTTGGGGACTTCAAGATCTACTGTTTTACATTTCACTAATTCAGTGGTTTCTAAAGCATTAGCCATCCCTAATTCGTCAACTCCTTTGGGTAATGATGTTGCTGCAGAAAGCAAAGTTGCTGTTGAGTTACCAATACATATAGCAATTTCGAGTTCTCCGCCAGCTTTTTTTAGGGCAGTATCTGTTCCTCTACCTTCAACAATTCTAGCGACAAATTTGTTTTTATCCAACATCATCAATCTGTGGAAACACATGTTTCTACCTAATTCTGGGTCTTTTACTATAGATACTCCTGAAGGAATATAGTTGCCGCCATCTTTTTTAGTGTATTTAAGAATTGGTAGTTTTCTAACATCGATATTTTTTTCAACAATTTCTTGACAGAGCCCTTTTTCCACAACTTTAGGTGTTTTCGGATTGTTCATAGCTTTTGAAAGATTACCTAAGAGTTCTTGTCTTGTCAAGTTTAGAGCTTTTGCAATTAGTATTTTTGAAGATATTAAACCGGCTACAACAGGAATATCTGATTCTCTAATTTTTTCAAATATTACTGGTTTCTCATCAAGAGAACTTATAATGCCAGCCATTTCATATTTTGTTGAAACTTCTTTGGTGATATGAGTCAATTCTCCAGCGTGTTCCAATTGATCCAAAAAGTTCCTAAAACCCAATTTTTTTCACCGTATCAGTAAGTATTAATGGTCGCTTTATATTCTTTTAATTCCAATTTTAGTTCTAAGTACCTCAAAACCTTCAGTTTTTATGGCTTTCGCAACTTTCTCCTGCAGTTTTTTTCCCGGAGTTAACGCAGTCATACAACCACCTCCTCCACCACCGGTAAGTTTTGCTCCATAAGCGCCTGTTTCTTTCGCAATAACTACTAAGTCATCTAAGTCTTTACAAGAAACACCTATTTCCATTAATAGTCGATGGTTGTTGTTCATCAATTCACCCACTTTTATTAAATCAAAATTCCGAATTGCTGTTCTTGCAGTTATTGCTAATTCTTTGGCTTGCTTGAAAAGAGGATCATACTTTTGAGGATCAGCTTTTTTTCTTTCCGCTACTCCTTCGACCATAGCTTTTGTATTCGCCACTATCCCGGTACTTCCAATTACTATTTCAACTGGTTGTTTTAAGGAAATTTCTTCAATTCTATTGGGTCCACCAGTAAGGTTTTTTTCAAACCAAAGAAGACCACCAAATGTGGCAGCGGTATTATCAATGCCTGAAGGATTTCCGGCATAAGCCTTCTCTGCTTCGTAAGCTATCTGATTAATTTCCTGATTCGAAACAGATAAAACGAATTCTTCTGAAATAGCCCGAGCAATAGCGACACTACTAGCAGCTGAAGCACCCAAACCACTAAAACCAGGGAGAGAACCACCTAACCAAATATTTAACCCAACAGTATTTGGATTAAATTTCATTTTCTTAAGCATGCGATTTATTGATTCAATTTGTTGTAGTTTTTTTTCTTTTGCATACCCTTTTGAACCTTTTCGTTCATCTCTAACATCAATTTTTTCAATATTTTTTTTAACTACAGCATCAGCTGTTGAATCAATAGCAGATACTATTCCAGGCACACCATGAACCACAAAATGTTCACCGAATAAAATGACTTTTCCAAAACCAGAGCCCTTTCCCATTTTCAAATACCTCGAATCATAGCTATTATGAAAAGTAGATAAAAACATTCTTTTTATTACAAATTTTCAAAAAAAATAAAACAAAAAAACTGGAATAACATTAAAATTAAAAGCTCACAAAATGGTAGCAAAGGTTTTAGTCTCTTCCAATATAGAAGTATTTGAGGAAAAACATTATAATGGTCCAAAAAAGTTTATTTGACTTCTCAGAGAAACAAAAAAAAGTCATAAAAAAAGAAAAATCAATAGAGGTAACTATAGACTCATCTTCACCGGCCATTCTAAAAAAGAAAACGAAAGAAAGAAGTAAAAAAAATACAAATTTTCCTCCAATTTCTCCAGATAATTTAGCGCCCTCATATTTTGTATCTGCAAAATATGATGGTAAAGAAAAAAAGGCGGTAATAAAACTATATGAACCAAAATCTGAGAGAATATTTTTTTGGGTGGATAACACAAATCATAAACCTTACTGTTTAACAAACTTGAAACCAGATGAACTTAAAAAAATACCGCGTTTAATAAATCATCAAGGTTTAGATCATTTTGAAACTTTGGAAAAATTCGACCCCTTATTGGATAAAAATATTGAAGTAACAAAAATTGTAACTAATGACCCTTTAGCAATCGGTGGTCGTGTACGAGGATGCATACGAGATATAATTCCAGAAGATTTTCCAAAATTTTCTAATGGTTCAATTGAACCTGAAGATATTAAAGTCTGGGAGTCAAAAATTCGTTATTATCAGTCATATATTTTTGATAGAAATCTTTTTCCTGGAATGATTTATGAGGTTAAAAATGGTAATCTCATTTCAGTTAATATTGAAGAAACAAAAAAAGTTCTAAAAAAAATTAAGGAAAAATTTCAGGATACCCCACATGAAGAATTAGAGTACATAGAAAGATGGGCAAAATTACTTGAATATCCAGGACCTAAGTTTAGAAGAGCAGCTATAGACATCGAAGTTCAATCATCAGTATCAACTAGAATTCCTGATCCTCGCAGAGCGGCAGATCCTGTAATCTGTGTTTCGGCTTACGGTTCAGATAATCAAAAAAAAATCTTAATTCTTAAAAGACAAGGTATATTTCCAGGAATTGAAAAACTATCTGAAGATATTGAAATAGAATATTTTGATTCTGAAAAAAATCTTCTTTTTGCAGTTTTTGAAATATTATGGGACTACCCATTTATTTTAACTTATAATGGTGATGATTTTGATCTTCGGTATTTAGCAAATCGTGCCTTAAATCTGGGTATTAAAAGAAGTGAAATTCCAATAATAGTAAGACAAAGAGTTTGTCTACTTAAGTATGGAATTCATATCGACTTGTATAGGTTCTTTTTTAACAGATCGATAAAGATTTACGCATTCAAAAACCGTTACAGAAATGTATCTCTAAATGATGTTAGTAGCGCTATTTTAGGGATGGAGAAAATTCAAATAGAAAAAACATTTGGTGAATTAACATATTCTGAACTAGGTAAATATTGTCTCAGAGATTCAGAGATTACATTTAAACTGACCAGTTTTAAAGAAGAGTTAACAATGAAACTAATTCTGGTTTTATCCAGGATAAGTGGAATGCCCATAGAAGATGTAAGTCGTCAAGGAGTATCACGTTGGATAAGAAATTTTATGCATCGTGAACACAGAAGAAGAAATATATTAATTCCTAATTATGAAGATATCCTCTCAAAAAAAGGAAAAACGACTACAACTGCAGTAATAAAAGGAAAAAAATACAAAGGAGCAATAGTTGTTGAACCTGTTCCTGGAGTTCACTTTAATGTTGCAGTATTGGATTTCCCTAGTTTGTACCCTTCGATAATAAAAGTATGGAATCTAGGCTATCAATCTGTACGTTGTCCTCATTTTGAATGCAAAACAAATTTAATACCTAACACTTCACATTGGGTTTGCACAAAAAAACGTGGTTTAGAAAGTCTGCTAATAGGCTCGCTTAGAGATATGCGAGTGAAATGGTATAAAGCAAGAGCTAATGATATAACACTATCACCAGATCTTAGAAATTGGTATAGCGTAACTCAAGGAGCATTAAAAGTAATATTAAATGCCAGTTATGGAGTTTTTGGATCAGACAGTTTTGATCTGTATTGTCCCCCTGTTGCAGAAGCAACTGCAGCAATTGGTAGACATTCAATAACTCAAATCCAAAATAAAGCAAAACAATTGGGAATACAAGTATTATATGGAGATACAGACAGCCTCTTTTTAAAAAATCCTGGAAAAGAACAAATTACAGAATTAACTCTTTGGACTGAAAAAGAGTTGAAAATGGGTATAGATGTCGAAAAAGTTTACAGATATGCAGTTTTTAGTTCACGTAAAAAGAATTATCTCGGTATTCTAAAAGATGGAACAGTTGATGTCAAGGGATTAACAGGAAAAAAGAGACATACACCCTCAATAATAAAGAACGCTTTTAATAAAATGAAAGAAAGACTTGCTCAAGTTCAGAATCCAACAGAATTCGAAGAAGCAAAAAAAGACATTGAGAAAATTGTCCATGACCAGTATAAAAGAATAAAGAGAAGAAAGTGGGAAAATATGAACGAACTTGCTTTCCGTGTAGTTTTAGGAGAAGATCTTCAACACTATACAAAAACTACACCTCAACACGTAAAAGCAGCTAGAATTCTTCAAAAAAATGGAGTTGAAATAAAAGCAGGTGACGTAATCAGTTTTATCAAGGTTATACGTGAACCTCGAGTTAAACCTGTTGAAGTGACAACAAGAAACGAGGTTGATATCGATAAATATGTTGCTCATTTGAAGTCAACTTTTGACCAAATCTTAGATGCATTAGGTTTGAGTTTTGATGAGATTATAGGTTTAACAAAACTTGAAAGATTCTTTTCATAACAAAGTATGAATATTTTAATTATTGAAATAATAAGGCTTCAAATAGGTTAAAAAATAATGTTTGGAAAAAAATTAAAATACAATTTCAGAAATTTTGAGGCTAAGTAGTGCCAAACAAATCTACTCTAACCAATTTTTTTTTTAAAAGTTCTGTTAATAACATTATAATTTAAAATAAAATTATAATACTTCTAGAAAAGCCGCTATTACGGTAAAAACAACCATGATTAAGGAGATAATAACAACTACTTTACGTTCAGTTAAAGAACGACGATAAGTTATTAATGTCACCAAACTACGTCGATGCTTAGAATATAGAGTACTACCATTAAAAGTGACATTTGCCCTTTTTTTAAGCAGAAAAATTGTTAATAGAATTAAAATGGAATTAAAAACAAAAGGTAGTATTGAAATAATTAATGATAGTTTAAGATCTGCAATAATAGCAAAAGAAGCTATAGTCATACCTATGGCAAAAGATCCAGTATTTCCAACAAATATTTTTCCTTGAAAATTGAAATACGCTAGAATTAACCAAATTAGTATTGGACCCATCATTAGAAGATATGATGAGGATAAAATCATTAAGCCTGTCAAAACAATTGCAGGACAAATTGTCTCTAGACCGTTTAGACCACCTAGCTGATTAACAGTATTTGTGACTATCATTACTATTAATGGTATAATTAAAAAATAATAGACTTCGTTAAACTGCAAAAGTCCTATTAGAGGTAAAGCAATAGAAGTTCTTAATCCACTCGCTGTCGCAAAATAAATTAAAGGTAAAGCGGCAATCAAAGGCATAAAAGCCTTAATTCTCCATTTAAGATCTATCCAGTCGTCTAATAATCCCATAAATCCACCAAATAAGATGCAAACTGCGAGAGTCAAAGGAGCCGAAACATTATTTGAAGAATCTACTATACCCATGAAATAGACAGAAAAAAGGTAAACAGTAGTAAAAAGAACATAAATTACTCCAAAACCATTTGGAATAAGTGGTTTACCTACTTTATGTTGATCGGGTACACTTGGAAACAAAGTTTTTTTCCTCTCAACGATCAAGATGTTGAATTGTAGTAACTCTCATAGTCAATCTCATATAGAGCTACTAACGGAATAACACCACCATACTCGAAGGGAGATATTTCTGAACCAGAGATAAAAGCTGGCTTGAAATAGGAGGGTTCCACACTAACTTCATCTGGAATGACAGGAACTGATAGTGCAGCAGGTGACTCTGTATAGAGTTGTTTTGCCCAACTCATCAACTTATATATTGTTGAGTCGCGTCCAGCAGCGTTCCAATCCCAAGTCCCTGTTTGAGTGTTAAGTTGACCAAAATCGTTTTCATCAGTCCACATCGTATTTTCATCTATCCAGCCATCATTAATAATTCTCTCTCGAGCTGCACCAGAAATACTTGCCATCCAACTCCACTTTCCTTCATCACCCCAAGCACCTGGACCTGCAATAAAACTGGTTTGATCTGAAGCTTGGCTTATAAAAACTGTATGGAATACTAAAATATATTTAGCGTCATATTGAGCTAATATTGGTATTGCTTCATTTTCTGGTGCCATAAAAATAAAACCTATATCTTCAATTTTTGTTGTATTGACTGTCGCATTATCAGCTAATGTTGTTACATTTCCAGGTATTCCTAACCAATAACCATAATCCCACCAGGCACAAACAACATCTGTTGACTTGAGGTTTTGGCTGGTATAGTTTAGCATATCTAACCATTCGTTAACTGGTTCATTTGGAGCTATTGGAAGACTACCAGAACTAAGAGTGATAGGAGAATAAGCCTGATTTAACACTCTTGGAATTCCACCATTTTGAGGAGTAAAAGCGAAACTTAAAACTAAAAGTATAAAGATTAAACCAATTGCTGCACCACCATATTCTTTTCCTACACGTTGTAGCCTGCGTTTTGATTTTCCGACCATCATCGATGTTTCTTTTAATAATGTAAAAAAGGGGTTAAGTAAACCTAGAATTCCTTTTGCAGCTAAAATGGCAAAAGCTGGTGCAAAGATTACAAGTAAACGAACCATAGAGGATGCAAAATAAAGAGAAGTAGTTCCAAAAATCAAAAGGAAAACATTTCGGTTTGTAGGATTTCTCATTGTGAAAAATAAACCGGTTAAAAAGAATAATATGCTTAAACCCAGTTCGTAATAAAGATATCCCCATGATGAAATTCTATGTTCTGCAACAGATTCGATTAGAGGATTAGCGGAACGGACAGAAGGATCCAAAACAGATAGGAACTTTCCAGCTATACTTCCCATGTAACCGAGTTGCCACATAATTATTATGGATCCAATTATTGCTGAGACTGATATGACGGTTAGGTAAATCTTTGTTTTTGAGGCGATATTGTGTCGAAGAAGTTCTGCTAAACAAAGTAAAACGAATAATGCTGCAACAGGCAGAATAGCGCTTGAAACTAGATAATTATATGATATATAGGGCCATTGGGCTGCAATGAAAAGAGCCAATCCAAAAGTGATGCTATAAGAAATTAGAAGTCTCTGGCTATATCTTTTCAATAGAATGAGAGTAAAAATGAAAAGTACTGTTAAGTTCACTAAAAAGTAAGCAGCACCCCAACCTAAAATGAAGTAAGCTAATGAACCAGCTGCCCCTAAAGAATATAACAAAGAGGAAGACAATGATCTTTTCAGGTCAATAGATCTTAAAAACATGAAAATAAACAATAACATTCCGATAATTCCTGGAAGTTCACTATCGAAAAATCCTAGGGAACTTCTTTGGAGAAATGATGGAGAAAGAGCAAGAAAAAGTGCAGAGAATAAACCAATACTTTTCCCCCCCATATCTTTGCCAACAAAGTATATGATTAAACAGGCAAATGCTCCTAATATTGCAGGCAAAATTGCGCAAAAAGACATCAAATCAATATTTACACCAAAGAATGAGACTGCATTATAGAGTATTGCAGCAGTCATTGGTAATGACGGTAAAGAACGAGACATATCTAATCCTTCTGGATACCAGAGTTGTTCATTAATCCATCCTGGTTCTGGATAATAAGGTGAAAGTAGACCATTTTCCACCATTTGATTGGTTAAGCTGAATTGGTAATAAGGGTCAAATTCATTTAGACGCATAGTACCTGATGGAATTTCCCATCTAAGAGGTAATATACGTACGCTAAAAGCTATGACAAGAATTAATATCAAAGCTGAATAACAAATAACGGTTGTGCGATTCATACTTCGCATTCGTCCTAAAGATTTGAAACCATTGATTATTTTTTCATTTGACAGTATCTTTTCCTCCAACATGCACTGTATCAGCACTTAAATTAGGTCTTCTATTTGCTTTTGTGATTAATAATTGTTTAGATAATATCTGTGGATTAAAATAAGAGTGAGCGATTAACACGTATTCCTATTATTTAAAAGGTCTAATTTCAACATCGATAGGCATTAAAGAAAGCTTTTTTCCACAGTTGGGACATTTCCCATCGTGTTGCTGGATGATTTCATCAGGAGGCTTAAGATCTCCACCATGATATAAAACATGACGACATTCGTGACAAATAACAAGTTGAGGCATCAGAGTCACTTCTATGGAAATAACAAACGTCAGCTATTTATTGGTTACTAACGAGTTAATCAGAGAAAAAATGCTGTCAAGAAAACATTTCAGATTAATTATATTCATAACGTGAGGGTTTTGTACGTTTCTTAAGGAATACAACTCCAATAGTTGTAACTAATATTGAGGACAAAATTACTATAAAAGAAATTTCTGGAAAAAGTTCAGAGTCAGGAATTCCCATTGTTAAAGGAAGAGAAGCCAAAACAGCTGCAGCTAAACCTCGAGGAAACATTATAGTCATTAAAGTTTCAACAGAATGAAGATTAGATTTCAAAGTCGTTATTTTTATTATTAAAAAGCGGATTCCAAGAAAAGCAAAGGTCAATAAAAGTCCAAATAGAACTAAAGAGAAAGAAGAAAAAGTAAATAGAAGTCCTGTGAAAACGAAAAAGAAAGAACGGATTAAGAAACTAATTTGACAATGAAAATCACGTACGTGTTCGTCAATAGAGACAGTAGTTCTAAATTTTAGCAGTTTTGCTATTGAACCATTATTTCCAATTATTAAACCTAAAAACAAAGCTGAAATCGCACCGCTACCCCCTAAAAGGGTAGCTACAACATACGTTAAAAATAATACAGCTAAAGTTAACATATACGCATTAGGTTTCCCTTTCAATTTTTCTAGAGCAAATAGCCATATTACACCAAAACCTAAACCCACAAGAATACCCACACTAAAAGCTATTCCAACTGAACTAAGAGCAACTTCTAGACTTATTTCTCCTGAAAGAATGATATTTATCGCAGCAAATGCTCCAACAGTGCATAAAACATCAGTTAATATAGATTCAAGACTTAGTAGAGTCTCAACTTCTTCATTAACTCCAAGTTTTCTGGTTAAAGCAATAACGATTAATGAGCTACCACCTCCAACTATACTCCCTAATAACAAACCATTAAGAAGTCTCCAACCCAGAAACACTTTGCATAGAGCAGCTGTTATTAAAACATTTAAAGTCCACCCCATTAACGCCATTATAAGAGCTCTAGGACTATTTTTCACAGCTTCGCTAATTTTCATATTTAAACCCCCATCAAAAAGAATTATAATAAGTGCTAAAGCTGAAAAGTAAGGAGTAATTGCTAATAATTCGTCTTGAGCAAAAAATTGAAAAATTGGCCCCATAAGTACTCCCAACAAAAGTAGTAAAAGGGGATCGGGGATACTGGTCCTTTTGAAAAATTCTTCCCCTAGAAAACCTAATATAATTATAACTGCAGCAACTAAAAACGCTACTACTGCTACGTCCAAGTTTTCTTCAGCCTCAAGATATTGGGTGATATAGTTCGTCCCTACAATAGTTAAGAGTTACTATTGATTTTTAATTACATATAAAACTAAAAAGATTTACTAAAAAAATCAAAAGATAAAAAGCTACAAAGTAGATTTTATGTTGTGTAAACCTTTTTGAGTTAGTTTTAATTTCCATTGATCAAGTGTGGCCAACAGATTTTGCAAAATCTTACATTAATAATAACTGAAAAGCCAGATGCAGCCAAAAGAATAGCAATAGCTCTTGATTACGATGGAACACCACAAAAAAAATCTGAAAAAGGGATTGATTACTACTTGGTAAACAGAGATGTTTCAATAATTGTTGTCCCAGCTCTTGGACACCTATATACAGTTGCATGTCAAAAAAAAGAAAAATACAATTATCCAGTTTTCAATTTCAACTGGGTGCCTAGATATGATGTTGAACGCAACGCCTCTCGAATTCGATTTCACTTAGATATGATTTCAAATTTATCAGAAAAAGCAGAAAGATTCATCGATGCATGTGATTATGATATTGAAGGGAGCATAATTGGATATACAATTTTAAAATACGCCTGTAAAAACAAAGAAGAAATAGCATATAGAATGAAGTATTCAACTCTGGGAAAAGAGGAAATAATAAAGGCATATAACGAGGCATCAACACATCTTGATTTTTCTATTATCGAAGCAGGATTAA
>Ga0255054_10001415_pt1 | contig 14096 bp, 13 predicted proteins | sample JV7_2_23_MG_FD_188634 | JGI IMG/M metagenome (GOLD analysis project Ga0255054, IMG submission 188634) | Seawater microbial communities from Jervis Inlet, British Columbia, Canada - JV7_2_23 | ecosystem: Environmental > Aquatic > Marine > Inlet | place: Canada: British Columbia | collected...
TTCACCGGTTGCGGCTGATTGGATAGACCGTGCTGTATATAAGCCCGGCACACCGCGGGAGTACCCTCGGGCTTAAGCGTCAGGCTGTTACCGCCGCGGTCATCGAAGGTATACATCTCTTTCTGAACGATATCGGAGTATTCACCGGCACTGCGACTGAAAAGGCTGGTGTCTTCGAATATCGGGGTGTCAATACGCTGATACCCGTAGAATCGACAAACTTCAACCGCTTTTTGCTCGATATAACGCCAGTAAGCCTGCTCTTCCGGTAGAATATCTGTAGTTCCGCGTGCCGCCCGGTACAATCTATTTTCCCCCTGTTTTCTAAAGGCTAGAATACAGGATTAGCGGTATATTTGTAAAGCTGGAATTTTACACTGGTTTTTTTTTGGGCTATACTGAAACTATATATATTTACCCTAATTTATATATAGCATAATTGGAGAGGCTTCCTTTTCCTCGTAATATGGTGGGGCACGATGGATTTCAGAAAACTCCTGCAGAAAACCCGTCAGTATCTTCCGCCTGAGAAGATAGCTGTGGTAGAGGATGCCTATAAATTCGCCGCGGAGAAACACGAGGGACAGAAACGGCTTTCGGGCGGACCCTACCTGGAACACCCGTTACAGACGGCTTTGATACTGGCGGAGTTTCAGCTGGACCCCAGTACCCTGGCGGCGGCCCTGCTGCACGATATTCCGGAGGACTGCGGACTGCCTATAGAAGAAATCGACTCTAGTTTCGGTCCGGAAATAGCCAAGCTAGTGGATGGTGTCACCAAGCTCAAACAGGTTTCTTCAACAGCTTCAGGCGCTATAACGACAGCCACTCAGGCTGACAACTTCAAAAAGATGCTGATTACCATGGCGGAAGACATCCGCGTCATTTTTATCAAGCTGGCTGACCGACTCCATAATATGCGTACGCTGGATCCCCTGCCTCCGGACCGACGGTTAGCCATCGCTCAGGAGACCATGGAGATATACGCTCCGCTGGCGAACGTCCTGGGGATATGGGAATGGAAATCTCAACTGGAAGACCTGGCTTTCAAGTATATCGATCCTGAAATGTACGCTGACATTAAAAATGAAATTGACCAGGAACAGAAAAACTGGCAGCGATTTATCAACCGGACAATACGTGCCATAAAAGAAGAGTTTGACCGGGTTGGGATGGTAGCCGACATCGTCGGGAGGCTCAAGCATATCTATGGTATTTATCGGAAAAAGAAACGGTATACTGCCATGGGCAGGTATTTCGACAAGATATATGATATTTTTGCGGTAAGGATAATTGTCGATGATACTCCCGAATGCTATAGTGCCATCGGCGTTATTCATAATTTCTGGCACCCCGTTCCCGATACCTGGAATGATTATATTTCTGTTCCCAAATCCAACGGATACCGGGCGATTCACACGGTAGTCAGGGCATTCGATACCACCCCCGTGGAAATTCAGATACGCTCACAGGATATGCACGAAAAAGCCGAACTCGGTGAAGCCAGCCACTGGGTGTACAAAGAAGGAGAGCATAAAGACCGGCAGCTCGGTGATAGCGTCGCCCGGATGCGTGAGCTTATCGAATCACATCGTGGATTGAGTGACGTTGACGACGATCTGATGGAGTCACTCAAGACTGATGTCTTCACCGACCAGGTTTTTGTTTATACTCCCAAGGGAGAAATAAAAGACATGCCTCGGGGCTCGACACCGCTGGATTTCGCTTATCGGGTTCACACCGAACTGGGACATCGCTGCATCGGAGCTAAAGTTAATAACAAGCTCGTGCCGTTTAGCTATCAGCTTAAAAACGGGGACGTTGTTGAAATTATCACGGCCAAGACAGCTAAAGGACCGAGCTTGGACTGGCTTAATGAAAATCTCGGCTATGTTAATACATCTCACGCTAAAGGCAAGATACGTCAGTGGTTTAATAAACAGGAACGTGCTGAGAATATAGAGCGCGGTCGGCTTATTTTAGAGAAAGAGCTGCGGCACCTGGGGCTGCAGATAGAACGGCAGATACTGGCTGAGTTATTCGGCCACACCAGTCCCGACGACTTTCTGGCGGCTCTCGGCTACGGTGGTATTACCGCTCATCAGCTTGCCTTAAAGCTGGCGGCTCGCGAGGAAGAGCCGGAGCTTCCAGAAATGGTGCCGCCTCACAAGATATCACCGTCGGCGGTGCGAGTCCTGGGAGTCGGCGATCTGGTTACCAATCTGGCGGGTTGTTGTAATCCACTGCCCGGAGATAATATCATAGGTTATATAACCCGCAGTCGGGGCGTTACCATTCACCGGGCTGATTGCCACAATATTGTCAATGAGAAAGAGAAAGAAAGACTCGTTACCGTTGAGTGGGGTCAAAGCGACTTAATGTATCCGGTGAATATTCAGGTAGAAGCCTGGGACAGGGTAGGATTGATGAGTGATATTACCACGGTGGTGGCTGAAGAGCAGGTTAACATCGCCGGGGTAAAAATGTCTGAAGGTGATAATCATAAAATCACCGTGGATTTAACGCTGGAAACCAGAGGGCTGGCTCATTTGAGTCAGGTTATGAAAAAAATAGATGCTGTTAAGGGTGTGCTCGGTGTGTCCAGAATGGGTGATGAGATATCCAAAAAGGCGAAACTCGATTCTTCGAAATCGATGAGTAAGATAAAAAAATCCGACTAATACACATTTTGGAGGTAAATATTGACCAGTAAATCGGCTCAAAAACAGGTACGTGTCGCTTCAAGGAGGCAACATCGTAACAAATCTGTGCGTAGCGAAATTAAAACCGGTATCACCAAGGCAGAGAAGCTGCTGTTTAGCGGTGAACTCGAAGAGGCTCAGAAAGCGGTGGGAACGGCGGTTTCTTCCCTTGATAAAGCCGCCAATAAGCAGATTATCCACGCTAATAATGCTGCCCGTCGGAAAGCGAGATTATTAAAGAAGCTCAATCAGGCGGTGGCGCTAGCCACGGTTGAGCCTGAACCGGAACCTCAACCGGAAGCTGAAACTGAGGTTGAAACTGAAGCTAAAGCCAAACCCAAAGCCAAGCCTAAAGCCAGAGCTAAAAAGGCTAAATAGTCATTAGAGTAAATAAAGAATATACCCAAGTACCTGACGATATATTTACAGCTTGAGAGCGTTTTCTCTTATCAGTATGTTTAGTCTGAGGACGGAATTGCCTTGGCTTCCTGTACTTCCATTTCCTGTTCGCAGCAGGTCAGTCCACCTTCGCCCGCTTTAGTACAGAGTGCTTCGGTGCCGCATTTTCCACAGCGATATCTTTTACCTAGTTGGCTTGCCACTTTGATACCTCCTGTACCCAACCGGGTCGTCTTATTTTTTCTGCTCCATAGGCTGGCCGCAACAGGTGATAGTACCGTCGCCTCCCTTGGTGATTATCATTTCAGCACCGCACTTGGTGCATCGATATCTTTTGCCTACTTGATTCGCCATTCTCGCACCACCTTCTTGAGAGCCTTTTTCACTAATATTATAGTTTATACCCTCGTTATTGTCAAAGCTAATTATCACCCATTATCTGCAAAATCACCTCCCGTGACCTCGAGCGGTTATCGAAGTCTACGACGATTATTTGCTGCCATGTGCCCAGGATAAGGCTCTTGTTCTCGAAAGGTACCGTCAACGAAGCTCCCAGCAGTGAGGCGCGTACGTGGGAATGACCGTTGCCGTCGCCCCAGCGCAGGTTATGCTGGTATTCGATATCGGAGGGAGCGATGCGTTCCCACAGATCCTGAAGGTCGGTTTTCAGCCCCGGCTCGTATTCCACGGTAGTAACGCCGGCCGTCGACCCTGCTATAAAGACGGTTACCGTTCCGCTGGTTATTTCCGATGCCGCTACCGCTTCAGCGACCTCGTCGGTGATATCTACAATATCCCCGTTTCCCCTGGTTTGTAAAGTAATCTGTTTGGTAATAACCATGATATGAACCTCCGGTATATATTATAGGAAAAACCGGTGGTTAACTAAAGCGCGTAACAATCCATGAGGATCCGGGCTTTCTTTCTGAAATTATTGGATAATATTAGTTATTAAAATTCATAACTTATAGTACTATTGACAAAATATATGGCGGGAGTATAATCATCATTACTATAACTATATCATAGTCATTTCGGGGTGGGGACAATGACGGGATACATGCTGACCAACGAAGGTACCGCCAGGTTCAGGAAGAGAAAGGCGGCCGCAGAGGAAGCCGGGGAAGAAGGCTACGAAATCCTGAATTATATCTATGAGCACGGCGGCGCCCCGATAGAGGATATCGCCTACCATACCGGGCTGTCCCGTAATCAGGTAACAGCCCAGATTTCGGTGTTCCTTAGCCACGGCCTGGTTGAAGGCACGACTCAATCATAGCCGGCCTTTTTCTGCCGACGTGTGCCGCATCACAACAATCCAACTGCTCAGTAATAGAGTGTCGCTTGCGTCCATTAAATGAGGGTGCTAAAATTGCTATTACAAAAAGAACTAGCTTTTAGAAATCGGTGAAGCTATCAATATATTGCTTGTGAATTGTCAGCGACCCTTGTACGAATATAACACCCCCGAGAAAGGATTATACAATGTCTGAAAATCTACAAATGATACAGGAACTTGATGTTTCTCCGAAAAGAATTAAAGCCAAGATAGGTCACTTTCAGGTTGCCATCAATAATAAGGAAAAGCTGAAGGAGGTATATCAGCTAACGGCCGATGACCCGGAAGGAATGTGCACCTACAATTTCGAAAGGGACACGGTAACCGTAGAGGCCGAAACCACGGTAAATGTTACTCTGACTGTAAGTTTCAAGAAGAACCTCCCTATCGGTGCTCCGAAAATATGCAATTTTGCTGTTAGGGCTACCAAAGCTACGGGGAAGGTTGAAACGGCAGAAGGACAACTTGAGCGTCCGTCCATCTTTCCCAGGTGGGCGCTAGCGGCTAGCGGAGTCGCCGCGGTAGCTATCATCGCTATTGTAATTGTGCTGGCAAGTGGAGGAGATGACGAATCAACCACGACCTTGGTAACGACACCGACAATTACCACGACGACAACTGCTCCAACTTCGACCATTCCGACAACTACCACGGCACCAACTTCGACCATTCCGACAACCATCCCGGCAGCTACACCTGCACCCACCCTGACGCCTACCCCTACCCCTACACCGACTACTACCCCTGCGCCTGAACCTGAACCGGAGCCGGAGCCTGAGCCGGAAGACACCCCCCCGGATTTAACTGGAGTGTGGAATCTTGAGGTCTTCGATATCAATAGTACGTGCGGGCCGGAGCCGGGTTGGAACTCTATCGTTACAATCGTACAGGAAGATGATGCGCTGGAGACGACCGGGATCAAGGGCACATCATTCATTGTGGCCGGTAGTGTAGATGGCCTTACGGTGACCATTGGCCCCGGCGACTTTCCGGATGGTGGTGGCACCACGACGGCCACTTATATAGTAACGATTATATCAGATACGTTAATGGAAGGTAGCGAAGTGTGGACCTGGACAGATGGTGTGTCAGGTTGCTCCAATGGTACCGCTACCGTCATAATGACTAAAACGGAGTAGAAACAACATAGAAGAATAAGTGTCAACGATAGAATATTAGAGTAATAACAGAGCAAGAAAAGGAAGGGGCTGATAGTTAATAATTATTCAGCCCCTTTCATATTGATTTATTAAAACACAAACAATAATATGTACCAGAAAGGCGGCCGCAGAGGAAGCCGGGGAAGAAGGCTACGAAATCCTGAATTATATCTATGAGCACGGCGGCGCCCCGTTACAGGATATCGCCTGTCATACTGGTTTCTCCCGTAATCAGGTAACGGCGCAGATATCGGTATTTCTCAGCCACGGCATGGTTGAGGGCACGACTACATAATATTCAATTGTGATTTACTCCACCCCTTCACCCCCCATGTAAGATATCCATTCCCACCCGACCGCCCTCGTGGCATCGGTGGCTTAGCTCAGAAAGACTTGTGATAAGTTAATTGGCATGTATTGACAACTATTAAGTACGAGTATATATTAAGGGCACCAGATTAAAGATAGTCCTCTAACTAGGAGGTTGGGGATGAAAGAGGATAAAAGCTTAAAGAAAGTACAATCCGTCCTGACTCAAGACGAGGCTATAGAAAAAAGGTTTTCATTCAAGGGCTATAAAGTTTATGCCACAAATAAGCGACTGTTGAGAACAGAGGGAAAAGCTATTCGGGATTTTGATTATACTCATATCTCAAGTGTTGAGTATTTATCTAAACGCCATTGGGAATATGTCATTCTCGGTGTATTATTTGCCGCTGTTTGTTATGTCATAGGTGAAATATTGGGTGATATGACTATATTACAAATAGCTGGTATAGCATTAGGAATAATTCTGATTATTATAGGCATAATCATTAAAACAGAATTGGTTATAACACATGTTGTTGGGGTGAATGATCCTGTAGAATATAAAGGGTCCAGGCAAGACCTGGATTCATTACTGAAAATAATCAGAGAAAAGCGAAGTACTGCACTACCAGTTGAATACAAAGAATCAAAAGAAAAAGATTTTACCGATACCCTGAGAAAACTCGCTGAACTGAGAGACGAAGGAATTATCACTCAAGAAGAGTTTGAAAATAAAAAGAGTCAGATTCTACAAAACTCTGATTAATTCCCATTTATGACACCCTGATTATCAGACCTCTCTTCCCCCCCACTCTATCTCCCCTATCTCGAACTCCCGTCCCATTAACCCCTTATAAGATATCTATTCGCACCCGGCTTGCTCGTCGTACCCTTGGTCATGGCCCCGGCGTTGCCTGCCTCGGAGTGGCGGGCGATAAGCACTTTATTCATGCTCGGACGAGCCTACTTCGGATGTGAGGAAAGTCACTGACAGAACTGCCGGTTTTGTATACAATTAAATGAGATTATTCGAAAGGAAAATAACGAAAATGGGTTGATTACCGGGTATGTATGAACTCAGATTGGAGTTCGAAACGAAGAATATAAGTGACCATGATGACTATCAGAGGAGACTGTTAGTGGCAAAGGACCAATCGCACAAGTTCTCCGGTGCCAAGGGTATTATTTACAAAATATTGGATGTGACGGGACTGTAGGAGTTCTTGTAGTGAGATTTATCCTGAAAGCTATAAAGAAGATAGCGGGGTACTTTACAAAGTCGTGCTGCCAGGATTGAACTGGTGGCTATTCATCCGCGCAGGTGTTTTTCAACTCACCCCACTCCGTATCCCCCACCCCTCTTAGATATCTAGTCCGGCGTGTTGCCCACCCGCGAGTATTTGCCGGTTACCGCAATATCCAAAAACAGCACCGGTTTATTGACTTTGGCGAAGTTTAACGGGCCGTGGTGCAGACCCGCCGGGATATATACCGCCGTGGGTGCGTTGACTATGTGCTTTTCCTGTTCTTCCCCCAGCGAAATCTCGATTTCGGCGTCGAAGTCTGTAGCATCATTGGGATTCGCCGAGAAAAAGTGCAGGTACTGGGGAAACTCGTGTTTGTGGGGCTGGGATATCATCTGGTGGGGCTTCGAGATGAAAATACTATCGACCGAGAGGTGTCCCCCGCCGAATGTTTCCAGGTGACGCGTACTCGTGATAGAGCTCATCTTTTCATTCGAGTCCGACTTAACGCATTCCGTGGTAAAGTTTTGATCGTATTTTGTTTCTGTCATTATCTCTCCTTGTCTCGTTATTAATTACCTGTCTCCCCCCACTCCATCTCCCCCATCTCAAAAACAGGTCCGTCCTTGCACACCTGCTTTAAGCCCTGATTCGTCCTGATGGTACAGCCGTAGCATACACCCACCCCGCACGCCATCATTATCTCCAGCGATATCTGCACGGACTTATCTTTAAGTTCCGGTATTTGTGACATCGCGCAGTACATATCCGTCGGTCCGCAGGCGAAAATCTGGTCGATGCCTTCAAGGTAGGCCGGTATCAGGTCGGTCGCCATCCCCTTATATCCCTCGCTGCCGTCCTCGGTGGCGTTGATTACGTTGATGCTGCCGGGCTTCAAGCCTCCGTCTATAAACTCCTGGGGAGTCGATATCGGCAGCAGGCAATCGGCGGTTTGTGCCCCGTTGATGAGCGTCACCTTCTTCTCCCCTTTTAGAGCCTCGTCGATTAAATAACATAGCGGGGCGATGCCGATGCCCCCTGCCACGATGAGTACGTTCCTGGCATCATGGTTAATATAAAATCCGTTGCCCAGGGGACCGAAGATGCTCAGGGCTTCTCCCTTTTTCCGCTGTGAAAGCCGGTCGGTGCCTTTGCCGACGACGTTGAACAGTAGCGACAGCCCGTTCCCGTCTATCCGGTGGATGCTGAGGGGACGCGGCACCACGGTATCCCCACCGCAGTTCACCATGACGAACTGCCCCGGACGTGCTTCGGCGACTATCTCCGGCGCTTCCAGCCTGATATGGTAAGTCCCGGGCATGACCTCGCTGCTGGAGATAATTGGCGCTGTTATCTGCCTCATGACGGTTCCTTGTTGCGGTAGTCGGGTAGAGGCTGGGCGGTGTAGGTCCCGTCGCCCCCGGTGATTGCCTCCACGGCGGCGCGTATCGTGTCCAGCGAGGTGAAACAGGGAATGCGTTTCTCCACCGCGGCCCGGCGTATGTAGAATCCGTCTCTAAATGGCACATTGCCTCCGGTGAGGGTATTGACCACACCGCTGATGGTCCCGTCGTTGATGAGGTCGATGATATTAGGATGCCCTTCATCGAGTTTCTTGCTGGTCATGGTTACCGGTACACCGGCCGCTTCTATCATCGAGGCGGTCCCTTCGGTGGCGTATATCTTACTGCCGGCTCCCGCCAGCTTCCTGATTACCGGCAGCGCATCCTCCTTGTCCCGGTCGGCGACGCTGAAAAGGACGCCGCTCTCCGGTGGTATCGACAGTCCCGCCGCCACGATGGCTTTCGCCAGGGCGGCTTCGAAGGTATAATCGATGCCCATCACTTCACCGGTCGATTTCATTTCCGGTCCGAGATGGGTGTCCACGCCGGTCAGTTTCGACATTGAGAATACGGGGGCTTTTATAGCCACCAGCTTGCTTACCGGCCACAGCCCGCTGGTGTACCCCTGTTTTTTGAGGCTGGTGCCCAGCATCACCCGGGTGGCGACCTTTATCATCGGTACGCCGGTGACTTTCGATATGAAGGGGACGGTTCGGCTGGCCCGGGGGTTGACTTCCAGGACGAAGACCGACGATTTATCTTCTTCGCTGCCGGGCATGATGACGAATTGGATATTCATCAATCCGTTTGTTTTCAGTCCCAGCCCGATGCGTATCGTGTAATCGACGATGGTGTCGATTTCATCCTGGGTGAGGTTTACGCCCGGATATACCGCCATGGAATCGCCGCTGTGCACGCCGGCCCGCTCGATGTGCTCCATTATTCCGGGGATAAGCACCGTCTCGCCGTCGCCGATGGCATCCACCTCCACCTCTTTGCCTTCGATATATTTATCGATGAGGACCGGATGGCTGGAGTCCAGCTCCATAGCCAGGCCTATATATCTTTCCAGATCAACGGGATTGTGGACTATCTCCATCGCCCGCCCGCCGAGGACGAAGCTGGGGCGTACCATGACCGGGTAACCGATAATCTCGGCTATTTTGTAGCCCTCGTCCAGCGACGTTATGCCCGCCCCGGGCGGCTGCGGTATCGAAAGCTCATCGAGGAACAACTCAAAACGTTTTCTGTCTTCGGCAAGGTCGATGGCGTCGGCGCTGGAGCCGATTATCGGCATGTTGGCATTGGCCAGCGGATTGGCCAGGTTCACCGCCGTCTGCCCCCCGAACTGTACGATTGAAGGAGGCTGTGTAACGAAACCGGATCGCTTGTCCGGGTCTATAATGCTTTCGTTTTCCAGGATATCCCGCAGGCTTTCCTCGTCGAGGGCTTCGAAATAGAGTCGGTTGCTGGTATCGAAATCGGTAGAGACCGTCTCCGGATTGGAGTTCACCATGATACTCTGGTATCCGGCATCCTGCAATGCCCAGGCCGAGTGCACGCTGCAGTAGTCGAATTCGATTCCCTGCCCGATGCGTATCGGCCCGCTGCCGATGACCACCGCCTTGTTATTTTTGAGACTTTCCGCCTCGTTTTCCTGCTCATAAGCGCTGTAGAAATAGGGTGTTGAAGCGTCGAACTCGGCGGCGCAGGTATCCACCATCTTATAGACCGGCCGGATGTTCCACTCGTGCCTCAGCTCTCTTACCTGCTCCGGCAAACGGTCCGCCAGCGTGCCTACCTGCTCGTCGGAGAAGCCCAGCCGCTTGGCCTGCCACAGCAGGTCTCTGGTTATCGGCTCCGCCAGCAGCGTCTTTTCCATATCGATTATGTTCTGGAGCTTGTCCAGGAACCACGGGTCGATTGCCGTATAATCGGCGATTTCTCGCGTGGTGATGCCCCTTCTCAGTGCCGCCATTATCGCCCACATACGCAGGTCGGTGGGTGGCATCAGGGGGTAGGTCGTAACCTCGCTGCCTCGCTCCCAGTTGGGGTCTTCCCAGAGCAGCGACCGCTTGCCGAATTCCAGCGAGCGTACCGCTTTCTGCAAAGCCGCCTCGAACGTGCGGTCGATGGCCATGACCTCTCCGGTGGCTTTCATCTGCGTGCCGATTATCCGGTCGCCGCTGGCGAACTTATCGAAGGGCCAGCGCGGAATCTTGACGACTATATAATCGAGGGCTGGTTCGAACGACGCCATCGTCTTGCCGGTGACGGCGTTGGGTATCTCGTCGAGTCGCTTGCCGACCGCTATCTTGGCGGCGACCCGCGCTATCGGATAACCGGTGGCTTTCGAGGCCAGGGCGGAGCTGCGGCTGACTCTCGGGTTGACTTCGATGACGTAATACTGGCTGCTTCTGGGGTCGAGGGCCAGCTGGACGTTGCAGCCGCCTTCGATGCCCAGCGCCCGGATAATACTCAGGCTGGCTGTCCGCAGCATCTGGTATTCGTCGTCGTTGAGGGTCTGGCTCGGCGCTACGACGATGCTGTCCCCGGTATGCACGCCCATGGGGTCGAAGTTCTCCATGTTGCAGACGGTGATGCAGGTGTTGGCGGCGTCGCGCATCACCTCGTATTCGATTTCTTTCCAGCCGATAACCGATTCCTCGAGGAGCACCTGGCTGATGGGGCTGGCGCGGAGCCCTATTTGAACCTTTTCCATCAGCTCGTCCATGTCGTAGGCGACGCCTCCCCCAGTTCCCCCCAGCGTATAGGCGGGACGTATTATCAGCGGCAGCCCGATATCTCTGGCGACCTGCTTCGCTTCGGAGAGGTTTGTAACTGTCTGACTGGGAGGCACCGGCTCACCGATATCAAGCAGCAGTTGCTTGAAAAGCTCGCGGTCCTCGGCGTTGCGTATCGTCTGTAAAGGAGTCCCCAATAAACGCACTTTATACTTGTCCAGCACGCCTGCGTCGGCCAGGTCCACCGCCAGGTTGAGCCCCGTCTGACCGCCCAGCGTGGGTAAGAGGCCGTCGGGGCGTTCGCGCTCGATGATGCGTGAAATCATGGGCACGGTGAGTGGCTCGATATAGACCGTGTCGGCGACGTCTTCATCGGTCATGATGGTGGCGGGATTGGAGTTTACCAACACGGACAGGACGCCTTCCTCGCGCATGGCTTTACAGGCCTGCGTGCCGGCGTAGTCGAACTCGGCCGCCTGCCCGATTATTATCGGCCCCGACCCTATTATCAGGACTTTAGATGGTTTGGTGGTCAAGTTTTACTCCTTTTACTATTCAGCCCGTATGCAATATGCGGAGTCTGACAGTTTAAGCTCGTTGCCTGATATACTGTATTCAAGGATACGTTGTGGGTACAAAAAGGCGTTTTCGATTAACTGGCTGTCGAGTTCGAGTGTCAATGTTATTTGTTTATCGCCCGTTTCTTCATACGTGCCGGTATAGTTTCCGTCTTCATCTTGGACTTCGAACTTCCCATCGCTGAAAAACTCGATATATCCTTCCGCCTGGGTAAACTGCCATTTGCCCACCAGTGACGATGACGGTGACTCACATGCTGTCGCCATAACCCCGATAATTATCAGTAGTAACATGATTAGCACGCCACGATATCGGATTATTTTCATCTTCTCTCCCCCTCCCCCTCGTTTTTTATCTATCCCCACCCTGGCCGCCCTCGCGGCATCGGTGGCTAATCCGCTAATATCCCCTCCCCTTTTTCCTAATCAACCCGTCTGAATGATACGGGTGTCTCGCCGTCGGACAGAATAAGTTCGTTTCCTGAAAAACTGTATTCAAGTGTAAATTGTTCATTTTCTTCAGCAAATTCAGGATTCTGACCGTCAGCTGTCAACGTTATTTGATTATCACCAGTCTCTTCATAGGTACCTGAAATAATTTCATATCCTCCTTGGATTTCAAACTTCCCGTTGTTGAAAAATTCTATATATCCTTCTTCATCGATCGGTTGCCACTTCCCCACCAGTGATGACGTCGTCGAAGACCCGCAAGCTATCACCCCTATCCCACTGAATACCAGCATCAATATGACTAGTACTACACGGGTTCGTCTATTTCTCATTTCTCTCTTCCCCCTTCTCCTCTCCTTTTACTGTCTTATCTATTCCCACCCTGGCCGCCCTCGCGGCATCGGCGGCTAATCAGTTTATCTGCCGCTCCCCCCTTTTTTCACTCCTGTTTTTAAGTTAACTTGTAATCACGCCAACGGTTATGGCTGCCAACGCCGCCGCGCCTAGAATGCTCATAAATACTATTATTCTATGCGCACCAATCCAGTCCCAGAAGTTTTTGTAAACGTGATTCTTTTGGAAAACGGTGTTCTGATTGACGGTTGCGGGCTTTTCTTCACCCCCTGGTATCTCCTGCTCTGCTATTATTGCTTTTAAAGTTTTTTCACGTTGATTTAGGGAATCTATGTAAGCCTCCTGTGTTTCTTCCGGCGTTTGTCCATTTACTCTCTCGGGAAGGCCAATCCCGTCGTAAAGTACGTATTCATAAGACTTGTCACTAAAAGTTATCTCGAGTAGTTTTTTAACTCTCCCGTCCCAATTAGGAAATTCTCCGTTTTCTGGAGGCAGCTTTTTAAGGCGGGGTATATCGTCAAGCCGCCTTTTTAGCAACGTCATCGGTATTTTTTTATCCATCTTTTCTACTTCCCCTCGGTCTTATCTATTCCCACCCTGGCCGCTTCTTTCCCCTAATCAACCCGTCTGAATTTAGTTATCAAATCTCCCTGAATAAATGTCAGTATATCTTCCTCGATGCTATAGGCAGCGATGGCGATGGCGGGGTCATCGGGGTTTGCTCGGAACATGCCGTCCATGGTTATACCGATGGTTTCGCCGTCTTCGTGGAGTTCGTACGTGCCGGAGAAGGTATTAATCCCGTCCTCGAGCTGTACCCGCCCGTCGCTGAAATATTCCATGTGCTGCTCTTGTTCATGGATATGTTGCCACCTGCCCACGATTGATGTCGACGACCCGCAGGCTGTTACCGCCACCACGATGATTGCCAGCAGCAATACGATTGGTATTAATCGCTTCCGCATTTTTCTCATTTTTTGCCTTCCTTAATTTTCATTCCTCCTCAAGCGGGGCGTCTAAGAGAAACAAAACCTCACTTTCAAAGATTTCCCCTGCCTCAGACTTAACATAACTCTAAATACAATTCACGCCTGACTAGACCCTTTCCACCCTCGAATTGTTTCCCCTTATTTTTTACTCTCCTTTATATTCTCCACGAACTTCTTGAAGAGGTAGACGTTATCCAGCGGACCCGGCGATGCTTCGGAGTGGTACTGGATGGAGAAGATGGGCAGCTCCTTGTGGCGTAAGCCCTCCACCGTGCCGTCGTTGAGGTTGATATACGTTATCTCCAGCTCATCGCTCAAAGTAGCGGGATCGACGGCATAGCCGTGGTTCTGAGCAGTGATGTGGACGGCGCCTGTGGCCAGTTCTCGCACCGGATGGTTACCGCCGCGGTGACCGAATTTCAGCTTGAAGTGCCTGCCCCCGAAGGCTTTATGAAATATCTGGTTGCCCAGGCAGATACCCATCA